>Ga0181596_10000289_pt1 | contig 51771 bp, 44 predicted proteins | sample 041ome_6_FD_148655 | JGI IMG/M metagenome (GOLD analysis project Ga0181596, IMG submission 148655) | Coastal salt marsh microbial communities from the Groves Creek Marsh, Skidaway Island, Georgia - 041402US metaG (spades assembly) | ecosystem: Environmental > Aquatic > Marine > Intertidal zone... | reverse complement strand
CCCGCACCCCATAACGGTTGCTTTAACTGACGTAAATATACATTTAAGGAAGTTATGGCGCAACCGTCTCATGTGGATCATCTATAGCAACAGGTAACCGACCCCCAAGATTCGACGGGTTTGGCCGCCTCCCATGGTGCAAGATCGAAGCCCCTCCATGCTACTCAAGTCCCCTTGCGTGGCTTGATTCAGCATAGCTCATCTGTCCACAACGACCGCCTCTTCGGTTGTGGGGCGCCATCGAGAAACCGCGCCGATTTTCCAGAAAAAACCCGGGAAACATCAAGCTCGTCAAAGAGCAGGCCTGTGATTTTGGCGAGGTGATATACCAGAGAAGCCGTGACCCGTGGCAATGTTGCTGGCAGACTAAAGGCCGGCGGCGCGCCTTGTTAAAATTTTTTAGCCTAAATTTATTCTGTAATAGAATAAAAAACGCCCTTCGTGCAACAACAAACCAATGGAGCTCACATTGTCAGGGGTAGCTGTTCAACATTTTTTTGATCCTGTCACGTCAACACTGACTTATGTGGCAAGTGACCCCGAATCGGGTGGCTGTGTGGTCATCGACCCGGTTCTCGATCTTGATTACGCCTCCGGCACCCTTAGCACTCACTCTGCAGATCAAGTTATCACCTATATCGCTGATTCGGGTCTAAGCCTCGAGCTAATACTGGAGACGCATATCCACGCAGATCATCTCTCGAGCGCGCCTTACCTTCAGCAACGCTTGGGCGGTCGCATCTGTATTGGTTCACGTATCACCACCATCCAGTCCACTTTCGCTGAAATTTTTGATGAAGATGAGCACTTCTCCAAAGACGGGAGCCAGTTTGACGTGATTTTCGAGGATGGCGACAAATTTGCTTTAGGCAATTTAACAGGCGAAGCGTTTCACGTGCCCGGACACACCCCGGCCTGCATGGCCTACCGCATTGGCGATGCGCTGTTCGTAGGCGACACGCTGTTCATGCCTGACGCCGGGACGGCGAGGTGCGACTTTCCCGGCGGCGATGCAAGGGCGCTATACGAATCCTGCCAGAGGTTACTGGCGCTCCCGGACGCCACGCGGGTCTACGTTTGCCACGACTATCAGCCCGAGGGCAGGACCCTCGGCTTTGTCTCGACTATTGCCGAGCAGCGCCGAGATAATATTCATGTTGGTGGCAGTATTTCAGCTGACGAATTTGTAGCGATGCGTGAGGCGAGAGACGCCACGCTCGGCATGCCAACCCTCATCCTGCCATCGCTTCAGACAAATATGCGCGCGGGTCACTTGCCACCCAGCAATGCGAACGGGCGGTTATTTTTACGAGTGCCCATCAATGCATTTGGTGGGGCCAATATGGGTCCGCTAGCCGAAAAAATGAGAAATCCAAGGGGGAATAATGACTGAGCAAAGATACGATGTTTTGATAGCCGGTGCCGGCGCCGCCGGCATTGCAACTGCTGCCAGCCTAAAGAAACGGCAGCCAACGCTCTCCATTGCACTGATCGATCCGGCAGAGACGCATTTTTATCAACCGGGATGGACCATGGTGGGCGCAGGGATTTTTAACCCCCCAGCGACATCGCGTCCGATGGCGTCACTAATTCCTGCCGGTACGACTTGGATAAAACAGTCGGTGGTGGCGTTTGATCCCCATGCAAACTTGGTCAGCCTTGACAACGGAATGCAAGTTCACTACGAGCAACTCGTGGTCGCCGCTGGCCTGACCCTGAATTGGGGTGGTGTTGACGGGCTCGAGGAAAATCTGGGGCGTAATGGTGTCACCTCCAACTACGCCTACGATACCGCGCCCTACACCTGGGAGCTGGTTCAGAGCCTAAAGCAAGGACGCGCTTTGTTTACACAGCCGCCCATGCCGATTAAGTGCGCAGGCGCACCGCAAAAAGCGATGTACCTTTCAGCAGATCATTGGCGACGCGCAGGCGTTTTGGGTGGCATCCAGATTGACTTTTGCACGGCGACGCCTGGCCTTTTTGGGGTGGCCGAATACGTCCCGGCGCTAATGGAGTACGTGGAGCGCTACGGCGCTCAGTTAAACTTCCAAACGAATCTAAAACGCATAGACGGCGAGCAAAAAATAGCTGTTTTCAGCACCCCTGAGGGCGATATCGAGAAGCCGTATGACATGATTCATGTGTGCCCTCCTCAATGCGCTCCAGATTTTATCAAGCGCTCTCCGCTATCTGATGATGTCGGCTGGGTTGAGGTCGATCAGGAAACGTTAAGACATAAGCGCTTCGACAACGTTTTCTCCTGCGGAGATGTGATGAATGCCCCCAATGCCAAGACCGCGGCGGCGGCGCGTGCCCAAGCCCCGGTGGTTGCCGAAAACCTTTTGGCGCAACGCGCGGGTAAGGCCCCCCGTTTGGGTTATAACGGCTACGGGTCATGCCCGCTCACTGTGGAGCGGGGGAAGATTGTTCTTGCTGAGTTTGGCTATGGTGGCAAGTTACTGCCCTCTTTCCCAAAGGCCATATTAAATGGCTTGCGCCCTACCCGCCTTGCCTGGCATCTCAAAGCGGATTTGCTGCCCCAGATCTATTGGCACGCCATGCTCAAAGGGCGCGAATGGATGATCAAGAACGACGTCAAGCCGTAGTTAATTCAAGACACCATGCAGTACTTATCGAAATGGGTCCCGGCGGTGGCGTGGTTAAGGCACTACTCGCGTGCGAATTTTGTCAATGACGGTCTTGCGGCGGTTATTGTTACCATCATGCTGATTCCGCAGTCGCTGGCCTATGCCTTTTTGGCGGGGCTACCTGCAGAAATGGGCTTGTACGCGTCGATCTTCCCGCTGATCGCTTACGCTCTTTTTGGCAGCAGTCGGACCTTGTCAGTCGGACCGGTTGCGGTAGCCTCACTGATGACCGCCTCCGCGATTGGCTCAGTTACCGCGTCAGGTGCTGTGGATTATGTGACTGCCGCCACGACCCTGGCATTTCTCGGTGGATTGATGTTGATCACTTTGGGCGGTTTCAAATTTGGGTTTGTTGCCAATTTTTTGTCTCACCCGGTAGTGTCAGGTTTTATCACTGCATCGGGCATTATTATTGCGCTAGGCCAGATGGGCCCATTGGTGGGGATATCGCTCCGCGGAGACAACCTGGTTTCGCTAGTTGCGAGGTTGAATCAGCATTTGCAGCAGGCGCATCTCTTGACTGCAATGATCGGATTTTCCTGTCTTGTTTTTCTTCTGTTCGCCAGATTTTCATTGCCGCGAATACTGGGTTCAATGGGCTGGGGGGAGCGAGCTATCAGTCTGACAACACGGTCGGCCCCTGTCCTGATGATGCTTGTGGTCATTCCACTCTCGATGTTTCTGGACTTTGAAGCCCGCTCAGTACCTATTGTCGCAGCGGTGCCCAGCGGTCTGCCGGTTTTAGGCGTTCCTTCGGTCAGTTGGGATCTAATAACAGAGCTGGCGATGCCCGCTTTTTTGATCGCGTTGATTGGTTTTGTCGAGTCAGTGTCGGTTGGCAAAACCCTTGCAGCGAAAAAAAGGGAACGCATTAACGCGAATCAAGAATTGGTGGGGCTGGGTGCCGCCAACACGGCCGCGGCGATATCGGGTGGTTTTCCCGTAACCGGCGGGTTCTCGCGTTCAGCCGTTAATTTTGATGCTGGAGCCGATACGCAAATGGCGTCGATCCTGACCGCCGCGGGCATTGGAATAGCGACGCTGTTCCTTACACCAATCCTTTATTTTTTACCCAAAGCGGCATTGGCGGCCACCATCATTGTTGCCGTTCTCAGCATCATCGACTGGAAGATACTCCGGCAAGCTTATCGATTTTCAATCGCGGATTTCGCTGCGGTAACGTTAACTATTGTCATCACGCTTATCGCCGGTGTCGAGCTGGGGGTGCTCGCAGGGGTTGGTGTCAGCTTGGGTCTTTACCTCTATCAAACGAGCAAACCACATTTCGCAGTCGTTGGCCAAGTCGGCACGTCAGAACATTACCGCAACATCGAGCGCCACGAAGTCATCACCTATGCGGAGATTCTCTCTATTCGAGTGGATGAGTCACTGTATTTTGCGAATGCCGGCTACTTGGAGGAAATTGTATTCGATCAAATATCACGAAAACCGTTGCTGTCGGATGTGATTCTAATGTGTCCAGCGGTGAACATCGTGGATATGAGTGCGCTTGACGCGTTGATTGAAATTAATGATCGACTCAGTGATCTAGACATCAAGCTTCATTTGAGCGAAGTGAAAGGGCCGGTTATGGATACCCTTAAACGCAGCGACTTTTTAGAAAGGCTCTCCGGTGAGGTGTTTTTGTCGCACCACTCCGCCGTCAGTGAAGTTCGCTCAAAACTACTCTCGCGGTAACCGCTATAAAAAGCGTTGATCCTGCTCTGTTTTCATTATCCGTTTGACGGAGCGATCTAGCACATGCGCCGCTGCCAGGCCTAATTTCTCTTGCCAACTGCGTCTCGCACGGTAGCGCACCTCGACGAGGTCTCGATCAAGCGACTTTTCCATGAGGTAGCTGTCTGATGTGCAAAGTCGGTCTACTAAGTTCTTTTCAAGGGCTCTCTGGCCAAACCAATATTCGCCTGTGCTCACATCTTCAATACTGACGATCTCACGATGTTCAGCAACGAATTGTTTAAATAGCTCGTGCACATCGTTGATGTCTGCCTGAAATTTTTCGCGCGCCTTTTCGGTGTTTTCTCCGAATACGGTGAGGGTTCTTTTGTATTCCCCCGCCGTGTGTAGTTCAAAATCGATATCATTTTTTTTCAGCAAGCGATGAAAATTGGGTAGCTGAGCTACCACGCCGATGGAGCCGACAATTGCGAAGGGAGCCGCAATGATGGAGTCTGCAACGCACGCCATCATGTAGCCGCCACTTGCCGCCACTTTATCAACTGACACGGTTAACGGGATGCCCGCTTCTTTCACGCGCAGCAGCTGACTCGCCGCTAACCCGTAGCCATGTACCACTCCACCGCCACTCTCGACCCTTACGAGAACCTCATCGGCGCTCTTTGCCAGCGGCAAGATGGCGGAAATTTCTTCTCTAAGTTGCTCAACCTGGCTGGCTTGCATGTCTCCGTCAAAGTCGAGAACAAATGTTCTGGGCCGCCCTGCCTCGACATTGCCGTTTGATTCCGTTTTCGCGGCATTCTTGGCTTCTTTTTTCTTTTGTTTTTCAGTTCGTTTTTTTTCTTTCACTCTCGCTTTTGCCGCGAAAGGATCCTCAACCACAGCTCGAATGGGCTCCTGTTGTTCTTCATATCGGTCATTGAGTAGTCGTGCCTCTACCGTGCCATCATCACTCCCATCACGCCGCCGCTGCGATATGGCGACGACGCCCGCCACTGCAATCAGGAATACGCCTAAAAGAATCACCGCTTGAAGAAGAAATTCAATGATTTCTATAAAAAATTCCATGGGCACTTTTCCTATCGATTGTTAATAAAATGAGAGATCAGCTGCCCCGAAATGGATGTCATTGGGGGCGTCGGTGGCAGGGCATTGGCATCGAACCAGTCCGCATCCTCTATCTCCTTCTCGTTTGGCGTGAGATCTCCCGACACCCAATCCGCAAAAAAACCAAGCATCACTTGACTGGGAAAGGGCCAAGGCTGGGAAGAAAAATATCGGACATTACCAATCTCTATGCCGACCTCCTCTCTAACCTCTCGCGCAACCGCTTGCTCACAGCTCTCTCCCGGCTCCATAAAGCCCGCCAGTGTGCTGTAAAAGCGTTTTTGAAAGCCTGCGGCGGCTGCCAGAAGCAACCGATCTCCTTTGGTCACCAATACAATCACGCAAGGCGATACGCGGGGATAAACCCTGAATTCGCACGCATTGCACAAGACAGCGCGACCGCCTTCTGTCAGAGCAGTGGCTGATCCACATTGACCGCAGTATCGGTGAGTGCGAGTCCAGTGGAGTAACTGGTAGGCACGGCCATGAGCGTGGAAGAGGTGGTCGTCAACCCTGCCTAAGAGGCTGTAAAGATTACTCGCGATCTGCTCCGTTTGATTCACTTGGCTTTCTGCAATCGAGAATGCCCACAGCCCCCTTCCCTGCCAATAACCCACTGGAACAGCTGTGAGGGCATCAAGGCCCCAGAGATCGGATGCTTGCTGAACTGTCCACGGAGACCCCGGTGCGCCACGCATCGCCGTTACGGAGTTTCTATCGGCGAAGACGAGGGCCCAGTCGAATGGCTCCACCTGCTGCGGAAGTAAAGAGATATCAAGCACGACGGCTCCGGAAGCTTTAGATGGGGCGCTAGTCTAGGAATAGAGAGCCAGTAGCACAAGAACCAATGGGAGCGTCTTTCCGTATACCCCGGATGATCGTTCAGGTGTAAAGTTGCTCCGCGGCTGAGGCCATAGAATGGCACCGCCCCTCGGTGACCCTGGCGCGTACCGGTGACGATCTTAGTTACAGTAATTAGACGGATATAAAAATGAACGAATCTCGACTGACAGCCCTGTGGCACAACTTTTTGGGGGAATCTCCGGCCTGGTACAAACAAGCCATTATTGGCTTTCTGGTGCTGAATCCGATCCTTTTGACTATAGGTGGGCCTGTCGTCGCGGGGTGGGCATTGATTGCGGAGTTTATCTTTACTTTGGCCCTGGCGTTACGCTGTTACCCCCTTCAGCCCGGCGGACTGTTGGCCATCGAGGGTATCTTGCTGGGGCTCGCGGAGCCACACAGCGTTTATCACGAGGCCGAGGCCAATTTTGAAGTGATCCTGTTGCTGATGTTCATGGTGGCGGGCATTTACTTTATGAAAGACCTGCTACTCTTCGTTTTTACCAAAATACTGCTCAATGTGCGCTCAAAAAAGATGCTCTCTTTTTTGTTTTCTATTGTGGCGGCATTTCTCTCGGCCTTTCTTGATGCGCTTACCGTAACTGCAGTTCTTATTGCCGTGGGCGTGGGTTTTTACGCCGTGTTTCATCGGGTTTCATCAGGCACCGAGCTTGACGATACTGCACATGATTACACGCAGGATGAAAGTCTTGAGCCCTCCAAAGTGGAGGAGCTCGAGACGTTTAGAGCGTTCCTTCGAAGCCTCTTGATGCACGGTGCGGTGGGCACCGCGCTGGGAGGCGTCTGTACTCTCGTAGGCGAACCGCAAAATCTTTTGATAGCAACCGTTGCGGGCTGGGATTTCCAGCAGTTCTTTTTTTACATGGCCCCGATCACGATGCCGGTGTTGGCGTGCGGCTTAATAACGTGCTTATTACTGGAGGCCACGGGGACATTCGGATACGGCGCGCCGATGCCCGACACAGTGCGTCAGGTATTGGTCGATTTCGACGCCGCGCAGCAAGCCAGTGCTACGCAGCGCTCTCAAATGAAGTTGATCATTCAGGCAATCGTAGCTGTCATTTTGGTATTCGCACTAGCTTTCCACCTTGCCGCAGTGGGACTGGTTGGTCTACTTGTCATAGTTCTGCTGACCGCATTTAACGGCATCACTAATGAGCACGACATTGGCCACGCTTTCCATGAGGCCTTGCCATTTACAGCCCTCCTGGTGGTGTTCTTTGCTATCGTTGCAGTCATCCACGAACAGCATCTTTTCACCCCGGTAATCGAGGCGGTGCTTGCTATGTCTAGCGAAGTCAGGCCGGCCATGTTCTTCCTCGCCAACGGCCTTTTATCCGCAATTTCCGATAATGTGTTTGTGGCGACGGTGTATATTTCTGAGATTGACGCAGCGCTAAAAGCGGGGGAAATTGACCGAGCTGAGTTTGATCGACTTGCGATCGCGATCAATACCGGGACGAATCTTCCCTCCGTCGCCACACCTAATGGCCAAGCTGCTTTCTTGTTCCTCCTTACCTCAGCGTTGGCACCGCTGATTCGGCTGTCTTACGGAAGGATGGTATTAATGGCATTACCATACACCGTCGTCCTGACGGCGGTTGGTTTGGGCGCGGTGATCGTTAACCTGTAACTTAGCTGCGGACGGAGGTTCGCCAGAGGGCGCTACCCGCCCCCTGCTCCAGTTCGGCGATACGGGCGTCATGGCGCGCCTGTTCTTCATCACTTGCGCGAATAATGGGCGTGGGTACTCGGTTGGCGGGCAGTCTTTTTATGTCGCTACTGCTATTGGCATTGGCTGATTGGCCCACCATCGCGCTCTCTGGTGAAAGTCCCAGCGAAGCCTGGCCTCCCGTCATCGCCAGATAGACCTCAGCAAGAATTTCCGCGTCAAGCAACGCGCCGTGCAGTGTTCGGCTGCTATTATCTATGTCATAGCGCTGACACAACGCGTCCAAGTTGTTTCTTTGGCCTGGGTGCTTGTGCCTCGCCATCTGCAGCGTATCGATCACCTCGCACATGCGTCCTACTGTTTCATGTCCGTCCCCGAGGCTATGGAGCTCCGTGTCCAAAAAGCCAACATCGAAGGCCGCGTTATGGATAATCAGCTCGGCGCCTTTAATGAAGTCAACGAACTCCGCTGCAATTTGTCCGAAATTTGGTTTGCCTGTCAGAAACTCCAAGGTAATGCCATGAACCTGCATGGCGCCCTCGTCAATCTCCCTCTCTGGGTGAATGTACTGATGAAAATGACGCCCAGTTATGCGTCTGTTGATAAGCTCAATACAGCCAATCTCAATAATTTTATGTCCCTGTGAAACCTCGAGCCCGGTGGTTTCGGTATCCAGCACAATCTGACGTTTCTCCACCCTACCCTTCCTTGACTTCAGTCATGCCCAGATTGGCCAGGGCATCGGCACGTTCATTATCCGGATGTCCGCTGTGACCCTTCACCCACTGCCAGTCCACGACGTGACGAGCTGTCTGCGCCTCCAGTTGTTCCCAAAGGTCCTGATTCTTGACAGGTTTTTTAGCGGCGGTCTTCCATCCATTTGATTTCCACTTATGCAGCCATTGGGTGATGCCATTTTTTACATAGGTGGAGTCTGTCGTTAACTCAACCTCACAGGCCTCTCGCAACGCCTGCAGCGCCTGAATTGCGGCAGTCAGCTCCATGCGATTATTGGTGGTGTCGGCTTCGCCACCATAGATCTCACGCTCATGCTCACCAGAACGTAAAATGACCCCCCAGCCACCTGGGCCGGGATTACCGCTACATGCACCGTCAGTAAAGGCAATGACCCTTTTCATGAGAATTTCCCTGGCAGAGAAGAACCCTCTGTACGATGGTGTCGAGGTACCGTAATGCCTCCACTGGGCTTGCCCAAGGGCATCGGGATTAATCTCGGTCGAGCCATCACGGTAGCGGGAGCGTCCAAATAGTTCGCCACTCGCTTCCGAGCACGAATTAGGTAAGCGCATCCGGTAGGCGAATTGTGTTTCACCAGCCATTTGTCTATCTCATCGACAAATCGACTGAGGCGGCTACGGCCGCGCGGCGCCATCGTCGCCATAAAAATCGGTTCAGAATAAGAAAAATCCAGAAGTGAGAGCCAGTCTCTGAGTTGTCGGCTACCCACCGCGCGCAAGCGCTGTTGTCGACGTGAAAACAGATGACGTGTCCAGTTGCCTAGCCCCCAGAGGCTGTAAGGAGAGAAACTCAGTACAAATAAGTGTCCATTAGGCACCAGCACTCGCCGACACTCTCGCAAAACACTATGGGGTACTGGAGACGTATCCAATGTGTGGCACAAAATCAGCGCATCGATGGAGTCGGAGGCAAACGGGAGCTCACTCGAGATGCCTATTGCATGTCGCTCAGTCAGATCGCCCGAAGTGTTGCTCGCGAGTCTGAAGACGCGCTGTGTCTTTACCATCTGACTGAAATCTGCGCCGTTGTGGGCACCGGTCACCAGCATTTGATACCCAAACACCTGTTCGAGCATTTGGCTGAGCATGTGGCTAAGTTGATTGCTCAGTCGTTGGCCCATCACTGTCTCTGCATACCAGCATGCCAACGCGGCATGGTTCGTTGATTCCTCTTTATGGGGGCTGGTCACAGTCATCGCTAAAAGGTAGCCTCCATCGGGCCTAAATTGATTCAGGAATATTACATGGGGTCCCTGACTATATCTCCCATCCATGCCTTCATCGATAATTATATCTGGCTGATCCATGACGAGCGTGAGGCCTATGTGGTCGATCCGGGGGACGCCGCCCCAGTTTTGGAGACACTGGAGCAGTTTCAGTTAACGCTTTCGGGCATCCTTATCACACATCATCATTATGATCACACGGGTGGTGTGGCTCAGTTGCAAGACTCCACCGCTTGCGAAACATGGGGGCCGGAAAATAGCCCGGGCGGGCCCTACGATCACACACTCCATGAGGGGGCAGACGTGAATGTGCTCGGCGTAGCGTTTTCGGTATTGGCAGTTCCGGGGCATACGCTGGACCATATTGCCTTCTATTCAGAGAGTGAGGAGGTCATTTTTTGCGGCGATACGCTGTTCGTCGGGGGCTGCGGTCGTGTATTTGAGGGAAGCCCGCCGCAAATGAGACAGTCGCTGGAGAAGCTGCGACAGCTTCCTCCACAGACGCGGATTTTCTGTGCGCACGAATACACCCTTGCTAACCTCCGCTTTGCACGAATGGTGGAACCCAGCAATCAGCGATTAGAGGCCTTTCTGGAACAGTGCGAGCAGAGAAGGCGAGACAGTCTGCCAACGGTACCGTCGCTGTTGGGTGCCGAGTGTGAATACAATCCTTTTTTGCGATGGGACAGCCCCGCAGTGCTAGCGACGCTGAGAGAGAAAGGCCATCTAGAGGACGACAGCTATGATGCCGTATTCACTGCAGTTCGCGAATGGAAGAATCAGGCGTAGATTAGCTATGAGCAATTGCTGACAGCATGAAGTTGGCGCCTTTGCGTCAGCGGGCGATTGCGTTATCTTTCGCCCACCTGAATTATTGGCCTGCACCCGATTGGTGCAACACGAGGAACTACGCTATGAAGTTGTTATCGATATTTTCTGTTGCTTTGTCCCTAGGTTTGTCGGGCTTTGCCTCTTCTGCGCTGGCGGCCCACCACGAGTCGGGTGAGCATGCCGTTGCTGCAGAAATGGGTGGCGCGGATACTGTTTGGGCAAGCGGCGGCAGAGCGCTGATCGCAGAGGTCGAGGGCGAAGTCATCGCCGTTAATATGGAGACTCGAGAGGTTGTGGTGCGCGGCCCCGCGGGCAACTTCGTTACTTTGACGGCCCGCGAGGACGGCGTTGACCTCTCCAAAATCGCTGTAGGTGACACCATCATCGCCGATTATATCGCCTCCGTTGAAGCCGAGGTGAGAGCGCCAACCGAGGAAGAGGCTGCCAACCCTTGGGTAGTAATGGGTGAAATGGGCAACACAGCAGGCGACTCAGAATTAACCGCGGCCGGCGCCGCTCGACTCGTTCGGGCCGTTTGCACGATCGAAGCGATGGATCGAAACGGTAATGTCGTTATCAAGGACGCGCGCGGCTATATGCATACCGTGGGCGGCGTGGAGCTCGCCAAACTTGACGATGTTCGTCTCGGAGATACCGTGGTCGTGGTTTTTACGGAAGCCTTGGTGCTGTCACTGAAGGAAGTTTGAGTTTTTTATACGGTTTTTAAAAGCCCGGCCCAGCGCCGGGTTTTTTTATGAATGTACTGCCAGAGCCTGAATCGCGGGAAAGTACAGCGCAGTTTTGATTGGCACTTGTTGCTCCCAACCGTAATTTTTTAGCAGGTCAGCATAGGTATCTAGCTGAAAACCATAAGCCATCAACTCTCTTGATTTAAAGCTGTCCTCGTCCTCATTCGGTTTCGGGCAACTGGTTTTGTAATCAATAATCCACCGCACGCCTTCGTGCTCGTCATAGAACGTGCGGTCAATAAAATACTGGCGAACCTCGCCTGCTTCTATGCGTGCAACCTGAAGCTCGCTGTGTGCGTCGCGGTGTCCGCTTAATAGCCAGCGACCGATGCTGCAACGCAATGTATTGGCTACCAATGTTGCGCATGCGCTTTGCACATGTTCTGCCTCTGCCGCAGTGAGGTTGGCCTGGAGCGCATTAGTGCTAATCCACCCCAGGATTTCGTCAGTCATTTCAGAGGGCAATGGCGAGGGGTTCGTTGTCAAGCGCTCGAGTATCCGGTGCGTGATAGCTCCCACGCTTCTCTCAGCCCTATTTTCCTGATCGCCGTGTTCGCTAATACCTCTCGATCGAACCAAGTCCTCGCTGTCGCCGGCTAATAACATGACCGCGGGCATGGCAAGCGCCGCTGACGCGATGCGATAGAGGCCCGGATTATGATCAGATCCCGGGCCCATCGCTCCATGCTCACTTTTAAAGGCGCCCGCTGCGGGCGCTGCCTCATGCGTTATGGGGGTGGTTGTAATTTGTTGAAGTAACGATAGTAATGATCCCGCTGGCGCCGGCCTCTCGCCTTTGCCCTCTTCAGTTTTGACAGTCCCGCTGAGAAAAACGCGCTCGCGGGCGCGAGTAATACCGACGTAAAGTAGCCTTTTTAGTTCCTCATGCTGCTTCGCTTTTTGTAACCAATTGAGATAGTTATATAAGGTTGGAGCTTTTTTCTCTTGGTCGTCAGCCGCAATCAAGAGCCCCGCTGTAGAGGTACCGTCGTGCCAGTGCCAACGGAGTAGTTCTCGAGCGTTTGCCCGCGGCAGCTTATGCAGCGTGGGTAAAAATACATAGTCGAACTCAAGGCCCTTTGCCTTATGCAAAGTGAGTACTCTTACACTGCCCGAGGGCGCAGCGCTGTCTAGGGAAATGCTGTTGAGATCGTCGACGATGCGATCGGTATTGAGCCCAATCCCTGAAGCCTCCGCGCGACGCAGGGCGTCAAAAAAAAGTCTAACCCTGGGTAAATCATCGGGTAGCACAGTGATAGGTCCGCCCAGTCGTAACCAAATTTGCTCAACCCAAATGGGGAGCGCAAGTCGATCTCGCGTGCTGTTGGCCCATCGCAGGGCCGATATCAACGCGGAGAGGCGGAGTTGCTCGTCATGGGCGAGTGCCGCCGTTTCGTCGCTGCCGAACATTTCGAACAGATTGAAGGGTCTGGATTCCACCCTGCCAGCCAGTATCACAATAGATGTCAGTGAGAGCCCAGCCCAGGGGGAGCGCATCAACGCTATCGATGCAACATTGTCGGCCGGATTTTCCAACCACCGGCAGAGTGACAGTAAATCTTGGATCACGGCCTGCTCCGACAAAGATTGCAGCGCGTCGCCGTCGAATGGAATGCCCCGGGCGCTCAGTGCTGAGGTTATGTCCGTAGCATGGGATCTCGCCCGAACCAAAATCGCGATCGATGACTCAGGGTCAGCAACACGCAATTCTGCTATCCTCGCCGCGACATTTTCTGATTCAAGCGGCCCATCGGTCTCTGCAAAGAGAGCAACTTGAACGCCTTCCTCCTGGCTTTGGGTCAAGGAGTCTCGGGTCGCGGTTGCTACAACGTGCTTTACGCTACCTTTATTCGTGTCTTCTTTTTCTCCCATCAGCGCCGAGAAGGCGGTGTTAACCCAGGTTACGATGGCAGGACGAGACCTGAAGTTTTGGAGGAGTGTCAGGGGTATCAGCTTCAGTCCGCTCAAACCGGTGGCCTGCACACGCATAAACAGAGCGACATCCGCATACCGGAATCCATAAATCGACTGCATCGCATCACCGACGACAAAAAGCGTTCGGGGACCACTGCCAGTCGCATTATGATCCGACCAATCCCTTGTCAGGCGCCGCAGAAGCTCTGCCTGTGAGTGTGACGTGTCCTGAAACTCATCAACCAGGATATGCTCTATTTGATAATCGAGCCGTTGTGCTACAGCGGATGGATTGTCATCTGGGCCAAGTGCATCAGACGCGGCAAGTGCAATGTGGGTGTGGTCGACCACTCCCGCCTGTTGAAATACGAGTAACAAGTGCGCTTGAAGAACGGGCAACAAGGTCGAAATTGCGATCACAAGAGGCCAGTCTGCACTGTCAGTTTGTATGCTCGGCAAATGTCGCATCTCAATAAGGAGCTCTTTGAGTTCCTCATCGCCACTGAAATCACTCAGCAGTCCGATAAAGCGGCGTTTCGTTTCGCTACCTTTCTCAAAGCCTTGACGAATCGATACCCCGCCCGGTTTGCGCCAGTCTCCTTCTGCTGTCAGCAACATAGCCGCCATGGCGCGCCAGTCATCGAGAGCTTCGGCATCGACCGCCAACACCAAGGGAGGTAATTCCAGTGCTTCTCTCGCCTCGTTTAGTACGTCACCCAACTCAACGAATTGATGCGTCAATCTGATTTTTGCGGTCGCGAGTCGCTGACACACCAGATCTGATACTGTTTTTATGAGTGTTTTCTTGGCGCCCGCAGGGTCATGGTGTTGCCCCACGTGGGGCGCCCAATCCCCTCTTCTTGCGAGGAGAGACACCAGCAATTCACGAACCTTCATCCAGCGATTGTCGAGCTGAGACAGTAGTAGACGTAGGGCGTTTCCTACCTCACTCTGCTCCCCTGCTTGAGAGAGCAATTGGGCCACCGCACGCTCATACAGACCCGTCGCGTCATCAACAGGTTCGGTTACTCCCCCTACACCGCTGACGATTGGCATTTGCCGAGTAATCTCGTGACAGAAACTGTCGATGGTCCGAATGTTCAGCGTAGATTCGTCGAGTTGCCAATCGAGCCGATCAGCGTGGGAGAGCAGTGCTAATGCCAACTCCCGCGTTGTGGCTTCGTGTGCAGAACGGATGGGGGTGGCGTTCCGCGCTTCCTCCAGTTTTTCCGCGACTCTACTGGCCATCTCGCTTGCTGCCTTTCGAGTAAAGGTAATGGCAAGGACCTGTTCGGGACGCGTTACTGTTACCAGCAGTGACAGCAAGCGCTGTGTCAGCAGTTCAGTTTTTCCAGACCCTGCCGGTGCGCTGACACAAAAACTTTGGGTCGGATCGATTGCTAGCAAACGACTTTTCTGGTCTTGAACGTTCACTCGCCGGACTCATCTTCCAGTAAGACATGCGCTGCGCGTCGAAGCTGCCCGACACGACACGCGGATTGAAGTTCACAGTACTGACAGGCACCCGGTCTTGGGTCAACGGTCGCCACGCCATCCAAAAACGCTTGTGCCAGTAAGCCTAGGTCTGAGGACCACTTTGATAGAAGCTCTTCCCAGCTCTCTGCCCATCCCCGCGTCTGCTGCGACAGGTTTTTTTCAGCCCCAAAAGTGAGACCGAGATTTTCCCCCAAAGGCACAAAATGACCGTCGCGAGTGACAGGTGCAAACGCAATACCTTTCAGGGTCTTGTCAAGGAAGGTGTACAACGGCAATTGAGGTTCCTGAGGCCACGGACCTATCCATCGTGATTTTCCGGGCGATGAAGACTTATAGTCGATAACTATCCCCCGACCGTCTTCGAGTCTATCGATGCGATCCGGTCTCAAGGTCAGTTCAAGACCGTTCAGATTGAGCAAAGCCTCCTCTTCTAGGCTGACCGCGGTGAAAGGAATGCTCCTCTCCCGTTCTTGTTCCATCCAAACTGACACAACCTCAACACAGAACTTCCTCTCGAGGAGCCAACAGCTTTCCCCTACTCGAGCGCGCAAACTGAAACCCCGGCGCTCCGCATCTGCCTCTAATTTAGTAAATGCCGACTTGGCGGCTTGCTCGATTCGATCTAGCAACGCCGAGGGGGAGATGCCGCGTAATTCACTCTGTGAGCAGAGTTCACGCCACAGGTGAAACATCATTTCGTGAAGCAGTATTCCTCGCTCAATCGCGGTGAAGCCGAACGCTTCAGCCCCAAGCGGATTGACTTTGATGCGATGCTTAACGAACGCTTTGAAGCCACAAGCTGCCTGATCCTTGATAAGACCGCTACCACCGGTATGTTGCTGAGACAGTGTCGGGACGCGCTCATCCAACGCCAAGGCCTCCACTTGCCGCGGGGCTTTCCAACGGGTCGGGGGAAACCACGAATTTTCGACCACTTTTTCTGCGGGGACGATCAAGCAGCTGGGCCTCCGAGGCAGGCCACGGTCAAGCTCATGATAACTAACCACCGTCTCCACATTTCCCTGACACCAAATCTCCAGTAGTTTCTGAGCGTGAGCGAGTAAGTGCGCTGTATTTAACTCCTGAAAATCAAGCCTTTTCTGCACGTAGGCAGGCAGAAAAGCATCCAGTCGTGGTGTCCGTGGAAACGAGCCCTGCTGAGCGCCACATACCCATATGCCATCAAACTCGAGACCGATCGCCTCTAATGGCCCCATCACTTGAACGCTGTCATAGGGGGTCTTTGGTTGGAATACGGTATTGGCAAGCGATTGCCGCCATAGGGTCATTGCTGCTTCGTGGGCTTGGGGGGGAAGCACTGTCGAGAGAGCCCCTAAACCATCGAGACTCGCCTCCAGTCGATCGAGCTGTTGATATTCAATGGAATCGAGAGTCTCGCGTTGCGGCCAGCCCCACAGGTGAAGTCGATTGCGGATCCATCTCGCCCAGTCATTAAGGCTTTTTTTCTCGCGATGAGTCTTGTCGCTGCGAATACCAAGCAGTATCGCCTTAAGCGCAGAATCGGGCGCGTAGCGCGTTAGCATATGCAGCGTCTGCTCAATACTGATTTCAGCCATCCCGCTCTGAAACAAGCGTTCAACAATTTTAAATTCACTGTGTGTTTGGCTGACGAATAACCCCGGAAAAAATGGTGACCGCATTAGCGCCAGCCACTCGTGCCGAAGGAGCGGGCGCACTTCCCACTCCAGAGCCATTGTCGCATCCCGAAATAAGGGCGTTGATCCCAACGCCATGCCGGTAGAAAAATTGACAGGCAAATCATTGTACTGCGCGTCTAGACACTCGAATTTCGCCCGTAAAAAATATTCCAACTGAGCTCGATCCCGTTCTAGATCGATCAATACGATTGCGCTTCTCTTGCCTGGCGTCAGGCTCATTTCATGCGCCCACGCCGAGGCAGCGGCTAATTCATCCTCTCGCGTGGCGAAGCACTGTATTGAGGGTGATTTTTCTGCGGTCGCAGGCGTTTTCGGCGGTATAACTATCAGTTCAGTGAGATGCTCGAGTGCCCGCCGTGTAACCGGCGACAGCTCTGGAAATCCATAGAGTGCCAATTTTCGTGATTGCTCGGGTAATCCCAACAATTGCTGATAGGCTTGATAACGCGTTATGCCGCAGATTTTTTCAAGTCGCCCCTGAAATTGCCGTGCCCAGCGTGCGAAAACGACACAGTCCTCCTCAAATTGAAAATGAGACCAGAGTTGCGGGATTTCGAGTCCCCCTTGCATGCTCAATTTGTCCCAGGCCGCTTTTGCTCGCAGCGCCGTTGCTCTCGGCTGCGTCAGGGTAAAATCACGGCGTCGGGCTATATCTTTCCGCACGATGTCTTGCCACAAAACCGCCTGTTGCTCTGCGCTCAGTAAACGTCTCGGGGGTAACTTGCCGTCCTCCACCGCTACGTGCCAGGTGCGCTCGAGCCATGCATCTACTGGCTCTACCGGCACTCTGAATACTGCGGTTTGGTGTGACTGTTGACGACTTGTCCAGGCGCTGATGATCTCTCGTGCCAGTCGCCGTCCGGGCGTAAGAATAGGTAGGTCTTTTTTTAAAAAAGACTCAAATTGAGAGAGGTCAACAGTGCTCAGCATGGCGAAAGTATCCCACGCCCCACTGAGCGAGGAAATCCAACCGCTGAGAATCACATGAATCCATATTCTCAGGTGCTGACGCGCTGTAATGGCTCTGAATCAACCGGAAGCACCAGAAAACGGTTACAATCCCGGGCCTTTCTGCAACCACGACCCGATACGAAGATGGGCCACTTGTCCAACACCCAGATACACAACGTCAACGTCAAGAGTCAACGCATTCTGATATCCCCCGCAGAGCTAAAAGCGCGGGTAACGGTAACGGAGGAGCTATTCGATTTTGTTGCGCGAAGTCGGCTCCAGATACAGCATGTCCTCGATCGAGAAGACCCGCGCATTATGGTGGTGCTGGGCCCCTGTTCCATTCACGACGTAGAGGCCGCTCTCGATTATGCCAGTCGCTTGAAAGCGCTATCAGAGACCGTCAGCGATGCATTACTGCTGGTCATGAGAGTTTATTTTGAAAAGCCGCGTACCACCGTGGGCTGGAAGGGGCTAATCAATGATCCTTTCCTCAATGATACTTTCGAAATCGAAGTGGGCTTGGAGAGAGGACGAAAACTTCTCCGGGATGTATTGGCCATGGGCCTACCGACGGCCACCGAAGCATTGGACCCCATTACTCCTCAGTATCTTCAGGATCTGATCTGCTGGTCAGCGATCGGAGCGAGGACTACGGAGTCGCAGACTCATCGCGAGATGGCGAGTGGACTGTCATCACCGGTGGGAATCAAAAATGGCACTGATGGCGGCTTGGATGTGGCGATCAACGCGTTACAGTCGGTATCAAAAACACATCGTTTTTTGGGCATAAACTCTGATGGCAAAGTATCGGTATTTGAAACCCGAGGTAATGCCCACGGACACATAGTGTTGCGAGGAGGGAATTCAGGTCCGAATTATTCAAAGGGCCATATTGCTGAGTGTGAGGAAGCGCTTCTGAACGCGGGCCTCGCCACAAATATTATGGTCGATTGCAGTCATGCGAATTCAGAGAAAAACCCAGCGCTTCAATCTACTGTTGCGCGTGATGTGGCCGCACAAATTGTGGTAGGAAATCGATCGATTGTTGGCATAATGCTCGAGAGTAACTTAGAGGCGGGAAGCCAAAGCATTTCAAAGGACTCGACTGCCTTGCGTTACGGGGTCTCTATCACCGATGGCTGCATCAGCTGGGCCACCACAGAAGCGCTTGTTTGTGAATTAGCTGAGAGTTTGAGGGCTCCACTAAAGCAACGAGCACACCTCGCAAACGCCCGTCAATCGTAGGCTAGTAGTAGGCTTGGCTACGATCGCTGTGGTCGGTCGTATCGCGAACTCCCGCCAGCTGCGGAATTTGCTCCAACAAGGTCTTTTCTACCCCCCCTTTCAGCGTCATGTCGACAGCACTACACCCCTGACAGCCACCACCAAACCGGAGTACTGCAAATTGATCCTCAGTCACTTCGATTAGGGATACCTCTCCGCCGTGAGCAGCCAGCGAGGGATTGATTTCGTTATAGAGCACATAGTTAACGCGGTCTTCTAATGGGCTGTCGTCAGACACTCTCGGCATCTTGGCATTGGGCGCCTTGATCGTCAGTTGACCCCCCATTCGGTCGGCAGAGTAATCAACCAAGGCATCCTCCAGGAACGGGATACTCCTTGCTTGAAACCAGGCCGTAAACGCTGTGAAGGGCTGTTCCACGTCACCCTCTTGAATATCTCCCTCCCGACAGTACGCAATACAGGTTTCGGCTCTGGGGGTCCCCGGATCGTTAATAAAAACGCGAACGCCGAGGGCGTCCTCCTGTTTTGACAACAGCTCTGCCAAATACTCCTGCGCTGATTCAGTGATCGTTATCATAATGGGTCAGTCTTAATACCTGAGTAATTTGGTAGGATAATAACTGGATTATGAATGAGTGCCAATCCGGCTATTCACGGCGCCGCGCAAAAAAAAAGAGCACAGACGAGCTCACGCCGCATCGCTTCGGGCAGTTTTGATTGATAATGCCCTTTGGGACCGTAGCATGCAGCAGTCAGCCCTGAGATGCCGCCGCGACCGCGGCCGGAGAAAAAAGATGTCACAACACCACCGTAAAAGTCCTAAAGCCGACGAAATAGCGGCCGAAGTTCGCTCAGAATCACCCGGCCGCCATTGCGCGCTGACTTGGACACAAACTGTACTTTCGGGGCTCGCAGCTGCGGTGGGAATTCAAAATGCTGCGGCCCGTGAGCGCGATTTTGCCAGTGGCTCCCCCATGCGCTTTGTGGTTGTGGGTATCGTGCTTACGGCGCTGTTTATTAGCGCGCTTTTGGTGGTAGTCGCATCACTCGTGCCATGATCTCCCCCCCTGACTCCTCGGCGTTGTGCGCCGACATAGAATCAGCACTCCCTCGAGTCCACCGCTATTCTTCAGCAACCCCCCTGTTGAAGTTGGCTTGGCTTGATCGATTGATCGACGGAGAGGTCTTCCTCAAGGCGGAGTGCCTGCAACCGACCGGCTCTTTCAAAATTCGCGGCGCGCTCAACGCTATGACGGTATTGACAGAAAAGGATGCTACCGATTCGGTGGTCGCTTTTTCGTCGGGTAATCATGGCATCGGTGTGGCTTACGCGGCCCGGTGTCTGAGGAAAACGGCGACCATTGTGGTACCCAATGATGCCCCACGGGTAAAAATCGAGCGCATACAGCAGCTAGGTGCCGAAATTATTTTTTACGATCGACAAAGAGAGGACCGAGAGCAAATAGCCAACACTCTGCTGAGCAATTCGTTGGCGACCTTAATTAAGCCCTATGATGACTGGCATACCATCGCGGGTCAGGGCACTTGCGGCGTCGAAATTGAAAGGCAAGTCGCCGGTAAACTCGATAGCGCAGTTGTGTGTGCGGGCGGTGGCGGTTTCGCGGCGGGAGTGGGCACCTATCTCAGGTCTTGCCACCCCTCCTTGCAGGTGTACACGGCCGAACCAGAGGGGTGGGCAGACCATCAACAATCCTTTGCCGCGGGAGAGAGAGTGGCTCTAACCGAAACAACGGCTACCCTCTGTGATGCGCTGATGTCGCCAGAGCCCGGCGTGCTGACCTTCTCGATTAATGCTCAAAATGCAACCCAGGGCCTGTCCGTGTCTGACCAATGGGTGGTAACGGCGATACAACTGGTCTGGAAGCATCTGGGTCTACGTCTGGAGCCCAGTGGCGCAGTAGGTCTCGCGTGCCTAATGGCCTCGCCTCAGCAATTTCAGGGGCAGCGGGTCGTTGTTACTCTCAGCGGTGGCAATGTTGACCCACCACTCTTCGCAAGTCTGATTGATTCAGCTCGGAAATCCGCCTAGCCAAACGATCATTGTAACAAGGGCGATGCTGATAATTCCGGTCGCGGCGATTGCATCGGCCATACCGTCTTGGATTTTACTTTTAGACATAAGTTGCTCGCTAAGACTCCGCGCAAGAGGGGTGTCAAATATCGCCGCGCATATTAGCGGTTCTGCATAAATTGACAAAGCCTTAATTTCGTGAAATCCAACCGTGCCCATGCTATTTTTTGAGCGATTTTGTGGTGTCGACATGATGCGTGACGCTGTGCCAATAGCGACAAAGGCGCTAATAGAGTTGCAAAGTCTTCCTCTCTTTAGTTACGTTCCACATCTAACGTAGTGAGGAATTAGCCCAATGAGTCTTTACCTGAGTAAGTTCAAGATCTTTCGCCCTGCAGCCCTTGTCATGGCTGCGACAGCGACTTGGGGTGGCGCCGTCCTAGCCGAACCGGTGACGTCAATTGAGGAGTTTTTTCAGCCAGATGGGATTGCCACTACGGCGGAGAACTATCCGACCCACGAGACCTCAAGACAACTCCTGATGGCGCAGTCGCGTGCCCCGGTGAATGAGTTTTTACATAACCGCGAGCTGACGCCGACAGAGGATCAGCCCGTCGTGCGAATGAACCGGGACACCTACTACAGCTTCGCTGTGGTCGACATCTCCAACGGGGCTTCGATTACGATTCCGCCAATACCTGAGGGTAAATATGTTTCGGTACAGCCAGTGACCATGGATCATCGCATCCAACCCATGTCTTATGGTAGTGGTACTTTTGAGCTCGCTGCTCACACAGGCACGCACATGTATCTGTTGATTCGGCTGGACAGCACGCTTAGCCAGGCAGAAGCTAACGCGATTCAGGATGGCATGACCATCAACGCGGGCAGCGCCAATCCATTCTCGGCCGAACCCGTTAATCAAGAGAGCTTCGAGGCAGCGGAGCTCGCCTTGCGTCAGAGGCTGCCTGAACTGCTAGATACCTATGGCGCGGACTTGGCGAAAGGCATGTTCACAGCACCTACGGATGCGTCCAGAGGTCTCTACAACGTTGATAAGTACACGGCAGGGGCGGCTCTTGGCTGGGGTGGCGCGCAGCTCGTCGACAATCTCTACGAAAGCTCACCCAACTTCCCGGCCGAGGGGTGTTATTCAGCCACATTCGAGGACCCCGATAACGGCGCGTTCTGGTCTTTTACGGTCTATGACGAGAATGGCTTTATGTTTGACGACGTGGCGCACATGAGTTCAGACATTGCCACGCGGAACGAAGACGGTACCTATACCGTTAACATGGGCTGCGGTGCCGATGCCCTGAATAATCTACCCATCAGTAATGACAGTGGGGTTTTCAACTTTGTTGTTCGGCACTACATCCCCTCTGAGCGCGTCAAGTTCGACGGATATCGCTTGATGCCACTTATGCAGAAAGCCGACTGAGGTTCGCCCAATAATGGATAGCGGCATTACTTTTACGTTTGCCGTTATCTTTCTTGGGGCGGCGGTACTGTCGTCGCTCGCGCTTTATGCGCGACAGCCCATCATCATTGCCTACATTGCGCTTGGGGTTGCCCTAGGACCATACGGGGCTGGGCTGGTTTCAGATACGAACCTCGTATCGGGTGCGGGACATGTAGGCATTATTTTGCTGCTGTTCTTGCTAGGTCTCGATATGAAGCCCAGCGCCCTTTGGAACAGCCTGCGTCAATCCACCCTAGTGGCTGTCCTTAGCACCCTCATTTTTGGGGTGGCGGGCTACGCGTTCAGTCGGCTTTTTTCTTTCTCCCATCTCGACTCGATTCTCATCGGTACCGCCTTGGTTTTTTCGTCCACGATTATTGGCATTAAGTTACTGCCCACCACCGTACTGCACCACAAGCATTTAGGGGAACTGATGATCGCCCTGTTGCTGTTTCAGGACGTCATTGCAATCGTTGTGTTGGTGGTGATGGAAAGCCTGGGTGGTGGTGAATACGCGGCGCGTGACTTGTTAATGCCCCTGGTAACGCTGCCACTCCTGGCGCTGGTGAGTTGGATCAGCGTTAAAACCGTTTTGCTTGCTCTGATTTCACGTTTTGACCGCTACCACGAGTATATTTTCCTTCTGTCCATTGGTTGGTGCCTTGGGATGGCGGAGTTGGCCATTTTTATGGGTTTGTCTGCAGAGATTGGCGCATTCGTGGCGGGGGTTAGTATTGCGAGCAGCCCGATAGCTCAATACATCGCCATTAGCCTAAAACCTCTGCGCGATTTTTTTCTGGTGGTATTCTTTTTTTCGGTAGGCAGCGGCCTCGATATGCAGGCGCTTCCGAGGCTGGCCGTACCCGCAATTGTAATGGCCACCCTATTTCTCCTGCTTAAGCCCGTTGTTTATCAGTGGTTGGTAAGAGGGGTATTCGATGAGTCAAAGCTGGCCTGGAATTTAGGGATGCGCTTAGGCCAGTGCAGCGAGTTCTCCCTGCTCATCGCCTTTCTGGGTGCGTCCAAGGGGCTGCTCAGCCCAGATGCGGCTACGTTGATACAAGCGTGTACCGTGATAACGCTGCTCGCGTCGTCCTATCTGGTGGTGCTTAGGTTGCCTACTCCCATCGCTATCACGGACACGCTTCGGAGAGATTAGCGGGGAGGATGGGGGCAGCGCAGCCTAATCGACTGCGCATGGCACACCGACAGGCTATAAGGACGCTTCCAATGCGGGCAACGCCTCAAACAGGTCCGCCACCAGGCCATAATCTGCGACCTGAAAGATCGGGGCGTCTTCGTCTTTATTAATAGCAACGATAACTTTACTGTCTTTCATGCCTGCCAAATGTTGAATAGCGCCTGATATGCCAACGGCGATATAGAGGTCGGGGGCAACGATTTTTCCGGTCTGCCCGACCTGATAATCATTAGGTACGAACCCTGCGTCCACCGCGGCACGCGACGCGCCGATCGCAGCGTTGAGTTTATCGGCGATGCCTTCCAACAGGCTAAAGTTGTCACCGTTCTGCATGCCTCTGCCGCCGGAAATCACCACCGAAGCCGAGGTCAGCTCCGGTCGATCGGACACGGCCACTTCTTCTCTAATAAAAGTCGAAACTCCCGCTTCATGCGCTGCCGCACAACTCTCCATTGCTGCAGCGCCACCCTCAGCGGGAGCCGCGTCGAACGCAGTGGTACGAACCGTGATGACCTTTTTGGCGTCGCTAGAGGTCACAGTCGCAATAACGTTGCCCGCGTAAATGGGGCGGGTGAAGGTGTCGGCACTTTCAACTGAGAGGATATCGGAGATTTGCCCCACATCGAGAAGCGCGGCAACCCGCGGCATGAAATTCTTGCCGTTGGCAGTGGAGGCCGCCAACAAATTATCGTAGTCGGAACCGATTTCTGCGACCAACAGGCTGATGTTTTCTGCGAGTTGATGCTCGTAAGCCGCGTTATCGGCACAAATAACCTTGGAAATACCGGGCACTTGTGCAGCCGCTTGTGCTGCGCCATCACAGCTTGCTCCTGCCACCAATATGTCGATATCTCCGCCCAGCGCCTGAGCGGCAGCGACTGCGTTCAGCGTGGCAGCCTTCAGTGAGGTGTTATCGTGTTCTGCAATGACCAGCGTTTTCATGAGATCACCTTTGCTTCGTTTTTCAGTTTATCAACCAACTGTGCAACGTCCTCTACCTTAATGCCCGCCGCACGCTCTGGAGGCGGCGCAACGCTTGATTGCGTGACATGGGTCTTCACATTGACGGAGAGTTGATCGGGCGTGAATGTATCGAGCGGCTTTTTCTTTGCCTTCATGATATTGGGCAGCGACGCGTAGCGCGGCTCATTCAGCCGCAAATCGGTGGTGATAATCGCAGGCAATTTCAGGGAAATAGTCTGCAATCCACCGTCGACTTCACGCACAACCTCTACCGATCCATCCCCTACTTTAACTTCAGAAGCGAAAGTCCCCTGCCCCATGCCCGTCAGCGCACCCAGCATTTGCCCCGTCTGGTTGTTGTCGCCGTCGATGGACTGCTTACCCATGATGACTAGATCGGGGGCTTCCTGCTCAACAACTGCCTTGAGCAACTTGGCAACAGACAACGGTTCTATGGTGCCATCGACTTCCACGTGAATGCCCCGATCTGCACCCAAGGCGAGCGCGGTACGAATTTGTTCCTGACATCCACTGCCGCCGACTGATACGGCAACGATTTCTGATACCGTGCCTGCTTCCTTGAGCCTCACAGCCTCTTCGACGGCAATTTCACAGAAAGGATTGATCGCCATTTTCACGTTATTTAGGTCTACGTCAGAGCCATCAGATTTCGCGCGAACTTTGACGTTGTAATCCACCACGCGTTTCACCGCGACCAATGCTTTCATGGTGTCTCCAGATTCAGTTTGAAACTGTATGCAGATTGTCAGATAGGGTGCTCGTAGAGCACATCGTTTAAAGCCTTGGAAATGGGGTAAGGCCTACGGTTTCGCCGGCGACATCCCCTGCGATCCCACGGTGCTTAGTGTATCATGCCGTCGAATTTGAAATCACCTTTCAGCCGCGATTTGCTATGAATTTAGGTGATATCGAACATAACCCAGCGTAGCAATGAGACAGCAGAGGTAGATGTGGAAAGAGAATCCATGGAGTTCGACGTTGTAATCGTGGGAGCGGGTCCTGCTGGGCTCAGTGCCGCGATCAAGATCATGCAATTGGCCGAAACTCAGGGCCGTGAGACCTCGGTGTGTGTTGTAGAAAAGGGCTCCGAAGTAGGCGCTCACGTGTTGTCGGGGGCCGTGCTGGAACCCAGAGCGCTGGAAGAATTGATTCCTGACTGGAGAGAGCGTGGCGCGCCACTCAATACCCCGGTCACAGGGGATACTTTTTACTTTTATACCGGCGAGTCCTCGGCCATCAAACTGCCTGGCTTCGCCATTCCCCGCCCGACCCATAATGACGGCAATTTTATCGTCTCAATGGGAAACGTCTGCCGCTGGCTGGCCGAGCAAGCCGAAGCCTTAGGGGTCGAAATCTATCCGGGCTTCGCTGCCGCGGAGGTGCTTTTCCACGACAACGGGGCAGTTAAAGGCATCGCAACGGGAGAGATGGGGGTTGGCGCTGATGGACAGCAAAAAGATTCCTACGTCCCCAGCATGGAGTTACATGCTGCCTACACGATTTTTGCAGAGGGCTGTAGAGGCCATCTCGGGAAGCAACTTATTGCGCATTTTGAACTCGACAAGGGCAAGGACCCTCAGCACTACGGTATCGGCATCAAGGAGGTGTGGAAGATCGCACCTGAAAATCATCAGGAGGGCCTGGTCGTCCATGGGATCGGGTGGCCGCTTTCGGAATCCGGTTCCAGTGGTGGCGCCTTTCTATACCACGCAGAAAATCATGAAGTTTACGTGGGCTTGATCGCCGACCTTAACTATAGCAATCCCCACTTGAGTCCCTTTGAGGAATTCCAGCGATGGAAAACCCACTCAAAGACCCGAGCGGTGCTCGAGGGCGGAGAGCGAATCGCCTATGGCGCGAGAGCCCTGGCGAAAGGCGGGCTGAATTCTCTGCCGGAGATGTCTTTCCCAGGAGGGCTTTTGATTGGCTGCGACGCGGGCACGCTAAACAGCGTGAAGATAAAAGGCAATCACACCGCCATGAAGAGCGGGATGTTGGCCGCTGAAAGTATTATGGCTGCCTTTCAGTCACCCGAGCAGGCACCAGTTGATCTGGATTTCTCCAATCGTTTGCGGGATTCTTGGCTGGGAAAAGAACTGTACAGCTCGCGTAACTTCTCCGGGTTTATGCACAAATTTGGCACGCTACTGGGTGCCGCGATGGTGTGGATTGATCAAAATATCTTCGCCGGGCGGCTGCCGTTTACGCTGCACGATACCAAGCCCGATCATGCATGCTTGGTTGAGGCCGATAAAGCCGCGCCTATTTCCTATCCCAAACCCGACAATGCCCTAACCTTTGATCGGCTCTCTTCTGTATTTCTATCCAATACCAATCATGAGGAAGACCAACCCTGCCACCTCACTTTACGAGACGGCGGTATTCCGATCACGGTGAATTTGCCAAAGTATGCCGAACCCGCGCAACGTTACTGCCCGGCGGGTGTTTACGAGATCGTAGAAGAGTCGGAAGGGCCTCGATTCCAGATAAATGCGCAGAACTGCGTGCACTGCAAGACCTGCGATATTAAGGATCCCTCGCAGAATATCACTTGGGTGACGCCTGAGGGCTTTGGCGGGCCGAACTATCCCAATATGTAACGCTGGTTAGGCCAGCGAAAAGGAGACGCCGCCGCTACTCACGCAGTGGTCATCATTGGCCATTGCGACCAGCCGATACCAAGCGGCTCTGGAGCAAAGCGCGGTGAGTCCATTGGTGATGGCGATGTAGGCCGCGCCACTCGCTCTAGGTTCAGGGTTAAGTGGGTAGCGCGTGGAGACGGGGAATTGCCCCCCCGCGTTAAGGCAAGCCCGAATCACTGTATCGCCCTGCTCCGAATCGAGTTCAAAATCAGTGATTATTAGAGGGTGAAGGGCAACAGCAACCCGACATTTTTCAGCCGGCGTGACCAGATAATACTCACCGTCGTCCTCGCGTCTGAGAATGCCGGCGAACAGCTGCCACAACTCCTTGCGTCGAATGGGCCGACCTTCGTGGTACCAGGTGCCGTCAGCGGCAATTGCCATGTCGACTTCACCGCAGTAGTCGGGGTTCCATTTATCAAGCGGCGCGGGCGCCCTTCCGTTAACAGAAGGCACTGACGATGCCCGCAGTTGCCCATGGTGTCGATCCGGGATACTTCCCGCCAACTCGCGCAAGCGGCTGTCTTCGTTTCGGCCGTTCTTCATTCCTAGAAGCGCTCGCCGTCAACTTATCGAACGATAATTTCAGCCGTTTCGCGCTGATACTTAAGATATTCCCCAAAACTCAATCTTTGTTGCTCCGAGCTTCGCCGAGACATCAAAGTTTCGGCCTCCGCAGTGGTGAGGCTAGCGAGGGACCCGGGCGTAACCCGCGCCAATTGAATCAATGCGTGCCCCGCTCCAGGCACTGCCACCGCGCGCAAGCGGGCTGCATCGCCCGCTGGCATGGCAAAGGCAGCTTCGAGTACCGGCCGTGGCAGTTGACTCGCAAGACGAGTAGTCGCAAGCTCCACCCGCCATTCGAGGTCCAGAGTCCTCGCGATATCCTCGAATGTTCCTTCGCCCTCGAGTTCCTGCTCCGCTTGCAACTGCATAGCTCTTAACGCATCTGATTCCAACTCGGCACTCAATTTCTCGGCAATGTCTGACTCAACTTCATCAAAGGGCGCCACCTGCGATGGCGTGATCTCAGCGATGCGAAGCACCGCGAAGCGTTTGCCCGAGAGCTCCACAACTTCACTGTTGATGCCATCCTCAAACACCTCAGGAGAAAATGCGACATCACGCAGGGCAGCTTCAGCGAACAGTCCACGACCCAACTCCCGAGAGAAGGCCTCTGAGCGCTCAACTTTGGCACTGACCGCGGCGGCGGGACCAGCCAGATCGGGCGCGTTAAATACGAGGTCACGCAGCTCTTCTACTGCCAGCAACAAGCTTCGCTCCGCTTCGGCGGATTCAATCGAGCTCCGGAGTTCATCTTTAACGTCTTCGTAACTCACGGAATCGCCGTCAATTCTCTCTTCCAACCGGATGAAGTGAGTTCCTGCATCAGTAACTACTGCCGTCGATACCTGACCCGGCGACTGCAGACCTGCAATTGCTGCTTCCATTTTTTCTGGAAACGCCGTGCCATCGGTAAACCCCAAGGCACCGCCTTGGCTGGCCGAACCAATATCATCAGACAGTTCCCTTGCAATATCAGAAAACTCCTCATTCAGATTCAGCCGCTCAGATACTTCAGCTACACGACGTGCAAAATCCGAATCCGATTCTTCGTCTTCGGGGGTTAGGAGAATATGTGAAACTCTCGATTGGGTGGATACCGTGTACTCATCGCGCACGGACTCAAATTGCTGACGGACCGTCTCTTCATCCGCCTCTACTCGAAAATCCTCTGGCGCCAAGAGGATGTAGTCGACGACAACTTGCTCGGGCTGTAAAAAATCCGGCTGATGCGCATCGTAGTAAGTTCGCAGCGCGTCGTCTGAGAGCGCGTCACTCGGCACCAAACGACCTTCAGGAATCACCAAGTATCTGACATCTCGCTCCTCACCCACGAGGTTAGCCATCGCCGATAATTCACGCTGGGTGACAAACTCGCTCTCACTCACAGCAGTTTGCAATTGTGTAAGGACGATATCCTCCGCCTGCAAGCGTCGGAATCTCTCTGGCGTATATCCGGCATTTGCCAGTACGCTTTTATAGGCCTCGGATGAGAAGTTGCCGTTAAGTTGAAACGCGTCAATCGAAGTAATGGACTTGCCTATCTGCGCGTCAGATGCCACCAGGCCGAGCTCAGCAGCTTTTTGTAAAAGAAGCGAGCGCTGAATCAGCGACTCCAGCGCACGAGGCTGCAACCTCTCGTCGTCGAGCATCGCCGGATCAATGTCTTCCCCCAGGACACTCACCAACTGACGTTTTTGCTGCGTCACCGCCTCCTGAAGCGCAAAGGGTGAGATTTCTTCACCATTGACCTCTGCTACTGAGGTGCCCGCTGCGCCTGGCAAAAGTGTCTCTAGGCCAAACGCGGCAAAGGACAAAACGATTAAGCCAATAATGATCTTGGCAGTGGCGCTCTGGGCACCCTGACGCATGGACTGAAGCATGGCGGTTTATATCTCCCATGATGACTGCTCTGAGCCCCCTACCCCTGCGGGGCGGCTAGACAGACAGTCACGATGTGTAGGGTTATTACGTAAAGAAGGCGCACTGTGGCGCCTTCTCGGGTCCACCGCTCTTAACGGCGGAAAGTAGTTTGGTTTACTTGTTAACGGCGTCCTTTAGCGCCTTACCCGCTTTAAAGCCCGGCGTATTCGAAGCAGCAATTTGAATGGTTTCGCCGGTACGAGGATTACGACCCTGTCGCGCCGCGCGCGCTTTTACCGAGAATGTACCGAAGCCCACAAGCGAAACGCTGCCGCCCTTGGCGAGAGCACCCGTAATGGCGCCGATCGCAGCGTCAAGTGCGCGGCCAGCCGAGGCCTTTGAAAGATCCGCATCTGCGGCGATGGCGTCAATCAAGTCATTTTTGTTCACGTTATACCCCTTGAGTCTATTGAGCTAAATTGCGTGGCACCTGCCTAAGCGCCCCATGTAGCCTACTCCTCACACCTTTGAGGGTCAACGCATGTGGCGCCTGAAATCAGTGGGATCTGGGCCGTTTCGTCTCATTTGCCTCGTCTGCGGGATCCTCTGGCGCAGAGATTGCTCGAGAGCCCTTCATATAATCTTCGTCTGATAATGGCTGGGGCGAGCGCTCAAGCGCGATGGAGAGCACTTCATCGATCCATTTTACAGGCCGGATCTTGAGATTCTCCTTAATGTTATCGGGTACCTCTTGCAGATCACGCTCGTTCTCGTGAGGAATGACCACCGTTTCTATACCGCCCCTGCGCGCCGCGAGTAGCTTCTCCTTCAAGCCTCCAATGGGAAGTACTTCTCCGCGCAGCGTGATTTCACCTGTCATAGCGACATCTGCTCTTATCGGTATATTGGTGAAACTGCTGACTAATGCGGTACACATGGCGATCCCCGCACTGGGACCATCTTTTGGCGTGGCACCCTCGGGGACATGGATGTGCACGTCCTTAGCGTCGTGCAGCGAGGCGGCAATGCCCAACGATTGCGATTTCGCTCTTACGACCGTCATCGCTGCTTGTATAGACTCCTGCATCACGTCACCCAAGGATCCGGTTTTGACTATTCGACCTTTACCCATGGTAGAGGCGACTTCAACTGTGAGCAGCTCCCCCCCTACGGAGGTCCAGGCCAGGCCGGTCACTTGGCCCACCTTGTTCTCTTTCTCGGCGGTACCGAAGTTGAATTTCCGGACTCCCAGCACGTCCGCGAGCATCTCTGACGTCACCTCCTGCCCAGGGGTTCGCTCTTTTAGAGCGAAGGCCTTCACCATCTTCCTGCAGACCTTGGCTATCTGTCTCTCCAGTGCTCGGACGCCGGCCTCGCGGGTGTAGTACCGAATAATGTCTAGGCATGCCGCTTCGGATAGTGAAATCTCTTCTTCCTTCAAGCCATTGAGTTTAGTCTGCTTTGGAATGAGGTAACGCTGGGCAATATTGAGTTTTTCGTCCTCGGTATAGCCCGGGATTCTAATGACTTCCATACGATCCAATAGTGGACCCGGTATGTTCATCGTGTTGGAGGTGCAAATAAACATCACATCCGACAGATCGTAATCAACTTCGAGGTAGTGGTCGTTAAACGCATGATTCTGTTCGGGGTCTAATACTTCCAACATGGCGGAAGCGGGATCGCCGCGGTGGTCCATTCCCATCTTGTCGATTTCATCTAGGAGAAATAGTGGGTTCCTGACCCCCGATTTGGCCATTTTCTGCAATAACTTCCCCGGCATGGAACCAATGTAGGTTCGCCTGTGACCACGGATTTCAGCCTCGTCTCTGACACCACCCAAGGCCATCCGAATAAATTTTCTGTTCGTGGATCTAGCAATAGATTCTCCCAGAGAAGTTTTCCCTACGCCGGGAGGGCCGACCAGACACAACACAGGGCCTTTAAGCTTTTTGACTCGCTTCTGGACTGCCAAATATTCGAGAATACGCTCCTTGACTTCCTCCAGACCGTAATGGTCCTCGTCTAACACCTGCTGCGCCCGACTCAGATCGTGGCGCACCTTGCTGCGCTTGAACCAGGGAATGCTGACCATCCAATCAAGGTAGCCCCGCACCACGGAAGCTTCAGCGGACATCGGCGACATCATTTTGAGTTTGCTGAGCTCGGCGTTGGCCTTGTCGAGAGCCTCCTCTGACATTCGTGCCTCGGTGATTTTCCGTTGCATATCGTCAATTTCATTAGGGGCATCGTCCATTTCCCCCAACTCTTTCTGAATGGCTTTCATCTGCTCATTGAGATAGTACTCTCGCTGACTCTTCTCCATTTGCTTCTTAACACGCCCACGAATCCGCTTTTCCACTTGGAAGAGATCGATTTCAGCGTCCATAAGAGACTGAAGATGCTCGAGTCTCCCGCGGATATCCGCGATTTCCAATATGCGCTGCTTCTCCTCAAGATCAACGCTCATGTGGGCTGATATGGTGTCGGCAAGGCGTCCCGGCTCATCAATGCCAGAGAGCGATGTCAGTACCTCTGCGGGGACTTTTTTGCTCAGACTGACGTACTTTTCAAACTGCTCTACGGTTTTCCGCACCAGCGAGGCCGCATCCTTGTCGCTCAGTGATTCGGACTCAACTTCACGCACAGATGCAACCGCAAATGCGTCTTCTTCATCGATGGCGAGCACCGCCGCTCGGTAACTCCCTTCAACCAGCACCTTTATGGTGCCGTCGGGTAACTTAAGGAGCTGCAGGATGTTCGATACCGTACCGACCTGATAGAGATCATCAGCGCCTGGCTGGTCGTCTGAGGCGTTACGTTGTGCGACGAGCAGGACTTGCTTGTTGTCCAGCATGGCGTGCTCAAGTGCCTCGATAGACCGCTCTCGACCCACAAATAGAGGCAGTACCATATGGGGGTAAACAACCACATCGCGCAGGGGCAACAATGGCAATTGGTGATCTTGATCAGTCATAGACTCCTCCGTCTATGCAGGGATATGGGGTCAGAGTAGCGGATTTAAAACCCCACGCGCTCAAAAAGCGGGATTACACAGGATGATACATTGAAGAAGCCCGTACGGATTCACCGAGGGGCAAAATAGACTGACAGGTAGTAGCCACTCAGGTGTTGGCGTCAATCCTCAGCGCCCGCGGCGGCAGGTGCTGGAGTCTCGTAAACCAGCAAGGGCTCTGAGTCGCCCTTTACCACTGACTCGTCGATAACGATCTTGGCGACATCAGGTGCAGAAGGGATCGTATACATCGACTCGAGCAGTATTCCCTCAAGGATAGATCTGAGGCCACGAGCGCCGGTCTTGCGCTCCATCGCCCGCTCTGCAACCGCACGCAGTCCATCTTCGCGAAAATCGATCTCGACGCCTTCCATGTCAAACATCTTCGCATATTGCTTTGTCAGCGCATTTCGGGGTTCGGTCAAGATGCGTATCAGGGCTGGCGCATCCAGCTCCTCAAGCGTTGCGATGATGGGTAATCGGCCGACAAACTCGGGAATGAGGCCATACTGCACAAGATCTTCGGGCTGCAGATCCGCGAGTGTTTCACCAAAATTTCGGGCTTCACTTTTACTCTTTACCTCGGCCCCGAAACCGATCCCGCCTTTTTCGGAGCGATTGCGGATCACTTTATCCAAGCCCGCAAAGGCGCCACCACAAATGAAAAGAATGTTGCTGGTATCAACCTGCAAAAACTCCTGTTGCGGATGCTTGCGCCCTCCCTGTGGCGGCACAGAGGCGACGGTACCCTCAATCAGCTTCAGCAACGCTTGTTGCACGCCCTCTCCTGAGACATCTCTCGTGATCGAGGGGTTATCGGATTTCCGTGAAATCTTGTCTATTTCATCGATGTAGACAATGCCCATTTGGGCGCGCTCCACATCGTAGTCACACTTTTGTAGAAGCTTCTGAATGATATTTTCAACATCCTCACCGACGTATCCCGCCTCGGTCAAGGTTGTTGCATCGGCGATGGTAAACGGCACGTCTAGCAAGCGCGCCAGGGTCTCTGCCAGCAGGGTTTTACCTGATCCGGTGGGGCCCACCAGCAGAATGTTGGATTTACTCAGCTCCACCTCTTCTGGGTCTCGCGAGCTGGGAGCTGCATTTCGCAATCGCTTATAGTGGTTATAAACCGCGACCGCCAGAACGCGCTTTGCCTGTTGCTGGCCGATCACATACTGGTTCAGGATTTCATTAATTTCTTCTGGGATAGGCAACTTCGAGCTGTCGCTATCAGTTGTCGTTTCCTGGATTTCTTCGCGAATGATGTCATTGCAAAGATCGACGCACTCGTCGCAAATGAACACCGACGGCCCTGCAATCAGTTTCCGCACTTCATTCTGGCTTTTGCCACAGAACGAGCAATATAGAAGCTTGCCACTATCGCCTGATGTGCTGTCGTCCGCCATCAATCATTCCCACATAGCCACTGGCTCTCGGTTACCAACCTTGATACGTTTCGAGCGACTTTGCAAGTCGCCTCGGTCGGTCTCGTCAGGCCTTTCTACCTTGAGGTGATAACCTCGTCCACCAGCCCATATTCAACGCTTTGCTCAGAACTCATGAAGCGATCACGCTCGGTATCTTTCTCTATCACCTCGAGGGACTGGCCCGTGTGCTCGGCAAGTAAGGTATTCAGACGCTCCCTCAAGAACAGGATTTCCTTGGCTTGAATTTCAATGTCGGTGGCCTGGCCCTGAGCGCCGCCACTCGGCTGGTGAATCATGGTCCGCGCATTGGGCAAAATGAACCGCTTACCTTTTGTGCCACCGCTTAATAGGAACGCGCCCATGGAGGCAGCCTGACCAATGCACATGGTGCTTACGTCAGGTTTGATGAAGCGCATGGTGTCGTAGATCGACAAGCCCGCAGTGACCGAGCCGCCCGGGCTATTAATGTATAGGTGCACGTCCTTGTCTGGATTTTCCGACTCGAGAAATAACAATTGGGCCACCACCAAGTTCGCCATGTGGTCTTCGATAGCTCCCACAATAAAAATCACTCGCTCCTTGAGCAGTCTGGAGTAAATATCGAACGAGCGCTCTCCTCTTGAGGTTTGCTCGATCACCATTGGTACTAACCCCAGACTTTGAGGTTCCAAACTGCTCTTCACGACGGTCATTTCTCTACTGCCTCTCAAATTAGGCGTTAGCGGCTGGACGCGCCTTGGCCAACGCGTCCTGATAACTGCATTCCACTTCGACAATGGCTGCATCGGCCAAAAGTCGCTCAACCACAGCATCCTCCAACACTCTTGATTCTATACCTGCGAGCTGCTCATTTTCAGAATAGTACCAATTGATCACTTCCTCTGGATCCTGATAGGTCGACGCGATGTCTTCTATGAACGCTCTGACTTTGGCGGGCTCGGCCGTCAAGTCGAAGTGCCCTATCATCTCCGCCACAACGAGCCCCAGTTTCACCCGGTGTTGCGCCTGGTCAGCAAACATTTCATCGGGCAGCACTGAGGCTAAATCCAAGTCTTGCGGTGCTGCTCCGCCGAACTGCTGGAACATCTGTTGTCGCATGGTGTTCACCTCTCGCCCGATCAAGGCGGCAGGCAATTCAACATTCTCGTGCGCAGCAACGATGGCATCCATTACCTGAGATTTCACTGAGGCCTCGATCGCGTTGCGCAATTCTCGCTCCATGTTTTGCTTCACTTCCGCGCGAAAATCCTGCTCGTTGCCCTCTTCGAGGCCGTATTTTGAAAACAAAGCCTCGTCCACTGGCGCCAATTCAAGGGTTTTCACCTCTTTCACAGTCACCGCAAACTGAACGCCTGCTCCCGCGAGCTCTTCCTTTTGGTAATCTTCAGGAAACGTTAGGTCGAGAACTTTTTCTTCGCCTGCGCTGACGCCAATCAGCCCATCCTCAAAACCGGGTATCATGCGACCGGATCCGAGCTCCAAAGAAGTTCCCTCGGCCGAACCACCCTCAAATGTCTCCCCGTTCTTAGTGCCCACAAAATCTATGACCACCGTGTCCCCGTCTTCGGCAGCCAGCTCTGATGTTACCCACTCACCCTGCTGCTTTCTGAAAACGTCAATGATGTCGTCAATATCTGCATCGGTCACGTCCGCAACTGGCTTCTCGATAGTGAGATCCTCGAGTGATTGAATCTCAACAGTGGGAAACACCTCGAAAGTTGCGGTGTACTCAACATCCTGCCCCGCATCCAGTTTTCTCGCCTCGATGCTTGGCTGACCCGCGGGACGCAGATTTTCAGACACCACGGCCTCCTGGAAGGATTGACTAATGACTTCTCCCAGAACCTCTTGCCGAACCCCTGCGCCAAAGCGCTGCTTCATGACCTTCATGGGTATTTTTCCGGGACGGAAACCTGGCAACCGAGCATTTCTAGCCGCATCTTGCAGCCGCTGATTGACAACCGATTCCACTCGGTCCGCGGGCACTCCCACGGTTAACCTTCGCTCTAATCCAGATGTTGTTTCTACGGAAACCCGCATGGTGCTGCTCCTACCTTACATTCCAACAGTGAGTGGCTCGGCTACGCCAAACCACCGCACGACCGCGACCCCTGATTTCGGTGACTCCATCAACGGACCGGAAAGTGGTGCGGAAGGAGAGACTCGAACTCTCACGTCGTTAGACACTGGAACCTAAATCCAGCGCGTCTACCAATTTCGCCACTTCCGCACATGACGCGAATCCCCGCCAAAGCGCGACCCAACGAGGCGCGCGATGGTGTCATAGAATCTGAGCGGTTTCAACGCCGCTGAGCAGCGGCGAGGCGCCGTTATTGGGTTAGCGACCGGCTACTTTAGCAGCGAGATCAAGAATCCACATTAACTATAATATATAAATATAAAACAATAGCTTGAAAATTATAGTTCAAGCTTAAACTAAAATAGTTACGGGCCTCTTGCGGTAATATGACAGATTGATCTAACAAACGCTCGCGCAGCACTGGCAAAAAGTCGGGAAACAGGCATAATAAAGTGGTCGCAGTGCCCCTCAATAAGCCTGCTGACAACGGGTATCCCAAGTACCCGTAATGTGTGCCTGCAGGTGTGCCCGCAGGCGCACCACTCCTAAAAGTCTATGACTACGGGCCCTTCGGGGCCCGCTTTTTTTGTGCGGCCTCTCTGCTGGCGCGACTGCGATGAAGGCGTACGTCGTCGGGGCTCGCTTCGCGTCAAATGACCTGTACGGTGGCCCGAATCATGGGGCCTGCTATCCACTTGGCGCCCAAAAAACGGCTTAGAGGGTATGCGTGGCCCTCTCCGACCCAAAAAGGCCCGCAAGACACGCCTCAATTTTTTGATTGAGTCCCGCGTCTTGCTCCGAAAATTCAACGCCAATTCCTGCTTGTCGGTGACCTTGAGCGCCGGCAGGCGTCATCCAAACCACCCTGCCACGCACCAAGAGCGTTTCGGGCTCATCCATTAAACGCAGAAGAAATTGCACCTCATCGCCAAGTTGAAAGGTGCCCTGTGACGGGACAAATAAACCGCCTTTCTCCAAAAAAGGCATGTAAGCGCTGTGCAACGCAGCCGCGTCACGGATCGTTAAACTCAATCTGTCTGAGTGCAGATCGCTCATCAACCAACCCTAACCAGCGATGCCGTGTTTGCCAAGTCCACTTAAAAACGACTCTGCAACAGTTTTGAACTGTGGATGCGGCAAACTTCTGCAGAGCCGGTAGATCTCGGTAGTCAAAATTTCCTTTGCCGGCGTGGCTCCTGCCCGCAGTCGACCCCACAGTGCCGTTAAGCAGCGGTGCAACAGCAACCAGCGCTGCCCCTGCGAACGCAATTCACGCAAGTCAGCAGCTCGAACTTTTTGCTCGCACCAGCTCATCATTTGGTAAACAAGCACAGAGGTATCGGCTTCGGCCCACACAGCGGGAATCGAAACACGACTGTCGCTCGCCTCTGTAACACCTGCGAAAGACTCGCGTAAGGCCAGCAGCATCTCCTCCACTGCCGGGGCTTCAATCGCGCTTGCAGACACTGCACAACCGTGATGCAAAGACAGCACGGCCGCCGCTCGCTCGAGATCAAAGCCATGGTCATTTATTAACCACGAAACCGCATCATCGTGACGGGGCAATGCGAGATTAACGAGCTGACAGCGAGATCTGACTGTCGCGGGGAGTCGCCAGACTTCCCCCACGGAAAGCAGTAGCAGGCTGTTCCCGGAGGGTTCCTCTAGCGTTTTGAGCAGGCTATTCGCCGCGGCAAGCGTCATGGTCTCTGCGCCTTCTATGATCAGGATCTTTATCTGGCCATAGAGTGCAGTTTGCTGAAGAAATCTTGATGCCGCACGAATTTGATCAATACCGATCGCAGATTTCCCGGATTCCGCCCTCACCTCCAGCATGTCGCCATGGGTGCTCTGGCGAAAACTTCTGCAGCCTAAACAGCTGCCGCAAGGTGACTCGCCCGATTTTTTACAAAGCTGACGCGCCGCAACCAATTGACTAAAGAGAGCCGCTTGCAGCGGATCCTCTGCGATCACCAAATACGCATGACCCAGGCGATTTTGAGCCACCAATTGGCTGAAATTGACAAGGGCGGCCTTCATCCAGGCAGGCTCAACCAGCAATTGCAACTCGTTGGAGTCGTTTCCTGCCTCGCTCATTCGCTGAACCATTGCTTTACGAGAGCCTCCAACTGAGTCTCCACTCCGCTGAGGTCTTGCCCGGCATCAATAACGGTGTAGCGTTCAGGAAGATCTCTTGCGCGAGCTAAATACCCGCTCCTGACCCGCTCGTAGAACATGATGGACTCACGTTCGAAGCGATCCAAGGCTCCTCTCGAGCGAGCTCTTTCCAATCCGAGCTCGGGAGGCAAATCGAGGAGGATCACTTGGTGCGGCTGTAAGTCCCCTTGAACGATGTTTTCGAGCTGCGTAATAAGGTCAACTGACATACCTCTCGCGGCTCCCTGATAGGCGTAGGTAGCGTCAGTGAAACGATCACAGATGACCCATTCCTCTCTCTCAAGCGCGGGCTTTATTACGGCCGCGATATGCTGAGCTCGGGCAGCAAACATCAGTAATAACTCGGTCATCTCCACAGGGGTCTCGCCGTGCGGGCTTAGCAGGACTTGCCGAAGCGATTCTGCCAATGGCGTTCCTCCCGGTTCTCGGGTAAGTGTTACCGCTTGACCCACAGATTCTAGGCGCCTTGCAAGATACTGTTGCGCAGTCGACTTACCCGCCCCTTCTCCCCCTTCTATTGTAATGAAGCGGGCCACAGCTATCGCTCCTGCGTCGAGCGCTCGGGTGTCGACCGATAATCTGCCCGTCTTGCGAGCTGGTATCGCCGAACATTTTCCTCATGCTCTTCGAGTGATTCGCTGAAGGCATGGGTACCGTCGCCCTTTGCCACGAAGTACAGCGCATTAGAGTCATCAGGATTGAATACGGCCCTCAGAGCGGCCTCACCGGGTAAGGCAATCGGCGTGGGAGGTAACCCTTTGATCACATAGGTGTTGTAACTGTTACCAGAATCTCTCAAGTGAGTTCGCCTGAGGTTGCCGTCGTAGCTCTCTCCTAAACCATAAATGACGGTTGGGTCTGTCTGCAATCTCATTCCTTTCGACAATCGACGCATAAAAACGCCAGCGATTTGGCTTCGCTCCGAGGGGGCAGCCGTTTCTCGCTCGACAATGGATGCCAATATGAGTGCTTCGTAGGCCGATGCCAATGGCAAAGTGCTTGCTCGACTACCCCACAGATTTAACAGCAGCTGCTCCATGGCGACATGCGCCCGCTTGAGGATATCGGCGTCAGTATCGCCCGCGGAGAAAGACCAGGTTTCGGGCAAAAACCAACCCTCGGGAGAAAGCGAGGGCGATATCCACGAAGAAAGCACGGCGCTCAATTCTTCGAAGGGCGTTGCGATTAATTTCGGGTGCTGCTGTAGCAGTGCTATCGCGGTCCGAAGGGTGACACCCTCCGGAATGGTAATTTGGTATTGGACGACTTGACCGGTTGCGAGGTGCCGAATGAAGCTTTCCACGCTCATATCGTCTCGGATGCGAAATTCACCCGCCTGCATTTTGTCATCTAGCCCTTGCCACTGCGCGAGGCGGCCAATCCAGCCTGCGCCGCTCAGCCATCCCTGATCCTCTGCGCGCCGGAGTACCTGGTTAAGGCTCTCACCTGACTCTATTGTCAATAGACGTGATGCTTCACCGAGGCTGAGTGTTTGGTGCCACAGCGTCGTTACATAGACCACGCCGCCGCTCAATGACGTCAGAACCAAGGTCGTAGCAAGGAGGAAACGGCGGAAAATCAACGTATATGTTGCTCTAGCGCATCTCGGATCACGCCGACTACGCCGTCATTCTCCGTGTAAATATGGCGCTCGATAGATCCCACTGTTGCGATACCCACCAGCGTATTGGTGATTAGCACAAGGTCTGCGCCGAGCAGGTCATCCAGGGTTATGGCGCATTCTTCAACCTCATAACCCAGGTCGGGTAGGACTGATTCGATCAGCAATTGGCGACGGGTTCCCGCGATACCAGCGCGAGTAAGAGAGGGTGTCAGCGCCCGCTGTCCTGTAATCATTAAAATATTCCCCCTGCTGGCAGAGATCACTTGAGCTTGATTATCCAGCATTACAACATCATCCCAACCCGCAAGGGCTGCCTCGTGGGCCGCCAGCACTTGCTCCGTTCGCGCCAGTAGCTTTAACCCCGCCAGTTGAGGTTGATCTTGCCAATGAGCTGTCGCGATGCCACAACGCCAAGAGAAAGTCGCCGGCGCGAGGGGTGCGGTAGCGGTAAGGATATAGCGTGGCGACGGTCGATGAGGCGGTGCGTACCCGCGCCGTCCTGACCCTCGCGTCACTGTGAGTCTTGCGCTACCAACGTGTCTGACCTTCAGGAGACACTGTTCAGCCTCCTGAACCGCTCTCTGCGCTTCGATATGTGGCTCGTCGAACTGCAACGCAGACAGTGCCTTCGACAACCTCTCCTCGTGCAGCGGCCGGCACAAAATGCGACCGTCTCGGCAAAGAAAAGTTTCAAATGCGCCATCCGCGTAGTTAAGACCTCGGTCATCAACCGGTATGGCTGATGCCTCCTCGCCGTCCACCCAGCTATGGCCCATCATCGTTCGGTCTGTCAGGTCATGCGACTAAAAATTAAAGAGCCATTGGTGCCGCCAAATCCGAAGGAATTAGACAGCGCGTGCGCCATGGCTCGTTCCTGTGCCGCATGGGGCACATAGTTGAGATCGCACTCAGGGCTGGGGTTATCCAGATTGATTGTTGGCGGAGCAACGTTATCCCGCAGAGCCAAAATGGTAAGAATCGCCTCAACCGATCCTGCGGCACCCAATAAGTGGCCAATCATTGATTTCGTTGAGCTCACAGCGAGCTTATAAGCATGGGGGCCAAAAACTGCCTTGATTGCCTGCGACTCAGCCAGATCGCCTGCCTCAGTCGACGTTCCATGCGCGTTTATGTAACTCACGTCCTCTATTGCAATTTCTGCGTCTTGCAATGCCTGGCGCATGGCAGCAGCCGCGCCGCGCCCGTCAGAGGGTGGGGAAGTCATGTGGTACGCGTCTCCGCTCATGCCGAATCCGGTCACCTCACAATAAATATTAGCGCTGCGGGCGATGGCAGCATCCAGAGATTCGAGCATCAGCATGCCCGCCCCGTCTCCCAGCACGAAACCGTCACGATCTTGATCCCATGGACGAGACGCTCGCTCAGGGGCGTCATTTCGGGTAGAGAGGGCCCTCGCGGCGGCAAATCCGCCCACCCCAACTGGCGTAGTCGCCATCTCAGCACCTCCGACCAGCATTGCGTCGACATCGCCGGAAGCGATCAGTCGAGCACCCAAGCCGATGTTATGTGTACCCGTGGTGCAGGCGGTGACAACAGCAAGGTTTGGCCCCTGCAAGTTGTACATGATCGATAGGTTGCCCGCGATCATATTGATGATCGCTCCGGGGACAAAAAACGGTGAAACGCGCTTTGGGCCCTTCTGATCAACCAACATCGCGGTATCTTCAATCGATCCAATGCCGCCAATGCCTGACCCGATCGCACAGCCAATACGGGGAGCATTTTGTTCCGTAACGACGATTCCCGAATCTTTGAAGGCCTGAATGCCCGCGACCATTCCGTACTGTATAAACGGATCCATTCGCCGAGCATCTCGGGGCTCCAAATACCCCTCGACACTAAAGTTCTTTACGCTTGCGCTGAATCTTGTGGTGAAGGCACTGGCATCGAATTCCTCGATCAGCGCTGCACCGCTTTTACCGTCGCAAATGCCCTCCCACGTGCTGGCTACGTCCAGTCCCAGAGGCGTCACCGCCCCGAGACCCGTCACTACCACCCTATTGCCCTTCATGCTGTGCTCCTGCTGCCCCTGCGGAACGCTTTTACTTCTCTTCTATCGCTCGTTTATCGCAACGCTTAATCGGTAACAAATTAACGGCATCGCCGCTTGACGCTACTGGCCCATAAAAGACAAAGGGCCGCGCTGTAAAACAGGGCGGCCCTCTCTCCGTTCCGGTACTGGATTTAAGAGAGGTTGTCGTTGATGTAGTCAATAGCGAGTTGAACGGTAGTAATCTTTTCGGCCTCTTCGTCGGGGATTTCAGTCTCGAACTCCTCCTCGAGTGCCATCACCAGCTCAACTGTATCGAGGGAATCAGCGCCCAAGTCATCGACAAACGAAGCCTCGGCCTTCACTTCCTCTTCCTTGACGCCAAGCTGCTCGGCGACAATCTTCTTTACTCGATCTTCAATATTGCTCATGGTGTAGTCTTTGCTCCCCAAATTGTCGTCGGACCCGAAGTCCAAACGCCGTGGATTTTACTGGTTTTTGCGGTGAGGAAAACCCTTTTTGACACGTGAAAAATCCTTGATGCCGCACTTTATCCCATGTAAAGGCCGCCATTAACATGCACGGTCTCGCCGGTTATGTATTGGCCGGCATCACTCGCGAGAAACGCGACCACGGCAGCTACGTCCTCGGGTTGCCCTAGCCGCGCGAGGGGGATCTGCGTGGCAAGCGCTTGTCGCTGGGGTTCATCAAGCGCCTTCGTCATATCCGTATCAATAAAGCCAGGCGCTACGCAATTTACGGTAATTGACCTAGAGCCGAGCTCCCGGGCGAGAGACCTCGCCATGCCCTCCGCACCCGCTTTTGTCGCTGCGTAGTTACTTTGTCCGGCGTTCCCCATAGATCCAACAACAGACGTGACGTTAATAACGCGGCCCCACCTCGCTTTGGTCATACCTCGCAAGCAGACTTTTGTGAGCCGGAACAGGGCATTCAAATTGGTATCAATTACCTCGCTCCACTCATTATCTTTCATGCGCATCAAAATATTGTCCTGAGTTACCCCTGCGTTATTGACCAAAACCAATGGATCTCCCACCTCAGATCGCATGGACTCCATCAGCTGGGTGATACTGTCAGGATCCCTGACATCGAGCACCTTGCCCTTACCGCCCTGATCGCTCAAGCGCTCGCTTATCCTGTCTGCTCCAGCCTCGCTGGTAGCGGTACCAACCACACGACAGCCGTGATCAGCCAACGCGGTGGCGATAGCAGCGCCAATGCCGCGGCTGGCGCCTGTCACCAATGCTATTTTTTGAGTTGGCTCACTCATCGGTTTTAGCCCTTTGCAGCGTCTCGCAGTATGTCTGGGTTCTCTAGTGGCGTACACACCGCCAGCTTGTCAATTCGTTTGATGAGGCCCGTGAGCACCTTGCCCGGCCCGCATTCGATAAAATTTTGGCAACCCGCCTTTAACAGCGTCAGCATACATTGCGTCCACATAACGGGTTCCGACACCTGACGAACCAGCAGCCTTCTGATCTCAACTGCTTTGCGATGAGGTTGTGCATCAACGTTGCTGACAACCGGCATCTTGGCGTCTTTAAGCGATACCGCCTGAAAGGCCTCTGCCATCACCACCGCCGCCGGCTGCATAAGCGGGGTATGAAAAGGGGCGCTGACCGGCAGTGGTAACACGCGCTTGGCACCCGCTTCTTTCATGAATTCAGAGGCAGCTGCGACCGCCTTCTCGTGCCCGGCAATCACGACCTGTCCGGGGGAATTGTAGTTTACGGCGCCGACATAGGCCTCATCGTCGCAGTGCGTCACGCAGACCTCGTCAATTACCGCGTCACTCAAACCCAGTACCGCGGCCATTGCACCCTGCCCTGCTGGCACGGCAGACTGCATTGCTCTTCCCCGCGTCTGAACCAGGAGCGCGGCGTCTCGCAACTCAAGCGCTTCAGCGACCACGAGAGCAGAATATTCTCCAAGACTATGGCCGGCCACAAACTCCGGAATCGCGCCCCTCTCCGCTAGCCAACAACGATACAACGCCACGCTGGCGGTCAAAATGGCCGGCTGAGTAAACTCAGTAAGCGTGAGTTGCTCCTCAGGTCCTTCAGACACCAATTGCCAGAGGTCATACCCCAGAACATCGCTAGCTTCGGCAAAGGTTTCGCCAATGACAGGATAGCGCTGGGCCGCGTCGCCCAACATACCTACTGATTGTGACCCTTGCCCAGGGAACAAAAAGGCGCGACCAGACAAGAAGCGTTACTCTTCGTTGCCCGTTTCGACGACCTTCTTACCTCGGTAAAAGCCATCGGCACTGACGTGATGACGGCGACGGGTCTCCCCTGAAGTCTCATCAACTGTCAGGGTTGGGCCATCAATGGCGTCGTGCGCCCTTCTCATTCCCCGCTTTGATCGGGTCTTTCGATTTTGTTGAACAGCCATGCTATGGCCTCCTCTTTGATGCTTCCTTACCGAAAAGGGATCGGTTATCCCTACCGCTGCTATCCAGCAGGACCTACTTGTACCTGCTTATACCCGCGTACTCCTTATACACGTACTAGCCCTCGTCAGGTTCTTAATTTTTCCAACACTGCAAAAGGACTCTTTACGCCCGGCTCTGGCGCCACCCCGGGCTCTCGTTCTGGCGCAGGCGGGTAAAGCCTCTGCTCTGTCAGGCAATCTTCCTCATGGGTAGCCGACACCGGAACTGCGAGAAGCATTTCCTCCTCTGCAATCTCATTGAGATCCGCCGTTTCTCCCACCATAAGCGGCTCGAGCCAGCCAGGCAAAGCCACTGCATCCGAATCACTCCACACGCACGCCATGCGTGACCCTGCCACCAGAGGCAAATCCATCTCCTGAAGGCACCGTTGGCAAGTCATTGTTAACGTTGCCTCGACTTGGGTCTCAACGATGTAGCGGGCCTCTTCGTCTAGACTGAAGTGAAATTCGGCAACTGCCTGTCCCTCTAGCCCAATGCCAGCCCCCCTTAGGCGTGGCAAGGCCTGTATCGATGCGGTACCTTTGATCATTACACCGCGCGCAGCTAGACCGCGAAGATCGAGATCCTTTGGAAGCGGTCCAATTTTCATGGCCGCGGATCATACGGATGGCGTCAAACACTGTCAAAGTGCAATAGGGGCAATATCGCCGATTACACGCTCGGGGTACTTTCACCAGACAAACCTACCGAACTGACTATGAAGCTTATTCTGGCATCGACCTCCCCCTATCGTTTGGCGCTGCTACAGCGGCTACGGGTCCCGTTTGAAACGGTTGACCCAAAAGTTGACGAGACACCGGTGGAGGGCGAACTGCCAAGTGATCGCGCGCGTCGCCTCGGTGCACTGAAAGCCGCGGCTGTCGCAACCCAGCCTGCGCTTGTATTGGGATCTGATCAGGTGGCCTGTCTTGACGGCGCTATTCTGCATAAACCCCGAACGTCAGCAGCAGCGATGCAGCAGCTGATTTCTTGCTCGGGCCGCACTGTGCGCTTCTGGACGTCGGTATCTGTCAGGAATACCGTGACCCTCTGGAGGGGTGATCGCGTTGTGACCTGCGATGTCAGGTTTCGAGATATCACAGCTTCAGAGGCCGAACGCTATGTCGAACTGGATCAACCTCTGGGCTGCGCCGGCAGCTTCAAGTGGGAGTCCCTTGGGATTACTTTATTTCGTCAGATTGAAACCGATGATCCAACGGCGCTTGAGGGGCTCCCGCTGATTGCCGTGTGTGACTTATTTCGCGAGGCGGGATTACCGTTGCCACTACTGTCTGAAAAAATGTAACACCGCCTCCAGCTCCGCCGAGAGCGGACATTCGAGGGATATAGTTTCGCTCGCCACCGTAAAGGTAATGGCCTGAGCGTGCAGAAACAGCCTTTTGATGGGCGCATTTTCGCAACAGCGTCGAGCGAGCTCTGTTTCGTACTTGCAATCACCCAGTATGGGGTGCCCGCTGTGCTGGGTATGGACCCGAATCTGGTGGGTTCTGCCCGTGACGGGCTTGGCCTCCAGCAACGTGGCATTTGCAAACCGCTCGAGCACCCTGAACCGTGTCTCCGCTTGTTTACCATTCGCATCGACTCTAACGATACGCTCGCCGGAGGCCGTGTGGTGCTTGGCCAGGGGCGCTGCTACCGAAGCCCGATACGCCGGCCACTTTCCCGCGACTAGCGCCAAGTAACGCTTATCGACTCGGTCATCACGTAGCTGATGATGAAGTTCGCGCAATGTTCGCGCGTTTTTAGCGACGAGCACCAGCCCCGAGGTGTCTCGATCCAAGCGATGAACTAATTCCATATACCGTTCTGCAGGAAAAAGACGCCTGAGCGCTTCTATTAGCCCTAAACGGACACCGCTGCCGCCGTGCACGGCCAATCCTGTGGGCTTGTTAATTGCAATAAAATCATGCGTTTCGTGAATAATGCTGTCACGGATACGTCGCTCCCATGCTAGCGAGGGCTTGTCGGCTGATTGGGGGATTCCCTCCGACAATGGCGGTATTCGAATCTCATCGCCCGCCACCACCTTATATTCTGGCTTGGCCCGTCCTTTATTTACCCGCACCTCTCCCTTACGAATTGCGCGATAAACCCGCGTTTTGGGAACACCCCGAGTGTGACGCAGCAAAAAGTTATCCAGTCGCTGTCCGGATTCTTGGGCGGTAACGCGCTGCACTCTGGGGGCAGGCTTTTGCTCAGAAGTCTTCATCTAGGTACTTTATGCACACAATCTATTGATTGAATCCGATGCTTCTTGGTGCTAAGTTTCGCGCGTCGGGACAGAAGCGCCCCGGCGGCGTTGATCAGCGCGTCCATTGTGAGGGCCTGCTCAACACCCCCTGCCTTCTTCTCAGCATGCCTAATAAGCGTGCTGCAAGCCGAGCCCTTCCCGCTCTCGCTTACCCGATATGAGATTCGAGAGTCTACCGTGCAATCCCCTCCAGACCCAGCATCTGTTAGAGCGGCCCAGGGTAGACACCATAAACCCGCGACAGTGATTGGCGCGGTGCGAATTGCGAGTCAGGATTCCGGCAATGCAAACCGGGCCTGTGACCACACAACGGGAGCCGTTAAGAGCTTCCCAGGATGATCACCCGCGTTTTTGAGCGGGCACGCAGTACAGGAGAGCCTCAGGCCTCCGCACCGCCCAGTTGCTTCGCTAACTGGATAGATTCATGAAAAAGATATTAATAAATGCTACGCAACCGGAAGAGGTGCGCGTGGCAATGGTGGACGGACAAAAACTTTACGATCTCGATATCGAGAATCGACAGCGAGTCCAGACCAAAGCCAACGTCTACAAAGCAAAAATCACCCGGGTAGAGCCTAGCCTTGAGGCTGCCTTCGTCGATTTCGGGGCCGATCGACATGGGTTTTTACCTCTCAAGGAAATTTCCCCCGACTATTACCGAAGCCGGGCCCCCGAGGGTGAAGGCAAGATTCGTATCAAAGATGTGCTGAAAGAAGGCACTGAAGTCATTGTTCAGGTGGATAAAGAGGAACGTGGCACCAAGGGAGCGGCGCTAACGACGTATATCAGCCTTGCTGGACGTTACATGGTTTTGATGCCCAATAACCCTAAGGGCGGGGGCATTTCTCGCCGGATCGAAGGTGAGGATCGAAGCGAACTGAAAGACTCTCTGTCGCAACTGACTTTGCCAGATGGCATGAGCGTTATCATCCGCACAGCGGGCGTGGGGCGCACCACAGAAGAATTACAGTGGGACCTGGACTATCTCCTACAACTCTGGGACTCGATAGCGAAGGCCAATGAGGAAAATAAGTCGCCAGTACTCATCTATCAAGAGAGTGACGTAATCATCCGCGCCGTCCGCGACTATCTGCGAGATGATATCGATCAGGTCGTGATCGATGATCCTGCGGCTTATCAGCGCGCGGCCGATTTTGTCGGCATGGTGATGCCCAGATACAAGAATCGGCTCAAGCGCTACGAGGATCCGCTCGCGCTCTTTAATCGCTTTCAGATTGAGGGCCAAATTGAAACTGCATTCCAACGAGAGGTTCGGCTACCCTCGGGAGGATCCATCGTCGTAGATCCCACCGAAGCGCTGGTGTCGATAGATATCAACTCCGCGCGGGCAACCAAGGGGAGCGATATCGAGCAAACTGCCCTACAAACCAACCTAGAAGCGGCTGACGAGATTGCACGCCAGCTTCGGTTGAGGGACATGGGCGGATTGGTCGTGATCGACTTTATCGATATGTCTTCGAATCGTAATCAACGTGCCGTAGAGAATCGAATACGCGAAGCACTGGAGCTGGATCGCGCGCGGGTTCAAATCGGTCGCATTTCCCGGTTTGGTCTGCTTGAAATGTCGCGTCAGAGGTTGCGTCCGTCACTGGGTGAAACTAGCGGCATGGTCTGCCCTCGATGCACTGGGCAAGGAACAATTCGTGATACCAAATCTCTGGCTCTCGCCATTCTCCGACTTATTCAGGAAGAAGCTTCAAAGGAACGCACCGGTGAAGTTCAGGCGATTGTGCCGGTTGATGTCTCAGCTTTTCTGCTCAACGAAAAACGCGCAGACATCAATGACATCGAGTCGCGAACTGGCGTGCGAACCGTAGTTGTGGCGAGCCCCTATCTGGACACGCCTCACTTTGAAGTGCGCAGACTTAGAGATGACGAGGTAGACCAGTCTCGAAGGCTCAGCTTTGATATTGAAATGCCGTCGCCCTCAGAGCCAGCGCTGGAAGCGGCTAACGAAAGTCCGACGAGCGCACCGGAAGCCCTGGTGAGAGACATTAAGCCTGAGGGACCGGCCCCGGTGACCACCGATACGCCTCGGGAATCTCGCGGGACGAAGAGGAAGCAACAGCAGACCACTTCTCCCGATCCAAAGAAAGCAGCAAGTCCCGGTCTGCTTGCTCGCTTGTGGGCCATGCTCTTTGGTGTGCCAGAGCCTGAAAAGCGCTCTGGCAACAACAAGAGTCGTCGTGGTGGCGACCAGAAAGACAATCGCCCGAGGGGACGCAACCGCAATCAGGACTCGCGCGCCAAAGGGCCCAAGAGCGGTGACGAACGATCCGGTCGCGAAGATCGCAATAGCCGCCGAAGAAAATCCAACCGACGCCCAGCGGATGATGAAGCGCCAAATAACAATACCACTGACGACTTGCAGTCAGAGCAGACCGCTGCGCAAAGTGGTTCCGACGATCAACCCAAGCGCGGACGACGGCGACGTGGCCGGCGTGGTGGTCAGCGCCGCAGTGAGAACGGCACCGCAGAGGCGTTGGATGCTGCGACAGAAGTCGATACCAGTGATGAGGAAAATATGTCGTCGCCGGACAGGGAGGTAGACTCGCATCGGCGCCGGCCAGCAGAAAAGCGCAGCGAGGGGCGTCGACGCCGAGAGCGGAAAACAGCTGAAGCCGCGGGTTCAGAGGACAACGAGATCGCGACCGAGGGTGAATTGTCACCGACTACGGCAGACAGCGATGCTATCACTGAAGCTGTCGAAGTGGCCTCTTCTGAGGCATTGAGCGCAGCATTTGAGTCAATTGCCGAACCAGATGCGGCTGCGCAAGCAGAAGCGTTGGTCGCTGTCAGCGTTACGGCTGAAGTCGCCGGGGTCACCGCCGAGGCTCAAGCGGACGAGCCGGCATCCAAGGTGATTGATGAAGCTGACACCCAGCGCAGGAGCGCAGAGGTAATTGGTGATGTCATTGGTGCACTGGTTCGGGATACAAGTGGCATTACCGACTCAGGGCGTGCAGTGAATGACCCCCGCATCGCGCCGAAGCCGATTATTGAGACGCAAATTGTTACTGAGCAGGCTCAGCTCTTCGCGCGGCCGGAGGCGCCGGCAGTATCGGTTGTGCACCAAGACGTGCCAAGAGCTAGCAACGACCCCAGAGGTCCCCGCGCAGCTTGATCGGTGGAGCGATCGGTAAATAGGAAACTTGATCAGACAGAACGCGGCTATATAATGCGCGCTGTCTGCCGAGGGAACCCTCGGCACAATTTTTGGTGGGCTGGCTGAGTGGTCGAAAGCGGCGGTCTTGAAAACCGTTGAGGGGAAACCCTCCGTAGGTTCGAATCCTACGCCCACCGCCATTTTAATGCCTGATTTATCAGGCTTTTTTTTGCCTTTTGGAAGGGGTGCTAGTTGGTCATGTTATCCCCTGTGTGCATTTTGTGTGCATCGAGATGAAGCGAATCACACACGACGAGTATCTAGCTCAGGTAACTGAAATTAACCCCAGAATTGAGGTTATCGGTCGTTACACCAAGGCGGCGGAGAAGATTCTTCATCGATGCACGGTTGATGGGCATGAGTGGTTAGTGACACCCAACGCAATTAAGAGTGATAGCGGTTGTCCGATCTGCGCAAGAAGAAAAGTTACCAGAGAGTGTCTTAATGCGGAATTTAGCAAGGTTGTTAACGTGGCTTTGTCATTAGCCGAATAAAAAAGCGCCGCGAGAGGCCAGACAAGGACGAAGTCGGGCGAAAGGCTCGCAGGAGGCTCTCAACAACAAAGCCCCTAACCCGCAACAGCGGGCCTGCTTATTCGCGGGAGGTGCCAGAATTGCTTCACAGAAATCACTTCATAGCGAATTGATGCTCAACCATCTTCTGCAACTTGGCTATCTGTTCTTGTTGCGATTGAACAAGAGCGAGCAGCTCTTCCTGCTGGGATTGCAGTTGTTTTTGGAGAGAGGCTATCTGTGCATCTTTCGCCTCCGATGCATCATCCAGCTCCTGAATCGCTCTAATCATGGGCGCCATCAGGTCGTTGTAGCGTAGGGACATATACGCCTCTTCCGTCGGCTGATGCACCATCCCGCTGTTACCCAAGCCGTGTTTCTGCAAGGTGGCTGCAACCTCTTGCGCCAGCAGTCCCATCTCCACATCGGGTGCATCATTGTTGATGCGGTGATAGACCACAGGTTTGAGATCGTTAATGAGGCTGAGTCCACTGCTTACTGGCTCAATGTTCTCTTTCAGACGCTCATCTGAAAAATTAGACCAAGCGGCTGCACCTCCTATGACCGTCACGGAGTCATTACCAATGCGGACTTTATTGCTGGCATCCACGTCTGCTTCAAAGCCAACTGCGGTGGCGTTGCTGAGATTGCCGGAGGCCACATCTGCATGGTAGCCAATAGCGGTGTTGCCACTGCCCGTGGTGTTGGTTTCGAGAGCTTTGAAGCCACTGGCGGTGTTGTTGTTGCCCGTGGTGCTGTAGCGAAGGGCCCAAATGCCACTGGCGGTGTTGTTGTTGCCCGTGGTGCTGGTGTAGAGCGCCGCACTGCCACTGGCGGTGTTGTTGTTGCCCGTGGTATTGCCGCGCAGAGCATCGTTGCCACTGGCGGTGTTGTTGTTGCCCGTGGTGTTGGCAGCGAGGGCATTCTTACCACTGGCGGTGTTGCTGTAGCCAGTGGTGTTGAGAAACAGAGCACTACGACCACTGGCCGTGTTTTCATAGCCCGTGGTGTTGTTAGCGAGGGCGTTCCGCCCAATCGCGGTGTTTTCATAGCCTGTGGTGTTTGCGAACAGAGCACTACGACCACTGGCCGTGTTTTCATAGCCCGTGGCGTTGTTAGCGAGGGCGTTCCGCCCAATCGCGGTGTTTTCATAGCCTGTGGTGTTTGCGAGCAGAGCGGTGCGCCCAATGGCGGTGTTTTGATAACCCGTGGTGTTGTCCCGAAGGGCACGATAGCCGTTGGCAGTGTTGTCGCTACCCGTGGTGTTGCTGATTAGGGCATCTTCACCAACGGCTGTATTGAAATTGGAGTCAGTGTGCGAAGCAGGGGTATCCGCACCATTCGCGCCAGCGGGTCCCTGTGGTCCGGTAGCTCCGGTAGCGCCCTGCGGTCCCTGTGGTCCGGTAGCTC
>Ga0181596_10000288_pt1 | contig 51799 bp, 42 predicted proteins | sample 041ome_6_FD_148655 | JGI IMG/M metagenome (GOLD analysis project Ga0181596, IMG submission 148655) | Coastal salt marsh microbial communities from the Groves Creek Marsh, Skidaway Island, Georgia - 041402US metaG (spades assembly) | ecosystem: Environmental > Aquatic > Marine > Intertidal zone... | reverse complement strand
ATACACTTTATCCTATTAATGATAATTATATGGTACTGACCTCCGATTTGGGACTATTTAGATTTAATATTCAATCAAAGGAATTAACTAAAGTAATTGATAGTGAATTTAATAGATTGGCATTATACCAAAAAAATGATTCATTATTCATCGGAGGAGTAGATGGTTTGATAAAATATCCAATTAAAGATTTTATTAACTATAAGCCATTAAAATTTAATTCTTCTTTTGATGCTACATACTTAATTATCATATTTTTATGTTTGGTAATTGTAATGCTGCTTATACTGAAATTCAATAAAAAAACAATAATTATTGAAGACGCCGCGCCTAGTATTGAGAACCAAATAAATGGTTTTATAAGTAATAACCTATCAAATGCTTCAGTAATTGGTATTCAAAAAGAATTTAATATTTCTTACAGACAGTTATCTAAAATTTATGAGCCTATCGGTCCAGGAAAAAAAATTGAGCAAATCAGAAAAGAGAAAACACTAGAAATGATTAAAAACGGTGATGATATAACTGAGATAACAAAAGCAACAGGGTATTCAGTTGCATATCTAAAAAAATATTTTAAAATCACATAAATATCTGTTCTAGGTTATATACAAATATCACAACCAACCTCAATAAAGAAAACCGTTTCTATAAAACCCACCCCTTCTCTAAAATCAAGTGATGTGCTGAAACTTTTTGGTATTTAAATTTAGGTGACCAAAAACTCAACAATATTAAATGCCAAATCGGTTGCCAAAATCAATTAATAACAGTAGATTTGGTTATTAATTATAGTTGCTATATTTAAATAAAATCTTACCTGAAGGCATGAATTTACTGGGTTTTATTCGTTAAAGATTAATAATTATAAAATTCTTCGAACCCCCAACCCTCAGAGCCGAAATCTGATATTCTATCCAGTTGAACTACGCAGCCTGTTTGAGACAACAAAGTTACTCGAAACAATCTGCTGTTCAAGACCAAAAAAAGTAATTAATTTTTTTTGTTTCATAAAAGCACAATGAATTAAGTAATAAATAAACACTATTATTAAAAAAATATTAAATCGAATTATAGATTGAACTTTTTACTACATTGCAAAAAAAATTTTAAAACATGAAAAAGATATCTCAATTATTTAACACAAAACAGCTGTTTTTATTTGCAAGTGCATTGACTTTTATAGCTTGCTCAAATGACGACAACGACGAACCTATTATTGATGCAGAACCGGAACCAGTTGGAGTGGTCGTAGAGGGCTGTGATAGTTTTACTGAAGCACTTCCAAGTTTGAACACGGCGACCATTGATTTTGAATGTAATGGAAATCCATTTTCTGAAGAAGGCGCCCTATCAGATGCAAATCTAAACGGAACTTGGGGAAGATTCGGAGGAGCAGCAGGAGTTGAGTATTTACAACTTGATTATGTAGACAATCCAAATCCAGGAACGGTAAACAGTTCTTCAAAAGTATTGAAGATTGAAGAAGACGCAGGCATAGAACCATGGGCTGGTTTCTTTTTTAACTTGAGTGAAAAAATTATTTTTCCTGCAGGTCAAGAAGCTATCTCTATTGACGTTCACTCAGCAGCGCCAGGGCAAAATGTATTATTAAAAATTGAAGACTCCTCAAATTCAGATAATTTCAAAGAAGCTACAGTTACTACTACAGCAACTGGTGCGTGGGAAAAATTAATATATAATTTTTCTGCTGAGGACAGTAATAAATATGACAGAATTGTAATTATCGCAGCGATTAATACTACCAATAGCGCAGAAACAACTTACTATATAGACAACATAGCATTCTCTACTCCTGTAGCTGTTGAAGAAGTGAGTAGCCCAACAGAAGCTCCCTCGGCACCATCTTTGGACGCAGCAGACGTAATGTCTGTATTTAGCGATTCTTACACAGATGTGGCTGGAACAGATTTTAATCCTAACTGGGGGCAAAGCACCCAAGTAAGTACAGTAGATTTAGGGGGTAATTCCGTATTAAAATACGCTGGTTTAAATTACCAAGGAACTGCATTTGCATCTCCTTTAAACGTAAGTGAGTATACTTCAATTCACATTGACTACTGGACATCGGATTCAACTACATTAAACTTCTTCTTGATTAGTTCAGGGGAAGGAAAAGAAAAAGCCAAATCTTTAGATGTAAGTAGTTTAGGGGAATGGAAAAGTGTAGATATTGCTTTGACTGATTTTTCAGATGTGGTAGACTTAGCAGACGTAATTCAATTTAAGGTAGACGGAAATGGTACTATCTTCTTTGATAATATTTATTTCCATGGTGAAACTCCTGTAGCTTCTTCTCCAGCTGCCGGACCAGAAGCACCAACAGCAGCGGCTGAAGATGTTTTATCTATATTTAGTGACACTTACACAGACGTCGAGGGAACTAACTTTAATCCAGATTGGGGGCAAAGTACGCAAGTAACCACAGAGGTATTAGCAGATAATTCAGTGTTGAAATACACCAACTTAAACTACCAAGGAACAGAATTTACAGTACAAGATGTTAGTGCGTATAACACTATTCACCTTGATTACTGGTCTGCTGACCAAACAACGGTAGATTTCTTCTTGATTAGCAATGAACCGACTACAGAGGTTAAAAAAACTATAGCCATTACACCAGGAGAATGGAATAGTATTGATATTCCATTAAGTGATTTCTCTCCAGTTGAATTAAATAAAGTTTTTCAATTTAAAATTGTTGGTTCAGGAACGATCTTTTTTGACAATTTCTACTTCAAAAAATAATAATACCACATAATAAATTATAAAAAATAGCATTAATGAAAAGAACAAATGACCCCTTAAAATCATTTTTATTTATTAATGCTATTTTTTTATTACTCTTGGTTTCTTGCGCTTCATCAGAAGAAGGAGAAGAAGAGAATCTTACCCCAGAAGCACAAGGAATTAGCCTGAGTGAACAAGATAAAATTGGGCTTGTATGGTCTGAAGAATTCGAATCTAACAGTCTAGACAATAGCACATGGACACATGATATAGGAGACGGTAGTGCTTTTGGTATACCCGGTTGGGGAAATCAGGAATTACAGACTTATACCGCTTCTTCAAAAAATCTAAAAATAGCCAATGGCTTTTTAACCATTACTGCTATCAAAGAGAATCTAGATGGAAAGTCCTATACTTCAGCTAGAATTAAATCTCAAAATAAATTCTCGTTCAAACACGGACAGTTAAAAGTGAGGGCTAAATTTCCTCAATCTAAAGGAACATGGCCTGCTATTTGGCTTATGGGAGCCAATTTAGATGCTGTAGGATGGCCCAATTGTGGGGAAATAGACCTTGTAGAGCAAAATGGCCAAGAAAAAAACAAAGTGTTGGGAACTGTTCACTGGAAAAACACAGCAGACAACACCAATGCTAAATTTTCAGATGAAATAACCGCCGCCAATATAGGTGCAGATTTTAAAGAATACAGACTTATTTGGAACGAAAATACCATTAAGATGTATGTAGAAAGTGTCAAGTATTTTGACATAAACCTAAATGAGTCACTACCCTTTAACCAAGAATTTTTCTTGCTTTTAAATGTAGCCATGGGAGGTAATTTAGGAGGTGACATTCCGGCTAACTTTAACCAAGACAGTATGGTCATAGATTACATAAGACTTTACGAAAACTAAGGCTACTTGGTCTTTACTATCCCGAACTCTTTTTTATAATAGTCCGCTATTGGCCCATAGGGTCCCAGCTGATGCTGTTCCACAGGATATGGATCTGCATAAGGACCATAGGGAGTAGACAATGGCTTTTTAGTCCTATCTGGAAAATCTGCCAATAATGACGCTTTTTCAGGTCTTTGCTGTTGGTTCATATAGGCTGCTACGTCATAGGCTTCCTCATCTGTGAGTATAGGGTTCTGGTGACTTACACCATAAGGCATATTGTATTTAATGAAAGAAGCTGCAGTAAGTAATCTGGTCATTCCAGCACCATTGTTATAACTGTCTGTACCCCATAAGGGCGGATACAAATATTGTCCTCCTGTCTCTTTAGTTCCCTGCCCATTTTTTTGGTGACACAACACACACTGCTGCTCAAAGACCTGTGCGCCATGGCTTAAATCTGCAGGACGGTTGGGCCACTCCATAGGTTTTAAGCCTTTCTCCATGGCATTAGCATATAAGCTATTTCCAACATCCCGGGTTGTTTCCTTGTTTAACCATCCCAGAAAAGCCACTAAGGCTTTCATCTCTTGAGCGTTGGCGTCCAAAGGCTTACCATTCATACTTCTAGTTAGGCAGCCATTAATTCGGTCTTCTATGGTGCCTATTTTATTTTCTCTACCCCTGAATTGCGGGAAACGTTCTAATACTGTATTCAATGGAATGCCAAAGGCTTTGGTACCTTCATTGAGGTGACAAGAAATACACTCTAGGTTGTTTCCGGTGGTGCGCTTAGCGACATTGGCCACAAGAGGCCCTATTACTTTGGAGGTATTAACTAAGACTTCGTATCCCAACTGCAGTGATGAATCTTGGGTGGCATAAACAGCCGCTTCTAAATCTGTTTTGTACTCAGTAACTGGTATAGGGACGTATTTTTCAGGCTGTGCGGCATTAAATAACCCTATAAAAACAAGGACTACAACACCTACATATGCCAATAGAATAACCAACAGGCTTTGGGCTAATTTTTTAATCTGATCTTGCATGCTTAAAAATAGGAAAATTTTACAAGCGAATAAATAGTATGGAAGACCAAAGGTTTTTTTCTAGAATAACCCCTTGTTTGTCTTGATGAATGCGTTGGTAACCACTCACTAAAGTGGCTTTTGGAGACAATACAGCCCTAAAACCTAGAAAAGTCCAGTTCTGATTAAAAGTGTGGGGAAATAAGTTCTTTGTGAACATAAAAACTTCGTTAATCGCCATGAATTCGAACTTTTTTCCCAAACCTGAAATTGGTTTTCTCCAGCCAAATCTAACACGAAGCCTGCCACCAAAATCAAATTCAGAAGCTGTATTCTCAATCCACCGCTCTTCTACCCTTAGCCATCCAAAAAAAGTGTTCTTTTTTAAAGGGATAGTATAAAAAATCTGCTGCCAGACATTGTGCTCTTCCAAAAAGACCGCTTGCTTTTCGGTATTTAAAAAGGAATAACCTCCAGATATAGTAACCTGTGAATTGATCTTTCTAACATAAGAGGGACGCAAAATAAACTGCTGTTGACCTCCCCAAAAATCTTTTGTTCTGTAGTGGGTCTCTAAACGAACATTCTGTACAGAATCTAACTGATAATCTGCAAAAATAGCATTCCATGTGTAGGTTTCTTGTCCTGAAACAACAGAGGTGCTACTCAAAAAAAATAAGCCCCCTATGAGTGCAACGCGAGCAAGTGTATAAGCCAAAGTGTAATTAGGCATTTAAAAGTGCCTTAACCACTGTTGAAATAGTTTTCCCGTCTGCTTTACCAGCTAATCTACCACTGGCTTGGCCCATAACCTTACCCATATCCTGCATGCCCTTTGCTCCTGTTGCAGCAATAATTTCTGCAACAACTACTTTAACTTCCTCTTCTGAGAGTTGGGCGGGTAAAAACTGAGCCAATACCGCAACCTCATCTAATTCGGGTTGGGCCAAATCTTCTCTTCCTTGCTCCTTGTAGATGGCTGCTGAATCTTGACGCTGTTTTACTAATTTTTGAACAATTTTAATTTCGTCTGCCTCACTCATGGTGGCGCCTGACCCATCTGTTTGGGCCAATAATAAGGCAGATTTTATAGCTCTTAAAGAAGACAATGCCACCGTATCTTTGGCACGCATAGCTTCCTTCATTTTTGTCATTACTGCGTCTTGTAAGCTCATCCTATTTAATATTTTAGTAGTGCAAATATAAATAATAAACCCGAGAACAGTGCCTCGGGTCTATTGGGTGTAAGTGAATTGGTATTAATCTACATTATCGTGTAAGAACGAATTATTACTACGCAATTGAGAATCCTCATTAGAATCTGTGCTCAATGTAGTTCTTGAGATCTTACCCTCCGACGGGCCTTCGGACAAAGAAATACCTTGCCTTTTATAGGCGGGTTCTTTTTCTATCTCTTCGATCTTATTAATACTGTTGTTGAATTTATAATTGAAATCCCTCAATTTTCTTCTTCGCTCGTCTGCACGCTCTTTGAGTAGGGCTTCAATAGGCGCTTCCATAGGATCCAGTGCTTCTTCTTGAGGCTTTACCTTTGGAGATTCAACAATTTTCTTTTCAAAAACCATTTCTTCTTCTGGGCGCTCTTGTGTTTCGGGAGTCGCTTCTTTAGCCGTTCCTAAATGTGCCTCCAGCTCCATATAATCATCTAAGCTGTATCTTTTTTCTCCAGCAGCATTGTATTCCAGCACAGGGATTACCTCTACAGGGTCTTTAACTTCCATATCCATAATGTCGTCTCCCAAACTAAATGTGATAGTGGGTGCTTCTTCCTCATCATTAACTTCTTCCTTTGAGATGGGTTGTTCTAAGTAAGATTCTTCAAAAATTTCTTCTGGTGCATTAGATGAAAACGAGGGCTCTTCTACTAAAGACTCCTGTTGATTTACATGGTCTATTGGCAAATCAAAAAGTGTATTTGTAAAATCCATCGTCTCATTTTCAGTATAGTCTTCAAAAGTTTCTTCTGCCAGTGCTGCAGAAACATCTTCTGCGTCTACTACCTCAAAATCTCCCACTAAAGGCAAGAATGAATCCTGCTTTGGCGGTGAAGAATGCAATGGCTCTTTCAACGCTTCTACTAGGGCATAAGATACCTCCAAATCTAAAATCGCTTGGGTGGTAGGCACCAATGGATCTGCTTCTTTTACAGAGGCGCTTTGTTCATCTTCCTCCATATCAAGGGTGTGAACCACCACTTGATCACTCGCTTTAGACGGCACTTCTTCTAACGGATCTAATGATTGAAAAGAAGGTTTTTCTGGCGTGAGATTTATAGCCGCACGCTGCTCTTCTTCTAAGGTGTGAATGATTTTTTTAGATTCTGTATTGACAATATTATTTTGTTGTTCTTGATCAAATCCAGTGGCAATAACAGTTACCGAAATAGCTTCTCCCAAGGCACTGTCCTCTCCAACACCCATAATTATATTAGCGCTATTTCCAGCCTCTGACTGAATGTATTCATTAATCTCCCCAATTTCATCTATGGTAATCTCTTGGCTTCCAGACACAATGAGCAACAACACATTTTTAGCTCCCGTAATTTTATTATCGTTTAAGAGCGGTGAATCTAAGGCCTTAGAAATGGCTTCATGTGCCCTACCAGAGCCAGATGCTTGAGAAGATCCCATAATCGCTGTACCAGAATTGGCCAATACAGTTTTGGCATCTCTAAGGTCAATATTCTGAGTGTAGTGGTGAGTAATTACCTCAGCAATTCCTTTAGCTGCAGTGGCCAATACCTCGTCTGCTTTTGAAAAACCAGCTTTAAAGCCTAGATTCCCATAAACCTCTCTAAGTTTATTGTTGTTAATGATAATTAGCGAATCTACTTGGGAACGCAGATTTTCAATCCCTTTTTGGGCTTGTTCAGAACGCATTTTCCCTTCAAACTGAAAAGGAATAGTCACAATACCAACGGTTAAAATATCCAATTCTTTGGCTTGTTTGGCAATCATTGGAGCTGCACCAGTTCCTGTGCCACCACCCATTCCGGCGGTAATAAACACCATTTTAGTCGTGGTGTCTAACATGGCTTTAATGTCTGTCATACTCTCCAAAGCAGACTGCTCTCCCACCTCTGGGTTAGCGCCTGCGCCAAGACCTTCTGTAAGCGAAAGTCCTAATTGAATTTTATTCGGTACTGGAGAGTTTTGTAATGCCTGTGCGTCTGTATTACACACCACAAAGTCAACCCCGTTAATACCGGACTGGAACATGTGGTTAATCGCATTACTACCCCCGCCGCCAACGCCAATGACTTTAATTACGTTGCTTTGGTTTTTTGGAAGGTCAAATGCGATGCTGTCAAATTCGCTGTGATCACTCATAAATTTGGGTTCTTATATTTTTGGTATTTTATTCTGCGTTGTCTAAAAAATCTTTCAATTTCTCTGACCATTTGTCAAAGATGTTTTTTCTTGGGGCTTTGTCCTTTTCTGGCGCCTTCTCAGCTGGTGCTGCTTCAGAAACCTCTTCTTGAATTTCTTCTGCGGCTATCTCTTGATGCGGTTTGCGCTTCGCATCTGAAGCCACCGCACTCATTAATAATCCTACCCCCGTAGCGTATAATGGCGAAGCAATTTCTTCTTCAGAATCTCCTGCAAGGTGCTCGTTGGGATACCCAATTCGGGTATCCATCCCGGTAATGTATTCTACCAGTTGCTTGAGGTGCTTTAACTGACTTCCCCCTCCTGTAAGCACTATGCCACCAATGAGTTTCTTCTTCTGCTCCTCGTGGCCGTAATTTTTAATTTCCACATAGACCTGCTCTATAATTTCTACGACTCTTGCGTGAATAATTTTAGAAAGATTCTTCAGGGTAATCTCTTTTGGATCCCTTCCTCTCAATCCTGGTATAGAGACAATTTCATTGTCTTTGTTCTCTCCTGGCCAAGCAGATCCAAACTTTATTTTTAAGAGTTCTGCCTGCTTTTCAATAATCGAGCAGCCTTCTTTAATATCTTCTGTAATGACGTTACCCCCAAATGGAATCACGGCAGTATGGCGTATAATACCATCTTTAAAAATGGCGAGATCCGTAGTACCTCCCCCTATATCTATGAGTGCCACACCGGCTTCTTTTTCTTCCTGACTCAAGACTGCATTGGCAGAAGCTAGAGGCTCTAAGGATATTTCTCCCAGATTTAGACCTGCACTCTTAATGCAACGAACTATATTTTTTATAGAAGAAACCTGTCCTACAACCACATGGAAATTAGCTTCTAAACGCCCACCATACATACCCATAGGCTCCTTTATTTCTGCCTGACCGTCTACCTTAAACTCTTGAGGTAGTACGTGAATAATTTCCTCTCCTGGAAGCATCACTAATTTATACACCTGGTTGCAAAGGTTGTCTACGTCTTCATAACCAATCACTTCTTCTGAATTAGCACGCGTAATATAATCTGAGTGTTGCAGCGAACGAATGTGTTGCCCGGCTATTCCCACAGATACCGTATCTATTTTCAAGCCAGAATCCGTTTCTGCCTGTTGCACCGCTTGTTGAATAGACTCAATGGTTTGTGTAATATTATTCACTACACCTCTGTGTACCCCCAAACTTTTAGATTTCCCAATACCGAGAATTTCTATTTTACCATACTCGTTCTCCTTCCCAATAATGGCTACGATCTTTGTAGTTCCAATATCTAAGCCAACAGAATAATTTGTCTCTTTCATCTGAGTATTATTATTTTTTGGTGGCAACCACCTGATTTTTAAACCTCACATCTACCAAAGAATAGCTTTGGAGACTATTGTCTTTTAGAGCTTTGTTGTAAAAAGCCTTAAAATTAGAAGTCTTTTCTTGAAGTGCTGTTGCTGCTCCAAGACGAACCTCAAATAGATCTAACCTACACTGCAGCATATAGTCTTGATCTTTAATCACTCTAATTCCCACAATATTCTTTTTCAAGAAAACATCTCGGGACACAAATTCAATTATTTTATGACAATCAGATAAACTTACCTCAGAGATATTCCCACTAATAATGGGTACCCTGGCAGAGTGAAACTCAGAAAGTGGCATAGCCATTCCGCGAGTATCTAGGTAATAAACAGAATCCGTTACCACTCTAGCTTCTGGTGTTCTCTGTGTAAGCAAGGCCCTAAGTACCCCATCTACAGTCATATAAACTGTGGCATTCTGAAGCATAGGGTCTTCATTGAGCCACTGCTCAATTCTACTCAAAGCTACTTTATCTTTTGGGGCTTTAAAAGCCCCTTTCTGTTTAACTATTAACATTTTATTAACCGCCTCATAGGTGGTATACAAATTATCATTTCCAATAAATTTTAAGTCAATATCAGTGATTATTCTTCGCTCATTTCTGTAATTAGTAAAAGCGTATAGGCCCACCAAAACAAAGCAGAGGAGAAGCATTTGAAACACCTTTAATACTCTTTTCATAGCAAAGCTTTTTTAAAATGAACTACTTGTTTTCCTATATCTCCTGCCCCCAAACTCACCAAAACCTCTGGAGGATTTTCTTCAAGGTTTTTTAATACCTCAGCTACGCTCAATTTTATTTTTTTCTTTGAACTGATCAAACCGAGTAACCACTCAGAGGTTATCCCTTCAATAGGTTGCTCTCTGGCCGGATAAATATCCAATAAGAAAAGACTGTCAAACTGAGACAAACTGGCCGCAAATTCATGGGCAAAATCTTGGGTGCGCGAATACAAATGCGGTTGAAAAATGGCGGTGATTTTTTTATTTGGATACTGCGCCCTCAATGTTTGGTATATGGCGTTTATAGCCGTTGGATGGTGGGCATAGTCATCTACATAAACCCTATCTGGTGTATTAATCTCATATGAAAAACGCCTGGAAATTCCCTTAAAGCCCGACAATGCTTTAATTAAACCATGAGCAGGCACCCCCTGAGAATAAGCCATAGCAAAAGCCACAAGCGCATTGAGCACATTGTGCTTGCCTGGCATAGGAAATAAGACCTCTTTAAAAGTTTCCCTAGGAGTATGAATATTAGCCAAAGTCTGACCAGAGACTACTTTTAAATCCGAAATATAATAATCTGAGCTCTCTCGCTCCCCATAGCTAATTCCCGGAATATCCAGGTCTTCATGGACAAACAAATGCGCTCTCAACGGAACAAGCGCTGCAAAGGAATGGAAACTATCTTCAAGTGCTTTGGCTGACTTGTAAATATCTAAATGATCTGCATCTGTAGAAGTAATACAAGCTACATTAGGAGATAAATTCAAGAACGACCTGTCAAACTCGTCTGCCTCTACCACGGTAATTTCAGTGTCTTTAAGTAATAAATTACTGCCAAAATTATGTGCTATACCTCCCAAAAAAGCGGTGATATTCATGCCTGAGGCGTCTAGCAAATAAGCCAGCATAGCAGAGGTAGTTGTTTTTCCATGGGTACCAGCTACCGCATAGCAGAAGCTCAATTCAGTAGTTTCTCCCAATAAAACAGCCCTTTTAACCATAGTAAAGTCATTGGTTTTAAAATAAGAAAACCAATCGCTGCTTTGCGGAACTGCAGGTGTATAGATCACTTTAGTGACAGCAGGACTATTGAATTCTTTTGGCAACAGCGCACTTTTGTCCTCATAAAATACCCTAATTCCTAATGATTCTAAAGATTTTGTAATATCTGACTCATTCAGGTCATAACCCAATACACAAAAACCTTTTAGGGCGAAATACTTAGCCAAGGCCGACATTCCTATGCCGCCTATTCCCAAAAAAAAGTATGTGTCTACAGTATTATTCATTGATACGATTGTTCAAAATTCAATCCCGTGAATGTTGTATTAAAATGCGTGAACAGTATTTTTTAATGCTCTTTTATGACTAAAGTCCATGCCTTTGAATGGCGGTTTAAACATATTTTTTGCTTGTTGGTTTATTTTGGGTGTTTCTCGATAATTTTACTAATTGCCTTCACAATAGTGTCGGATGCATTGGGCTTGGCCATTTTTCGCATGGCCTCTCTCATAGAGGATTGAAGCGCCAAATCTTTGGTGACACTTTCAAATACTCCTTGGAAATTATTTTCTAAGTCTGCCTCTTTAATCATTTTACCCGCACCCATAGCAACAACTGCTGCTGCATTTTTTGTTTGGTGGTCTTCAGCCACGTTAGGCGATGGTATCAATAGGGCTGGTTTCCCCACAAGCATTAATTCAGATACGGCACCTGCGCCTGCCCTTGAAATTACATAGTCCGCAGCAGTATAAGCTAGTGGCATATTTGAAATAAAATCAAATAACTGCACCTTATCCGACTGGAATCTCTTGTATTCATCGTAATACAAAGCGCCACATTGCCACAACAATTGAATTCCTTGACGGTCAAAATAAGGCAATTGGCTGGCTATAAATGCATTGATTCTTTTGGCCCCTAAACTCCCTCCAAGTACCAATAATACGGGAAGATTGGGCTGAAGCTTAAATTCCATTAAGCCCTTTTCTTTTGGAGGCAATTCATACTGAATACCTGCTCTTATTGGATTGCCTGAATACACTAGGGTATTTTCTGGAAAATACTTTTCCATATTTGGATAAGCCACACAAATAGCCTTTGCTTTTTTGGAGAGCCATTTATTGGTCACTCCTGCGTAAGAATTCTGCTCTTGAATTAGGGTTGGGAATCCCAACCACTGAGCCATTTTAAGCAAAGGGGCAGAGGCATAGCCTCCGGTGCCAATCACCAAATCTGGCCTAACACGCAATAGAATAAAAAAAGACTGCCAAAAACTCCACAGTAATTTGAAAGGAAAAACAAGCAAAGCGACAGATACTTTTCTAGACAGTCCAGAAATCCAAAGCCCTTTAATCGCGTATCCGGCCTCTGGAACTTTTTTCATTTCCATTTTTCCTTTAGCCCCTACGAACAAAAATGACGCATTGGGATAAGCCTTTTCTAGGCCTTGAGCAATGGCAATAGCAGGATAAATATGACCTCCTGTTCCGCCTCCAGACAATATGAATTTATAGCTGCTCACTTAATATTTCTAAAGGGTTTGTGGTTTCTTCTGTAACTGCTTCCGGTGCCGTATGAGCCTTTTTATTACTCGCACTTAGTATAATACCTAAGGCCAAACAAGTCATCCAAATAGAGGTTCCACCACTACTGATAAGCGGCAAGGTTTGCCCAGTCACTGGCAATAGAGACACGGCCACCCCCATATTAATAAAAGCCTGAAATACAATAGGTAGACCAACCCCTAGAGCGATGAGTTTAGCAAAAAAAGTAGGTGCCCCATTGGCTATAACTATGATTCTAATGAGTAAAAACAAGTATAGACCCAAAATAATAAAGCCTCCAATCATACCGTATTCCTCAATAATAATGGCAAAAATAAAATCCGATGAGCTCTGAGGTAAAAAGTTTTTCATCACGCTTTTTCCTGCCCCTAATCCAAAAACACCTCCGGTTGCAATGGCAATTTTAGCACGCTCTACCTGATAATCTGCCTCGGTAATTTCATCTGAAGAAAAATTTTCAATACGACTCATCCAAGTGTCTACCCTATTGGGAAAAAGCCCAGGAAAAGCCTTTGCAGTCATGACAAACAATGCGCCCATAACCAAACCCGTCGTGGCTATCCCTAAAAGGTATTTAAACGGGTAGCCCCCAATAAAACAAAGCATCATGACCATGGAAAAAAGAATAGCAGCGGTAGAAAAATTGGCTGGAAAAACTAAAGCAACTACACTAAAAACTGGCAACCACAAGGGCAGTATAGATTCTGTAAATCGAATTGATTGGTCTTTAATTTTAGACAGGTACCTCGCTATATAGACCATTAAAACCACCATGGCCAAAGTAGAAGTCTGAAAACCTATAGAAGTAAAGGGAATTTTAATCCACCTACTGGCATTGGCACCATCAATGGTACTTCCTTGTGCCAAAGTGTATACCAATAACAGCAAAACTACAGGCATTCCTATGAGGGAAAGTCCCTTAAAAAAATGGGTGGGTATTTTATGTATTCCAAACATAATGACAAAACCCATACCAAGTAAAAATGCATGCTTGGCCAAGTGACCTATGGCCGTACCATTTTGCACCACATTTTCTAAGTTACCACTGGCACTGTACACAGGTAAGAAGGATATTAGCGCCAACAGCGCTACTACCGCCCACATAGCTTTATCTCCTTGTATGTTTTTGAATATGCTCAATCTTATAAATTTTTTACAGCAGTTTTAAACTGATCTCCTCTGTCTTCATAATTTTTAAATAAATCAAAACTTGCACAGGCTGGAGACAACAAAACCGTCTCGCCTTTTTCTGCAATTTTATACGCTATTTTAACGGCCTCATCCATAGAAGTTGTTTCTACCAATATATCAGTGGCCTTTGAAAAGACTGATTTTAGGGTGTTGTTATCTGTTCCCAAGCAAATAATTGCTTTCACCTTCTCTCTAACCATAGACATTAATGGCATATAGTCATTTCCTTTGTCTACCCCTCCAACAATCCAAACCATAGGTGTTTTAACACTGTCTAACGCATAGAAAGTGGCGTTGACATTGGTTGCTTTTGAGTCGTTAATATAAGTGACATGTTGGATTTTAAGTACTTTTTCTAAACGATGTGGCGCTCCTTGGAAATGTTGCACACTATTGCGTATGGTTTCTTTTCTTATCTGAACCAAGGCTGCTGCTGCGGAAGCTGCCATGGTATTTTTAACGTTATGAGTGCCCTCTAAGGCCAATGTATTGATCTGCATGCTAAATGATTTTTGGTCTAATGCTATTTCTATATTCTCGCCTTTTTGACAGGCGCCATTATTAATTATTTTTTGTGTACTAAATGGAATTCTTTTTCCGGTTTCGGGAAACTGAGCCAAAGCGGCTCCAATCACCTCGCAATCTGCGTCATAGATTAAATAATCCGTAGGCAATTGATTCATTGATATACGAAATTTTGCCGCTGTATAACGATCCATATCATAGCCGTATCGGTCCAAATGATCTGGGGATATATTGGTGATTACAGCGATATGCGGCCTAAAATTTTCAACGTTATCCAATTGAAAACTACTGAGCTCTAATACATAGTAATCTATTTTTTTAGCCCCTGGCAAATGGGCTTCATACACGAGTTTCGCAAAGCTTAGGCCAATATTACCACCCATAGCGACCGATTTCCCGTCTGACTTTAAAATATGATAGGTCAGCATGGTCGTGGTGGTTTTGCCATTGCTGCCAGTAATACCTATCAGCACAGCGTTGGTGTAGCGAGCGGCAAATTCCACTTCATCAATCACCGAGATACCTTTCCGGCGCAATGCCAAAACCAAGGGTACCGTATCAGGAATACCAGGACTTTTTACCACAAGATCTGCTGCCAAAATAGCGGTGTCACTGTGTCCATTTTCCTCCCAAGGAATCTCATTTTGTATAAGAACATTTTTAAAGGCAGCTTGAATAGTGCCATGATCAGACACCAGTACACGGTACCCTTGTTGCTGCCCCAAAAGGGCGGCACCAACACCACTCTCCCCTGCCCCTAAAACTGCTAGAAATTTCATTATCTCAGTTTTAAGGTTACAATGGTTAATACGGCTAATAATATCCCCACAATCCAAAATCTGCTCACGATTTTACTCTCGTGATAGCCCAATTTCTGATAATGGTGGTGCAATGGTGACATGAGAAAAATGCGTACCCCTTCACCTAATTTTTTCTTGGTGTATTTAAAATAGCCCACCTGCAACATCACAGAGAGCGACTCGGCGAAAAAGACGCCGCACAAGAGCGGAATAAGTAACTCCTTCCTAATAATAATGGCAATAACTGCAATGATTCCACCAATAGTCAAGCTACCTGTATCGCCCATAAAAACTTGTGCTGGAAAGGCATTATACCATAAAAAGCCAACCAGTGCACCTACAAAAGCAGCAATAAACACGACCAATTCGCCTACCCTAGGGATAAACATAATATCTAAGTAGTCAGAGAAAATAACATTCCCTGAAATCCAAGCAAATACCCCCAAGGTAACAGCAATAATAGCAGAGGTTCCCGCAGCCAAACCGTCTATACCGTCGGTGAGATTTGCGCCGTTAGAAACTGCAGATACTATAAAAATGACTACTGGAATAAAAATGAGCCAAGCGTATTTCTCTGCACCCTCACCCGCCCAAGAAATCCAATTGCTATACTCTAATTCGTTGTTTTTGGTAAATGGTATAGTGGTTTTAGTAGACTTTATTTCAGGTCCTAAAAAACGACTCTTCACCACTTCTGTTTTTGGTACCGCAACCGCCTCTTTCATAGTAACGCCTGGATGAAAATACAAAGTAGCTCCAACGATAAGTCCAAGAACTACTTGCCCTAAGACTTTAAAAACACCTTTTAAACCAGCCTTGTCTTTTTTAAAGATTTTAATGTAATCATCTACAAAGCCTATTGCACCCATCCAAAGTGTGGTTACGATGAGTAACACAATATAAATCTCGGCTAATTTAGCGAAGAGAAAAACAGGAACTAAAGTAGCTATAATGATAATTAAGCCACCCATAGTTGGAGTACCAGCTTTTTGTTTTTGACCAGCCAAACCAAGATCTCTAACGGTCTCACCTATTTGTTTTAACTGAAGGTATTCAATGATCTTTTTTCCAAATACTGTTGCAATTAATAGAGAAGTAATAATGGCCAATGAAGCCCTGAAGGTTAAAAAACCAAACAGACTGGCCCCCGGAAATTGGTATTGCTTTTCTAAAAATTCAAATAAATAATACAACATAGTACTGCGCTTGTATTGGATTAGATTATTGGTCTAAGAGGTCTAAATGATTTTTTACAATTTCGTAGTCATCAAAAGGGGTTTTAACACCTTTAATGTCCTGATACTTTTCATGTCCTTTTCCTGCGATTAAAATAATATCCTTTGAAGTGGCCATCATACAAGCGGTTTTAATGGCTTGTTTTCTATTCTCAACAACCAAAACTTTTTTTATATCTACTGGGGAAACACCCGCCTCCATCTGTTCAATAATGTCCATAGGCGTCTCAGATCTAGGGTTGTCAGAAGTGAGAATTACGGTATCGCTCTTTTCTGCTGCTATTGCCCCCATTAAAGGCCGCTTTCCTTGATCCCTATCTCCTCCACACCCCACTACAGTAATGAGTTTTTCATTTTTTGTCCTGATCTGGCCTATCGTTGTTAATATATTATCTAAAGCATCTGGCGTATGGGCATAATCCACAATAGCCGTAATCTGGCTTTTAGAAATAAAATACTGAAACCTTCCCGCTACATTCTCCAGCGTACTAATATGCTGAAGCACTTCTAGCTTGTTTAATCCCAAAAGGCTTGCCGTGGCGTAAATTGCCAAAACATTGTAAGCATTAAACTGGCCTAAAAGTGTGGTCCAAACTTCTTGTTGGTCAATCTTAAGCAATTGACCTGAAAACTGATTCTCTAATATTTGCACCTTAAAATCTGCTACCCCTTTCATCCCATAGCTCATTTTTTTAGCCTTGGTGTTTTGCAGCATAAATAGGCCATTCTTATCATCTGAATTCACTAGAGCAAATGCCGTGGCTGAAAGTCCGTCAAAAAGCAGTTTTTTGGTGTCTCTGTAATTGGCAAAAGTCTTGTGGTAATCTAAATGATCTTGACTTAGATTGGTAAAAACAGCGCCTTCGAAAGTCAATCCCTTAGTACGCATTTGTGCAATCCCATGAGAGCTTACCTCCATGAAACAGTAAGAAAGTCCCTCTGTGACCATTTCTTGTAAGTAGGCATTAATGGTCCACACGTCTGGTGTTGTGTGGGCTGTTTCATAAGCCTTCTCCCCAACTAAAATTTTAATTGTAGAGATGAGTCCTGAAGGATATCCAGCTTTAGTAAACAAAGTATATAACAAGCTGGAAACAGTGGTTTTACCGTTTGTACCAGTTACCCCAATGAGTGAAAGTTTTTTAGACGGATGGTCAAACCAATTCGCAGCCATAACGCCTAAAGCCTCCTGACTATTGGGCACTACTACATAAGTCACCTCAACATCAGTAGTGCTAGGTAGGACTTCGCAAACTATAACAGTAGCGCCATTTTCAATAGCTGTTTCAATATAATCATGCCCATTTACCTGAACTCCTTTTGTGGCGACAAAAAGCGAGTGAGGCCCAACTTTGCGAGAATCAAAATATACACTCTGCACTTCCTTAATCGTGCTACCTTGCAACTGATTTATAGAGACGCCGTATAATATGTCTTTTAACACCTTCATGAGCGAGATAATTTTAGGGCTACTTTAGTGCCTTTTTCAATAAGCACTCCCACATTCATAGATTGGCTCACTACCTGGCCATGACCATATACTTCCACCTCACAACCTAAGTTCTCTAATAAAGCCACAGCGTCCATACCAGACATTCCCTTTACGTCTGGAATGGTCTGGCTCGAATGCCCTAGCCTGATTTTATAATTTTCAAAAGATTCATTAACAGCTAAAGAAGCAACCGCCTCTTGAGCCACTTGCACTTCCATAAGTTTAGATGTATACATTTTTTGTGCAATGGCCTTAAAAACAGGCCCAGAAACATCTGCCCCGTAATAGCCTACAGATTTATCTGGTTCGTGAATGACTACAATACAAGAATACTCTGGATTGTCTGCTGGAAAATAGCCAGAAAAAGTGGAGATATATTTTAATTTGTTTGGGTCTCCTGAAGTGTAATCTTTTTGACAAGTACCTGTTTTGCCAGCCATTGAAAAATTCGGATCATACAAACCATGGCCTGTACCTCCTTTTTTTTCCACTATATCTTTTAAAATTTGTTTTACCTGAGCTACAGTCTCTTTAGAACATATGGAAGGGTTAATGACTGTTTTACCAAAACGCTTCTCTACAATACCCCCTTTTCTTATTTCTTTGATCAATCTGGGCTTGACCATTTCTCCATCATTGGCAATAGCGTTGTAAAAAGTAAGGGTTTGTAAGGGAGTCAAAGACACCTCATACCCATGAGACATCCATGCCAAAGAGACCCCGGACCACCCTTTATCTCCAGGATATCTAATCACAGGATTTCCCTCTCCCAAAACAGGAAGCCCTAGCTTTTCATGTAGATTCATATTGCGCAAACGATCTACATAATCACTAGGCCTGTCTTTATAATTTTCGTGTATGAGTTTGGCAAATGCTGTATTAGAAGAAACCTTTAATGCCTTTGCTACAGAAATCTGTCCATAACCACCATTTTTAGAGTCGTTAACTGTCCTGTCATAAACCCTGTATTTACCTCGCTCAGTATCTATTACAGTTGCGGTGTCTACAATCTTGTCTTCTAATGCCACGACCAAAGACATGAGCTTAAAAGTAGATCCTGGCTCATGAGACTCACCTATAGCGTAATTAAGCCTTTCATAATAGTGCCCATTGGCATTTCTTCCTAAATTTGAAAGTGCCTTTATTTCTCCTGTTTTAGTTTCCATTACTACTACAGTACCGTGGTCTGCTTTGTATTTTTCTAACTGAGTCAATAGCGCATGGTGTGCTATATCTTGAATATTAATATTAATTGTAGTGACAACGTCTGCACCCTCTTCCGGCTCTTTTAGATTGCTGGTCCCTATTGGTTTCCACTGACCTTTAGCTATTTTTTGCTTTAGACGCTTGCCTGCTACGCCTTTTAAATAATCATCAAAAGCACCTTCTAAACCTACTCGAGTGATATTTCCTTTAGCATCTGAACTCACAAATCCCACACTCCTTGCTGCCATCTCTCCGAGCGGGTGCTCTCTGACTGTTTTTTGAGTCACTACAAAACCACCCCTATAAGGCCCTTTTGAAAACAATGGAAAAGATTTAATTCGTTTGTAAGACTCATAGCTTAAATTAGAAGCTATTAAGGCATACCTGTTTTTATTGGCTCTTGCTTTTCTGAGCTTTTGCTCAAAATAATTTGCCGGCTTTTGAAGCAACACCCCAAGAGAATCTGAAAGTGCAACAAGATTCGTTTCAAAATCCTTAGGCGCTACAGTTACCGCGTCAAATCTAATCTCATATCTGGAAACAGACGTAGCTAATAAACTACCGTCATCTGAATACAAGCTCCCCCTACTGGGTTCAATTGTTACAATTTTTTCAGTCCTTTCTAAAGCGAGTTTTCTGTATTTAGCGCCATCCGAAACTTGAGTCTTAACCAGAGAAGCGCCAATAGCAATGGAGAATACCACCAAAAGGGCTACCACTACATACAGACGTGTTAAAATTTGTTTCTCTCGCACTTTTATTATTTTTTATTCGTTGTTTTTACTACAATTTTCACTGCTGGATTATCTGGAGGATAGATCCCTAATACTGCTACTTTTCTGGCTACACTAGTCTCTAATTGAGCACGCTGCAGTCTTGATCTAAGTCCTACATATTCATTCTTTAAAGCTTTCACTTCCTGACTTAGACGAGCAATCTCATACACTTTGCGCTCAGATTCATGCGCAGCACTTATCATGAGTGCACCTAAAACTGCTAGATAAATAAAAAAACGCCAGTGTTTTGGAGCGTCGTCTCCGATAAGAAAAGAACCTTTTAAAATATTAAGCAGCGATTTTCTCACTTTTTTTCAAGGGTATTGTTTGGTTTTTCTGCCACCCGAAGCTTAGCACTCCGAGAGCGGGTATTTAAACGTTGCTCTTCTTTTGAGGGTATTTGCAAGCCACCTACCTTTTTTAAAGGCACCTCAAAACGACCAAAAACATCTTTCTCTGGCTCTCCTTCAAATTGCCCTGCTCGAATAAAGCGTTTCACTAATCTATCTTCTAAAGAATGGTAGCTCAACACGCTTAATCGACCTCCAGGCAATAGGAGATCTGGGACTTGCATTAAAAATTCTTTGATCACTTGGATCTCTTGATTTACCTCAATTCTAATAGCCTGATAAATAGGAGCCAATACTTTAGCGTCATTAAATCCTTTTAAAAAAGGAGCTAAAGCCTCCTTTAGCTGTGCAGTGGTCTCAATAGACTGGCTTTCTCTGTATGAAATAATCGCTGTTGCTATGGCTTTTGAATTACGCAAGTCTCCGTATTGAAAAAACATATTAGCCAGATCATCATGGGCATAGGAACCCACTACTTCTTTTGCCGTAAGCACAGCATTCTGATTCATTCGCATATCTAAGTCCCCCTCAAAGCGCGTAGAAAAACCTCTTGAGCCCTCGTCGAACTGATGAGAAGACACACCAAAATCTGCTAAAATTCCATTCACTTGCTTAATGCCGTGAAAACGCAAAAATTGCTTAATGAATCTGAAATTTTCTGGAATGAGGGTGAATCGGGTATCGGCCAATGTATTGGCCAAAGCATCTTTATCCTGATCAAAAGCAAACAAACGCCCCTGTGGACCAAGCTGTCGCAATATCTCTTTGCTATGTCCTCCGCCACCAAATGTAACGTCTACATAAACCCCATTGGGATCTATGGCCAAACCTGCCACAGTTTCCTGTAGCATAACTGGATTATGATAGGCTGTTTTCTCCATCTCCCATGACTTCTTCTGCCAGACTTGCAAAGTCCTGCGCTGTTTCCTCTAATACATTTTCATATTGTGCTTTGTCCCAAATTTCTACGATATTGATTGCCGCACTCAACACGACTTCCTGGCTTATTTGCGCAATACCTATTAAATTCTTTGGAATAAGCAAACGACCACTACCGTCTACCTCTACTACTTTTACTCCCGCAGTAAACCTTCTAATAAAATCATTGTTCTTTTTTACAAATCGGTTTTTCTCATTCATCTTCTCCATCAACAATTGCCATTCAGCCATGGGATACAACTCCAGACAATCTCTAAAAACCGCTCTCTTAATGACAAATCCTTCTTTCAAAATAGGAGTCAATTGCGACTTTAACGCAACAGGAAGCATTACCCGCCCTTTTACGTCTGCCTTGCAATCATATGTACCTATTAGTGAGACCACTATCTGTGCTGATTTTAATTAATAAGTTCAAATATAAAGGATTTTTTCCCACTTTTTACCACATTCTACCACTTTGTTAATAAGTTCTCTTAACTTGGCTCAAAAAAAAGATCAATGTCCATATTCCATCACGCATCTTGAGCCTTTAAAAAGAAGCTATTGGTATTTAAATGAAATGCCTATATTTGCCAACTTAGGCGTAAACCAAGTCATGACATACCCAATAATCAAAGACGGAAAATACCAATACGTATCCTTAGGAGAGGGCGCACCTATAGTCATTTTACATGGACTCATGGGCGGGCTCAGCAACTTTCAAGGGGTCATGGATTACTTCCCTGAGAAAGGTTATAGGGTCATTGTCCCTGAATTACCTATTTACGACATGCCGCTCTTAAAGACTACCGTTAAAAGCTTTGCCATTTACGTAGATGAGTTTTTAAGGCATTTAAACCTAAAAGAAGTGATTCTTGTTGGGAATTCATTAGGCGGTCATATTGCCTTATTAGAGACCAAGATGAATCCTGAGATTGTTAAAGGCTTAGTAATTACAGGAAGCTCTGGCCTTTACGAAAGTGCCATGGGCGACGGATACCCTAAAAGAGGAGACTATGAGTTTATCAAGAAAAAAGCAGAGGAGGTTTTTTATGATCCTGCAGTGGCAACTAAAGAAATTGTAGATGAAGTTTTTGCTACTGTCAATGACAGGGTGAAACTGGTAAAAACCTTGGCCATTGCTAAGAGTGCCATTAGACATAATATGTCTAAGGATTTACCACTAATGAAAACACCTACTTGTATTATTTGGGGAAGGAACGACGGCGTGACTCCTCCGAATGTTGCAGATGAATTTAATGCATTACTTCCAAATTCAGATTTATTTTGGATCGAAAAATGTGGTCATGCTCCCATGATGGAACACCCAGACACCTTCAATACAATATTGGAGAACTGGCTAGTATCTAGAGGCTTTTAGCCCTAGTATTGCGCCAATTATTACACAGAAAAAAGCATCCATGAAAATTACTTCAGCAGAATTTATAATGAGCAACGCTCATGTAGAAAAATGCCCAAAGGATCCTATTCCTGAATACGCCTTTATTGGGCGTTCAAATGTGGGGAAATCTTCATTGATCAATATGCTTACCTCAAAAAAGAGTTTAGCAAAAACCTCTGGAAGACCCGGAAAAACACAGCTAATTAACCACTTTAAGATTAATCAAAATTGGTTTTTAGTAGATTTACCTGGGTATGGATACGCCCGTGTTTCTAAAAAAGACAAAAAAACCTTTCAAAAATACATTACCGAGTACTTCCTAAAACGCACACAACTTGTTTGTGCCTTTGTACTAGTAGATATTAGACATGAGCCACAACCTGTAGACCTTGATTTTATGAGGTGGATGGGGGAAAACGAAATTCCTTTTTGCATTATTTTCACCAAAGCAGACAAATTAAAACCTGCCGTAATAGAAGCCAATACAAAAGCCTATAGCGATAAGTTAACGGAAGAAATTTTCGAAATAGCCCCAGAGCACTTTATTACCTCATCTTCTAAGCATTTAGGGAAAGAGGAATTACTGGGATATATACATACTATAAACGAGCAGTTCTTTAAAGCTCAAAAGAAATAGCTGGCTTTATTAAGGCCCCATTTACATAATCGTGAAGCGCATCTAATCAACGCTTTTTATTTAAAAAACTTAGCTTAAGATCCTTTTTTGATCTCGAGCTTTTCTGCAAAATAATCAGAGAAATCTCTCATAGTTGCTGTCATTTTTTCATCTTGAGTAGCTTTCAAGAAAGTGTCTGACATAGCCACTAAAGTTTGATGAAAAAATATTTTCATTTCATCTACTGGCATATCTTTAGTCCAGAGGTCTATCTTGAGAGACTCCTTGTTCACACTATCCCAAACTGAAAGCATCATGGCTTTGGCGTCTTCTTTGTCTACACCTCCGTCTTCTGCAGTCCATTGCAATTTTTCAGGAACCTTATTCTCATCTAAAGTAACTTTTAAAATAATTTCTGAAGTGTGTGTTTTTTGACTCATTTCTTAGGTTTATAAGAAGCTTCTCTCAATAAATCTATCGCAGAAACTTCAAGGAGTTTTAATAAATTTTTATCGTGTTTTTCGTAATACGCTTTGACCATTTGAAACCCTATAAATTGTCCAATTCTAGGGGAAGATTCTCGGTCTAGAACTAACTGAAATTTAGAAAATGGTGCTGGGAACAAAAAGCGGTACTCCAAATCAGTATCTGTACTGTAAAGGTATTCACGTTCTAAAAAATAACGCCAAACCTGCGCTTCATTTTCCACAGCCCATTGGTATTGCGCTTCAGTGTACTTTAAATGCTGGGCCTCAGTCGCATGGGGCCAAACCAGGCTTTGAAGTAATATTTTTTTGCCCTCATAAACCATTTTATCTAAGAAATACCCATTGTTATCCAGCGCAACAAGAGGGGCTACTAAAGCAGCAGAGAAATCAGTCAGAATGTATCTGGCATCTAAATCTTGTTTTACATAATGGGGAAATGTCTTATAATACTCGTGATCAGGTCCCAAATAATGGTCTAATGCAATGAGCCACATGCTGTCTGTAACCACTACCCTATTTTGAATGTCTAAGCCAGAAGTCAAAGTACTCAAGGTATATACTTTAGGCAAATAAAAGGCTTGATTAGACTCAGTCTTTAGGGAATTAAACAGCAGCTTAAAGTGTGCGTTCAAATGAGACAATTCACTGGTAGTCTCGGTAAACTCTCCAAAAACACGACTTATCTCTTTAGAAATTTGTTTTTCAACACTGTCTTTTAATTTGAATTCCCAAATACTATCGGGAGTTTGCTGTGGAAAAAAGAAAGGATACTTGTCCTTTAATCGATTGAGATCTGACACATCACTCGCTCCAAACTCAAGATCAAATCGATCAATTTCTAAGACTTTTTCCAATGCCTTTACATCACTTTCAAGCCGATGGTCTTTACGGCAAGAAAACAAAAAAAAAGTGCAGATAAACCCCAGGATTACACCGTAGGAAAAAGAATTGGTCTTTTGCTTTAATATTCTCAAAGTAGGACTTAATTTTATGGCTCAAAGTTAGTCGTTTTAAAACAAATCCAAGCTTTATGCAGACAGAAAAAATAATTGATCACATTGTAAATTGGCTCAAAGAATACGCTCATAAATCTGGTTCAAAAGGCTTCGTTATTGGAGTCTCTGGCGGAATTGATTCTGCAGTAACGGCTACCCTCTGTGCCAAAACAGGTCTACCCCTGCTATGCCTACACATGCCTATTCATCAAGCAGAAAACCAGCTAAACAGAGCTAATAATCACGTGAACTGGTTGCAAAAAAATTATTTGAATGTTTCTGTAGAATCCGTAGCACTCACTCCTGTTTTTGACAGCTTAGTAACAGCATTCCCAGCCGTAAAAAATGAAGAAGAGCGATTTATGAGCCTCGCCAACACTAGAGCAAGACTTAGAATGACAAGCCTCTATTACTTTGCCGCACTTCACGGATATTTGGTTGCTGGCACTGGAAACAAAGTAGAAGATTTTGGAGTAGGATTCTATACCAAATACGGAGATGGAGGAGTAGACTTAAGCCCCATTGCAGATCTACTAAAGACAGAAGTTTTTGCCCTTGGAAAAACATTAGGGGTGAATGAGGAGATCCTAGAAGCGGCACCCACTGACGGACTTTGGGGAGACCACAGAACAGATGAAGACCAAATAGGCGCTAGCTACCCTGAATTAGAGTGGGCTATGAAAATGCAAGACCTAGGAAAAAAATTAGCCGACTTCTCTGGACGCGAAGCTACCGTCTATGAAATTTACACCAGGCTAAACCGCAATAATCAGCATAAAATGAACCCTATTCCAGTTTGTGAAATTCCGAAAGAACTTCTTTAAAACCAGCTAAATAACAGCTAAACCGCTAATAAAAAGGAGGTTTTTAGGCATATCTTCAGTAAAATACATCAAATAATTTGTAGGAATTCACCTATAGTTTATGATGTTTTTGTAAATTTATTTTTTATTCATTTTTCAAGAATCCCAAATCCTTAGAAAAATAAATCATGATAAATATACTTATTGCAGACGCGCATCCCATATTAAGAATGGGACTGAGTGTCGTTTTGAACAGTGCTGAAGAATTTCACCTACAAGAAGCTGTTGCCAGCACCAGCCAACTTTTCACCGCTATTGAAAAGCAAGTTCCCCATATTGTTATTATGGAAATGGATATCCCTGAAATCAATGGAATTGCCGCAATTAGAAGAATTAAAAAAATAAATACCAATATTAGAGTGCTTATTTTTAGTAGTCAGCCAGAGTCCGTGTATGCACTTAGTGCAGTTAGAGCTGGCGCTTACGGCTACCTCCCCAAAACAGCCAGGGTAGATCAAATACTCACAGCGCTAACTCAAATTAGCCAAGGAAAAATATACCTCACCAATACACTCACAGAGCAACTCAAAAAAGAGAAGTCAGGCGAAGAAGAAAAATCTAATTTCAGAAAATTATCGTCTCGTGAAATTGAGGTGCTAAAACTACTAGCCTCAGGAAAAAAAAACAAAGAGGTGGCGAATGGATTAGACATTAATGAAAAAACAGTGAGCACTTACAAGGCCAGACTTATGAAGAAATTAAATGTCAATAATATAGTAGACATGCTTCAGCAAGCTAAAGCGCTAGAGTTTTATTAACGACACAAAAGCCTTTCAAACTTAAATAATAATACCACCAAAGTACAGAAAGACAATACCCTATTTAAGCACGTAGAGTACACCCCGCACTAAGATAGCACCCTGTTTAATTTTTTATTCAATAAGGTATACAGCTGTAAATAAGACACCAACTCCTCTTTTACTTCGCGATGGTCTTTTTCTATATCTCTAGTCGTCTCTTGCATGACCCCCATTCGCTTTTTAATCAAGAAACACCTTAGGCTTAAAATGGTCTCCGTCACCAATTGAGACACTCCTAAGGCCTTATCTTTTGGAAAAATATCTTTCTTCTCCCACTGTCCAAGTGAATACTTTTCCTCCTCCATTAATATAGACGATATGGCTGCTGAAAGTTCTTCTGACTGGTTTCTGATAAAAACCGTTAGGTCAAAATTTTCTGACTGATTAAAAGATTCTATGAGTTTAAAATAAATCCCTTTAAAATGGTCCTGCGTGAGTTCAATCTCATCTTCTTGTAGGTCTAAATAAACCTTTTCAAAAACTTTTTGTTCCACTTTTTTAGGGGTCAAAACCAATTCTCCAGCCTCGTTAGAGGCTAAAATCAAGTCCTCAAAAGTGGTTTTATGATTTCCATAAAGTAGTAAAATTTCAATGATTTTCTTCTCCAGTATCCACTGAACATTTAGCTTTTCTACCTCAGGGGTTTCTGGCTTAACTACTTTAAAACGCTCTTCTGCTGCAGCCCCAACTTTTTGCGCTACACCCTTAGCATTTGCTTCTTTTTTAGAAACTTGCGCCAAGGTATTATAGAGTACCTGCTCCGAAATATCCATAATTTGAGCACAGGACTGCAAATAGACTTCCCGTTGAATAGCATCTGGAATTTTAGCAATACTCCCTACAATATCTCGAATGGTTTCTGCTCTCTTTACGGGGTCGTTGGCCGCCTCTTTAACCAAGATAGAAGCCTTAAACTGTATGAAATCTTGAGATTCAGTCTCCAAATACGCACTAAGCACCTCTAAGGAGTGCTTTTTAGAAAAACTATCTGGATCTTCTCCTTCAGGGAAAGTACAAATTTTCACATTCATCCCCTGCTCTAAAATAAGATCAATTCCCCTAATAGAAGCCCTAAGACCAGCAGCGTCACCGTCAAAGAGCACTGTAATATTTTTAGTCAGACGACTCAATAACCTAATTTGATCAGAAGTAAGTGCTGTTCCACTAGAGGACACTACATTGTGAATTCCTGACTGATGCATTTGAATCACATCCGTATAACCTTCTACCAAGTAGCAATTATCCTGCTTCGCAATGGCTTGCTTTGCCATATATATCCCATAAAGTACTTTACTTTTATTGTATATATCGCTCTCAGGAGAGTTCAAATATTTGGCCGCCTTTTTATCCTGTGTAAGGATTCTCCCACCAAAACCAAGCACTCTGCCACTCATGGAGTGAATAGGAAACATCACCCTGCCTTTAAAACGATCAAAAGTCTTAGCAGTGGCCTGCTCATTGGTCGGTTTAACGATAGTCAGTCCGGTAGCTTCAAGGTATTTTAAATCGTATTTCTGCGCTACAGCAGACTTGGTAAAACCATCCCATTCATCCAAACAATAACCTAGTCCAAATTTCTTTATGGTTTCATCTGTAAACCCTCGCTCCCTAAAGTAGGAAAGCCCTATTGCTTGGCCTGCGGCCGACGTCCAAAGGATCTCTGAAAAATACCGCGCCGCATATTCAGAAACCAAATACATACTCTCCCTTTCGTTTGCAGCCTCCTTTTGCTCATCTGATTGAATGGTTTCTTCAATCTCAATTTGATATTTTTTGGCCAAGTAACGAATGGCTTCAGGGTAGGTAAAGTGCTCGTACTCCATGACAAATGCCACCACATTACCTCCTTTTCCGCTAGAAAAATCTTTCCAAATTTGTTTTACAGGAGAGACCATAAAACTCGGAGAGCGCTCATCTGTAAACGGACTGAGACCCTTGAAATTAGCACCGGATTTTTTTAGCTGAACAAAATCTCCAATGACTTCTTCAATTCTAGCGGTTTCGTAAACTTTATCTATGGTATTCTTTGAAATCAATTCAAATGCATTTAGTCTATAAAAGTAACAAATAAAGACCGCTTTAAAAAGGAATAAAAAAGTCCGCTATATCTCAAAAACGCAAGAGCAGTAAAAAGGTGACAAAAAAATAATAAAATGACTATTTTTCTCTCTCTACCACAAAACGAACCATCGTAATTAAGGCACTTTTATAGGCGGAATCTGGATAGTCCGCTAATATTTCAAGGGCTTGCTCTTTGTAGGCATTCATTTGTGTGGTCGCATAGGAAAGCCCTCCAAGTTCTTTGACAAGTGCTATAAGCTCTTGCACCCTCTTTCTATTTGTATGGTGGTTTTTTACCGTATTAATAATCCACCTTTTTTGATCAGGATTCGCTTGCTGTAGTGCGTGGATTAATGGAAGGGTCATTTTTTGCTCTTTAATATCTATACCTGTTGGTTTTCCAATAGATTTTGTCCCATAATCAAATAGGTCATCTTTAATTTGAAAAGCCATACCTATAAGACTTCCAAATTCCCGCATTTTTTCTACCTCAATAGATCCGGGGCTTACAGAGGCTGCACCCAATGCGCAGCAGGCAGCAATGAGTGTGGCGGTTTTTTGACGAATAATATGGTAATACACCTCTTCTGTAATATCTAACCTTCTGGCTTTTTCAATTTGTAACAATTCTCCTTCGCTCATTTCTCGAACGGCCACTGATATTATTTTTAATAGATCAAAATCATCATGATCTATACATAATAATAAGCCTTTGGAGAGCAAGTAATCTCCCACCAAAACGGCAATTTTATTTTTCCAAAGAGCGTTTATGGAGAAAAAACCACGGCGCTTGTCTGAACCATCTACCACGTCATCATGTACTAAAGTAGCTGTATGAATAAGCTCTATCACAGATGCGCCTCGATAGGTACGCTCTTGTACGCTACCGCCTGAAAGCATTTTTGCAGTTAAAAACACAAACATGGGACGCATTTGTTTCCCTTTCCTATTAACTATATAATAAGTAATCCTATTAAGCAAGGCTACCTTTGAACTCATAGACTGAAAGAACTTTTCTTCAAAAAGAATCATTTCTTGTTCAATAGGCGCTTTTATTTGGTCTGTGATTTTCAAAAAATAAGATGTTATAAAGCGAATTAACGCATAGTAAAATTAGACAATTCAAAGGAAACAACCCGAATATAATAGTACTAATTAATATGGCTAAAAAGCTGTAATAGAGACCTTGAAACTGTTGTAAAAATTAAATTAAGATCATATACCACTACAAACCGCTTTTAAAAAAAAATAGCCCGGCGGAGCCGGGCTAAAAAAATTGAATATTTAAGAAAATCTAGGCCAACATAGTCACTGGATTTTCTAAAAAAGCTTGTAGTGTTTGCAAGAAGGCTGCAGCGGTAGCACCGTCAACAGTTCTGTGGTCACAAGCCAAAGTAACTTTCATTGTATTTCCAACCACTATATTGCCACCCTTAACAACTGGCTTTTGAACAATTGCCCCTACAGATAAAATAGCAGAATTGGGTTGATTAATAATAGAGGTAAACTCCTGAATGCCAAACATTCCAAGGTTAGATACTGTAAAAGTACTTCCTTCCATTTCAGCAGGCGTTAACTTCTTATCCCTAGCTTTTCCAGCCAGGTCTTTAACTGCAGCGCCAATTTGAGATAGACTTTGCTGGTCTGCAAAACGAACCACAGGCACCACTAAACCATCTGGAACTGCTACCGCAACACCCATATGAACATGGCTGTTAAAACGGGTAGTGTCTCCCTGCCAAGTAGTGTTAACTTGTGGGTGCTTTTTAAGTGCCATAGCAGACGCTTTTAATACCATATCATTAAAAGATACTTTTGTATCAGGCAAACTATTAATCTGAGTTCTAGATGCCATAGCGTTGTCCATAGCTACCTCAACGGTTAAATAATAATGAGGTGCTGAAAACTTAGACTCCCCTAAACGCTTAGCAATCACCTTTCGCATTTGAGAGTTTTTAACCTCAGTAAAATGCTCTTCTCCGGCAGCCAATAATGGCGCCTGAGTAGAAACAGGTTCAACTGAGGCAGCTGTAGCTGCTTGAGCGGCTACAGGAGTAAAACGTTCAATATCTACTTTTATAATTCTACCTTGCTCCCCTGAACCTTTCACTTCTGATAAGGAAATTCCTTTCTCTTTAGCTAATTTCTTTGCCAAAGGCGATGCGAAAATTCTTCCAGACTGAACAGATCCATTTACCGCAGCTACTGGAGCTTTTGGCGCTGGTGTTGCCACTGGGGCAACTGATGCATCATTTGCAGCTACAGGAGCAGAAGCAACTGTTGTAGCAGCCGCAGGAGCAGATGCTGGGTTAAGTGCTGCTGAGATATCGGCCCCATTTGGGCCAATAATAGCTAATAAAGAATCTACTGGCGCAGCTTCTCCTTCTTGAATACCAATATGTAAAAGTGTTCCAGCATTGAAAGACTCAAATTCCATAGTGGCTTTGTCAGTCTCAATTTCTGCTAGAATATCTCCTTCTTCAATTACGTCACCTACTTTTTTAAGCCATGTAGCTACTGTTCCCTCTTCCATAGTATCTGAAAGTCTAGGCATATTAACCACAATAACTCCTTCTGGCAAGGCCGCAGCTGTTGCTGGAGCGGTTGTTGTTGCTGCTGGAGCGGCTGCTTCGGCTACGCTAGACTCAGAAGTCTCTTGTGCCGCTGGAGCACCACCAGACAATAGAGCGCTAATATCTTCTCCTTTTTCTCCTATAATGGCTAAAAGGGAATCTACCGGTGCCGCATCTCCTTCTTGAATGCCTATGTGAAGTAGCGTGCCTTCATTAAAAGATTCAAATTCCATGGTGGCTTTGTCGGTTTCAATTTCTGCTAGAATATCTCCTTCAGAAATAACGTCTCCAACTTGCTTTAACCATTTTGCCACAGTACCTTCTTCCATGGTATCACTCAGCCTGGGCATGTTTACTACTATTGCCATATCTCTTATTTATGTGGTAAAAATGGATAATCTTTTTGCTCGTACACCATGTCGTACAATTGCTGTACTGGTGGGTAATCTGAAGCCTCTGCGAAGTCTTCACATTCTTTCACTAAATCTTTAACTCTTTTATCTATAGCTTTAATCTGAGCGTCAGTAGCGTATTTTTTCTTTTTTATCACATCGAGTACTTGAGTGATAGGGTCTATTTTCTTATACTCCTCTACCTCATCTTTAGTTCTGTAATGCTGTGCATCTGACATGGAGTGCCCTCTGTATCTGTAGGTTTTCATCTCTAAAAATGTTGGTCCACCACCACTTCTGGCGCGTTCCACCGCCTTACTCACTTCTTCTGCTACTTTGACAGGATCCATTCCATCTACGGGCCCACAGGGCATTTCGTAACCAAGACCGAGTTTCCAAATATCTGTGCTGTAAGAAGTTCTCGCAACAGAAGTACCCATTGCGTAGCCGTTGTTTTCACAAATAAAAACTACTGGCAATTGCCACAACATAGCCAAGTTAAATGTTTCGTGTAGAGATCCTTGCCTCACTGCACCATCTCCCATATAACAAAGTGTCACACCTTTTTGTTTAAAATATTTGTCTGAAAATGCCAAACCAGCACCTAATGGAATTTGACCACCTACAATTCCGTGACCACCATAAAAACGGTGTTCTTTAGAAAAAATGTGCATGGATCCACCCATACCTTTAGAGGTACCTGTTACTTTTCCATATAATTCAGCCATTACTTTTTTGGGATCTACTCCCATTCCAATAGGCTGAACATGATTTCTGTAAGCAGTGATCATTTTGTCACAAGTCAAGTCCATTGCATGTAATGAACCCGCTAGAACGGCTTCTTGACCATTATAAAGGTGTAAAAACCCTCTTACTTTTTGCTGGATGTAAACGGCAGCTAATTTGTCCTCGAACTTTCTCCAGAACAACATGTCTTCATACCACTTAAGGTAAACCTCTTTTGTTACTTTTTTCATATACTTTTATTTATATGTATTCCGTTGGATGGAAAGCAAAAATACAGATAAAATAGCTTCTGCAAAAAAGATTGATTAAAAAGATAGCACAAAAGCAGTGTTAAAATACCAATTGGTATATTAAATATTTTAAGTACTTGACAATTAATTTGTTAGTTATAAATTAAGCTCGAATTTATTTTAAAAATTTAGCGCTAAATGCGAAGGGCAGTAGATCTAAAACACTGTTACAACATACAATTTTCCCACTAGCACCCATAAAAATAATAGGAATTGAAGTAGCTTGCTTCTGCTGGTATTCAGCGAGAGTTTGCCTACAATTCCCACAGGGTGAGGCAGGTGTTTCTGAGGGATCCAAATGGGTATTCGCTGTCACCGCTATGGCTTTGATTGGAATATCTGGGTATTGGGCTGAAGCGTAAAATATAGCCACTCGCTCTGCACAAAGTCCTGAAGGATAGGCAGCGTTTTCCTGGTTATTCCCTCTTAAAATAACGCCATTGTCCAACAATACAGCTGCCCCTACGTTGAAATTTGAATAAGGTGCATAAGCATTTGCTCTGGCCAAAATAGCCTCCTGCATTAGGGATTGAAAAGATGGGCTTAGTTCTTCAAGGGTGTCGAAAAGAGAGTATTCAAAAGTATGGGTTTGAACAGGCATATATTGATTTAATTAAGGGAGTTAAATGAAAATGAAAATCTCAAGGTATTCTCTAATGGGTTTCTAACTTGTGCCGTAGAAAAAAGATACGACAAATCTATTTGAAAACTTTTAAAAGCAATACCGGAACCTAAAGTAAAAAAACGTCTAGATCCAGTAAATTGTGATTCCGTAAAATACCCTGTTCTTAGTATGAATATCTTTCTCAAAGTATACTCCAAGCCAATTCCCAAACGCCACTCTTTGAGTTCGTCTGAAAAACCTCCTGGTGCATCTGAAAAAGAATCCAATAAACCACTGACAAAATCTAAATCTTGAAACTCAGCTAAGTCTGCATTGTCTAGAATTCCATCTTCATTGTAATCCTGCGGCATAGGGACCAGGAATTTATTTAAATCAATAGAAACAGCCAACATACTGTTGGGGCCATAAATAAAATCATACCCTAAACCCAGCCCCAAATTAGCGGGTAAAAAATCTTCCTGCCCATTGGCATCATAAGCTATTTTAGGACCTAAATTTGACATATTCAATCCCCACCTCCACCTGCCGTCAAAGGCTGGAAAAGCTTTTATGCCTCCCTGATAATAGGCAGAAACGTCCACAGAAAAACTGCTTGCAGCCCTGCTGTCTATACTGGTCTCTTGTGGAAATTTTAAATTAGATCGAATAAAGCGTCCAGCTACCCCCATACTGATTCTTGGAGACAGCTTTAAGGCATAACTACCGTCTACAGCTATTTCATTTGGCTTTGTGATCACTCCTGGGTCTGAAGCAAATTGCCTTAATTCTATTGACCCTAAGGTAAAATATCGTAGGCCTATAGAAAAAGCGGAGCGATCCGTTGGTTTCTTAAAATAGTATCCGCTCAAAAGCGCTATATCAGAAATAATACTCTCTAAATAAGGCGTATATCCCAAACCAATTCCTGACCTTCTATCAGAAAAAACATATTTTGACGCGTTCCATTGCATGGAAAAAGCATCTGGAGCTGTAGCCACTCCTACATCTCCCATACCAGAAGACCTAGCATCAGATGCAATATTCAAAAAGGGCACCGCAGTTGTTATCACGGAGTTTTGCTCCTGAGACATTGCCTTGGAAAAACCTAAAAAAGCAAAAAGTACAATAAAAAATGACTTCATATGGGGTTTAAAAAATTAACGCAGCAATAGGATGAATATTGCGCCAAAACAAGTGATAATATTACTTTTTAAATAAAATATATTATTCATTGAAGTAATTATTTGGTCAAATGAACAATAAATTACATGAAAATGGGTTCTTATGACACATAAATGAGATAAAATTTTATTGAATACACTCTAGACTCTCTAATCTATATTATATTTGTAGGGACAATGCGAAATTATGAAAATAAACTATCGATACTTTAGTCTTTGCCTTATGGCTTTGACGCTTATAAATACCTCTTGTAAAAAATCTGCTACAAGCAGCTCAGTTTCAAGAGGAACTGGCTGGAAAATAGACAACTATAAGGCTTTCAAAGAACAGGAAACAGCTCCAGGATTGGTTTTTGTAGAAGGGGGTACCTTCACAAAAGGTAAAGTCCAAGACGACATTATGAAGGATTGGAATAATACACCAAGCCAACAACATGTCCAATCTTTCTACATGGATGAGACTGAAGTCACCAATGGTATGTATTTGGAGTACTTAAATTACTTAAAAAAAGTATACCCTCCAGAAAATCCTAGATATAAGGGTATTTACGACGGGGCGCTTCCAGACACCTTAGTTTGGAGAAATAGACTTTCTTACAACGAAGATTTAGTCATTAACTACCTTAGACATCCTGCGTATAGCGAATTTCCTGTAGTTGGAGTAAGCTGGATTCAGGCAAACCAATACGCAAAATGGAGGACCAATAGAGTTAATGAGGCTATTTTGGAAAGGGAGGGGTTCCTTTCCAAAGACGCCAAATATGCTCCATTAAATGGAAAAGCCGCTGCGTTTAACACAGAAGCATACCTCAAAGTCCCCAATACTACTTATGGAGGTCAAATAGATTCTCTTCAAGGAAAAATGCAAAAAGACACTATAGCTGTTTATGCAAAACTAAGCAGTGGTATTTTATTGCCTTCATACAGACTTCCTACAGAAACGGAGTGGGAATATGCCGCTCAAGCACAATCTGGAGACAGAGAATACAATAATTACAAAGGAAGAAAAAAGTACCCTTGGGATGGTGAATACACTAGAAATACAGACAAAAGAGGTGTTGGTGACCAATTGGCCAATTTTAAGATAACTAAAGGAGATTATGGTGGTATAGCTGGGTGGTCCGACGACGGTGGAGCAGTGACTGTTGAAACTAAATTTCATGCCCCCAATAGCTTTGGACTTTATGGCATGGGTGGAAATGTAGCCGAGTGGGTTGCAGACGTCTATAGACCAATAATAGACGACGAAGTTAGTGACTTTAATTACTTCAGAGGAAATGTTTTTAACAAGGCGGCTATTGGAAAAGATGGGAAAATAAAAGTCGCCATAAATGAGGTAGATTTTGACACCTTACCCAATGGAAAAATCATAGCAAAAACCCTACCTGGCGAAATTGAGAAAACAGCCTTAGATCAAAACGACACCTACTTAAGGTCAAATTTTTCTGAAAGCGACAACCGTAGCTATAGGGATGGAGATTTAGCTTCTTCAAGACAATATTACGAGAGGGTATCTGATGATAAACCTATAAGGAACATGTACAATTCTCCTCAAAATAGTGTCACCACAAATGACAATGGTGAGATGGTTAAAAACTATGACAATTCAGATTACAGAAGCACTTTAATCAGTGATGAAGTAAGGGTCTATAAAGGAGGGTCATGGAAAGACAGGGCTTATTGGTTAGATCCAGCACAAAGAAGGTATCTGCCTCAGTATATGGCCACGGATTTTATTGGATTTAGATGTGCTATGTCAAGAATTGGCAGTAAATCTAAAATTCAAAATAAAACACCAAAAAACAAGCGCACTAAATAATTTTCATGGAGATCTCATTACTCCACGAGCTATTTCTGAAAAACAGAACTGTTTCTACGGATAGTAGAAAAATTGAAAAAGGCTGCCTGTACTTTGCTTTGTCAGGAGAGCGTTTTAATGGAAATGAATTCGCTTTAGAAGCTTTGCAAAAAGGGGCCTCATACGCAGTAGTAGACCAAGCATCTCTTAAAGATGAACCAGGATGCATATTCGTAAATAACGCCTTAAAAACACTTCAAGCGTTAGGGACATATCATAGAAATTATTGTAAGGCTACGGTGATTTCTTTAACAGGAAGTAACGGAAAAACAACTACAAAAGAACTCATCTATAGGGTTTTATGTCAAAAATATAAAACCACTGCTACCCAGGGGAATTTAAACAATCACATTGGTGTTCCGCTAAGTCTTTTGAATATAAAAGAAGATACTGAATTTGCAGTGATTGAAATGGGCGCTAACCATCAAAATGAAATTGCATTTCTTTGTGAATTAGCTCAACCAGACTTTGGGTGTATTACCAATTTTGGCAAAGCACACTTAGAGGGTTTTGGGGGAGTTCAAGGGGTTATTAAAGGAAAAAGCGAGCTGTATCAATTTTTAAAAGCTCATAACAAAACCATACTCTACAATAATGAAGACCCTATACAAGCCGCTGCAATAAGTGAATACCAATACGGTATTTCTTTTGGAAATAAGCAAGAGAACACTTACCAGACCAACCACCTTGAAAGCAATACTACTGTGAGTTTATCATTTCAAGGGACTCCAATAAACACTTCGCTTTACGGTGTGTATAATGCAACAAACTGTATGATAGCAGCCAGTATAGGTCGCTTTTTTGAAGTTGAGATGAGTGACATAAAAAATGCTATTGAGACATACGAGTCCAATAACAACAGGTCTGAACTAAAAAAAATTGGACCTCATCAGGTAGTTTTAGATGCCTACAACGCCAATCCGAGTAGTATGGAAGTGGCTATTAAACATTTCTCAAACTTATCTCATCCTACTTTAAAAAATAAAATAGTTGTTCTAGGAGACATGTTTGAATTAGGAGACACAGCCGCTCAAGAACATCAAGCAATTGTCAATCAGCTGGAACTTTCTAAAATAGATCACATTATTTTAATAGGTACTTTATTCCATAACACGAAAAACGATTTTGAAAGCTACCCCAATTTTGAGGCTTTTAAACAAAATAACAGCCCATTTAAATCTGACCCTTCACTTATACTAATTAAAGGATCAAGAGGGATGGCTTTGGAAAGAGTGATTCCGCTATTAGCATAATAGATAAACTAAAAGTGTAAAATTAGACATTTTTTTAAATAAGATTATTTAATAACTAAAGAAAGTCTTGTCTATGGTATAGATAATAATGCGTTTGTCTTTATCAGACTTTGCCGCCAAAATAAGATCTTTATTAATTTTAAGAATTGTCTTTAACTTGTAATTCAATTCTCCTATGATTTTATTTTTGGTTCTCATATTATGAGAATAATTGTGGTTCGGGTTTTCAATAATTTCCATAATACTAGAAGTCTCCACGCCATCTGAACCAAGCAAACAGAGTAAGATTCCATTTTCTTCTACAGTCAAACTGTAATAAATTCTTTTATAAATTAATCCTCCTTTTTCAAGGGTCATTGAATTGGCCCTTGATTGGTAGCGCTTATATTTTTTCACCCCCATTGCAATGGCAAAACCAAAAGGCAAAACCAGAAGCAACCAAAAATAATTAAAATCATTGTAAAGCTTAGAAGTTTCCAATAACGGGCCAAAGAATTCATCTCTTCCCCTTACTTCAATACCTATAGCACCCGTAATACTTGAGCTTACAAAACTAACAAACTGATTGTTGCTGTATAGTGGCATTAAATTTTTTGCAACAATGAACTTTTTATGTAAAGTGGTGTTACTAAATTTTGTAACCTTATTTTTGAATGGATTGATCAGTGTTAAATCAGTATCATCTAAAAACAAAATTTCTTCACCCATTTGGACATAGGCTTTAAAATCTGAAAAATTTAAAGTAGAATTTCCCAAAAAAGTCCAAATTTTATCTTTAAAATTAAATTTCCAAATTTCATTGGCTGGAGAAAAATCTACTTGATCAAAAACGTTTAATTTTTCACCACCAAGGAATATAATTTCATCAGATGAAATAGCATACTTAGATGCTATAGTTCCTCCTGGTATTATATCTGAATTCTGAGCGGGTAGTATTTCCCACTCTTTAGAATTAGGATCAAAGAAGGTAATAAAGTTTCTAACAGACCAAAATCCATATCCTCCATATTTAAAGACGGTATCGTTTTTCACAAACACGGTAGCATCTATTTGCATTCGGTGTTTATAAGACTTATCAATTCTTATTAAAGAATCTTTTTGAAACTCATACACCCCACCCCCCATTCCGTCCAAAAAATATATTTGACTATCTAAAGGAGTAATAATTGATTTTAGTACTGGTAAATCTTTGTTGGATTTTAGAGGCAGCGAAGAGAAAGAGAAACTTCTAGATGGTGAAATTGGAGAGGAATAAATAGAATCACTAGAAATCAACAACAAGCTATCTCTCCAAATTAATGCTTTGTCAAAACGAGAAATTTGCTGTGAAAAAGCCGCAGAAACAAATAACAAAAAAAACAATCTTATCATACTGCAAGTATAATAAAATTGTCTTATAAAATTGATAATAGTTTAAATATAGAACTATTATATATGGATAAATTATTTTTAATTAATACAAATTATATGAATTACTCTTTATAAGTAAGTGCTGTTTTTATAACAATAACTCCTGCACCACCAATAAATCCATACTTATTTGTTTCAGATAAAGATCGAAGTACTTTTACATATCTAATCGTAGTAAGATCTAAACCTGCTGGGGGAGTATCTCTAACAGTGCCGTCTACATCCCAAACAGCGTATGGAGAACCTGTGTTCATTGAACTTCTATCTCTCAGGATTACATTATTCCCCTGAATCCTTGCGGCACCTAAATACTGTCTAATAGCTTGCGCTACAGTTGGTGCATTTATATCTATCCTGAATTCATTAAATTTCTTAGCTTCAGCCTCCGCTTTTATACGCTTAGCCCTTTGTTTGGCAAGCTTTTTAAGCTCTTTTTTTGTAGGCTCTTTACCATTCTCATTATTATCTTGCGCTAAAACAGTAGTCATAAAGCTCAAACTAATCAATACAGTCAATAGATATCTCATCTTTCAGGTTTTATTTAGTGCTTTTTCAAATATAAAACAAAATTAACGCCAATCCCCTACAAGGCTAAAAATTCAGATCAACTGGGCAAAACAACTGATTAAGTGATTTATGGGCATAAAAAAAGCCTCTCATAAATGAGAGGCTTTTGGTGGGCCCTACTGGGTTCGAACCAGTGACCCCCTGCTTGTAAGGCAGGTGCTCTGAACCAGCTGAGCTAAGGGCCCTTACAGTGCTCCTTTACAGAAGCGAGTGCAAATATAAGATTGTTTTTTAGTTCCCAAAAGAAAAAAATAAAAAAAAGAAGTATTTTTTTATACTACCTCGGCTACTACAAAATTACTCCCTCCAATAAAAATAAGGTCTTCTTTTTTAGCTTGCTTTTTAGCTGCTTTAAAAGCCTCATTCACAGAGCTGTAGTGATTACAGAACAGGTTAAAATGCGCTGCGCGCTCAATAAAAACCAAAGGATCTAAACCCCTCTGGATGGCTGGAGCAGCAATATAATACAATGCGTCTACTGGCAATAAAGGCAGAATAGTATCTAAATCCTTGTCTTTCACAAAGCCCAACACTAAATGAAGGCGTTTGTGAGGCGTTTTTAGAAGCTGTTTAACCACCAATGAAATGCCTGCCTCGTTATGCGCAGTATCTGCAATAACAAGTGGCTTATTGAGTAGTACCTGCCACCTGCCTAATAATCCCGTAATACCTACCACATTAGACAAACCCGCCTTAATGTGTTTGGAAGTTACATTAAACCCTGACAAATGCCTTAACACAGCTACAACACCTTTTATGTTTTTTTCTTGATAAGCGCCTTTTAAATCTGTAGAATACTGCTTTTCAATAACATCATTGGCAAAATAAATAGGCGCAGCTACAGCTGCAGATTTTGCTTTAAAAACAGCCTCAGTATCTCTGTGCCACTCACTAATAACAACCGGAACATTAGGTTTTATTATTCCAGCTTTTTCAATCGCTATTTGAGCAAGGGTATTACCTAATAAATCCATATGATCAAAACCAATGTTGGTTATAAGAGAAACTTCCGGTTTAATGACATTCGTCGCGTCTAAACGCCCACCGAGGCCCACTTCTATAATGGCAATATCTACCCTCCTTACAGCAAAATAATCAAACGCCATTGCCACAGTCATTTCAAAAAAAGAAAGGGCATTTTGGCTCATATAATCTTTGTGAGAAGACACAAAAGAAACCACCTCTTTCTCAGGAATTTCTTGACCGTTAATCTTAATGCGCTCTCTGAAATCTTTTAAATGAGGTGAGGTATAAAGCCCTACTTTATAGCCTGCTTCTTGCAAAATAGCAGCCAACATATGAGAAGAAGATCCCTTCCCATTCGTTCCAGCCACATGAATACTTTTAAATTTTTGGTGGGGTTCTCCCAAATAAGTACAAAATTTTGAAATCCCGTCTAATTTAGCATTGAGGGCCACAGCCCCTTTTTGCTGATACATGGGCAATTGATCAAACAACCATTGTGTGGCTTCCGTATAATTTATCATCTCTGCCCTCCCAACTTAAAATTAATGACCACAAAACCAATTTGCTTTTCCGGCGCCTGAGCATCTGGAGCCCACTGATACATGAAAGCAGTGGCTTTGGCAGGAGCTAAAAGGCATGGCGCATTATTAGTAGAACCTTTCACTCCCGGATCTGCAGCAATTACCTTTCCAGATCTATCCACAGTTATAGCAACAACAACCCTTCCTTCTTCATTACAATCAGGCGTAACAGACCCCTTAGTGGCCAAACTTCTTCCCGCCAATCCAAAACCAAAACCCTGAACATCTCCTGCAGAAGTGCCATAAAAAGAATTTGCATACTTAGATCCATCTGAAAGCCCTTGATTGGCCGCTTTTTCTCCATTTCCAAGACCTGACCCTAAGGCTTCTTTTGCGCCTAATATATTTTCTAGGGCCGCTTTAGTCGCGGCCGATGCCTGTTTACTGACTTTATTTGGCACTTCATCAGGAATTGTTTCAGACGTTTTATCAGGAACTGTTTCTGGTACTTTTTCAGCCAATGTTTCGGATGTTTTTTCAGAAACCTTTTTAGGAATTAATAGCTCGGAATTTTCTGTCGTTAAAACCACTTCGTCAGATGATTCTATAATAGTTTCATTTTCCAACACTTCTTGAACATCAGGAGCTGAGTTAGCCTCAGTAGAGAGAGTAGTTTCTTCAGTAATGGCTTGGTTAGGAGGTGCTAGCGCTAAACTATTTCCGGAATCTGTATCTCCAAAAGCTATGAGTATGCCGTTCTCTACAGGTGGGTCTAAATATCTAAGGCCTGCAAAAAAAAGCAGCAACAACACGCCTAATAAAATAAAGGAGGTGGTCCAAAAAGATTTTTTCTCGTATGTAGTTTGTAAAAATGCCATTAATTTGGCCTTACTGCAAGGATTACCTTGAATTGGTTTCTGTTGGCTACATCCATGACGTATACAGCCTCTTTTATAGCAATGGATTCAGCTGCCCTAAGGATAATTGTAGGGGCATCTTGCGCAGATAGTTCCTGAATTAAAATAGCTTCTAACTGAGCTTGTTCCACCAACTTTTCATTCACAAAATACCTTAAGTCCTCGTCAATAGTTACTGAAACTTGTTGGGTATTGGTCGTTTTACCTTTAGCTTTTGGCAGTATTAAGTCTAGCGCGTTAGGACTGTTAGAGGTTAATAAAAAAAATATAAGCAGCAGAAATACGATGTCTGTCATAGAAGACATACTAAATTCTGGACTGATCTTGTTTCTGCCTTTTAATTTCATAAAAACTAGACAGGTTCGTTCAATAAGTCTAAGAAGTCTACTGCATTAGCTTCCATACTATGCACCACTTTATTGGTCATATTAACCAAATGGTTGTAGCCAATATAGGCTATAATACCCACTACTAAACCACCCACCGTAGTTGTCATTGCGGTATATATACCTGAAGCCAAAGCCCCCATTTCTGCCTGACCACCAGAGGTAGCCATTTCATGGAAAGCCAATATCATTCCAATCACTGTACCTAAAAATCCAATCATTGGAGCAGCACCAGCTACCGTGGCTAGTACACTTACATTCTTCTCTAATTTATACACCTCTAAAGTACCTGCGTTCTCAATGGCTGTATTAATGTCATCTAAAGGCTTTCCAATTCTAGACACCCCTTTTTCAGTAAGCCTGGCTACGGGAGAATCTGTTTGAGCGCATAGTGATTTTGCAGCATCTATTTTACCATTACTGATATAGTCCTTTATCTGATTCATGAAATTAGCATCTATTTTAGAAGCTGCTTTTATTGCAAAAAGACGTTCAAAATAAATATAAAGCGCTACCGCTAATAGGAAAAAAAGTAAGCCCATGATAAATACACTACCTGCACCACCATTAAAAATGAGGTCTATAATGGATAGGGTTTTCTCACTAGAAGCCTCGACCTCTAGTATATTTTTAGCCAAGTTATCTTGCATAAAACAGAATCAAATTAATATATAAGCTAACGTAAGAAAATGCAATAAATTATGCGTTCAACACAAAATCACGCAATAAAATAAACGTTAAACCACCACTTAAGAAGCCTATTAATGCCAACCAAGCAATATTTTTAAAGTACCAGAAGAAATCTATTTTCTCCATTCCCATAGCTACAACACCAGCAGCAGAACCAATAATAAGCATACTACCCCCAGTTCCTGCAGAGTAAGCAATAAAGTGCCATAACGGATTGTCTAATCCTTCTGAGAACATACCAATACTAGCCGCAACTAAAGGCACATTGTCAATCACTGCAGAACCTGCACCTAATAACAATACCACCACATCTGAATTAGGAATGGCTGCGTTTAAACCCTCTGCAAAGTGGAAAAGCATTCCAAGAGATTCTAAAGCTGCAACGGCCAAAAGTATCCCTAAAAAGAATAAAATACTCGGCAACTCAATTTTAGACAATGAATGGTGTACAGGACTGTGATGACCAGTTACTTCATTGGCACCATCTAGGTTAGATAATGAAATTTTGGAACTAGAATATATTTCGGCAAAAGTGGCTACAACAGCCAAAGAAAGCATCATACCCACGTATGGAGGCAAATGTGTAATGGTTTTAAAGAAAGGCACAAAAATAATGGCTGCTAAGCCCAAGTAAAGAATGGTAGCTCCAAATCTTGATTTAGGCTCATCTCCTTCTGTAGGGTCTGCATCTATATTTCCCTTAAAAGCTTTAAAACGAGTAGCGATTAAAGTAGGGATAACCATACAAATAATAGAAGGTAATAAAACGTGTTCCACCAACTGTAAAGCAGAAACCTTGTTGGCAATCCATAACATGGTTGTGGTTACATCTCCAATAGGAGACCAAGCCCCTCCGGCGTTTGCAGCAATAATTACCATACCTGCAAACCACATACGCGTTTCCTTATCCTTAATAACTTTTTGAAGGATGGTAATCAATACAATTGTAGCTGTTAAGTTGTCAATGATAGCAGATAAAATAAATGCCAGGATGGAAAACAGCCAAAGTAATTTAGATTTTTTCTTAAACTTTATAAAACTTTTTATAGTTGCAAAACCATCAAAATAATCTATTATTTCCACAATAGTCATTGCCCCTAAAAGGAATACTAAAATCTCTGCTGTTTTTCCTAGGTGATGCAGCAATATTTCCTCTAAATGAGTAGGAACTAGCTGACGCAAGGCAGTGTCTACCTCAAAAACATTCATATGAGTTAAAGCAATCACCGCCCATAAAATAGCCATCATAGCCAAAGCTGGTATAAGTTTGTCAATTTTAAGGTTGTGTTCTAAGGTAATAGCTAGATAACCTACAATAAATACAATGAGGATAATAGTTTCCATAAAATATAAAGTGTTTTTGAATTTTTCAATTGATGAAGATCTAAAAATGAATTTCAAGATCTACGCTAACAAATATAAAAAAATGAGTAAGTAAAAATCATTTATTATAAGATTGCTTTAAAAATAATTCGAGTTAGAATAATTTAAATCCTAAAAACCAATAGAATGAATAAAATCATTGTAATCAAATTTACTATGCATGCATAGTAAATTTGATTATATTTGAATAGACTAAATATATATTTCTATGGATTTTGAATTGAATGAAGAGCAAAAACTCATTAAAGAAGCCGCTTCAAACTTTGCCAATCAAGTACTCCTTCCTACCATTCTTGAAAGAGATGAAACACAAACATTTCCCACCCAAGAAATAAAACAATTGGCTGAATTGGGATTCATGGGAATGATGGTGGATCCTATTTATGGCGGAAGTGGATTGGATACTTTGTCTTATGTATTGGCCATGGAAGAGCTCTCAAAAATAGATGCTGCTGCTTCTGTAGTGATGTCTGTAAATAACTCGCTAGTTTGTTGGGGTTTAGAAAAATATGGAAGCTCCCAGCAAAAAGAAAAATACTTACCCAACCTTTGTAATGGAGAGAAAATAGGGGCTTTTTGTCTATCTGAGCCTGAAGCAGGATCAGATGCCACTTCTCAAAAAACAATGGCTGTAAAAAAAGGCGATTACTACGAAATTACGGGAACTAAAAATTGGATTACCAATGGAAGTAGTGCAAGTATCTACTTGGTCATAGCACAAACAGATCCTAAAAAAGGTTACAAAGGCATTAGCGTTTTTATTGTAGAAAAAGACAGTCCTGGTTTTGTAATAGGGCCAAAAGAAAATAAATTAGGTATTCGCAGTAGTGATACACATTCCCTTCAATTCAATGCCGTAAAAGTTCCTATAGAAAATAGGATTGGAGAAGAGGGCTTTGGATTTACTTTTGCCATGAAAACACTCTCTGGAGGAAGAATTGGTATTGCCGCACAAGCACTCGGTATAGCTGCTGGCGCATATGAGCTTGCTTTAAATTACGCTAAACAAAGGGAGGCTTTTGGGAAACCAATCAGCCAACACCAAGCCATTGCTTTTAAATTAGCGCAAATGCATACTAAAATTGAAGCAGCCAGGAATTTGGTTTACAAAGCGGCTTGGGAAAAAGACCAAGGTATGAATTATGATCTCTCTGGTGCAATGGCTAAACTATACGCCTCAGAAGTAGCTATGGAAGTCAGTACAGAAGCCGTTCAAGTCTTTGGTGGAAATGGTTTTGTAAAAGAATATCATGTTGAACGTCTTATGCGAGACGCTAAGATTACTCAAATTTACGAAGGCACTTCAGAAATACAACAAATGGTCATATCTAGAGCTATTTTAAAAGACTAAATAAAGGCTATTATTAATATCTCATTTAAAAGCATTCAAAATTATCACATTACATTTATTTCAATGTTTTTTTAAAAACACTGAACTTTTTTGTTATAAATGACCACATCCTTGCTGTAAATTCAACATATTGGATATTTTTGTGTAAACATCCAATACTTATGAGGCTAAAAAAACAGGGGCTGTATTCCCCAGAATTTGAACATGACAATTGTGGCGCAGGATTTATTTGTAGTCTAGAAGGGAAAAAATCGAATGATATTATTCACAAAGCACTAGAGATTCTAGAAAAGCTAGAACACCGAGGTGCAGTGAGTTCTGATGGTAAGACAGGAGATGGTGCTGGAATTCTCATAGATATTCCCCACGATTTTTTTGTTAGTGAGTGCTCATTTGAATTACCTGAGCCAGGACAATATGCTGTAGCTAATGTGTTTTTACCTCAAAAAGAAAACCAAAGAAATTTCTGTATAAAGGAATTTGAGAAAGAGATAAAATCTCAAGGGCTGTTACTTTTAGGATGGAGAGAGGTCCCTGTCAATAAATCTGTACCTGGAAGAATTGCCATGGAAACCATGCCGTATATTTCCCAAATATTTATTGGAAAAGAACAGTCTGAGCAGGATACAACTAGCTTTAACAGAAAGTTATTTATTGCTAGAAAAAAAGCAGAACACACCATATATAACTCTAAGTTATCTGAACAAGGATTCTTCTACCTGCCAAGCCTCTCCACGACTATTATTATTTTCAAAGGCTTGCTAATGCCAGAAGACATTAGCCTCTATTTCAAAGACCTACAGGACACTAGAGTGGTAACAAGACTTGCACTGGTGCATCAGCGATTTTCCACTAACACATTCCCTACTTGGGATTTAGCTCAGCCTTTCAGGTATATGTGTCACAACGGGGAAATCAATACACTAAGGGGGAATGTCGCCAGAATGCGTTCCAGAGAAGAACTTTTAAAGAGTGATCTTTTTGGAGAGGACATTAAAGCAATCCTTCCTATTATATTACCCAATAAATCAGATTCAGCGACCTTAGACATGGTCGTAGAGCTACTTTTAATGACAGGAAGATCACTTCCAGAGGTCATGATGATCTTGGTTCCTGAGGCTTGGGAAAAAAACGACAATATGACTGCGGCTAAAAAAGCCTTTTATGAATATTATTCCTGTATGATGGAACCTTGGGACGGACCTGCATCCATTCCTTTTACGGATGGAAATTATATTGGTGCAGTCTTAGATAGAAACGGTCTTAGACCCTCTAGATATTCTGTGACAAAAGACGGTTATGTGATTATGTCTTCAGAAACTGGGGTAGTAGACATTGAACCAAAAAATTTAGCACATCATGGACGTTTAGAACCTGGAAAAATGTTCTTAGTAGACATGTCTGCAGGAAGAATAATCAACGATGAAGAAATTAAAGAACAAATTGCTAAAAAACACCCTTACGAAAAATGGGTTAAAGACAACCTTGTTCATCTCAAAGACATCCCTTATAACGACTGCCCTTTATTTATAGGAGAAGCACCACTTGCCCATAGAAAGGCAGCATTTGGTTATACGTTAGAAGATATAGACACCATTGTTATGCCTATGGCAGAAACAGCCAAAGAGCCTATTGGTTCTATGGGAACAGATACACCTATAGCTGTGTTATCTCAAAGGCCACAATTGTTGTACAATTACTTCCAACAACTCTTTGCACAAGTGACCAATCCCCCGCTTGACGGGATTAGAGAAGAGATGATTACAGACATTAGTCTTACCCTTGGTAGTGACCACAACATATTTGAACAAACCCAAGAACACTGTAGAAAACTGAAAATTCAAAATCCTGTTATTTCTAAAGAAGATTTAGACAAGATTAAGAATTACGATATTAACCCGAACTACAAGGTTACCTCCTTACAGATGTTGTACAACTTAGAAAGAGGGCATAACGGATTAGAGGAGGGACTTGAATCTTTGCTTTTAGAAGCTAGCAAAGCCATTGAAGAAGGCAGTAATATCATTATACTTTCTGACAGGTATATCTCAAAAGACAAAGCAGCCATCCCTGCCCTACTCGCTTGTTCTTATGTAAATAATGGCTTACAGCGCTTGGGTAAAAGATCTAAAGCAAGTATTATTATTGAATCTGCAGAACCCAGAGAAGTACATCATTTTTGTTTGCTATTTGGATATGGTGCCAGTGCTATAAACCCTTATTTGGTCAATGAAATTATTGCTGAACAACTCAAAGAAAATGAGATTACAGCATATACTTTTGAAACCGCCATACAGAACTACAACAAAGCAGTAGGAAAAGGCATTTTAAAGGTTATGAACAAAATGGGGGTGTCTACCTTAAACTCTTACAGAGGGTCTCAACTTTTTGAATGTATAGGGATTAATACCAATGTAATAGACAAATACTTTCCAAGAACCACCTCTAGGATTCAAGGAATTGACCTACATGAAATTGAGAAAGAGCTGAGTAAAAGACATGCTAAGGCATTTTCAGAAAACAAGCCAGATGCTTCATTAGACTTAGAAATAGGTGGAGATTACAGATGGAGAAGAGAAGGTGAAAAACACTTATTTAACCCGCTTTCTATTGCTAAACTTCAAAAAGCAGTTAGAAATAACGAGACAAATACTTACAAAGAATATGCTCAATTAGTCAATGATCAAGCTAGAGACCTCATGACCATTAGAGGTTTATTGGAATTTTCTAATTACGATCCTATTCCACTCGAAGAAGTAGAGCCGTGGACAGACATTGTAAAAAGATTCAAAACAGGTGCTATGTCTTATGGATCTATTAGTAAAGAGGCCCATGAAAACTTAGCCATTGCCATGAATAGGATTGGAGGGAAAAGTAATTCTGGAGAAGGGGGAGAAGACGCAGAAAGGTTTTACAAAAATCAAACTGGAGATTGGAAGAACTCCGCTATAAAACAAGTAGCCTCTGGACGTTTTGGTGTGAGCTCAAATTACCTGACCAATGCTGCAGAGATTCAAATTAAAATGGCCCAGGGAGCCAAACCTGGAGAAGGGGGGCAATTACCTGGCCCAAAGGTCAATCCAGATATAGCCAAAACAAGAAACTCAACACCTTATGTGGGCTTAATCTCCCCACCACCACACCATGACATTTACTCTATAGAAGATCTATCTCAACTTATATTTGATTTAAAATCTGCCAACAGAGAAGCCCGAATTAACGTAAAACTGGTCTCTGAAGTAGGTGTTGGAACGGTCGCTGCTGGAGTTTCTAAGGCCAAGGCCGACGTTATACTGATTTCAGGTTTTGACGGTGGAACAGGAGCTTCTCCTTTAACATCATTAAAGCACACTGGTCTTCCATGGGAATTAGGGATTGCAGAAGCACAGCAAACACTTGTTATGAATGACCTTAGAAATAGGGTTAGATTGGAATGTGATGGACAGTTAAAAACAGGTAGAGATGTAGCCATAGCTTGTCTATTAGGCGCAGAAGAGTTTGGCTTTGCAACAGCTCCATTAGTTGCCTCCGGATGTATTATGATGCGAGCCTGCCACCTAAACACCTGCCCAGTAGGTATTGCAACACAAAATCCAGAATTAAGAAAAAAATTCAAAGGACAACCAGAGCACGTGGTGAACTTTATGTACTTTATTGCGCAAGAACTCAGAGAGATCATGGCAGAACTAGGATTTAAAACCATCGATGATATGGTAGGTCAGGTACAAAAACTAGACAGAAAAAAAGTATTAGACCATTATAAATCTGCCGGTATTGACCTAAGTCCAATCTTACATCAAGTAGATGTTATACCAGGCACAAAATTATACAATACCTCAAAGCAGGAGCACCATATTGAAGACTCTATAGAGTTTGACATTATAGAAAAAGCCCACCCTGCATTGTATAGAAAAGAGAAAATGAGTTTGGATTTTCCAATAAAAAATACAGATCGTGCTGTTGGAGCCATTATCTCAAATGAGATATCTAAAAAATATGGTGCAGCAGGAATGCCTGACAATACCTTAAAATTAAATTTCACTGGAGCAGCAGGACAAAGTTTTGGTGCATTTGCCACCAAAGGACTAACCATGACGGTATATGGAAATACCAATGACTATTTAGGAAAGGGGCTTTCAGGGGCAAAATTGATCGTGAAAGTACCCGTTGAGGCTACTATTGTTCCTCACGACAATGTCATTACAGGAAATGTCACCCTATATGGAGCTACTTCAGGAGAAGCTTATATTAACGGAAAAGCTGGAGAACGCTTTTGCGTCAGGAACTCAGGAGCTACAGCTGTAGTAGAGGGCATTGGCGACCATGGTTGTGAATATATGACAGGAGGTACAGCGGTTATACTAGGAGCTGTGGGTAGAAATTTTGGTGCCGGTATGAGTGGTGGAATTGCCTATGTGTACGATCCTAACAAAACATTTAAATCTATTTGTAAAGAAGAGGGTTTAAATTTATTAGCCGTTGATGATAGTGAAGATATCCAACATTTAAAAACACTCATAGAAAATCACTACCACGCCACTCAAAGTCCAAGAGCTCAAGCAATCTTAGAGCAATGGGAGTCTGAATTGGATCATTTCGTTAAAGTATTCCCAGAAGAATACCGACTCGCACTAGTAAGAATAGCAGAAGAAACGGCGCAAACTTTATAGTATTATGGGAAAGATAACAGGATTTTTAGAATTCGACAGAAAAGTAGAATCTTACGAAAAGCCGGAAGAGCGCGTAAAGAATTATAAAGAATTTACGGTTCCTTTAGAAGAGAAAGACCTTAAAGATCAGGGTGCTAGATGCATGAACTGCGGAATACCCTTTTGCCATAGCGGTTGTCCCCTAGGAAATCTGATTCCAGATTTCAATGACGCCGTTTACAAAGGAAAATGGGAAAAGGCGGCTAAAATATTACACGCCACTAACAACTTTCCTGAATTTACGGGAAGACTGTGTCCCGCTCCTTGTGAAGAAGCCTGTGTGTTGGGTATAAATGAAGATCCAGTAACCATAGAAAATATTGAAAAAAACGTTGCAGAAACTGCCTTTGCAAAAGGCTGGGTTGTGCCTCACAAACCAGCCACAAGAACTGGTAAAACAGTAGCAATAATTGGATCAGGACCTGCAGGTTTAGCTGCTGCTCAACAATTAAATAGAGCGGGACATTTAGTCACTGTATACGAAAGAGACACTAAACCAGGGGGCTTACTCAGATATGGCATTCCAGATTTCAAAATGGAGAAACACGTTATAGACAGACGTCTAGCTATATTAGAAGAAGAAGGCATTATTTTTAAAACAGGGATAGAAGTAGGAAAGGATATTCCTGCAACTACTTTAAAAGAATCCTATGACGCCGTACTTCTAAGTGGTGGAGCTACTATAAGAAGGACATTAGATATCCCTGGAGCAAATCTAAAAGGTGTAGTTCAAGCCATGGACTTTTTAAAACAAAACAACAAGCGTGTAGGAAAAGAGACTTACGCGAATGAAGACCTCTTAGCTACAGGGAAAGATGTCATTGTAATTGGTGGAGGAGACACAGGATCTGATTGTATTGGAACCTCTATTAGACAAGGGGCTAATACCGTGTCTAACTTTGAAATTATGCCTAAAGGGACTTCAGAGCGACCAGAAAACCAGCCTTGGCCATTTTTTCCAATGCGACTCAAAACAACTAGCTCTCACCAAGAAGGGGCATCGCGTTTCTTTAGTATTAATACCAAAGAATTTGTTGGAGACGCGAATGGAAACCTCACAGGTTTAAAAACTATTGAAGTACACTGGGAACATACTCCAGGACAACGTTCAAAATTGGTAGAAGTGCCTGGAACCGAGAAAACATGGAAGGCAGAAATGGTCTTGTTAGCCATGGGCTTTACAGGCTCTGAGAATACAGTAGCAGACCAGTTAGGGGTAGCAATGGATCAAAGAACGAATGTTGCTGCAACTGAAGAAAACTATAAAACCAATGTGACGGGTGTTTTTTCAGCTGGTGACCAAAGAAGGGGCCAATCACTCATAGTTTGGGCCATTGCAGAGGGAAGACAAGCCGCACACCATATAGATAGTTATCTCATGGGAAGCTCTAACTTACCATTAAAAGGCGAAGGCGATTTACCGAGAATCTAACTGGACCATCAGTAATTGCTTTTTTAGGGAACCCAATGGGTTCCCTTTTTTTTGTGGTTTCTGGTGATATAATAAGTAAGTTCCCTTTTGAATAGGACAAAAAAAATCCCGAACACATTGCTGTATTCGG
>Ga0181596_10000283_pt1 | contig 52056 bp, 37 predicted proteins | sample 041ome_6_FD_148655 | JGI IMG/M metagenome (GOLD analysis project Ga0181596, IMG submission 148655) | Coastal salt marsh microbial communities from the Groves Creek Marsh, Skidaway Island, Georgia - 041402US metaG (spades assembly) | ecosystem: Environmental > Aquatic > Marine > Intertidal zone... | reverse complement strand
TAATGATGACCTCACTGTTTGCGCACGCGCGCGCGCGCGCCCCGCGCGGGACGTCGGGACAACCGCCGCGTCGGCCGATCGCCGCACATCGACGCGCGACGCGCGTGCGAGCGACGTCGGCGCGCGCGCGCGAGGACCGCGCGCGACGAATCGACGCGCTCGAGCGACGGCAGACGTCGAACGAGACGCGCGCGGTGCGACGACAAAACGCATTCCTTTGACGCGGGAAGAGGACGTTTTTGAAATTTAAACGCGGCGCGACGCGGCGACGGCGGCGCGATGAGCGAGAACGACATGGCGGTCGCGAACGCGCCGGTGGACGCGTCGAACGCGAAGAGTGCGATCGAGGGCGCGAGCGGCGACGCGCGAGCGGCGGCGGCGGTGCCGGCGTGGATGGCGGATGACGACGACGACGGGTTGACGGAGGAACAGCGAAGGGTGATCGCGGAGCGGGTGGCGGCGTTGCAGAATCGATTTAAGAAGTTTGAGGAGAAAACGACGCGGGAGAAGGTGGAGGAATTGATGCTCGGGAACGCGGATAAGGGGTTGACGGAACGAGAGGCGGACATGGTGCTGAGAGTGTGTAACGGGAACGAGTTCGAGGCGAGCGACCGCCTCGGCGAGGCGGAGGATGGGGAATCGTTTTTGATGTCTATTCGGTTCATGATTCAGGAAGAGGACGCGCTGAAACGACGTTCGCAGAGCTCAAAAGCGGCACAGACGGCGAACGAGCGGTTTAACAAGCGCATCGAGCGCTTGCGTAAGCGTCGGATGTCGTTCGGCGGCGACGAAGAGGACGAGGAAGACGCGGGCGAGCCGGAGGAGTTCTTCGAGACGGAGTACATTTTAGAAGAGAGTCTCGGCGTACAATTCGTGCGTCACACGAAGAAGCACGTGAATGTGAAACGTTTGCGTCTAGACGACGCCATCGCGCGCGCGCAAGTGGCGGAAGAGCTCGCGGAGCCGGAGGTCAACCCGTACGAAGGATGGTCCGAGGCGCGTATCAAGGCGTGGAAGAATCGCGAAAAGAATGAAAATCAATACTATTATCGATTCAACGAACCGGGAGAGATGCAAGCGAACGGGAAATGGACGGACGAAGAACACCAAAAGTTCATGGATATCATCGCCTCTCTTCCTGGCGGCAAGGCGAACTACGAATGGGGCACGTTTTCCAAAGGTATCCCAGGCCGCGTCGGTTACCAGTGCTCGAATTATTACCGAACCTTGGTCAAAAACAATATCATCCAAGACGAAAACTATATGGTGGACCCGGTGTCGGGTGACCTGCGATTCAACTTCAAGAACAAGGGCTTCACGCGCGCCGAACCCGTCGAGGGTGAACCGCGCATGGTCATGGTTAAGAAGGTCATCAAGCAGAAGAAACCGAAGGCCCCGAAGCAGCCGAAGAAGGCGAAGAAGAAGGTGAAGAAATCGGACGACGACAAGGCGTTCCACTGCACCATCAGAGCGGGTCCCGTGCGTTCGAGCGGTCGAGCGACTAAGAAGACGTACACCGACGGCGGCGACGACGACGAGGATTTCGACGATGAATTCGAGGAACTTCCAGTACTCCCGGGATTCATCGATCCCATCACTCGCATGGCCATCGAAGAACCGGCGATTTCGCCGTACGGCCACGTCGCAGGTTACGAGACGTGGTGCAAGATTCTTCGCCAACCCGAGGCACCGGACACGTGTCCGTTCACGAAGCAACCGTTAAAACGTCGCGAGCTGATCAAGCTCACGCACGAAAACATCGACCAATACCGCTCGAAGATCGTCGAAAACCAACAGACGTAGATTCCTCACCTTGTGATGAATACCTTTTGTACCTCACTTCCGTCCGCTCGCCATGGCATCATCCCGCGCCGCCGCGCCCCCGAGTGGAGAAAACGCGCAAGTGCGCCATCTCGGGCGCGGCAACCGCGTGCGCACGCCTACGCATCCGACGAAGGGCGACTATTTGAGCATCAAGACCGAAGAAGTCATCTTCGGCATCTTGTTCGCGTTCATGGCGTGGAAACTGTGGCAGAGCGTGCGCGGTTTATTTAGATACTGGAAGTACGTGCGCGCGCCGAACGCGCCGGAGATAGAGCTCGAGGCAGGGGCGATCGCGTTCGAGGAAGATGACGATGAGAACGAAAAGATTGATTGATTGATGGAGCGGGAAGGGTGGGACGGGACGTCGCGTAGGAATTAGTGTGTTGTAGTGTATCTATCGGTTCGGTTTACAAATTTAAGACGGACGAGCGGCGATCATCTTTTGCACTTTGACGTCTGGGTCGTCGGCGTTGATGGCGCTCAAATCCTGCGGCGTGATGAACAAAAACTGTTTGTTTGAGTGATTGTCGCTTCTCGCAAATTCAAGAAGCGTCTTCATAGATATTCTACGGTTCACGGCATCCATGAATACGTCGAACTCATCCATCGCTCGGAAAGGCGAGTCAGATTCATCGCCAAGCGCGAGGTTGAACGCGAGCGTGGAATACGATCGTTCACCACCACTCAAGGCGCGAGTGTCTGTGATAGCTCTCGTGTTCGTGCCATCCTTGAGCTTGATGATCAACTGCGATTCCTCGTAGTTGACTTCAATTTGACCCGCTTGCCCTTTCGCTTGCATATGATAGTTGAATCTGTGCGATACGTTGGCGGCGGTCTGGCGCGCTTGTGTTACCATCGTCTCCCGGCGCTTTCTGACGCCCACTCTGAGCTTTTGGAAAATCTTCTTTGAGCTCTCCACACCGTGTTCGAGTTTGATGAGCTTTCGCTTTCGGTCCGATAATTCATCGTTCACTTCTTCGTATGGTCTCTTGTGTCGACTCTCTTCCTTCTTCATCGATTCTTTCGTCTTTTCGTACAAGCGTTGCAGCTGTGTCGGTAACAAAGTGATATCGCCTGCGTGCTCTGCGACTTCGCGGTCACAAATTTCTTTCTTCGTTTTGTCGGCCAGCTCTTCGCATTCCGTCTTCATCGCCTGTATACTAGTTTCGCAGTCTTCGATGAGATTATCTGCTTGTTGAAGCCGCTCCACGCAAGTTTCAACTTGTTTCTCTGCCTTTTGACGTTCCGAATCAATCTTCTGCATTGCTTTGGCGTATTGCTCCACTTCTGCCTTGTACGAATCGGCGAGTGAGAGTTTCTCATTGATGACGTTCTCTGCAATATCATGTGCCTCTTTAGCTTGCGTGAAAGCGAATTCGGCTTCTTTAAGACTACTTTGATGCTTGGATAAGTCGACATTGAGGCTGTCGAGCTCCTCCTGGAGCGTACTCACGTCAACCCCAGTGCCGCTCGAGTCTTCGGCGTCAAGTTTCGCTTGCTGCAAATCACTGAACGCCTTCTGAGCGTTCTTATTGAGAGTACTGAATTCAGCTTCTTTTTTCTTGATCATATTCGCAATGTCCTTGACGGCTCGCATGCACGCAGCCTCGTCGTTGCTGAGCAATTTGATTTCAGATTGCTTTTCCTTGACTCGATTTTCCATCGACGCAATCTGCGCTTTCGGATCCGTTCCGAGTCGTTGTGCTTGATTGTAGCTTTTGAAGGCTTCATCTCGCACGACTTGACCTGTCATGAAGATTTTACGATGGAAAGTATACGCCACCGCGACTTGCTTTTGTTTCGCGGCGCCGGAATAGAACATGCCTCTCGCCTCGCGTTCGTCTTTCATGAGCACGGCTCGTTCGATGCCGGCGCTATCGACGAGGAAGTTGAAAACCACGTCGTGTTTGCATTCCAGGACACTTTCGATGGACGTGAATTCGGTTTGATTGGGTACCTTTTCAACAGGGATGTTGTATCTTCCACGGTTGAAGTCGACGCTTTGAATGCTTAAATTGTTCATGCCACATTCTTTGCTGATTTGGCGCAGCTTATCCATGTCTTTCGGGCTTGAGACCAAAAATGTCGTCATAGATTGACCGAGAGCTTCTTCAACCGGAACAATCCAACTTTGATCTTTGAGAGTGACGTGCATACCGACGGGTCCAATTGGAGGCTTGGAAAACTCACCCAGTCGCCTTTGCACCGTGTCGACGAGTCGTGGCATTTGCTGTCCGAAAAGCACCAACCTGTTGCTTGACGTCTGCTTCAGAGTGGAGATATGCTTGCGAATGTCGTTGATCTCATTCTCAGCAAACTTCTTTTGTCGCGCGAAGTTACTCTGTGCTCGCTGTTTGTCTTCCTGTCCGGCCTTCAATTTCTCTATATCGCCCGAGCACGTCTCAATCTCAGCCTTGGCAGCCACGAGGTTCGAGCTCAGTTTTTGCAATCGCCTATCAGTCTCTGTCGTGTCGCCTCGCTGCGCCTCCAACGACCGTTGAATCTTTGACTCTGTGTCGGACACGCGCTTCGAAAGCTTCCGCACGCTCGTTTCCTCGCTCAGTTTATCCGTCTCGGCCTTTTGCAATTGTCGCCCCGCTTCTCTACGCTCATTCTCAGCCTGACGACGCTCCGCGCTAAGCTCTTGAAGCTTTCTACTGAAATCTTCTGACTGTCGCCCAAACTCTTCGTTGTCTATGGCCGCCTTTTCGAGCGTCGCTTGCGCGGTGCCAAGTTTGGCTTGAAGTTCCCCTCTCTTCTGCACATACACCTGTTGTGCCTCCTTTTCTTCTTCCAACTTCTTTTCCGCCTCGACCACCTTCGACCACGCCAGACGATTCCTGAAATCGATCGCCTTCGATCGTAGCTCTTGCACGCGCTCAAACGAATGGAGCTCGTGCGTCAATTCTGCCACTTCCTCTCTAAGTTTTGGAATCGTTTCCAAGTGCTCGTTCAGCACGTCCTTCATCTCGTTTGACTTATTCTTTGCAATCTCTTGCAGCTCCATCAAATCCGACAACAGCGTCGCATCGATGAAAAACTGATACTTCTTAGTCGCATCACCGGTGTGCAAGAACTTCTTCGCCATGTCCTGCGTCATCACCGTGATGGGATTATCGACGTCGATGCAAAAGTGGTCCGCGAGCTTATTCAACTCGTCCACCCGCGTCCCGACCGTTTCCCCGCTCTCGCTCTTAATCTTCAGCGAATTCGCCCCCGTCGCGTTCAACACCTTCTCAACCGTGATCGATCGTCCGAACACATCCGGTTTAAACGCATCCTCTCCATCGTTCGAGATCACGACGACGACGCGCGCGAAGCTCGCCCCCGTCTTGATCATCCCTTTCGCGCTCTTCGTGCTCGACCGTCCGATGGATTTCATCTTCGCCCCGAGCGCGACCGCCAACGCGGTCAAAATCGCGCTCTTCCCGCTCCCGTTCTCGCCCGTGATGTAATTGATTCGCGGTCCGAGCTCAACCTTTGCGTTCGCGTGGCACATGAAGTTGTGCATGGTGACGCGAACGAACGCCCCGGCGACGCCTGGGAAGTGCGTCGGGGGCTTCGTTTCGGCGCCCTTGCGCTCCGTCTTCGCCACCATCGCGCTTCTCTTCGCTCGCGTCGCGCCTCACGACGTTCGCGGCGCCGCGCGCGGCGCGATGGCGTCGTCCGTCGCCGGCTGTCGAAATTTGAATCACGTCGACGCGCGCCGCACACGGCGTCGCGATGCTCGATTACGTGCGGCGCTCGCGCTTGCACCTCGTCACCGGCGGACACGACGCCGCGGAGGAGACGCCGTGCGCGCACTGCGCGCGCGGGCGCCACGTCGGCGCGAACGCGCGACGGTGCGCGCAGGTGCGCGCGTACGCGTACTCGAGCCCGAACCTGTCGCTGTGCGAACGACTGTTCCTGAACGCGTTCTGGGACGGCGCGGTGCGGCGATCGTGCCCGACGTGGATCGCGCCGAACCTCATGACCGCGCTCGGGCTGCTCGCGATCGCGGTGGCGTACGCGCTGATTTGGACGCTGAGCCCGAATTTAGCCTTCGAGGCGCCGCGGTGGACGTACGCGGCGTGCGCGGCGTTGGCGTTCGCGTATCAAACCGCGGATGGGATGGATGGGAAACAGGCGCGAAGGACGAAATCTGGATCGCCGTTGGGTGAGGTGGTGGATCACGCGTGCGACGCGCTGTCGATGTGCATTTATCCGTTGATAGTGATGGATATCTTTGGCGTCGGGCATCGCTCGCGAGACGCTCGGGCGATTTGTACGACGATGATGATGACGGGAAGGGCGATGTTTGTGGTCGATACCGTGTCGTCGACGTTTACCGGGGTGTTACCCGTGAGCGAATTTTTGGATTCGCAGGAGATTCAGCTCATTTGTCAGACGTTGATGCTTTGCGTGGCGTTTTCGGGATCGAACGCGTTCTTGTACGCGCCGGTCACCGTCCCGTTCGTGGGCGCAACCACGCTCGGACGCGCGGGCGCGGTGTTTTGCATCACCACGGGCGCGATCTCGCGCGTGGGGACGTTCGTTAACACCGTGCTGAAAGCGAACAAAAAAGAGGCGCCGCCACATTGGCCGGCGTATAGGAAGCCGCTTAGCATCGCGGCGAGGTGCGCTCTCGTTGAAGCGTTTCACGGACTTTGCCTGTACAAGGCGAAGAATTTCGCGTACGCGCACGCGACGAGCTCTATCTTATTCGGCGAGTCGGAAGCGCGCATCATGAGCATTCGCGTGTCCGATCCCGACTTCCCAGTCACGAACTGGTTAGCTTTGTTCATCATGGCGCTCACGACTGTCGTTCCCGAGGGCGACGCCTTCGTGAGCGGCATGCTCATGGGCGCCGCCCTCTTCATGCTGCTTCATCGAGGGTCGTGTTTGGCGGCGCAAATCACGGGATGCTTAGGCATGCATCCAAACATTTTTATCATCAGGCCGAGAGATGCATAGCTTTGTAGATGAATCGAATTCGATTAATTAAAACTTTGTCGCGTTAAATTAAACACGCTCGCATTCGAGAAGGCGGGAGAAGTAGAAGGACGTCGCGGTCATTTCGCGGCGCTTCACCTTGAAACCGGCAGCCTTGAGCGCGATTTCAACATCAGCTTCGTCGTGGAGGTACGCGCGGGTCGCCTTGGACGGTCCCGGGAACAACTCGCCGACGCGCTTCAAGATGAGGTACGCCAACGTCTTCGGCGCGAAGGAGATGATGAGCTTCTTGCTGCTCAAGCTCGCCAAGTGGTTGATCATACCGTCGACGCGGTCCTTCGGGTAGTGAATCATGACATCGATGCACGTCACCATGTCGTACTTGCCCGTGGCTTCTTCGAGGCCCATGGCGTCAAACTTGGGCTCGGTCGCCGGCGCCTTGGCGCCGTTCGCCACCAATTCCTTGTATCGGCGCTCCGCTTCGCCGACCATCGAGCTAGAGATATCACTCGCGCTCACGTTCGCCCCCTGAAGCGCCAACGGAATCGCCAACGACCCCGTCCCGCACCCAGCATCGCACACCGTCACGCCCTCCAAATCGTCGTTCTTCACCCACGCCAAAACCTTATCAACCGTTTGTTGATGTCCCTCGCGAATGTCGAGCTGCACCTTATTCACGTCCTCCGTCTCTCCGTAAATCTTATTCCACCGTTCGAACCCGGTGGTGTCGAAATAATTCTTCACGCTCGCCGCTTCGTCGCCGCCAGTCTCCGCCATCATCCCCTCGCGTCTTTTGCTCGGATCCGTCAGCACCAACGCCGCGCCCGCGCCCGCGATCGCCAGCGCGCCGCCGATCGCCAGTCCCGCGCCCTCGGCCGTCTGCGCGATCTCGCTCGCGCTCGCCGCGCTCGCGCCGAGCGCGCCGAGCGCCGCCGTCACCGCGGGCGCCGTCGTCATCGCCGACGCCTTATCGCGCGCGCGCGCCATCGTCGTCGTCTTCGCGCGCGGTTTCGTCGCGCGCGCGCGAGGGGCGACGCGCGCGCGCGGGCAGCTCGTCATCGTTTGTGTCGCGCGCATCGTGTCGCGTAAAACGCGCGCTCGCGTGTGCGGCGCGCGCGCGGTGACGCGAACGATGACGAAAGGCGATCGCGTCGAGGGCCGCTTTGAGATCTTTATCCATCCGGTCGGTTACAGAGGGTCGACGCCGCGAGACGGCTAATCCATCTTGAGCATGCCGGATAAATGACGGAGATTGGACGTCATGGCGTAGTTCTCGCGCATCGCTTGACTGCGCCACGTGGACGTGTGCGGAGGGTAGCGATTGTAGGGGTCGGCGGCGGCGCGCGCGGCGTCGACGCGAGACGCGTCGGCGACGGCGGGGACGGTGACGCCCGTCGCGGGAATCCCAGTCGCGACCGTCGACGGGTCGAGGACGGCGTCTAACGACGCTGGATTGTGGCAGAATATCATACCGTCGGTGCCGGTGAATGAGACGCCCATATCGACCAAGGCTTGCATGACGACGAAAATCATACGACTCTGCGCCTCGAGCATGGCTAAGCGTTGGGAGCCGTTGAAGGCGAGGCAATATATGACGTTGAGCTCGACTTTTAATCGGTCGTGTAGGCCGCGCAAGACGACGAGACATGAACTTCCGTAGTTGCGCTTGTCCGTGGACATGAATTGCTTCGCGACATTCTCCAGATGCTTGCACTGCGACGGGGTGATGCCCATGTCGATTTCCACGGCGACGCGGAGCCAGAGTTCGGGAGAACGCGAGAGATTGACGATCGGTTTCGATGCGATCATCGACGTCGGCATGTACATAACTTCATTGAACAAGTCAAGCAACTTGGTGGCGTGAATACCGAGCTCGATAACCTTATAGTTAGCGCCGTCGACGACGATCCAGTCGCCGATATTGAAGGGATGTACGGCGAAAATCATCACAGCCGCCTCGAACGCACGACTGGCGCTTGAGCCGAAAATGAACGTCAAGGCCAGGACTGACGAAGAGAACAGAAGCCAGAGAGAGCCAACGTCGACGTTAAACATGAAGAGGCCAATAATGACGACGATGAAGAAGAACAAAATTTGCAAACTTCGCCCCAAAGTCTCCGCCAAGCCTTGCATCGACTGGAGCGTTTGGCCGAGCAAGTAACGCTCGTCGAACATTTTACGAATGCCTCGGCATAAGTCGGTAAAACCGACTGCGGAAAACCCGAAACCTTCTTGTCCAGAAAGTAATTCGAGCGCCTCATCGACGTCCTTCGCCGGAAGAAAATCTCTGATGGCATCCTTTGTGATAAACTTTTGTCCCGGACGGCGAATGTGGTTGAAGATGAGCCGAGACGCCCTTCGCATCTCCACGTCCGTCTCAGATGAAAACGATTCCGTACCGAGCGTCATCTTTGCTCGGTCTAAAATACGTTCAGCGTTTCCAAATCGTGTCATGTATGACGCGGTCTTATGTTGTTTGAAGACAGAGAGCGTAGAGAAGAAAGAAAATTCATTCTTTGGATCTTCAAAATCGTTCACGCTGGTATTCTTCATCAACGCCTCCGCTTGCTCTGCCGCCAGTCGAATGTTCGTCTCGTCGTATTCCCACGCAGTCCCTTCTACCTCAGCCTTCGTCTCAGTCTTTGCCGTTAGAGTTTCGTGAATATCTTGCACGGCTTGCGCTGCGTGTTCGGGGACGAGTTCGTCCGTGGCGGAGTTTTCTCGCGAGTGCTTCGAAGCGGGAGCAATCCCGGATAACTTTCTCGCCACCTCCGCGGACTTGACTTTGCTAAACGAGCTCGATCGATGAATAGACCCGCGTGGACGATTCGGTCGCGGACGCACAGGCGCACCGGTGAGATTTTTCAACATCACCTCGTGTCGCACCGTCGTCTTCAACTGTTCCCAAAACGTCCCCGCGTGTAATCGAGCCGTCAACATCTTAACCATCAGCAGCGCCACGCATCTCGACGCGAGAAACAGTGCGATTAAAATCAATATCTTTACCACGCTTTTGTGCGTGTCCACGCCGATCGCACTTTCGGAGAAGAAGACACCCCACATGACCGCCACGCCGACGAACCACAACAGCGTCGTCAACGCCGGCGACAACACGTCAAAGTAGTACGCCACCTGATCTAACGGCAACACGTTTTCCAACACGAACACAACGACCATAACCACTCCGCGCGCCACCGTTCGCCCCAACAACACCGCCGAAGCCACGCCCGTGTACTTCCACGTCTCCCCGCCGCCGACGTCCTCGACGCCGAACCACGCGCTCAACCCAACCAAAACCACCCCCAACGCCACGTTCCACCGCTTATACACGCTCCCCGTGACGACATCGTACCACGCGTCGTCCTCGTCGTCGTCATCCGTCTCCTCGGGCGTTTCCACGCCCTCTTTCCGCGCTTGCGACGTCTGTTTTTCACCCTCACGCGTTTTCGCGGCTTCGGCAAAGCTCCCTTCGCTCTCGTCCTCCTCGCGCACCACCCTCACCCCGCGCAGTCGATCGTCCCTCGCGTCTTCGCGCGTCATCTCGCGTCTTCGCGCGTCTTCGCGCGTCTTCGCGCGCCCTCGTCGTCGCGCGCGTCCGACCGAAACGCGTCGCGAATTGCCGAATCGAGGCACCGATTGTCGCGACGCCGCGCCGTCGTCACTCTCGCGCGCGCGTCGCCATGCCGCCTCGAAGCGCGCGACGACCGCCCTCGGCGACGACGATCGACGCGCTGTTCAGGTCGACGAAACCGGGCGCGGCGAGACCGGGCAAGACGAAAGGTGCGCCGCCGACGTCGGGATTTCCGACGCGCGCGCATCGCCGTCGTTCGACGCGACTGACGACGCGCGCGCGCGCAGGCGCGAACGTCGCGATCGAGGACGACGACGCCGAGACGATCGACGACGACGACGCGGTCGAGCGCGACGCGCGCGAGCTGAAGACGTTTGACTTGACGTCCAAGTTTGGGCCGTGCTGCGGATTGACGCGAATCGAGCGATGGGATCGCGCGCGCGCGCTCGGTTTAGACCCGCCGAAGCGCGTGTTAGAGATTCTGCATCGTCGCGGCGAGGCGAGCGCGCGATGGAGAGAGTGCGTGTGGCACGGACGGGTGTGAGCGAGAGCGAGGGACGCCCCGGCGTCGAGCGGCGGCGGTGCCGGGTATCGCGACGACGCGATCGAACCGCCGATCGGTCGTCGCGACGACGAGCGCGACGATTGAATTGTAAGATACGAAGATGGATTGACGCGATCTCGCCGTTCGCGCCGCGCTCGCGAGGTTTCGCGTCGACCGCCCTCGGCGTCCTATCCGTCCGCAGACGCCGCCTCGGCTCGGCGCTCTCGCGCGACCATGCTCGCCCCGCTCGCGCCTCGCGACGCGCATCCGCCGTGGTTCTTGGCGTTATTGGTGCTCCTCAACGTCGTCGACGCGTTTCACCTGAACATCGTGTGGCCGATGCTTCCGTTCGCCGTGCGAGACTTTGGCGTCGCCGAAATCGACGTCGGCTTTTACTGCGGCGTGATAGGCGCCGCCGCGCCGCTGGGCGCGCTGCTCAGCGCGTATCAGTGGGGAAGAATCTCTGACAGATACGGACGACGGCCGGCGCTGATCGCCGGGAGCGCGCTGAGCACGATGAGCGTGTTCGTGTTCGGGACGGCGAAGAGCGTCCGCGCCGCGGCGCTCGGCCGCTGGATGTCCGGGCTTCTCAACGGGAACGCCGCCATCGTGAAGACGTATTTGGGCGAAACGTCCACGAAAAAGGCGCAGAGCGAAGCTTTCGGAGTTCTGGCGTTGGGTTACGGGTTGGCGTCGACGTTAGCGCCGGCCGCGGCGGGATTTTTACAAAGGCCCGCGCGTCGTTGGCCAGAGACGTTCGCGGGGACGGCGTTCGATACGTATCCGTATCTCCTGCCGATGTGCGTCGCGGCGTGCCTGACGGGACTCGGGGCGGTATTAGGGGTGTTATTGTTACCCGAAACAGCGTCGTTCGTGCGACGCGCCGAGGCTAAGGCGATGGCGCGAAACGGCGACGAGGAAAAGCGTCTCGTCAAGTTGGCTTCGGCGGGCGACTTGCGAGCGATAGAGTTGCGCGACGTGGACGAGTGGTCGGACGTCGCCGGTGACAAGGGTGAATCTGACGACGTCGAAGATGTGGCACCGAAAGAAGTCCTATTCACGCCCGAGACGACTCGCGCTGTCGCGTGCTACGCCGTCCTCGCCGCCATCGCGATCGGGTACGACGAGATGCTTCCGGTGTTCTTAAAGACCTCGCACGAGTTAGGAGGGTGCGAATTCGCGCCGCGAGATATCGGTATTTTGTTGGTGTGCGGTGGTGTCACGCTTTTGGTCTTTCAATTGGTGTTGTATCCGCGAATCGCCGACGCGCTCGGCGCCGTGCGCGCATTCAGATTCGGCGTCGCGCTCTTCGCCGCCGTGTCCATGCTCGCGCCGTTCGCGTCGGTGATGCCGAACGAACCCATGCTGTGGACAGTCGCACTCGTGTCGCAGTGCACGAAAATTTGCGCATTGGGGATCGGATTCGTAAGCATCACCATCGTGGTGAATAACTCGTGCGAGGACGCCGTCAAAGCTCGCGTGAACGGCATCGCTGGCACCACGTCGGCGTTTGCGCGCATCGTCGCCCCAGTCATTTGCGGCTGGACATTTGCCGGCGCCATGCGATTGACTTTTCCGGCGCGGCAATTCCTTCCATTCGCCTTCATCTGCGCCGTCACGGTCGCGCTTCGCGTCATCGCCGAACGCCTGCCGACGGCGCTGGACAGCCCCACATCGTCCGTCGCCGACGTCGATACTCTTCCATCCGACGACCCCGCGCCCGTCGCGCCCGTCGCATCAAATTTAGATTCGCCCTGTTAGTCACGTAGTGTTGTAGTGTGTAGTTGCGTTTGCGTTTGCGTTTCCGCGCCGCCGCCGCCGCCGCCGCCGCGCTCGACTTCACGACTTCGCGACTTCGACGCGCGCCACCTCGCCGCACACCTCGCCTCGTCCGCGGCGATGCGCGACGACGACGCGACGTTCGACGTCGCGTACGACGTCGCGCGAACCGCGTCGTGGATCCGCGACGGCGCGTTCTCGCGCGTCGCCCTGCAGTTACCCGACGACAAGCTTCCCGACGCCGCCAGGCTCGCGCGCGCGCTTCAAACCGCGCTCGCGCGCGACGACGACGCCGCGCGAGCGTCGCGCGAGGTCTTCGTCCTCGCGGACACGACGTTCGGGTCGTGCTGCGTCGACGAAGTCGCGGCGGCGCACCGGGACGCCGACGCCATCGTACACTTCGGACGCGCGTGCTGCTCACCGACGAGCCGAACGCCGGCGCGGTTGGTGTTCGATCGTAAAGAAATCGATTGCGCTCGATGCGCGCGCGCGCTCGAGGCGCACGCCGCGGCGTCGGCGAGGCGCGGGGCGCGCGCGGTGGTGGCGCTGTGCGACCAGGAATACTTTTGGGCGCTCGACGAGTTGAAGCGAGCTTCGACGAGCTCGACCGCGAACGTTCAGGGCGCGGAGATCGTCATCGCGGACGCGGTTGAGGTCGAAGTCGATCCGAGCCGCGATTCGAGAGTGCGAGGGAGGGATGAGGACGCGTCGACGACGCGAGTCGGCGCGTCGCGATTTCGACCGCCGAACGGGACGACGAACGAGGATTGCGCGTACGTGTGGATCGGTGCGACGGGGCCGGCGATGACGCATGCGATGCTGGTTTTGGGCGATTGCGCGGCGAAGTTCGGTGGGATGGCGCAGTACGATCCATCGGTGGATGGCGACGCGGTGCGCGTCGAGGCGGACGGCGCCGGCGAAGCCGCGAGGGCGTTGAAGCGAAGGAGATTCTTGATAGCGAAGGCCAAGGAAGCCAGGGTGGTTGGCATCATCGCCGGTACTTTAGGTGTCGCGGGTTACCGCGAAATGATCGAAAACTTGCGCAAGTTGATTGCGAATAGTGGGCGTAAGAGTTACACCGTCGTCGCGGGAAAGCCGAATCCGCAAAAGTTGGCCAACTTCCCCGAGATTGAGGTCTTCATAATGGTGAGCTGCGAGTTGACGGCGTTGATGGACGGGCGCGATTACATGCAACCGATCATAACCCCGTACGAGGCCACGATCGCGTTCACGCCGGGAAAGATGTGGATGGGCGAAGTCAAGCTCGATTTCGCGTCGGTGCCGACGTTCGAAGACGTCGTCGCGAATGGCGACGACGACGACGACGTTCAACCAGAGTTCAGCCTCGTTTCCGGCACGTACATATCACCGGTGAACGCCTCGTCGTCCGCGCACGACGCCGACGACATCGACGCCCTCACCGGCACCGAGCTCGCTCGCCGCGCCGAGGGCGCGCTCTCCCTCCGCGCCTCCGGCGTCTCCGACGCCGTCGTCACCTCCGGCGCCGAATACCTCATCTCCAAGCGCACGTACACCGGTCTCGAGCCCGGCCCGAAGCGCGACGACGAAACGGGCGCCATCGCGGACGCCCCGCTCGAAGCCGCGCGCGGTCTCTCCGGCCGCGCCAAATCGTACGCCGACGAGTCGCCCGCGTCCGCCGCCACCGACCCCTAGCCCTCCGAGCGCGTTCCGACGCCCGCGCGTCGTTAAACCATCCCATCATCCCATCGTCCCGTCATCGCGCGTTCCGAAGCGCGTTTCCCGCGTTCGCCCGTTCCCGCGTCTCCGCGCGTCCGCGTTGACCGTCCCGCTCGCGCCGACGCCTCTCATCCATCGTCGTCCGTCCGTCCCCCACACGCGCGCGCGCCGTCACCGCTCGAACTCACCGCGCGCTCCTTCGATGTCCGCGCCCTCCGCGCCGACGACGGACGTCCCGCCGCCTCCCGCGTCCGCGCGCGCGCCCGCCGACGCCGCCGCGCCGACCTCGACGGCGGCGGTTGACTCGACGCCCGCGACCGCGCCGCGCGCCGAGTCGACGCCCGCGCGCCCCGTGACGCTCGGTCCCGTGACGTTCGACACCGGCGACGACGTGATGCGATACTTCGGCGCGCTTCGAAACGAGCTGACGCTGGATCAAAACATGAACGAGTACGAAGCCGCGACGACGGAGGCGCTGCTGCGACTCGGCCACGAGGACGCGGCGAAGAAATTCGGCAGCGGCCTGCGCGCGTTCCAGGTCAGGAATCATCCCGTACACAACACGCGATGCTTCATGATCGTGCGCACCGACGGGACGATGGAGGACTTTTCGTATCGAAAGTGCGCGGCGCGGTTGTTTCCGGGATACGACCCGGCGACGTTTCGCGAAAAGACGGGCGACGCGCGAAGCGGTGGCGGTCGCGGTGGTCGCGGCGGTGGTGGGCGCGGAGGTGGGCGCGGTGCTCGCGGCGGTGGTCGCGGCGGTGGTCGCGGCGGTGGTCGCGGCGGTGGTCGCGGCGGTCGCGGCGGTCGCGGCGGCGGCCGCGGGAATTTCGGCCGCGGCGGCGGTCGCGGCGGCGGCCGCGGGAATTCCGGTCGCGGCGGCGGTCGAGGCGGTCCCGATCGCGGCGGCGATCGTTTCGGCGGCGGCGCCGATCGCGGCGGCGGCGGCGGCGACCGACCGCGGTTCGGCCGTCCGTATTAGACTTCGTCGCGACTTCGACGCGAAGACGACGCCGCGATTGTTGATTGATGATGCATGATCGATGACCTCGCGCCTCACATCGCCGCGCGTTTCGCGACTTCGATCGCGAGCGGCGCGTCGCATCGCGCTCGCCGCGCGCGCTCGCGACGCGCTCGCGACGCGCCGGTGAATCGATTCAATCGCGACCGGGACAATCCGCGTCAGCACTGCGCGCTCGAAATCGCTCGCGACGACCATGGTCGCGCGCGACGTCGTCGCCAAGGCGGCGCGCTCGCAGCTCGTGAAAACCGCGGGCGCGAAACTGCTCGACGCGCGACCGAAGATGATCGCGCTGAGCGGACCGGGAGGCTTCCTGGGCGCGCGGGTGCTGGACGCGGTGCTGGACGCGCACGATTATCGACGAGCGCACGGATTAGAGAGCGGCGAGGCGCTGCTGCTGTCGGCGTCGCCGGGCAATTTGATGTCGAGATTGACGAAACAGTACGGGGCGGAGCGATTGCGAGGGGTCAGGGCGTCGAGGGTGGATTATTATTATCAACACGACGTGGATTCGTGGCAGGACCAGTTGGGGTCGCTCGGGATGGCGGGGTGTAACTCGGTGTTCATGAATCTCGCCGGTCTCGCGGGGCCGGTGTCGGGGAAGGCGAACGCGATGATGGCGGTGAATTATCTCGCGCCGGTCGCCGCGGCGCGCGCGTGCGAACGATTGGGTTTCGGGCACTTTATTCAGAGCAGCACGCAAGCCACGAAGGCGGAGCGCGCGGGACAGGTGCCGTACAGTCGGTGGAAGGCGATGGCAGACTTTTCGTTGGCGCGGTTGGAAAAATTGCCGGTGACGGTGTGCGCGCTCGGAATGTTGTACGATAAAGACCAAGGCGTCGTCGGTCAGCGTGGGGACTTACTGAATATGATTGACTTGACGCTCCTACCGCTGACGCCGATTATGGGCGACGGTTCGGCGCCGCTGCAGCCGCTCGAGGTCGCGGACGCGGCGAGTCGGTTGGCGTTTCTGGGTCTCACTGAGGTTGCGGACCTACCCGCGTCGAATCTACCGTGTCAGGAAGAGGGCGCGTGGAATCGAGAATCGTGGTCGGGCACCGATTCCATTTGGAGTCGCGAATCTTGGGCGCGCATAATGACGCAGAATGAAAAGCGGCAGTACACGCTGCGCATGTACGACGCCGTGGGTCCGGAGACGATGAGCATGCTCGAACTTAACAAAAAGTTCGCCCAATTGAACAATCGAAAGCTTCGAGCGGTGCACGTGGACTACCGCAACTTTGAGCGCGTGCTGAACGTCGCGTCGCTCGGGAACTTGAATAGACAATTCGTATCGCTCTTGCGAAGCGAGCAAGACGCCGAACACCCAGTCGTTGGGAATTCGGATGCTTTTGAGAAAATACTCGGCCCCGACGCCAAGCTCTGCGCGCTCGGTGATCTCGATCGAGTCACACATCGGCGCCGATTCCCGTACTCGGCCACACTCGGATGGGCGATGCACAACTACGGCGTCATCTGGCCCGGTATTCTCCTCGGCACAGAAATTCTCGTCACCTACCTATTCGGTCAAAAATACGCCACGGATGACTACTGGAAGTACACTCGTCTGAGTTTCAAAGCCGTCTTCCTCGCGTGCGTCGTCGGCGGTGGAACGTACTTTGGCGGCGAATCGGCGGCTCATCTCCTCGAACTCGTTCGCAACACGCTTCCGCCGCCTCCGCCGTCACCGTGATTCAACCATTCCATCACGCCGCATCGCTTGTTGTACGCTTGTTGTAAAATATCATTCTTCATCGTTCGCACGACGCTCGTCGGCTCGAATCCGAATCGAATCGAGTTCGAGTTCGCCTTCGCCTTCGCCGAAATTCAATTTTTGAAAACCGCCAGCCGACGCCACCTCGCGGCATTTCTCGCCGCACCGCCGCGCGCGCCCGGCGTCATGCCCCCGGCGGCGGCGTCGAAGAGGAAAGCAAAACCACTCGCGGCGACCTCGCCGTCGTCCGTGAAGAAAAATGCCAAGACCACGGCGCCCGCGGCGTCGAACGACGACGCCAGCGCGCTGTCGGTGCAGCAGCAGTGTTTCCTTCAGGCGCTTCTGTCGCGCGGGATCGTCGAAAGCGAGGACGCGGAGGCGTTGTACAGGTGCGGTCGTGTCGCACACGCGCGATTTCGACGATGAAGCGCGAAAAGAAGGCGCTCGCGGGACTGACAAATGAGCGTCGATCGCACGCGCGGCGCGCAGAGAAATCGTCGAAGACGACGCCGCGAACGAGTTCACGCGATTCTGGGGCGAAATCGCCGTCGCGTTGAAATTTTTAGATTTAGACATACGAACGGGTAAATTCGAGGGCGATGGGAAGACGTACATGGCGGTGGTGAACCAAGGGACGACGGAAGTGGCGAAATTGGCGACTCGGATGACGCCGGCGGAAATCGCGCTGTTTCGAGTCGCGATGTTGGAAATTCTGCGCGATGATTCGAGCGCCGAGCGCGGGATCGATTTCATGAGCGCGTTGAATTCGACCGAGTTACAATTGACGCAAGACGCGTCGACGCAGGACGGGGCGACGCAGATGACGCAACTGGAGAAGCAAACGCAGACGGTGCAAAAGATGAGCAAGGTCGTCAAGGACGCCGCGCTCAACGACCTCGTCGCCGAGCGATGGCTCGAGCGCGTCGACGACGGCCGTCGTCTGACCCTCGGTCCTCGATCATTCCTAGAGCTCAGAGAATTCATCCTAGCCCAAGCTCCCGAGCGCGCGCGCGCGAGGTGGGATAAATTGTTGTGACGAACCGTCCGCCGTCCTCGCCCTCGCGCGTCCCGCGCCGCCCCACATCGCGTCGCGCCGTCGCGCGTCGCGCGCGCGATGTCTCACGCGCGCGGTTCCATGCTCGCGTGCGCCGACGCACCGTCGACGACGGCGTCCGCGTCGCTCGACGCGCCGCCGCCGCCCGAGCGCGTCGTTCGCGACGGCGACCTCGTCGTCGTCGTCGAGGGCTTCAACGCCGCCGTCGCCGAGCGCGTGCGAAGCGGCGGCGTGTACGCGTCCAAGTACGGGACGTTTCACCACGACGATTGGATCGGGCGCGCGTTCGGCGCGCGCGCGCGCGAGCGGGACGGGAGAGGGTTCGTGTGGCTGTGCGCGCCGACGCCCGAGTTGTGGACGAAGGTGCTGGAACATCGCACGCAAATCCTGTACGCGGCGGACATATCGCTGGTGTGCGCGGAGATGGAACTGACGCCGGGGAGCGTGGTGATGGAGAGCGGGACGGGGTCGGGAAGCCTGACGCACGCGCTGGCGCGGTGCGTCGCGCCGACGGGACGAGTGTGGACGTACGAGTTCAACGAAACGCGCGTGAAAGCGGCAAAGGAAGAGTTCGCGCTGAATGGGATATCGGAGTACGTCACCGTGACGCACAGAGACATCGAACGGGATGGATTCCCGAAGGAGATGGCGGGACGCGCGGACGCGGTTTTTTTGGACTTGCCGGGGCCGCACAAGTGCGTGGGGAGCGTCGCGCGTAGTCTTCGCCCGGACGGCGTGCTCTGTTCGTTTTCGCCGTGCATCGAACAGGTGCAGAAAACTATTTTAGAGATGAAAAAGCACGGGTTTGCGGACGTCAAGACGGTGGAGTTGTTGGGGCGCGAATACGACGTCGAGGGAAAGCGGTTGCAGAGAGACTTGTCGGCGCCGCTGAGCAAGGCGACCAAGGTGGGATGGCGGAAGGACACTAAGCGCCCGCGTGACGCGCCGGTGGACGATGGCGACGACAACGTAATGACGCAGCACGTCGTCACATTTCCGCGACAGCGCCTGCAGTCGCACACGGCGTACCTGACGTTTGCCCGTCTCGTGCCCGAGCCCGAAGGTTGGGCGAAGACGCTCGCCGAGCGCTCGAAGAATGGCGTGGGTGGAGACTTGTTAGCGCGCGCGGCGGAGGTGTTGCAGAGGAATCGACGCAGTGGGCGCGACAGTCCAGTGCCACGGGCACCGAAAGCGCCGAACAAAAACATGCTCTCCAACCCGGGCGAGTACTCCGATTAGTCGCTCTAGCGAGCTTTGCTATCGATAGAACTAAACCTTGCTATGCGCTACGCATACATGTAGCAAATATACGCTATTTCTTCGCGTTCCTACCGCTCGACCCCATCCACGGCGCGAAAAACGCGTTTTGCACCCCCCACACGACGTCTTGCGTCTCCACGAACGCGTCTATCACGGCGCCCCGTCCGTCGCCCGTCGACAGCCGTTTCGCCGCCGCCGCCCCCGCCGCGGGCACCGCCGCCAGCAAAGTCGGTCCCACCGACAGCGCCAACGCTGCGCGTTGTCCTAAATCCAGCTCAACCGGCTCGTACGTCTCCAACGCGTCCAAACGCGCGATCCACGCCTCGTCCAGACCGTGAAACCGCGCGCCTTGCCGCAGGAGCGTCGCGTATCGCAGCGACGGCGCTCGTTCGCCAAAATTCTTCAGCGTACGATGCGTCAGCGTCTTGCATCGCAGCTTTCGCCCATCGTACGCGTCGCAATCGACGTCCACGACGTCGTACGACCCTTCCGTGGTGACTAAGTACTCCCACTCGTCGCGCGTGATGCCGTGCGCGACGCCGTGGCACTCGGCCCCCTCGCGCGCGACCGCGCTCGCGAACGCCGGTTCGACGTACGGCACGCCGGGCACGTTGAACGCGAGCTCGAAGCCGCGCAGGACGCACGGCGTGGACGACGTCGGGCGCATGCCGCGAACGCCGTCGAACGTGCTGGGATTGAGATTGCTGCCGTAGCAGAAGTAAAGAACGTCCGCGCCGCTCGCCGACGCGCGCGCGGACGCGCGCGCGGACGACGGCGGTGTCGTCGATCGCGCGGCGCGCGGCGCGGGCGCGGCGCGCGGCGCGGGCGCGGCGGTGGCGAACATCGCTTAGGGGAGGCTCGTTGTGTCGTCGTCGCGGCGACGAGCCGCGTCTCGTTTCATCTAAAATCTACTGTCACAGTAGTACTGTGCGATTCTACGGTCGTTTTGAGTCACGGAGGAGGAGGAGGAGGAGGCGGTGGTACGTTCATGCGCACCGGTTGCTGGGCGCCGGAAAGCGTCGCGATCAAACCGGCGAGATCTTGCGCTTGGAACGCCGGCGGCGCGGCGGCGGGCGGCGGCGGCGGGGGAACTTCTCGAAGAGTTTGGGGGGCCGCGAGCGGCGCCATCTGCGCTGAGGGTGGCGGTGGTGGCGGAACCTCCATGAATTGCGCCGGTGGCGCGTTGGGCGCGTACTCATCCTCGTCGACGTGCTCTTCGACGCGCGTCTTCTTTGATCGATGAAGTTCCTTCGAGTCGACTTTCCTTGGACCGATGCCTCGCGGATGAATCACCATTCCAATCATCCCCGTCGACGGTGGGACGTGTCCCGGGATAAGGTCGACGGTTAAGATGACTTTATCCGCGTGCTGACCGCGAGGCGCGAGATACAGCTCGATGCCATCCTCCGTTTTCGCCACGCCGCATCGCTTGCGCTCGCGATATTGTTTGACGATCTTCGCCATCGCCGCTTCCGCGTCGTCTCCGCCGCTCGGCGCGCTCGAGATATGCACGAGCGTCACCGCGCGCGACGTCGACGAGCGGTGGACTTGCTTGACGAAAGATTGCATGGCTTTGTAGTCGACGCGGCCTTTGATGTGCAAACTCTCGGGCAAGATGTCGCCGACGTGGGCGCCTTCGCCGCCGATGGGCACCGCTCGCAGCTGAAGCGTAGGCAGTCCTGGAACATCTACGGTGCCTTCCCACGCACCTTCGGGAAGAGGAACATCTATCGGGTCGTCGGCGGGATTGTATTCTTCTTCTTCCACCTCATCCGCCGTAGTCGCTTCCGGGTCGTACTCAGGTTCGTCCTCCGGTTCGTACTCGGGCTCTGGCTCGTATTCCGGCGCGGCGTCTTCCTCGTCTTCCTCTTCTTCCTGCTCCTCTTCCTTGTCTTCTTCGCCTCCATTCGCAAACTTTTCGAAAGAAAGCATTTCTGAATCATCACCGTCGACGTTCATCGGTGCGGCTTCTTCGTGCTCCTCGTCTGACAGTTGGTCGTTCCCAGACGTCACGTCAATCTCGGTGACTTGCGTCGGCTCTTCCTCGACGCTCGGCGTTTGTTCCACGGGCTTCGACGGCGCCGGTTCTTCTGGCTTCAGCTCGACGTGAATTTCATTCTTCCCATCTTTCTTCACCACTATATCCTCAAGCGCGATTCCCTTCATAAAGGCACCCTCGCCCGCGATTTCCTGTCGCGCCTTGCGCCACTCGACGAGCTCCTTGTTGGCCAACTGCAGCGGAGACATGTCCACGAGTTGTGAAGCTTTCAAATCGTTCGCGAGCACGCGCGCCCGTAATTGAGGGTTGCGCACGTCCTGTAAGTTGGATTTTAAAGACCGCGCGCGCGTTCTGTACTCTTTGTCAGCCGAACCGCATTTTTTATACAGCGCCGATTCGACCGCCGCGGCGACTTCGCTCGGCGTTCCATTGGCTTCGTCGTGCCCGCTCGCTTTCGTCTCCTCCGCCGCCATCTCCATCGCCTTCAAAATGAATTCACGAACGGTACTGCGAATCTTTTCCTCCTCCGCCTTCGCCGCCTCCATCTCCGCCATTCGTTTACGATTCGGTTGCTTTGTCCGTTCCCGCTTCGCGCCTCGCGCCTCTTGCGCGTCTCGTCGCGCCATCATCTCCCTCGCGTGCGCCTCGTCCCTGTACACCGGCCACGACACCTCATCGTCTAAAATCGCTTCCTCGAGATTGATCGACTCGCGTTCGCCCTCCTCCGCGTCCGGGCCGAGCGAATCCGGGTACCACAGCGTCGCCGTTCTCGCCTTCGCGTCGATCTCCATCACCTTGGCGTCGTACCACACCCCCGTCTCCGGCCACGCCACGGACACGTACTTCCCTGTCGTTTCGAACCGCACGCGCGTCAGTGTCGTTCGTTCGCGCCCGTCGTCGTCGTCGTCGCGCGCGCCGTCGCGTCGCGCCGTCGCGAAACGCGTTCGAGCAATCATCGCCGTCTCGACCAATCGACCCACGAACGACCGTCGATTCGCGTCGAAAGCGCGTCGCGCACCTCGCAACCGCGAGCTGATGTCATCCAGCGTCAACAGCTTGCGCTTGTCTCGCATCGCGACGCGTCGCGCCGGCGCGCGCGTCGTCGAATCGCGACGACCGCGCGGCGTCAGACGAAGACGCGCGGATGGGGTTCTGGTTCACCACGCTCGCGTTCGCCGCGCTCGAGGGGGTGTTCTACGCCTACGTCCAGGGCTCGGCGCCCGCGGCGCGACGATCGTGCGTGACGCGCGACGCGACGCGACGCGACGCGACGACGACGGATGGCTCGGTCGACGGCTGCACGAGTGAACGAAAGGATGACGACGATGACTGACGGCGCGACGCGCGGACGACGCAGTTTCCTGCACGTGATGTACGGCACGAGCGTGTTCTGCTGTTGGTTCATGTGGGCGGTGATTTACATGGCGCAGATGACGCCGCTGGTGCGGCCGGTGTTGCAGGCGAAGGAGTCGTAGCGGATTCGATTCGACTCGATTCGAGACGCGGGACGAGGGCGAACGCGCGCCGAAGCGTCGGTCGGTGCGCACGTAGGTTTAGAATATGTAGAATGTCTGTAATCGCGGAGAGAGAAAACGCTTAGAATGGTGAGGGATCGTCGTCGTCGTCGTCGTCTTTAGTGTCGCAGGATGTTTGGTAGCGAAGTAATGTATTCGGCAAAGCCCGTTCGAGTTCTAGGTTCCTAATACCGGACTACCGATGCCGCGATTGGCTAACAACACGACGATTTCGCCGATGGCTGCGCTTGTCCCGTAAGTTTTACCTCGACCAAGTCCTCGTCCGCCTTGGTGCTCGGCGTCTCCATCCCCGGCAACGCCGCCGCGATTTTGCGAAACAACACCTTGACGTTAAATCCCGCCTTGGCGCTCGTCTCGATGAACATCACGCCCTCTTCTTTCGCTTTCGCCTCACCTTCCGCCGCGCTCACCTCGCGTCCGTCCAAATCCGTCTTGTTCCCCACCAACGCGATTATCACGTCGCCCCCGCGTTCCGCCTTCACCTCCGATATCCACTTCGCACTGTTCACGAAGCTCGCCCGCGAGCTCACGTCGTACACGATCACCGCCACCGAGCTATCCCTGATGTACGACGGTATGAGCGACCGGAACCGCTCCTGTCCAGCCGTGTCCCACAACTGCAACCGCACCGTGCGATCCTCCAGATACATCGTCTTGGACAAAAAGTCGATCCCGATCGTCGCCTGGTACGAGTTGTCGAACTTGTCGTACATGAATCGCGAGATGATCGACGTCTTCCCCACGGATTGATCCTGCGCGGCGCGTTCGAGCGCGTTCGAGCGATCGTCAGTCGTCGTTTCCCTCGATGTGCGTCCCGCGCGCTGTCCCGAACGGCGCTTCATCGCGTCGTTCGTCGCGCGCGTCGCGATCGAGGCGCCTCGCGCGCGCACCCCTAAGAACACGAGCTTATACTTCGGCAGCGGCGTCACCCCGGCGCGCGTCGCGCTCATCGCGGCGGCGCGCGCGTCGCGTTTTGGCCTTCGTCCCCAACACGGACGCGACGTCGAGATTTGAATCTCGCGACGCGTCGCCGCACTTTTCAGCGCGCGACGACGCGCGATCGATTCGTGAACGACCGACGAGGTGCGAACGGGCGCGAACGCGCGCGCCGCGCGCGATGCGCGCGCCGCGGTGGACGATGCGCGCGATGCGCGCGACGCGACGACGATGACGATCGCGATTTCAAACTTTCGGGCACCTCGACAGCTGCGAACCCACGACGACGACGACGACGACGACGAGGCGATTGTGACTGACCGGGCGCGCGCGCGATGATGGCAGAACATGGATGATTCCGCGCCGCGACCGCGCGTGAACGGTGAAGCGCTGGTGAACTTTATCGGGAAGACGGTGCTCGTCGTGGGCGAAGTGACGCCGAGAGACGCGAACTCGGCGACGGTGAAGACGGCGGACGATAAGATGATTACCGTGAATCTTGCGGGCGCCGGGGCGTTCGGTTCGAAGTACGTTGAGTTTGAAGCCACGGTGGACGGCGCGGATTGCGTCACTGAGTGCTCTCGCGTGGAGTTCGGCGACGATTTCGACCAGTACTCGTACGGCGAGTTGTGCAAGCTCATCAACGGCAAGAGCAAGGAACTGTTTTATTGAGCGTCGACGATCGAACGACGACGACCATGAGGTGTTTTGTGAATGAAATATGAATGAATTGCGACTGTGACTTGTATGAATCCGCGACGGTGTCATAAATTATGAATTTTGAGTATTAAAACGTTTACGCGTCACCCGTCCATTCGAACGCGACTCGATCCCGCTCGAGCGACGTGCGAACGATGGAGTTCACGCGATCGCGCAAATCTTTTCCCGGTAAGCGGCTGATGACCTCGACGCCGAAACCGCTCACCAAGAGCGAGCGGGCGGTCTCCGCGCTCAAACCTCGCGAGCGAATGTAGAACAACTCCTCCTCTTCCAAATCGCTCACGGTGCACCCGTGCGTGCACTTCACGTCGTCCGCTATGATTTGCAAATTCGGCTTGACGTTAACCGTCGCCTTAGGAACGAGTAACAAGTTACGCGAAAGCTGCTGCGCGTCCGTGCGCTGTGCCATGCGGTTCACCTGAACGTTGCCGTCGAAGACGCCTTTACCGCTCGCCGCGCTCACGATGCACTTGTGCACCTGATTGCTCGAACCTTCTTCGTGATCTAACTGCAGCTTGCTGTGTAAGTCTAAGGTTTGATTCGAACCAGCGAGGTTGAAGCATCCGAGGACGGTTTCCGTGCGCGGACCGAGCTGCTTGATGTTCAAATCATGACGCGCCGTCTTGCCGCCGACGGAAATCTCATTCACCTCGTACTTCGAATCTTCCGCCTGCGTCACGAGCGTCGTGCGCGTGTGCGTGGCCCCGCGGCCGTGGTTCTGAATGAGCGCATGCTTCATCGACGCTCCCTTTTCGACGGCGATTTCGCAGACGCCGTTTTGCCAGTACTCGGTTTCGCCCTCGCCCGCGAAATCTTCGACGACGCACAACTCGCCATCTTCCTCCACCACGATGGTGATTCGCGGCGCCGAAACGCGCGTGGCACCGTTTTCACCACCCGTAGACATCGTCACGATATGGACCGGCGACGCGCACTTCACGCCCTTGGGCACGCGAACGACGACGACATCCGCCGCGCTCGCCGAGTTGATGGCGGCGAAAACGTTACCCCGCGTCGCGCTCTGCTTTCCAGTCGTCGCATCCGCCGCACCGACGCTGATTTTAATCCCAGCCTTCGCCGCGCCTTCAAAGTCACTCTGCGTGGCATCCAACACGCCGTCCACCAAAACGACAGTCGCGCACGCATCCTCCACGCGCGTCGCGCTCGCGTCCGCGCTCGCCCCCTCCTTCGGCCCCACGAGCGTCGCCGTCGTCAACGCGCTGAAATCCGTGAATCGATACTCTTCCGCTCGGTTCGTCGGCGCGCGCGCCGATCGCAGCGCAACCACCTCATCCGTCTTCGCCAGCGTCCCCGGTCGCGTCGTCGCCGTCGCCGCGCGTCCGACGAAGCCGTCGTCGTACGCCGCCGCCTCCGTCGCCTCCGTCGCCGCCGCCGCGCACCGCACCCCTCGCGCCGTCGCGCTTCGTCTCGCGCGCGCCTCCCTCCGCGACGTTCTCGCGCATCGCGCGACGTTCGCGCGCGCGATCGCGCGCGTCGTCGTCGCCATCGCGCGTCGCGCGCGCGCGTTTCGTTCGCGCGCGCCGCGGAAACCCCTCCCTCGCCTTCGCGACGCCTTCGCGACGCCTTCGCGACGCCTTCGCGACGCCTTCGCGCGCGCGCGTCGCTCGCGCGCGCTCGAAACCTTTACCGCGACGCGTTCGACGCGCGTTCGCTCGCTCGACGTCGCGCGTCGCGCTCTGCCGCGCGTCGTCCCGCTCGACGCCGACTTTATCCATTCATCCCTCGCGCCGACGTCCGTCACACGGCGCCGCGCGAGCATGGACGACGCGACGACCGCGCGGTCGACGCGTGGGTTTTCGCTGTCGCCGACGCCCGCGCGCGCGGCCGGCGACGCGCGCGCGCACGCGGACGCCGTCGCCGAGGCGTGGGCGCTGAGCGGGCTCGCCGCGCCGCCGCGCGCGACGTCGCCCGCGGACGCGCGCGCGCTGAGCCGATCGAGCAGCGGGGCGTGCGATGAGGAAGCGATCAACGCCGCGCGCGATGCGGACACGCCGTCGCCGTCGCTGAAACGGAGCGGAAGCTCGTCGCTGAGCATGCTGAGCCAAGGCTTGCGAAGGATCGACAGCGGACTGCTCATCGACGTCGCGCCGAGCGCGCCGAAGAAGAAACTCACGCCCGATGATTTCGATATATTGAAATTGGTCGGACAGGGCGCGTTCGGGAAGGTGTTTCAAGTGAGGAAAAAAGATAGCGGGGCGATATACGCGATGAAGGTGATGAAGAAGGAACGCATCGTGGAGAAGGACCAAGCCGAGTACACGAGAGCGGAGCGAGACATTTTGACGGCGGTGACGCATCCGTTCATCGTGAGTCTGCGGTATTCGTTCCAGACGACGAGTAAATTGTACTTGATTTTAGAATTTATTAACGGCGGGCACTTGTTTTTTCAGTTGTATCAGCAAGGGACGTTCGGGGATGAGCTGACCAAGTTTTACATTTCGGAAATTTGTCTCGCCATCGGGCACTTGCACTCGCTGAGCATCATGCATAGGGATTTGAAACCGGAGAACATATTGGTCGATCACGATGGACACGTGAAGATTACGGATTTCGGGTTGGCGAAGAGGATCGTTGACGATAAGCGCGCGAATTCGCTCGCGGGATCGATCGATTACATGGCGCCGGAAATCTTAAACGCCAAGGGACACGGCAAGACGGCGGATTGGTGGTCCGTGGGAGTGCTGATGTTCGAGATGTTGTCCGGCACGCTGCCTTTCAAGGGGAAGAACAAGCAAGCGGTGCAAAAGGCAATCTGCAGCGAAAAAGTCAAGGTGCCGAATTACTTCCAACCCGAAGCCGTGGGGCTCATCAAGGGTTTATTGGCGAAAGATCCGTCGGTGCGCCTCGGTCGCGGCGACGACGGCACGGCGGATATCAAAAGTCACAAATATTTTAAAGGCGTGGACTGGGCGAAGATCGCCGCAAAGGCGAATCCTCCACCGTTCAAGCCGAACGTTCACGGCGAGCACTGCACCGCAAACTTCGACACGCGATGGACGGATGTCGATCCCGTGGACTCCGTCGCCGCGACGCCCGTCTCCGGCGAACAAGAAAAATTCCTCGGATTCACCTTCGTATCGAGTTTCATGGAAAAGGCGATGGCCAAACTCGGTCGCGTCGTGCACGGTGACGAAGACAAAGACGTCACGAACGCCGAAGACGACGACGACGACGACGACGACGACGACCAGCGCGCGCTCGAAACCACCATGGACGAGCTCGAACTCTCCGACGGCGAAGACTCGTCGCCCCAGAAACGCGCCGATTCCGGCGCCGCCGCGCCGACGCGCGCGATGGACGTGGCCCTGAAAAAGCCACCGCTCCTCCGCTCGGACGCCCCGTCGTTCGTTCCCGGCCGCTTTTAAGCTTTGAAGCTCGGCTCTCGCACCGTCTGTATATAGCACCTGTAAAGCGCGTACGCACTTAGCCATCGTCCCTCAAAGCGCGCCGCGCCGCGCCGCGCCGCGCGCGCGGAGCGTCGCCGCGCCGATGCTCCGAGTCACCGTGGACGTCATCGCCGTCCCCGACGCGCCGCTCGACGCGCGACGCTTCGTCGTGGACGCGCCGGAGGACGTCACGTTCGCCGACTTGCGCGAAATCTTGGCGACGCGCGCGCGCGTCGACGCGTCCACCGTGCGCGTGCACGTCAAGGGAAAGGCGTGCCGAGACGACGACTCGCCGCGAAAACACGCGACGCGCGATGGGCGGTTGCGGGTGAGCGTGATGCCGGATCCAGCCGCGCGACGCCGCGCGATGGATGCGGAGCTGCGGCGACTGCGCGACGAACAAAAGCGAAAGTTCGCCGAAGCGCGGAGCGACGAGAATTCTTCAGACGACGCCGCGGCGAAGCGGAGAGCGACGACGGCGATCGATGATAAGACGCGAGAGTGCGAACGCCTGAGCGCGGAGGTGGACGCGCTGGAACGATTCGGATCGGACGGCGCGCGAACGCGCGAGCGGTTACACTTTTTGAGCGACGCGTTCGAGCGAGCGTTGGTGCACTTGGACGGGATCGATAGCTTGGGCGATGACGACGTGCGCGCGGCGCGCAAGCGCGCCGTGCGGTTTGTGGACGCGCTGGCGGAGCGAGTCATAGACATGAAGAGTCGTCTCGCGGAGGGAGGCGAAGCCGGAGCGTAACCGACGCGACGAACGCGCCGAAGAACAGTCCCTTCGAAGAACAGTCCCTTCGAAGATAGTGCCTTTGAAGATAGACCCATCGTAGATAGCTCGATCGTAGATAGCCCCATGGAAAAGAATGTTGCATTCACAGCGCGCGTTTCCGGTGGCGCTTCGTCGCCGACGCGTCCCGCACACGATGCCTCGCGCCTCGCGGCGCGCCGCGTCCTCCTCCGACGCTTCGTCGGAGGAGGACGTCGCGTCCGCGGCGGCCGAGCGTGTTCGTGACGAACACGCTCCATCGCTCAAGTACGTTCCCGGTTCGAGTGGTAAAGCGCAGCGCGCGCGCGCGAAATTGCTTCGTAACGCGTCGAGACGCAAGCGAGAGCAGCGCGCTGAGCGACGCTCACCGTCGGCGTCGCCGTCGGAATCGTCGCCGACGCCGCGCGACGCTCGCACCGCGACGAATGTCGTCGAACTGCGCGCGCTGCTCGAGCGAATCAGCCTGACGGAGCTCGAGCGCGAGACGTTCGTCGCGCGCCGCGGCGAGGACGGCGACGTCAAAGTCTGCGAAGCGAGCGCGTTCGTCGAGTCAGTGCGACGGAATGAGGCGCGACTGCGGGACGTCGAGCGAGTGGAGATGCTCGGAAACGACGACGATGATGATGGTTATGTAATTTGGCCCAGGAATGATGGGACGGCGCGACAGATGCGGTACGAAGACGCGACGGCGGCTCGATGCGCGTTGGACCACGCGCCGAGCGAAGTCTGGGAGCGGATTTTCGGCTTTCTTAATCTGCGAGATGCGGTGCGATTGGCGGCCACGTGTAAATCGACGTGGATATTGTCCCAGCGAGAATTCATGCGGGACAAGCGGTATGAGTCGATGTTTGGTCGCGCGCGGGCGTCGGCGGAGGAGGGTGCCGACGGCGACCGCGCGATGGTGGTTTCATTTCTCTCCAGCGAGCGGTGGCTCGGGGAATCCCACGTGGGCGAGACGAAGTTTCCGAAACCCGTCCATTTTGGCGTCGGTCCGAGTTTTGTGCGCGGATTGATCGCGGACGAAACGACGGTGACGTCGTTCGATCGGGAAAAGGTGAAGATTTGGTACCACGGCGCTCGCGGCGACGACGACGCGGGCGGGCGGTTGGCGTCGTTATTCGTCGAGAAGAAGAGTTCGGCAACGCGCGGACTTACCGCATTAGCTATCAATCAGTCGAGCATCGTCGCGGGGGACGACGGCGGTCGATTACGGATATGGCAGAGCGACACATTGGAGTACGTGCAGCGCAGAGCGCACGCCATTGCAAACGATTACGCCGTAACGGCGCTTTGCGGCATTCCTGCGACGTCGCTCGTAGTTTGTGCTAGCGCGAAGAGTACAAATTTAGAAATTTGGGACACCGAAGAAGTCGCGAGCGTGACTTCAATCGCGCTTGGGGACCTGGTGCACGATGGCGATGGCGGTAACGCGCATCACGGAGCCACATGCATGAGCATGTTCGGCGGAAACTCCTATTCAAACCGCTCGTACATCGGCGGCGCCACGTCTCGTCTCTGGGCTGGAACGACTTTTCAAAAAGTCGTGGGCGTTGACTTGAATCGCGCGACTTTTGTCGATACGCTCAATCTTCCCGAGTCGTATGCAAGCGAGGCAGAGATCCGAGCCATCGCGGTGAATGGTCCGTTGATAGCCGCCGTCGTGGCGGATGGCGCCGTGATGTGGGATCGCAGAGCCATGCCACACGAACAAGTTGTCGCGACGTTTGCGTCGCCGTTTTCGCACATTGCGGGCGCGTCGGAGCAATCAAGTTGCATCGATTTGGAAGATTTCGCGCTTTGGATGTCGAATCCAGGAGACCCAGGGGTGAGCATGTTTGACATTCGAAAAACGTTCGGGCCGCCGCGCAAGCAAGAACGATGGGTATCGTCGCTGACGACGAACGCAGTCACAAATATCTTGCGTCCTCGCGCACGCACGCGTGGATTTAGTGAAGAGGTCAACGTCGGATGTTTTGCGCGCGTTGCCGGCGCTCCTGGTGCAGTGATCGTTGCACCCGACTCTGACTCCAGCGAGGCGCGATGTTCGATATTTTCGCACAAAAACGAGATGCCCTCGATGGTTGACATCGAGACCATGGCGAACGAGTTCGACGATCAGTGGCGTTCGAGACGAGCTCGCAAGCAAGGCAAGCCGCCTCAACCGAAATCGCGCGGTCGATATCCGAAGAGGAGCAGTTAAATTATAACGTAGCGCAGCTGTTGCAAATCTCTAGAAATTAGAAAACCGGCGCCTCGGTTTCGATCACGAGTGGTTTACCGTCCAAGTCGATCTGTCTCGTGCGTTCACCCTTTCCTTCCTTCACTCGATTTTCCTTGATCAATTTATCCCCCTTTTTCGCCACGTACATGTACGTCAAATTTCCCGATCCCACCTCGAGGACGATTTGATATCGATCCGCGCCGACGCGTTGCATCGCGATCGGCCTCTCGATCGCCGAGTCATCCCCTACTACGGCTAACCCGACGCCATCCGGCAGCGCGCACTGCGTCGCCAGCGTTATCTTCACCGGCGGTCCCTTCGCTTTCGGCGCCCGCGCCGTCGCTTTCGACTCAACCGCCGCCGTCGGTTTCGTCGCCGGTTTCGCCATCGCGCGCGTCGGCATCACCACCTCCCGTTTCTTATTGCTCGCCACCGGAATGTCCATCACATTCGTCCTTCGTCGCATCTCCGATCGCGCCTCTCGCTTCGCCGCCACTGCGTCCGCGCGCAGCATCCCGTCCCGTCTTCCGTCGAGCGCGCTCGCCGCGCGCGTCTTCGCTCCCAGCGCCGCCGCGCGCCGACGCTCTGCGATGTTCTGCGCCCGCACGTCCAGCGCAATCTTATACAACGCCAGTGGCAGACCCAGGACTAAGCCACACTTGAACGCGAACACCTGCGCGGGCGTGAACTGCGCGGGAGGCGCGAGCGCGCGCGTGGACGTCGCCGCGATTTGAAAACAATCGTTTTCCTGTCGCGGACGCGGTTTGAGGTCGGCGCGCGGCGCGGAAGGCGTTCGCGGGGCGCATCGCGTCGACAGCGCGCGGCGAGACGCTTGTGGCGTCGTCCGCGGACGCGCGGGCGCGGACACGCGGGTGAACATGACGCAGAGTGACGTCGAGGCTGGACGACGCCGCGGCTTCGGGACGACGGATGAGACGCGAGCGGTCGGCTCGGATTTTCTACAACAAGTGCGCTCGTGTCGCTCATAACGTCATGATTTCCTTCTCCTTCGCCGCACATCGCTGCGTGATCTTTCCCACGATGTCGTCGGTGAGCGCTTGTAAATTCTTCTCCGCGCGCTTTCGATCGTCCTCCGACATTTCGGCGCGCTTGATTCGCTTTTGCGCCTTGTGCCGGATGTTGCGCGCGGCAATCTTGGCCGTCTCGCCGAGCTTGCTCGCGAGCTTGCACACCTCTTTCCTCGTATCCTGTGTCATCGCTGGAATGGGCACGATCAAACCATCACTGGACTCTTTGGGAACGAAACCGAGCGGCGAGTTCACGATGGCTTTCTCCACGCTCGGCTTGGTGCTCGGATCGAACAGCGTGACGGAGAGCGTCTGCGCATTTGGCGCCGTGATCGTGCCCAAGTGCGAGAGTGGCGTCGGTTCACCGTATACATCGACAATAATGTGATCAATCATCCCCGCCGACGCGCGCGCCGTGCGCAACTGCGACAAATCGACATCCAACGCGTGCAACGCCGCGTCAAATTTACTATTCGCGACGTCCGCGTCAGTCGTGCATTCGCGCGCGCATCACCGCGCGCATCGAGTGCGCGCCCTCGCATCGACGTACCTCTGCCACTCTTTCGCGTCGTACTCCACGACGTCGCCTTCCTCGCCACCGTCGCCGTCACCGTCCTCGTCGCCGTCGCCGTCTTCGTCGCTCGCCGCCGCCGCTCTTTGTTTCTGCTTCTTCTTCTTGCTATACGACCTCGCGGCGACGTCCCGCGCTGCCGCCGGCGTCGACGCGCGCATCGAGAGCAGACACCAGCGCATCGCCGTCCCGCCTCGCGCGTCGTCGAACGACGCCGTCGTCGCGACGTCACCGCGCGCGCGCATCGTCGAAAGTTGTCGTCGCGGTGCGGCGTCGCCACGCGCGACGGCGTCGCCGAGCGCGGACGATGCGCGAGCGCCGTCGAGGATTGCGCGCGCGGCGCGCGCGCGCGCGGCGAATCGGCGTAGGCCTGACATGGCGCGCGGGTGTGTACGGCGAGTGGCGGCGACGAATATCGCTACGTTACAACGCGAATGGATCGTTTCGTTCCGTGCGCGACTGGTCTGAATCAGACGGGGAATCAAAGTCGGAAAAGCTTTCGTTTGGGTTGCGTGTGCTCGCCAACCACCCGCGGGCGCGCCGAGGCGTCGGTCAAGGGTGACGAGAAATTCGGCGCGGGCGCGAGCGAGAAATGCTTCGAAGGCGAGTACGGTTCGCGGACGTACTTGATGCCCGAAGATGGTGGCGGTGCGTTCATGGCGGCGTCGTAGCCGTTGGAGGACATGAATTTACGATCGTACATGTAATCAGCGTGCACGCCCACCGGGGCGGCGTTTTGATTGGTGGACTCTCGCGGCGGCGGCGCGAAATGCGGCGGCGGCGCGTACATCCTGTCGTACATCATCCGCTGCATCATCTCACGCATCGTCGCGAGTTCAGATTCGAGCGCTCCAATTTTTGTCACCATGTACTCATGTTCTTTCACTGGAACGGTCACGAGGTCGCCGGATATAGCCACGGGCTGCTCCACGCGCATCTTTGACTGCGGCGTATCGTCGCTCGGCGATCGCGCGACGGCGTACGGCTTTCCACCACCGAGGCTTTCGCTCTGCGGGGACTCAATTATCGGTGGCTTAGCGTATCGGGCGACAGGTGGTTTTGTGTGCGACTTTCGCTCGGCTTCCTCAGGGCTGGAAACCGGCTTGATCGCCACGGATGGGAGGTTCATTGACTTAGCCTTGACGGGAGACTTAGCCAGCGGTCCGACAAACTCGCCTCGACTCCATCTTCTGCATTCATCCTCAAAATGTTCTTCCACGTGATCGCGAATGAGAGAAAATCGCGGGAAAACTTTGTCATCCAGTTTGAACTTATACTGACGATGACCCGTGTACTCGACGAACTCAGCCAAGAAGCCGTTGATGTCTCCCAGTTCCAACTTTTTCACAGACGCCTGCACCTTAACTTGCGCTGGTGGCGGTTTCGACTTTTCGCGCGGTGGCTCGCGTGGCACAATGACAGTTTCTGTCGTTGCCTCGACTATATCGTCGTGTTTGACGATGGCAACCTCTTCTTCCTCTTCAAAGACTTCGTTTGATTCCTTGGAATTCGTCAACGACGCCAATTTCTGCAACGCTTCTTGCACGCTATCTTTGAGCTGTTTTTTCGCACTATCACGAAGCGCGTCAAAACTAATTTTCAAGAGCGGGTCGACATCTGCTGATTTTGTTGGAGTCGTCTCCGCAGACTTCGCAGCGATTTCTTCATACTGCGCGACTTTGACCTTCACTACACCGCTCTGTTTGACTTTGTTGAGCTCGGCCGTGATGAGTTTGATCGCTTCGAGCACCACTTGCGTGCCTGGATGATCGAGTCCGAACTTTTGCACTCTGATATCTTTCGCGCGAGTGTAACACGGTAGTGCCTCACCCCACTCTTTCATTTCCATCAACAACTCACCCAACTCGACACATCGCGTAGCAATGTTGGTGTGCGCCGCGTCGAACTCGCCCTCAGCGATTTTCAGCGCCTGCTCGAAACACGCCTTCGCCTTAAGTGTTCTACCTTGTGATCTATAACATCTCCCGAGATTGATCAAGTAAGTTTCAAGCTCTGAACTAGCGTGGAAATCATGTTCGGCGATTTCGACAGCACGGCTGTACAGAGGTTCGGCTCTTTGGGCTTGGTCCATACTCTTGTATTTTTCAGCCAAGGAATTTAGACTCGCGGCGAGTCCTGGGTGCACAGTTTCATTCGTTTCTTTGAGAATGGCTTCCGCCTCTTTGTATTGACGGAGCGCTTCGAGATTTTCACCACGCGCTCTTAGAACACTCGCGAGATCTATTTGATGCACAGCGAGGTTGGGGTGATTTCGCCCGAAAAGTTGCGTATCCACGTCGAGTGCTTTCGTGTATAAAGCCTTCGCTTGATCGAAGTTACGTAACTCTAAGTGCATAGACGCTAAATCACTCAATCTTTCAGCTGTTCCATGATGCAAATCTCCAAATCTTGACTTGGTGATGTTGAGCGCCTTGATGAACGTTTGCTTTGCCTCTTCGGGCTTTTTCAGTTTACGCAGAACACGCGCGTGCTCGGTGAACACGCTGGCGAGAAGTTCCAAAAGCAATGGTTGACCGTTTGAATCGGTGACACACTCCATCTCCTTCGTCACGTCTTCGTAAACCTCTCGAGCGCTGACTAAATCATTCTTCATAACGTACACTTTCGCGAGGGATCTCAAATTCTCAAGCAGTCCTAGAGAACGATCCGGGTACGCGTCGACGCAATGTTTGAGTGCTTGCTCCATGCAGAATTCACTTTTATCCCATTCTCCATGCCTAGCGTAGACCGCACTCAATCGAAGCATCTCGCGATATATAGCGTCGTGATCAGCACCGAGCTTGTTTTCCAACTCGTCCATCAGTTGTTCGTGTATTTCGATTTCCTTCAAGCCTTTACCCTTCAACCCATACAACGTCGCTACATTCATTGTTACGCAAGCGGCGTGATTGAATACTTCCTTCACGCTCTTGTCTTTCATGCAGACTCGCCACGCCGCTAAGGACGCCTCTGCACTCTCTAGAGCGTCGTTAATGAATTCCTCGACTTCACCCTTCGTCCCTCGCAGGTTATGATTATCGAGGGTAATTTCTTCATCCTTTGTGCGCACCAAGCACAGACTCTCTTCGTTCATGATCATCGCACCTAAAGGTGTATTTCCATTGAAGTTTGCTGACTCGAACTTCCGAGCGAGCTTTGCCACACTCGCCGCTTTTTCCCAATCCGCCGTCTGACGCAAAGCATTTGCGTACTTCATGTTGAGCGACGCTGCATGTTGCAGCTGAAACGTTGCTCGACTACACGCGAGATCGCACACCGCGATGACGCTCGTGTAATCTGAAATCCACTTCATGAAGTCGGCGATAGATTCAGCACACGAGTCCCGCGTGCGATCGTTCATTCTTCCGAGGCGAGTGAGAATCGACTCCATGGGGGTGCGCTGGACAACGTCCGATACTTGCGTCGCCGTCGCAATTTTCCAACTCAATACCAGCTCGTTGATATATCGCTGTTTCCACAAGAAATGAATCACCTGTGGATCTGTGATGTAGCCCATGAACTGATCCCTAGCGACCAACCACTCACCGTTTCTCACAAAATGCAGTAACTCGAGGACGTGGTGCACGTTGAAATCACCACTCGTGTCGGAAAACTTGCGCAGGAAGTACGTCATGGCGTCGCGTTGAATGTTATTCTTTGCTTCATCCTTCACCAAGTACCTGCTGCGTACATAGTCGATGACTACCGATGATCGTAGGACGAGCGCATCTTGCGGCATCTCAGGCGCTCGCGCGCCGTCTTCTTCATAGCACCAGCAAAGATGCGCGACGTCATCCGTGAGCGCCAAGAACGACGAAGACGTCCTACCGACCTCGATAATATCGGCGATTTCATTCGCTGAAAGGCCAGCGCGTGAAGAAGCCATGAGCGTGAACAATTGACGCACCACATTATGGCCGTGGTTGTACTCTAATCCTTCGAATATATACCTTAACAACTGCTCGATCGTCTCAGGTATTTGTCTCAACTCGTGCGCGACGTCCAGAGGTGCGTCGACTCTGCGCTGACTCAATTTTACCCGTCGACGCATTTCATGCGCGACAAGATAGATATAAGTCGGCGAACTCGCGTCCTTGTAGCTAGATATTGGCTCAAACAGATCACTCGTGATTTCTCGCTCGTCGTTTCGGCTGAAAAGGCCGCGAGCGAGCTGCGTGCGTTCCTTGATGCCGAGCGGTGGCAACCGCTTCCTCGCAATGGCTGCCGCGTTTTCACCGCCGCTCGCTAAATAATTCACCGCATCTCCTTTCGTTCGCGCGCCAATGATCACACGAACGTCTGACATCATAGAAGACGGCAACCAATCGGACATTTTCACCGAGCCGAGCTCCGCCGCCGCGTCTAAATCGTCTACGACAAGCACCACCACGCTCGATGTTGTCAGCGCCAATTCCTCCATCAATCGAACGAACACTCGTCCCGTCTCTTCCGCGGTCACCGGCATGTTTGTAAATCTCGCTTGTCCGAGCATCTTTCGCACGCGTTCGCACATCGTCCACAGCACATGCCTCAAATCGCACTCCCCCGGCGTCGGTCCTCGACAGCACACGTGCAACGCCAGCGGTTTCTTCCCCATCACCCTCTCACCCGTCACCTCCTCCTCCTCTATCATTCTCGCCGTGCGTTCGCGCAAATCTTTAACGAACTCGCTCAGCACCGAGCTCACGCCGCTCCCTCGTTCGCCCTCGAGCACGAACACGTTCGGCGCGTCGTCTCGCAGCGCGTGCGCGCGCAGCTTTTCCAGCGTCTCTGCCCGTCCGACAAACTTCCCTCGCGCATCTCTTCGCGATATCGCAGCGCTCGCGCGTTCAATTATCACTGATCGCGCCTCTGCGTCTTCGGTTCCGTCGATCGCGACGCGTCGCGTCGTCGGCAGGCGCAATTCTCGTCGCTCGAGGTCGGTGAGCGAACCGACCGCGGGCGCGCTCGAGGGCGGCGAATTGGCGGGCGCGGACGCCGCGCGCCGCGCGCGGTCGGGTTTGAGGATGGATTTGGGCGCGCTCGACGCGCCGGGAGCGGCGCGCGCGCTCGAGGGCGGCGACGGGGGCATCGCGCGCGTCGCGATGTGCGGCAGTGGTCGTTGGCTCGGGCGCTCGCGCGGCGCCGCGGCGTCTGTCGCGCGCCGATTCCGATCGAAAGCGCGACGCATGCGGGGCGAAAGAGTGCGTAAATAATGCGAGATGTTGCTTAACAACGTTCGAGGGATGAGAGCGTGCCTAACGGGCTACGGCGTCGATGGCCGAAAATGCGCGCGCGAGCGGTGTCATCGAGGAGACGCCGTCGCGTCCGCAGACTTGGCCGGCGACGGGGTAACTTCTTGCGAAAGTAAGAAGACGTTGACCACGCGCGCGGCGATGCGTTCGGCGAGACCGGTGGCGACGTGTTGGACGAAGATGCTCGCGCTCGGTTTGCGCAAAGCTTCGGTGAAGGGCGTCAGCGTCTGCGGATCAAAGCCTTTGCTCGACGAAAACATTTCGACGATGCGTAGTACTTGCTCACGCTTTTCCAAGAGCTTGGCTTCTTGCTTGGCGTTGCCGAACGTGAGCGGTGGTAAAGCGCGGAGTTCCGCCGGAAGGGCGGCTACGATGGGCGCCAAAGCGTCGGACTTGGCCGAATCCATGGCCGAGCCGAGAAGGATGGCTTCGAGCACCTTCACGGTTTCTGCCTCGATAAGCGGACGAAGGGTGTTCTTCGCCTCACCCGGCTTATCTTCACCGATGGCGAGTTCGATGAGCGGCGGCACTACAGCTGCGGCGTCGTAGTCATCACTCTTGCTGCCCTCGCGCAGCAAGTTTTCGAGACGATTCCATCGAAACTTGCCATCCTGGAAGAGCAGCTCGGCGAATGAATCTCGAAGTTGCGGGCGAGGATCTGTGAGCAAACGCCGCGCCATATACGGGTACGCCTTGGCTAAGACCTTAAATTTTGGATCCGTCGTGAGCGCCAAGCCTTCAAGCACGGTGAGGGAGCGCAAAATAAGCGCGTAGTAACCTGGCACGTTGAACGGGTACTTGTACAACACCGCCCCGAGCCCATCCGTGATAGTCTTGAAGTTCAACTCGTCTACGGTAGCTTCAAGCACATCATCGAAGAATTCTTCGAGCGCCGGCACGATTGGTGTCACGTCTACGCTTTCATCTAAAAACTCCAAGGCGTAGTAATCGTTTGCCATCTCGACGTAGTCGCGGTTCACCAAGTGAACGACGTGATCGATGATGGCGTACCGCGCGCTCTCCGGCATCTCACTCATCATCCCGAAATCTAAGAACGCCAATCGACCGTCTGGAGTGGCGAGTAAGTTTCCTGGATGCGGATCTGCGTGAAAGTAACCAAACTCTAAGAGTTGTCTGAGCGAACACTGAATACCGGAATCTACGAGCGCGAGCACGTCCAAGCCTTGCGCCTTGAGCGATTCTTGGTCGCTTAATTTCGTTCCTTCAATCCACTCCATGGTGATGACACGGGGCGACGTGGTTTCCCACTCGATCCCCGGAACGACGATGTCTGGTCGATCTCCGTACAGTCGCGCAAAGCGCTCGGCGTTGCGACCCTCTTGTACGTAATCCAACTCTTGGAACACTCTCGCGGCGAATTCATCCACGAGCTCAACCACAGACGTGTTCAAAGACGTCACGAGCTTGTCGATCACCACCGCACCCGAACGAATCAGGAAAAAATCTAAATCTAAGCCCCCCTCTATGCTCGGCCGTTGCACCTTGAGCGCGACATCCCGACCCTCCATCGTCACCGCCTTATAAACCTGTCCGAGACTTGCCGCTGCGATTGGCGACGGCGATATCTTTTGGAACATCGTCTCTAAAGGTCGTCCGAGTTCCTTCTCTACCAACGCGAACGCATCTGCATCCGCGAACGTCGGCAACGCGTCTTGTAGCGTGCTCAGCTCTTCCAGATACTGCGTCGGCAACAAATCCGGTCGCGTACTAAGCGCCTGTCCGACCTTCACGAACGCCGGTCCGAGTCGCGTGAGTTTCTCTCTCAACTCAGCCGCACGTTTCCTCGCGTTCTCCTCCACGGTGCCTCTTTGATAATCCAACGCCACGCTCACCGCGAACGAGCTCAGACTCGTCGCGATGTCCGCCGCGCGCGCCGCCACTCGCACCGGATCCTTGGTGAACTTCGCCGCGCTCGCCTCCGGCGCGTACCGCAGCGGCGATTGACTCCGCATCGCCGCCCGGCGCTGCGCGTCCGTGGTCGGGACCTCGCCATCGCCCGCGCCGAAGGATGATTTCGACGTCGTGACGTCGATGCGTTCGTCGCGTTCGTCGCGCTCGAACGTCGACGCGCGAGGCGGTTCTGCGATCGCGTTCGCGCGCACGTCTCGAGCGCGCGCGTCCGGCGAGCTTTGCGGAGCCGCGACGCGCGCGCGCGGCGCGGCGTCGGCGCGCGCGGCGACGAAGGCGCGCGCGGGGCGTCCCCGCGTGGGTTTCGCGTCGACGTTGCGGCGCCGACGCGCGCGCGCGGTGGCGACGTTGACGACACCGTCGGCGCGGACGCGCGGTGATGCGTTCGAACGCATCGCTCGCGCGACCGTTCGCGCGTGCGAGCGTTCGTCGGGAGTGGAACTGTGTGGATAGAGCGGCGACGGGGCCCTGTGGCGGCGAGCGGGACGGCGACGCGGGAGCCGACGGGCGAAACGGCGCGCGCGTGGGATATCACTGAGAATAACGCTGGATATTGAATGCTAGGTCTTCTAAAACGTTTAAGACGTTTAACGTTTACGCATGACGTTTAAGACGCGCTCGATTACTCGTCCGCCGCGGTGGCTTGCTTTTCGAAGCCCGCCGTGGCGGTTTCCCAGTCGACGGTCATCTTGCACAACCGACCGAGAAGGCCAGGAACTTCGGGAATCGGCACGCGGACTTGACCGCACGAATCGCGCTCGCGAACGGTGACGGTGTTCTCGGTGACGGATCTGTGATCGACGGTGACGGCGAACGGGACGCCGAGCTCGTCGGTGCGCGCGTATCGCTTGCCGACGGAAATCGCGGTGGCGTCGAGCTTGGCGCTGATACCGTTCGTGGTCAACATCTTGTTCATTTCGGCTGCGATGGCATTCAATTTGTCATCGTTCACGAGCGGGAAGATGGTGGTCTTGATCGGCGCGACGACCGGGGTGAGGCGGAGCACGGTTTTCTGTTCGTCATCCGGACGAATGTAAAAGGCGTGCTCGAACATGCAGTACATGATGCGGCCGATACCGAAGGATGGCTCGATGACGGACGGAGTGTAGTTGCGCCCGTTCACCGTCTTCGTGACTTTTTCCACGGTGAACATGTCAGCCGCGATCTGTTGCTCACCGTTCTCTGTTTGAAGCGGAGCCGAACCATTCGCCGCGCACGCGTCTTGCAAAGCAAAAGCATCAGCTTCACTCAACGCAAGGAGAGCATCCGTGACGGGCTTCGCGTCTTTCTTGAAAGCCTTGCCGAGCACCTTTTTGTTCGGCGTGATCTCCACGACCGTCTCTTCGATCGGCTTGTCGAAGCGTTCGTACGCCACCAAATCCACCTTAGACTTGTCCGAGTGCGCCTTGAGATCGAACGCCGAACGATCGGCGAGCCCGACGCACTCAATCCAACCGTACGAACACTGAATTTCAGCGTCCCAGCAATCGGCGGCGTAGTGCGCCATCTCGTGCTTCAGGTGTTGACGGAAGCGAAGACGATTGGTGTCGATGCCAATTTGAACAAGGAACAAGTGGCATCGAGCAATGAAATAACCCAAAGTTTCGTTCGCGATGATGCCCTTGCTCACGGACTCGCCCACAGTCATCGGGAACGGCTTCTTCACCTCACCCAGCTGTGCGTCCTGGCTAAAGAGACTGAGAACGGTGTCCGCAACTTCGGCAAATCGTGGGTGCTCCTTGTGCTCCGGATGCACAAAGTGCTCGATTTCCGCTTGCGTAAACTCACGCACGCGCAACAATCCAGCGCGCGGTGCGATCTCATTACGGAAGCTTTGACCAATCTGCGCCGCGGCAAACGGGAGCTTGCCACCGTTGTAGTAGAGCAAATCTCTAAAGTTGACAAAGATGCCCTGCGCGGTTTCGGGGCGCAAGAAACCCTTTACCGCCCCGGACGGACCAATTTGCGTCGGGAACATCAAGTTAAACGGATACGGCTCGCTCAAGTCATTGCCTGTGACCGGTGCCTTGGTGTTGGTGTCCTTGAGCGCCGCAGACATTTGTTCAACGTTGAGCTCGTCGATGCGCGCTTGCAAATCTTCCAACTCGCGTCTGCGGTCGGCCTTCAACATCGGGTCACGCAACAGCTCCTCCACCACTTCTTCGAGCAAGTGATCGGCGCGGAAGCAATCTTTTGTCACGACATCGTTCACCATGAGATCAGTGAACTTTTCGACGTGCCTGGGATGATGGATAAAAATATCGTCAGTCTCGCGTCGCCCGGGCGTCGTCTTCGTGTCGCATCTCGTTCGACATTCGACGCAAAAACCTCAGCGGTTTGAGTGCGTTAAGCTTAATAATCACGGTTTACTCAGCGATAGCTGGAACTTAATTGATTCGTCACAGGTAATCGGTCGAATGTCTCCGAAGTCGGCTCAAGTTCGCGTTTTGGATATCGTTCTCGCTCGTCGCGCACGTACCCCGAAGCCCTCAGCACTGGTTCCGGCGTCACCGCCGGGCACTCCACCTCCAACATGCTCTCCTCGAGCACGAAATGTTGCCTCCAAAACTGCTGCACGTTCGATTTCACCGCGCACCCCGGCGGCCCGTAGTCGTACAACCCCGCCACGCCGCCGTAAATCTTAAACGACGGAATATAAAACAGCCGGCCCTCGAGCAACTGCCCGAGTTTCGCGCGGAACTCTTCCTTCGCTTTCGCCTCGGCGTTCCCCGCCTCCTTGAGCGCGTTCAGGTCCTTCTCCAGATCGACTTTCAGTCGCTTCAGCTCGGCGATGGCGGCTGCGATCGCATCCGCGTCGGCGTTTTGCGCCTTGAGCGCGCGCACCTGCGCGCCCGCCGCGTTCACCTCCTCTTGCTTTTGCTCCAGGGCGTCCATGCGTGCTCGGCGTCCGCGTCGCGCGCGTTCGTGTGACGCGTCGATCGCGGCAAAACGCGACGCGGTGATTTCCACTCATGACGACCTCGCGCGCTCGATAACGCGCGCGCGACGCGATCGCGGCGGCCATGCGAACGATACGACATCATTACATCGCCAGCGGCACGCGCGATGGACGAGAGGTGCGCGCGCGCGACGCGGCGGGACGTCGATGATTAAGTGAATAAAGCGACTCGAACGCGACGACTGACGACGCTTCGACGACGACCGCAGCGCGCGTGCGCGACGCTGGTGCGAGAGCTCATTCGAAACGATGTCGCGACGTGCGTGTTCGCGGACGATCGAATGGCGATGGATTTGGTGATGGAGCTCGTTCGAGAGGCGGCGCGAGACGCGAACGTCGACGCGTTCGCGCCGCACGACGACATGGCGACGTTCGCGCGAGAGCGAGACTATAACGACTGGCTCGCGCGATCGTACGGTGACGATCGCGCGACGCCGATGTTGGTGACGACGGACGCTTTCTCGTCGCCGACGCCGGCGCGGACGCGGTGTCTCGTGCACTTTGATTTTCCGCGAGACGCGTCGCAATATCGCGCGCGAATGGCGGGCGCGTTTAGCTGCGACGACGACGACGCGTGCGGTGGAGAACTACACGTCATCAGTCTCGTCGTCGGCGCGGGCGAAGCGGCGAGACTTCGCTCGACCGCCGACGCGCTTCGATGCCGCGTCGACGAGTTTGACATCGAAACGCTCGCCGAGATTCGTACGGCGCGCGCGCCGTAACCATCACGGATTATTTCGTTCGCGTCGCGCCGTTTGTTAGCCACGGCTCCGAAGGTCGTTCCCGTGGTATCACGCGCGACGGATGCTCCGAATGTATCACAGACGATATGTAACAAGAATGTACAACGACTCAAGAAAACTCGCATTCTGCGTCGCGCGAGTCGGCGTCAGCTCGCCAAACCTTCAACCATCGTCGTCGCGCGTCGCGCGAACGACGGTCGGCGGCGAGACGACGCGGCGACGAGACGCGGACGCGCGGCGACGAACGATCCGACCGGTGGACGGTGCCGAGTTTAAAATTTGAAAATGTCGACGCCGACGTCGACGTGCGCGCGCGAGACGCGTCGTCGCGAGGCGCGCGAGGCGTCGACGTCGCGTGCGTTCGTCCATTCGCGCGCGATGTCGGCGCGCGCGGACGCGGCGGTGCGTCGACTGTATGCGACGTTTTCGTCGGACGGCGGAGGCGGAGACGCGAGCGCGGCGAGCGGGACGTATCGCGCGATGGAACTCGCGAACGCGGACGCCGGTGACTCGTGTCCGTTCGCGGTTCGATTTAATAACACGTGTGGGACGTGGTTGGCGATCGGGGATCAGAACGGAACGATGACTGTGTTGGACGCAGCGTCGGCGTGGCCGAGCGCGAGAGAGACGGGCGCGGATTACAATCCGTATTGGATCGCATCGGCGCATGATAACGCCGTCTTTGACGTCGCGTGGACGTGTGACGATAAACGTTTGCTCACGGCGAGCGCCGATCACACGGTGGCGATGTTTGATGCGGAGACAAAGGTGTTGAGCGCGCGGTTCGAGGGACACGACGCGTGCGTCAAGGCGTTGGCGACGCAACCGACGAGTCGGGACGTGTTCGCCACCGGTGGCCGAGACGGTCGGTTGTTGGTGTTCGACGCGCGCGCGTCGACGCGCGTCGTGCGCGCGAACGAAGACGCGCCGTATCTCTCGCCGAAGAGGGTGGTGAATTACGCGCACAAGACACCCGGGGCGAGGAGGCGTTCGCGACTGCACAGCGTCACGTCGGCGGCGTTCGATAACGGTGGTGGCGTGTTGCTGAGTTCGGGAGGATCGGATGGGGTGGTGAAGATGTGGGATTTGCGTCAGATGAAGAGCGCGATCGGCGCGCTCGAGGACGCGGGAGACGACGAGTACGTTCGAGGTTCGTTTCACGATGCGGGTCTCGGCGGTCGATTCGGCGGCGAACGCGGCGGTGGGAAACGTCCGAGAGGCATCTCCGGCATCGCGATCGACCCGACGTCGTCGCGCGTCGTCGTTTCGTACGTGGACAATCACATGGCGATGTTCGATTCGAACGACCCGAAAGGGAAGCCGATTCGACACTTCGTCGGCCATCAATCGACGTCGTTTTACGTCAAGCCGTGCTTTTCGCCGGACGGCGATCACGTCGCGTGCGGATCGCTCGACCACGACGTGCACATTTGGAGCGTACGTCGCGCGGATGCGGCGTCGATTCGTCTGAAAGGACACACAGCGGGCGTCAATTGCGTGCACTGGTCGAAACGTCTCGCGTTGGCGTCGTGCGCCGACGACGGCGCCACCAGACTCTGGCGCGTCGATCCTTCCATAGCGTCCGAGATATCGACGCCGCCGACGTTCACCAAACGTCGGTCGAGACCGCCCATGCACCCACGAATCCTTCGCGCGCTCGGTCGCGACGTCGACGCGTCTTCTGGCGTCGACTCGCCGAGCTCGCCCGGCGCGTCGCCGAGTTCGCCCAGCGAGCCGACCACGCCGCGCGACCGCACGCCGTCGCCACCGGCTAAAATTCGTAAAATCACGCGCACGGGCGCGGAGTTACCCTTGCGCGCCGTTGACATCAATGCGCGCGAGCGCTGACGACCGTCTCGTATTATTTAGTTCGCTCGCCGGCTTATGTAACTTGTAGAACCTCCCCTTGGCACCACGAATCGCCATCTCGCGCCACGCGCGCGCGCGTCTCGATATTCGCGACCATGGACGCGCGCGACGAAGAACGCGTCCCTCTGACGCACCGCGACGCGTCGACGATCGACGACGGCACGAGTTACGGCGATGGGCGCGCCGATGAATTTAGTTTTAGTGTTGGACGCGCGCGACGCTTTCGTCGTTCGGTCGACGCCACGCTTGTCGCGTGCGCCGCGTGCGCGCTCGTCGTGGGCCTCATCGCCATCGTCGCGCGCGACCGCGCGTCCGTCTTCCTCGGTGGTTATCGCGAGGGCGTGAAGCGAAAGACGCGGCTGTTGACGCTCTCGACGGCGTGTTCGCCGCTCGAACTGTTGCGCTTCGACGTCGGCGATTGGCGAGGTGAAGTCGGCGCGAGAATCGCGCTCAAAGGATTAGATAATGAATTATTGTTTTCGTACGCGAAGGAGATGCGAGAGACGACGTGCGGGACGTACGAGGTGAACGTCACGATTGGCAGCGGAGAGCAATTCGGATTCTTCTTGTATCCGAAGCGCCACCGTCAACGCGGGAGAGGATCAATCACCGAACACGAAGCGCAGCTGGATGTGGGGTGTGCGAAACCGGGCGCGTACGGAAATTGGGATCGATGTCCGCCGAAAGCGACGCCGAGCGCGATGGCGATGTACGGGACGCAGTGTTCGCAGAGATTCGTCGTGCACTACGCGAAGAAAAGCGGGATGCGGGGCACGGAAATCTTCCAAAATCGAGTCTTCACCGGCCAGACGCACTTTGTGTGGGGCGGATGCGGAGATGGGTGCGCGGATTATCAACCGCCGGCGTGCATGGTGTGTAAAACAGGTGAGTGCGTGAAGAATCACGAGTGTGTATTGTGTCCACCGGGGACAAACAACACTGGGGGAGACCAGCCCGCGGGTCCCGACACTTTGTGCAAGCCGGTGTTGTGCATGGCGAACGAACGCGTGTCGAACCATACGTGCGTTGCGTGTGGTGCTGGGAGCGTAAATGATGCCGGGGACGACGCGTCAGGAAGCGATACGCAGTGCGACGCCATCGTGTGCGATATTCACGAACGTGTTGTGGATCACGTGTGTGTCGAGTGTCCACCTGGTTCGGAAAACGAACTGGGAGACGATTCCTCCGGTCCGGATACGACGTGCGACGCAATTTTGTGTGGGGCGAACGAACACGTTCTCAACAACGCGTGCGTGGCGTGCCCGGTTGGCCATACGCACGACGGGGGAGATGACTCCACGCTCGCAGACACGTCGTGCGACGAAATCATGTGCAGCACCGACGAACGCGTGTCGAACCACGCGTGCGTACCGTGTCCGCCGGGAACGGTTAACTTTGCCGGCGACGGCGCGAGCGGGGACGACACGCAGTGTGACCCAATTTTATGCGGCACGAACCAACACGTGAGTGCACACATGTGCACGCCGTGCGAACCCAATCTCGTTCGAGACGCGGGCGACGATGCGAGCGGTCCGGACACGGCGTGCGAGACGCCTCCGCCGCCGGCGCTCACGAACTTACCGGACGCCGTCACACCGCCGGCGGCGAATCACGATGGTAGCGGCAACTACGAAGTCACCATCAACGCCGATCCGGGCGTAAACGTGGGTGAATTCTCGGTCATCGCGACGGCGTACGGCACATCTGTCCAACGAGACGTGAGACAAATATCTTGGTACGAGTTCCGCAGACTCTCGCGAAAGGCCAACGTGCACGCGTTGTTCACCGACCAGAATCGCGAGAAGAATTGGTTGCAGAGCGCCAACGTGGCGTATCTATTCACGCTCAGAAGGCTCGTCGGTCAGGGCGTTGTCGTCGCCGTGGGCAACGAGCGCATCTACAACAATCCGAAGCGCAACAGAAACTCCGAGGTCTCCAAAGGGCCCTGGACCTACGACGCGTCCGACACCCCGGGACAGATGGTGGCCCTCTTGGCCAACACCTGGACGCCGAACACTTGGCCCGACACGTACGTCGTCAATCCGTACGACATCGACACGACGGCTGGCACGTTTCGAGTCCGCATCGCGCGCGTCGATTCCAAACGAGGCAACCCTTTCGGCTGGGCCGATAACGACATTCGCGTCGTCTACGCCGGTTTCCGTTTCGACGCCGCGAACGGCGCGAGCGACATTCTCGCCGTGGGCGAAATACGCGTCCCCCGACCCCCCGCCGACGATCCTCTCCGCACCTACTCGAGCGTCGTCCTCACCCACAACCTCAACCGCACCGATTACCAATGTCTCGCCAACGTCAGGATCGCCACCACCACCGCCCCGACGCGCGTTATCGCCGTCGAGTGTCAAGCCGGCACGGCGACTACCATCACCTTCACCGTCGCCGACGGATTTCGTCGTCGGTGGGACAACTGGGTCGAGCGCGACAACGTCTTCGTGCAGTACATGCTCGTGCCCGTCTCCGGCGCGCCGGTGGTTCAACCCGATCCCCTCTTCGGCGTGCCCACCATCGTCGGACGATGATTGTGATGTATTCGTGTAGTACTACGTCGTCATCGGTGATTTGCGTATTCGTTTCAACCCGAGACGACGATGCGCGCGTTGGCGCGACAGACGAGCGAATTAGACGCGTTGGACGCGCACATCGCGAATTCGGTGGCGTCGGCGGAGGATGACGTCGGCGAGGACGGCGTCGCGACGGCGTCTGTGACGCCGGCGAAGGGTGTGAGGACGTTGACGGTGAAGACGGCGCGCGACGACGCCGACGGCGAAGGAGACGCGGCGAGAAAGAGGGCAAAAAATGCGTTTTCGATCGCGCTCGAGGAGGAGATCGAGCACATGCACGATCGAGAGTGCGCGACGCCGGCGACGACGGCGAGCGCGGTGCCGTTGCACGCGGCGGTGGCGAGAGGCGACGCAGCGGCACTACCACCTCGCGTCACTCCGCGACGCGAGATGTCTTCGAGCAGACACATCGCGCTCACCGCAATCGGCGGCGCGCTCGCGGTGCGCGTCGACGCGTCTCGATCGCGTCTCGATCGCGCGCGACGCGTTTCTTTTCGGTCTCGTGACTGACGACAGCTCGTTTTTCGTACGACAGGCAGCGGGCGCGTTCTACGGCCCGAGCGCTCTGGAAGTGTACACCGCGGAGTCATCTCTGGCGACGGCGGAGCGGAAACTCGCGGCGGTGAAGGCGTTGGCGCGAGACGACGAGCAGAACTTCGCCAAGGCGCGTTCACGGTGGAGCGCGGTGACGTCGGCGTTTAAGGACGCGTCGGAACGCTATCGGAGAACGAAAGAAAGTCTAGACACTCGCTTGCGGGCGTTAGAACAGGCGAAACGCGCGTACGAGGATACAAAGAGAGAGGTAGACGAGGCTGCGTGTGCGCTCGCAGAGGCGGAGAAGGATGAAGCGGCGGCGAATTTGACGCTCGCGAGGGCTCGGCAAAAGCTCGGTACGCACGAGGAAGCAATCGCGCAGGCAAAGGTAGAGGTCCAGAAGCTGACGACGGTCGCTGAGGCTGCCATCAAAAAAATGAACGCGCTCAAGTTGCCGACGTTTTGACCTTTAATATTAGACTATCCTTCTACGTCGTCGTCGGCGCACAACCAATCCACGTACGCACTGAGGGCGCCGAGTCCCACCCCTAGGAGGCGCTTCCGTTCGGCACGATACTCCACCGCTGCACGTCCGAAAGCCGTGGTATACTTTCTATTTTCTAATAACTCCGCTTCATCTTCTTCCAGCGTCGTGGCAAAGGCGTCCAACTCGCGCTCCCACGCCTCACCGAGCTTCACGGCGTCGTCTAACTCTCGCTGGATGTCGTCGCCTTCCAGCGTCCAGTCGTCGTCGGCCACGAGTTCTCTTCCCGGAGGTATTCCGCCGCACGCAGATGCCGTGACGGCAATTATTCTGCGAACATCCTCTTCGGGCGTCGATCCACCTAGCACGCCCGACTCTTCCATCGCCTGCCGGAATGCGCCGAGCCGCAACGTGATGTTCGCGCCGCCCAATCGATCGTTGCGGTTACCTCGTAAACTAAAACCGTAACTCTCCATGAGTTCGTCGTTCGAGGCGTCGGGCTGGTATGAAATCGTCACTTCTTCGTCCGCGCCTTGGATTGGACGATTCGTTTCCAAGCAACACGCGCCACCGCCGCCGTCCACGCTTCCGCCTGTTACGACTCTCCAGTATGCGCCCTTCAATCCGCCGCCATCGCTCGCGCCAATTTTCTTCAACGCGGTGACGTTCGCGATATCGACGTGATTCGCCATATCCACACACGGTGCAAGCACCGCGACCTGCGTGTCGTCCGCCCCTCCCTCCTCATCTGCGCCCACCTCCGCGGCGATCGCGCGCGACGTCACCAACGCGTACCCCCAGCGCAAATCGTCCGGCGTCAGCTTCCCCGGCACCGCCCCGAACGGCACGCGATCGAACGCGAGCGAAACGAGCGACCTCACCTCTCGCGCCCGCCGCACCAGCGCTTCGTTTTGCGTCGACGCGAGCTCCTCATCCGTCGCCAACAGCGTCGACGGCAGCCCGTTCGCCGCCGTCGGCAACCACGCGGCGTACGCCTCCCAAATATCCCCACCCGCGCGCGTCGCGAACAACAGCCAAAGCACCACCGCCAACTCACGATCATCCTCGTCCTTCGAGAACATCAAATCTTTGATCGCGTCCGGCACGGGGCGATTCCGTTTTTCCCACGCGCCGACAATCTTCTTCGCCGTGGCGTCCGTCCCCGTCGCCAGCCCTCGTCCGACGGGGCACACGATGCACACGTCGAGCGGAACCTCTAAAAGGAGCTCGACGGCCTTCCATCCCGCCGGGGCCGTGGTGAAGAGGCCGCGACCGTTTTCGCCGCGTCCGAGGGCGACGCGCGAGCGCATGGAGGCTGACTTCATGAAGGCGTCGAAAGCTTCGGTTTCGGTGGTGATGAGCGCGCGCGTGGGCGCGGCGCGACCGCCGCGGCGCGGTCGTACCGTACGCCGCGGACGCGCGCGCGGAGCGAGACCGACGCGCGCGGGGGAGGCGCGCATGGTGCGGACGACGCGCGGCGGCGTGTGCGGATGGAAGATGAAAGACGCGCGGACCCGAAGCGAAACGAATATAAAGTAATCGTAACCATAACAAAATAACGTCGTTACGCGGCTGGTGGTTCTAAAGTAATCGTGCCGAATGGTGCGCGCGTCGTCGGTCACCCGTCGACCTCACCGCTGATGTCCAAAAACTTGGCGGCGGTGTTGACGTCCTTGTCGCCGCGGCCGCTGCAGTTGAGGACAACCTTGGTGCCGTTGGGGAGACCAGGGCAGAGCTTCCACAAGTACGCCAAGGCGTGGGACGTTTCAAGGGCAGGGATGATACCCTCGAGACGAGAGGTGGCGACGAAAGCGTCGAGCGCTTCCTTGTCGGTGATGGCGTGGTACTCGGCGCGACCGAAATCCTTCAAGAAGGCGTGCTCCGGACCGATGCCCGGGTAATCGAGACCGGCGGAGATGGAGTGCGGCTCAACGATTTGACCCTCTTCATCTTGAATCAAGTACGAGAACGAGCCGTGAAGCACGCCCGGGGTGCCCAAGGTGAGCGTCGCGGCGTGCTTTTGGCCCGGCTCGATGCCTTCGCCGCCGGCTTCGACGCCGATGATGCGCACGGATTCGTCGTCGATGAACTCGTGGAACAGACCCATGGCGTTGGAGCCGCCGCCAACGCACGCGACGAGGATGTCCGGCAAACCGCCCCATTTCTCCATGGCTTGTCTTCTAGTCTCTTGACCGATGACGGCGTGGAAGTCGCGCACCATCATCGGATACGGGTGCGGGCCCGCGACCGAGCCGAGGATGTAGTGCGTGTCCTCAACGTTCGTCACCCAGTCACGAATAGCCTCAGACGTCGCATCCTTGAGCGTGGCCGTGCCCGCGCGCACCGGTCGAACCGTGGCGCCGAGCAAACGCATGCGGAACACGTTGAGCTTTTGTCGCTCCATATCCGCCGCGCCCATGTAAATGATACACTCCAACCCGAATCGCGCGCACACCGTCGCCGTCGCCACGCCGTGTTGTCCCGCCCCGGTCTCAGCGATGATGCGCTTCTTCCCCATTCGCTTCGCCAACAGCGCTTGCCCGACCGCGTTGTTGATCTTGTGCGCCCCCGTGTGGTTCAGGTCTTCGCGCTTCAGGTACACGTCCGGCCCTTCCCCGTTCGCGTCCTTGAAGTGTTCGCTCAACCTTTCGGCGTAGTACAGCGGATTCTCGCGTCCGACGTAATCCTTCAGAATATCCTTCAGCTCCGCCTGGAACGCCGGGTCCGTCTTGATCGCCTCGTACTCCTTCTCCAGCGCCTGCAGCGCCGGGATCAGCGTCTCCGGCACGTACTTCCCCCCGTACGCGCCGTACCTCCCGTTCGCGTCCGGTCGCGACTGCTCCGAGATCTTCCCCTGCGTCGGCGGCGTCATCACGCGTCGCACGACGCGCGCGCCTCGCGTCGCCGCGCCCGTCGCGCGCCTCGCCTCGCGACGCCCCCCCGTCGTCGTCGTCGTCACCGCCGCGCCCATCGTTCGCGCCGTCGCCATCGCGCCCGTCGTCGTCGCGCGTCGCGCGTCACCCGCGCGTCGTCTTCGTCTCGCGCCTCACGCCCGTCGCACAGCGCGTCCGCGTCGTCGCGCGCCGCGCCGTCGTGTGCCGACGCGCGACGTCGCGCGCGCGGCATCCCT
>Ga0181596_10000282_pt1 | contig 52061 bp, 48 predicted proteins | sample 041ome_6_FD_148655 | JGI IMG/M metagenome (GOLD analysis project Ga0181596, IMG submission 148655) | Coastal salt marsh microbial communities from the Groves Creek Marsh, Skidaway Island, Georgia - 041402US metaG (spades assembly) | ecosystem: Environmental > Aquatic > Marine > Intertidal zone... | reverse complement strand
GAATGTTTCATCGAGGTTTGTAAGTAAAGACATTAAAAAATCCGATACCAGAGACTGATATCGGATTTTGAAGCCTTAAAAAGATCGGTCAACCGATCATGAAAATATTCTTAACTGATCGGCATTACGCAATAGCGGCCTTTTTTAATCGTCTCTGGAAAGTTGCTGTAAGTGTTGAGACATGCGTTTACTCGGTTGCACTCCAAGCTCGCGGAACTTTTCGATTTGTCTCACCATATTCCCTCGCCCGCTGGTTAACTTATTCATTGCTTGATCGTAGCTTGCTTGCGCAGCATCCATCGACTTACCCACCTTCTCCATATCTCCGACAAAGCCGACAAATTTGTCGTATAGCTTCGCGGCTTGTTCAGCAATAAGTTGTGCGTTTTGGTTTTGGTACTCGTATTGCCAAATATTGTTAATAGTTCTAAGCGCAACTAGCAAGTTGGTTGGGCTTACCAACATAATATTATGATTTAGCGCCATAGTGACCAAATCTGGCTCTTGTTCAACAGCGATTAAAAATGCTGGCTCGATAGGAATGAACAGCAACACATAATCAAGTGTTTTTAGGCCTTTTAACGTCTGGTAATCCTTTGCGCTTAACCCTTTTATATGCCCTTTTATAGAAGCTACATGTTGACTCAAGAACTGTGCTTTTTCGCTTTCATCATCGCAGTTATAATATCGCTCATAAGCCGCAAGGCTAACTTTCGAATCTATTATTACGTCTTTGTCGTTAGGTAAATGTACCACTACATCGGGCAAGTAGCGTTTGCCCAGTTCCGATGTTGCCGACACCTGTGTTTCAAATTCGTGCCCTTCACGTAAACCCGATTCCTTGAGAATACGTTCGAGAACCACTTCTCCCCAACTTCCTTGCTTTTTGTTATCACCTTTTAGCGCATTAGTCAGCGCAGCAGCTTCCTCGGTTATTTTCTGATTAAGGGCCTTCAAGCTTAAAATCTCAGTTTTAAGTGAGGCTCGCTCTTGCCCTTCGCGGATGTGCTGTTCTGAAATTTGGCGCTTAAAGCCGTCTAACTCGTTTTTGAACGGAGCTAGTACAGCTTCTATATTAACCTTTGTCTGTTGGGTGTATCGCTGCTGCTTTTCTTCAAATATGCGATTTGCTAAGTTTTCAAACTGCGTTTGTAGACGTTGCTCAGACGCATTCATAGACGCCAGCTTATCTTCATGCGCCGCATGGAGTGCTTGGATCCTTGATTGATGCGCGTCGTTTTGCGCTTGTAGTTTCGCATTAGCAATGCGTTCATTGTTCAGTTCACTCTGTAATTGCGCGTTGCACTGAGTGATTTCCGTAAGTTTTGCTGAATTTAGCTGAACGCGAATAAAGGAATAAACAGAAAAAACACAAACGCTAATAAGAGCGATTAAAAAAGCGATGGGTTCGTTTGAAATGAGGGTAATTAACATAGTGCACATTCATACTGTTGTTTTGTACAGCACTATAAACAAAATGAGAAAAATATACCAACGTGTATCGGTGTTTACTATTCAAATAGCGATCAAGAAGGATTATGCGGTATTACTGTTGGTTTAAATGAATAAAAAGAACGGGCGCTTGCGCACCCGTTTTTTTCGTTAGGTCCAACGTTTTTAAACCCTGTAAAGCCTAAAAAGTTAGCATGGGCCCGTGCCAGCTAACCACAAGATTTTCTAGCGTTGAACCCATTCACTATTTAGAAAGTGAAGCATCAAGCTCTTCAATTTTTGCCTTCCAAATGGCAGGTCCGTTTTTATGTGCATTGGCGCCCGTGCTGTCTACTGCAACGGTTACCGGCATATCTTCAACGTCGAATTCGTAAATGGCTTCCATACCTAAATCTTCAAACGCAACAACACGGGATTTTTTAATAGCTTTAGATACAAGGTATGCTGCACCACCTACTGCCATTAAATACACCGCTTTATGCTTTGCAATAGAATCAACGGTTGCAGGGCCCCGTTCTGCCTTACCAATCATGCCAATAAGGCCTGTTTTTTCAAGCATCATATCGGTGAATTTGTCCATCCGCGTGGCTGTTGTTGGGCCTGCCGGACCGACTACCTCATCACCTACTGCATCAACTGGACCTACGTAGTAAATAAAGCGATTAGTGAGGTCAACGCCTTCGGGTAAGCCCTCACCATTTTCCATCATGGTTTGGATGCGTTTATGTGCCGCATCGCGGCCAGTAAGCATTTTACCTGACAGTAGTACCGTTTCGCCTACTTTCCATTCTTGGATATCTTCTTTCGTTACGTCATCAAGATTGACCCGGCGTGTATTTTCACTCACTTCCCAAGTAACCTCTGGCCAGTCTTCTAGCTTAGGCGGCGTTAATTCTGCCGGGCCCGAACCATCTAGATAAAAGTGCGCATGACGCGTTGCTGCGCAGTTAGGGATCATTGCCACTGGTTTTGACGCCGCGTGTGTGGGTAGAGACTTAATTTTCACATCAACGACTGTCGTTAAGCCGCCCAAACCTTGTGCACCAATACCAAGTTTATTGACGCGTTCAAAGATTTCTAAACGAAGTTTTTCGTCGGTGGTTTGCGGGCCGCGTTCAATGAGCTCTTGAATATCGACAGGATCCATTAGGCTTTCTTTCGCTAGTACAGCGGCTTTTTCAGCAGTACCACCGATTCCTATACCCAGCATTCCAGGAGGACACCAGCCAGCGCCCATAGTGGGCAATGTTTTTACAACCCAATCGGCAATATCATCGCTGGGGTTTAGCATTACCATTTTAGACTTGTTTTCAGAGCCGCCACCTTTCGCTGCTATCATCACTTCGATCTTTTCACCGGCTACCATATCGAGATGAACTACGGCTGGCGTATTGTCTTTTGTATTGGTACGAGCACCTGCAGGGTCGGCAACGATAGATGCTCGCAATGGATTATCCGGATTTAAGTATGCGCGACGCGTACCTTCATCAACCATTTCTTGAACGGTCATATCCGTTTTGTCCCACGTAACACCCATCCCCACTTTTACAAAGCAAGTCACAATTCCGGTGTCTTGACATAAAGGTCGCTTACCTTCGGCAGACATTCGTGAGTTGATAAGAATCTGTGCCATCGCGTCTTTTGCGGCTTGGCTTTCTTCTTTGTTATACGCTTCTTCTACGGCTTTAACGTAATCTAGTGGGTGGTAGTAAGAAATAAACTGCAGGGCATCTTCAATGCTGTCAATGAAGTCTTGTTGACGGATAACGGTCATGACATCCTCTTTTTATTTGGCTTTCGTGGTCTTAGCTAGCTAAAAAAGCGTATACTAGCGCATCTAAAGACAACGCACCATGTAAAACCATTCGCTTGAAGCGAATTCTAGTTATTTTTTTTAACAATGCCTGGAACATAGATATCGATACCTCCATAAGGAAGCGCTATCGCGAAATTTAAAACGAAAAATCGTAAATTTGATAATATGAACAAGGCAAGTTTTGTTGTTACTTGAAAGCAATAAACCTCAGTTTGTTAAGCGATAGCGAGCGCGACACCTACAGTTAATAGTATTGAAACAATTTATGTCACACGAAAAACCTATCCATGTACATGTATCCCGCTATACCAAAAGCGAAATTAGGGACGCTTTATCTCTGAATAATGTGGCGGACGATGCAATATTTAACGCATTATTCTCACATGTATCTACGCTACCCTATTCCATTTTATTCGATACATCTGGCTCAACCAAAAGCGAAGGCCGTTTCAATATCATGGCGTTTTCACCCACTGCGGTTATTGAGGCGTCCGAGGACCAGGTTTTCTTAATTGACCTTGACGCATCTAAAAAACAATCGGTTTCTTTGCTTCCGTTTGAAGCAGTCAACGAACATTTACATGCTCGCGTAAAATCCGTAAACGTACATGCGAGTTTCGATACCAAACATCTGCCATTCATTGTCGGTGTCGCAGGAATGGCTGGCTATGACACAGGTCGTTTTTACGAGGCGCTACCGTCTATCGCTAAAAATGACTACGTTACACCTGATTTCGCAGTTGGCCTTTATACCTCATCAGTCATTGAAGATACGCAAACCGGCTATGTCTATGTTTGCTCGCCGGAGAACCTCACGCTAGCTGAACTTTTTACTTCCTATAGCGCGACCGCTAATGCTCGTGATTTCGCCCTTACATCATCGTTTGAATCAAACTTATCTAAACAAGAATACGAAAAATGTTTGGAAAAAATAAACGCCTACCTCAAAGCAGGAGATTGCTATCAGGTCAATATGGCGCAGCGTTTTAGTGCATCTTTTGAGGGAAGTATATGGCAGGCTTATTGTCTCTTGCGCGATCAAAATCAGGCGCCATTTTCAGCGTTTTACAACTTGCCTCAAGGCAGTATTGCTTCTATTTCTCCGGAACGTTTTCTAAGAGTCAAGAATGGTGTAGTTGAAACAAAGCCTATCAAAGGAACACGTCCACGGTTTGATGATGCTGAAAAAGACAAAGCAAGTGCTCAGAGTCTTCTTTCTGCGGAGAAAGACCGCTCTGAGAATCTCATGATCGTTGATCTTCTTAGAAACGATATTTCGAAACATTGTAAAGCTAACACGGTAAATGTTCCGGCGCTTTTCGCGCTCGAGAGTTACGAAGCGGTTCACCACTTAGTCAGTACAGTAACAGGCGAATTAGATGATGACGCTTCTCCCCTCGCACTTTTGGCCTCAGCGTTTCCGGGCGGCTCAATAACGGGAGCACCGAAGATACGCGCTATGGAAGTGATTGATGAGCTAGAACCTCATCGACGCAGTATCTATTGTGGTAGTATCTTTTATATGGGTTTTCGTGAGGACATGGATTCGAGTATCTGCATTAGAACGGTGTTAGCCGAAAATGGTCAATTACATTGCTGGGCAGGTGGTGGTATTGTTTTAGATTCAATACCCAGTGAGGAATATCAGGAAACGTTAGATAAGGTATCTAAGATCCTGCCCGTACTTGAATCAATTAACCAATAATAGGGTTTGAGCGACGTCGTTAAACTGTTGAGTTGATAAACATATATGACAAGAAGTGAATTTCTATCGCAATTTCATCATTTAAGACAGACCCACAGTGAACCCGACTTTCCTTTGAAAAAAACAGGGCGGCCTGCCGCAGTTTTGATTCCGTTAGTCGATTATGGAAATTCACTTCAGCTTTTACTTACTGAACGTGCGCATCACCTTAAACATCATCCCGGTCAAATCAGTTTCCCTGGGGGGGCCGTTGATGAGTCAGATAATTCATTTTTCGACGCAGCGCTTCGAGAGGCACAAGAAGAAGTCGGTTTGCCTTCAACAAATGTTGATGTAGTGGGTATGCTTCCAAAATATCGCACAATAAGCGGATATGAAATTGCACCTGTAGTGGGCTTTGTGAACCCCGATTTCACTCCTATCATTGATAAAAACGAAGTGGAAAGTGCTTTTGAAGTCCCTCTATCCCATGTATTAGATAGAAAAAATCATCTTGTTCACACCACACACCGTGGCAAAAAAGCGTTCCCAATTTATTTTATTCCATGGAAAAACAGAATGATTTGGGGAGCAACGGCAGCAATGTTGCGGAACCTGTCTCATCATATTCACCCATAAGTAATATCAGCCCGTACAGATAATTATTGTCTGGCTAAAAAAACAGGATACGACTTCATTTTGGCCACATCATGGTTACGCCCTCGCTCACCAGCTATAAATTAATCTTTACACCGTATTAGCAAAACTAATCATTCTATTAGCTTTTCTGTATTGTGGTTTTCACTTCCTAGATGCATGATCTCAATATTACTTTGTTTTAATTTTAGAAAGTTTATGATCAGCGTATTTGACATGTTCAGTGTGGGTATTGGCCCATCAAGTTCACACACGGTAGGTCCCATGAAAGCGGGGGCCGAGTTCGTCAGTGAACTCTCACAAAACCCAGAAATGTTTGATTCCGTAGATAGCGTAAAAGTTGAGCTATTTGGTTCACTTGGGCAAACGGGTGTCGGCCATGGTACTGGAAAAGCAGTCATTTTAGGTTTACTTGGTGAACTCCCTGATTTAATTGATGTTGACAGCATCGACTCTAAGCTTGAAGAAATACGAAACCGCGAGCAACTTTTCCTGAACGGTGAAAAATACGTACGGTTTCCAAACAAAAACGCCATTATCTTCCATCGCCGAAAAACGTTACCTAAACATGCCAATGCACTCACGTTTTACGCTTATGCCAAAGATGAACTCGTAAAACAACAAACGTATTACAGTATTGGCGGCGGCTTTATCATTAAAGACGAGGATTTCGACGCGACGAAAGCGCACGCAGCCAGCCTGCAAGCTGCTGTACCTTTTCCGTTTAAAACCGCAGAAGAACTTCTTGCTTTATGCAAAACAAACGGCCTTAGCATCAGCTCGCTAATGTTGCGAAACGAGTCAACATTTAGGCCGAAACACGAAGTTAAGCAACAGCTTCACAATATCTGGCTGGTGATGAAAGCTTGTATTCAGCGCGGAATCGAAAGTGAAGGTATTCTTCCTGGTGGCTTGAAGGTCGTTCGCCGGGCTCCGGGCCTTTATCGCCGTCTTCAGACAGAACATACAAACGATCCAATGCAGACTATGGACTGGGTTAACCTTTTCGCGCTGGCAGTAAATGAAGAAAATGCCGCGGGTGGACGTGTGGTTACTGCTCCAACAAATGGCGCGGCTGGCATTATTCCCGCGGTGCTGCAATACGTTGATAAGTTTATTCGTCCTGTTGACGAAGAAGTAGCCAGTCGGTTCCTATTAACAGCAGGTGCTATCGGCATACTCTATAAGGAAAATGCATCAATTTCTGGCGCTGAAGTTGGCTGTCAAGGAGAAGTTGGTGTGGCGTGTTCTATGGCAGCAGGCGCTCTTGCTGAAATCATGGGCGGCACCGCTGCATCTGTAGAAAACGCGGCTGAAATTGGCATGGAACATAACCTCGGACTTACCTGCGACCCAGTAGGTGGCCTTGTGCAAGTACCTTGTATAGAAAGAAATGCTATGGGTGCCATAAAAGCAATTAACGCATCTCGCCTCGCGCTTCGCGGAACCGGCGAGCACAAAGTGTCGCTAGATAAGGTGATAAAAACCATGCGCGATACAGGAAACGATATGAAAACAAAATATAAAGAGACCGCTAGAGGGGGTCTGGCTGTAAACATTATCGAATGTTAACGCATATTATAAAAAATGGGGCGAAATGCCCCATTTTTAAAATTGCGAGATAACAGCACCGTGAACAAATCAATTACTTGACCGGTAGCGTTACCCCTTTGAACATCTTCTCTACTTCTTCATTGTTTTTAAGCATCATCGCCTTTTCGACTTTATCTTTTGTTAAATGAGGCGCAAATCGCTCAATGAAGTCATACATGTAGCTTCTTAAAAACGACCCTTTTCTAAAGCCAATTTTAGTCGTGCTGTAATCAAATAAATGACTCGCGTCAATCTTGACTAAGTCATCGTCTAGGTCTTCGCTTACCGCCATTGATGCAATCACACCAATGCCAACCCCCAGTCTTACATACGTCTTTATGACGTCAGCATCTGTTGCAGTGAATACAATCTTTGGCGTCAACCCTGCTCTTTCAAAAGCCTGATCTAATTCAGAGCGGCCCGTAAAACCAAAAACGTAAGTCACTAGCGGATACTTTGCAATGTCGGAAATATCAATCGTGCCTTTTTGTGAAAGCGGATGGTCTTTATTAACAATGACACTGCGATTCCAGTGATAGCAAGGGAGCATGACTAAATCGTTGTAAAGATGAAGGGCCTCTGTGGCGATAGCGAAATCCGCCTCCCCCTTGGCAGCTAAATCGCTTATTTGAGACGGGGTACCCTGGTGCATATGAAGCGAAACCTTTGGATACTTACTCATAAAACCCTGAATAACATCAGGCAGCGCATAGCGTGCTTGGGTATGAGTAGTCGCTATGTTCAACTTACCTTGATCAGGCAATGTATGTTCTCTGGCGACCGCTTTGATACTTTCAACCTTTGCAAGAATTTCCCTCGCAATATTTACAACATCATTTCCTGCGTCGGTAACATGAGTGAGGTGCTTGCCGCTACGGCCAAAAATTTGAACGCCTAATTCGTCTTCCAACATACGAACTTGTTTGCTGATACCAGGTTGTGAGGTATACAAACTCTCCGCCGTTGCCGATACATTCAAATTGTTATTAAGGACTTCTACGATATACCGTAGTTGTTGAAGCTTCATATTTACACCGTTCTCATGCGAAAAACTGACATTGTTCTGACACCGTTATAACCAAAACTGCTTGTTTTTACTAGTTACTATTACAAAAATGGCATTATAAAGTTGCATTTCATTCATTTTCTTACGATTTTAAGCAGTATTTCTTTGCGCTAGGTTAATTTGTTCTACATTATGGTGAAGTAAAAAGTAATGCACGGCAATAATCTGGTTATGATGCGTAGTAAACAAGTAACATCCACAATAGACTTCTCCTCAGTGCTTGCCGCCGCAGTGCACGATATGAAAAATTCTCTGTTTCTACTCATTCAGGCTATTGAGACGTTAAGCACAATTGTGTCGGTTGAAAATGTTGAAGCACAGGAACAAGTCGCCAGCGTTCACTACGAAGCATCGAGGTTAAATACTAATCTTGTTCAAATTCTTTCACTCTATCGAGCTGAGTTAGAGAGTCTTCCTATTACTGTTGATGAAAGTTTTATAAAAGATTTAATAGAAGATGTTGTCGGTTCAAATACGCTGTATATAAAACAAAAGAAAATATCTATTTCTACTTCTATAGATGAAGACCTAAGCTGGTATTTAGACGGTGAATTGATTTACTTACTGCTAAACGATGTCATTATCAATGCAATGAGGTATGGAACGTCAAAGATACACATATCAGCAAAGGTAGACGAAAACGCAAATTTGGTAATTACAATTGAAGATGACGGTCATGGTTACCCTCAATCTATGCTAAATAAAAGTCATGAAGAGCTATCTGATTTTGAATTAAGTCAAGGTCGCACCGGTCTGGGTTTGTTTTTCGCAAAGCTAATAGCTCGCGCACATTCCCAAGACGATAAAGAAGGAACTATCGCACTTTTTAACGGTGGTTCACTCGGTGGAAGTGTATTTGAAGTAAAAATACCGTAGTATTATTTAATAAAGTGAAGTAATTCAAAAAGTAACGCCTACATTAAAGTTGAGAGTGGCGTGATGAAAAATAGAACACAAACGGAAACACACGCATGTACGTGATAATTATAATTTTAATTGTTGTTTTGCTTATCGCGGCGATTTTTATCAATGCAATACAGCAGCATCGTCAAAAGCAAGAAGCTGAGCGTAGAGCAGAATTAGCTAAGCAGCGCGCGATTGTTGATGAAACCGATAAAGTCATTACTGCAAGTTTAAATATGCCGGTATCGTCACGCATTATGGGCATTTTGCACAATCGCATGCACAATGCGCTCAAAATCATGAATGAGTTGGCGAGTTCAGCGGATTTAAGGCAACGAATTTCAAGCAGCGAACAAGCAATGACAGCAGCCCTTTCCGATAATAGCGGTTCACTGGGCGAATTCACACTGCCGGATAACGACAAAATGATTATCCAGTATATTCAATCGGTGAAAAAGCTTCGTATTATGCTTCGTTCAGAGCACAGTAAAGGTCAAATTGATTCAAAAGTTTTTTCGGATGAAGATAAACAGCTTGAGCGTTTACAAGTTAAAGTCAATGTAGAAACGCTGATAAAACGCGGTCGCGCAGCTCTACAAACGAACATGCTAGGTTCTGCAAGACAGTATTTTGAAAAGGCAAAAGCGGCCCTTGAAAACCAAAATCCACAAGATGACTACTCAATGTCTAAACTGGCAACGCTAAATGAATGGTTGAGCGATATACAAAATAACTTGAAAAGCGTTAACGAAAAAGACCGGGTAAGAAGACAAGAAGAAGAAAGAGACGAGCTAGACGAATTATTTGCACCTAAGAAGAAGTGGTAGTGCTGGTCCCTGACGAACTTCAGGGATTGTCTAAGCCTTTTTATTGCGCATAATACGCTACCGCTAGATCCCACAAAGACTGAGCGGGTAGCGAAAGACTTCGTCTGGCGTTTCTAATTAAGCCTATGTTTTTTATAAGCGGCTCGTCAGGTACCTCCTTTACTACTAAGCCCAGTCCTTCCATTTGTCTTTTACAAATTGCCGGCATAACTGAAATACCCAAACCGTTTTGTATAAGCTTACCAAGGGTGGATAATTGGCCTGTTTCGGCAACGATATTAAGATCTCCATGCATGGCTAATTTTGTCTGGGTCCAATGACGCACAGCTGACCCTCTGTTCATCATAACAAGAGGCATCGTTAAGCAGTCAGACCATTTTATCTTAGTAGGTAGTAAAGAAGCTTGTTCTTGATTTGTCACTACGACGAACTGATCGTCGAAGAGACTCTCAAAGACTAACCCGTCTTTACGTTCTGGCTCAAAGGAAAAACCTATTTCTGAGCGTCCGGTTGTCACTTCATGAATAACTTGTTCCATCACGACGTCAACAATTCGCAAGTTAACGTTAGGGGCTCGCTGATGAAACTTACACAAAATTTCCGGTAAATGCGCCTCCGCAAATGAAGGCATTGCGCAAATCGTTAGCTGCCCTTTCGCCATAGCAAACAAATTTTGAATGTCTGAAAACGTGTTATCCCAATCGTGAAGAAGTCGAACAGCATTGGGAAATAGAACCTCGCCTTCAGGGGTAAGGCTTACATTGCGCGTATTTCGTTGAAACAGTTTGCCTCCGAGTTGCTCCTCCATCTTTTTTATCGCCGACGACAAAGCAGGCTGTGTTAGGTGGAGATTAACGGCGGCTTCGGCAAACGTAGAGGATTTGGCCACTTCTACAAATGCTTTAATTTGACGGTAAGATACATCCATAGCGAGCGCGCCCTTATTAATAAATTATATTTATTAATAGCAAGATTAATTCGATTTTACAAATCCAGCAACAATGCTGATACTTATTTTTAACAAATAATGTTGGAGAAAAAGTATGGCAGGGTTTAACAAAGTTGTATCGTCGTACGATGAGGCGATGGCCGGTCTTGAAGATGGTATGACAGTCATCGCCGGAGGCTTTGGTCTTTGCGGCATACCAGAAGGTCTTATCAGTCAAATTAAAAAAATGGGCACTACCGGCCTAACGGTTGTATCCAACAACTGTGGCGTGGATGGCTTTGGCCTGGGTCTTCTCCTTGAAGATAAGCAAATAGCCAAAATGGTATCTTCTTATGTTGGGGAAAATGCGCTATTTGAAAAACAGCTCTTAAACGGTGAGCTTGAAGTAGAGCTTACGCCACAAGGTACGCTGGCAGAAAAAATGCGAGCAGGTGGTGCAGGCATCCCGGCATTCTACACGGCTACGGGCTACGGCACGCCTGTAGGCGAAGGAAAAGAAGTAAAAGAATTCAATGGACGCCCATACATTCTTGAGCACGCTATTACGGGTGACTTTGCCATAGTGAAGGCATGGAAAGCAGATACCTTCGGAAACTGCATTTATCGTCATACCGCACAGAACTTTAATCCTATGGCAGCTACGGCAGGCAAGATCACCGTTGTAGAAGCCGAAGAAATTGTAGAGCCCGGCGCGCTTAACCCTAGCGAAATTCACACTCCGGGTATTTATGTAAATCGCGTAATTAAAGGGTCTTTCGAAAAACGCATTGAGCGTCGTGTAGTCAGCAAGGAGACAGTATAATGCTTAGTAGAGAACAAATTGCGATGCGCGTAGCCCAGGAGTTTAAAGATGGTGATTACGTTAATTTGGGCATTGGCATCCCTACCCTTGCAGCCAATTACGTGCCCGATGATATCAGCGTGATGCTTCAGTCGGAAAACGGCCTTTTAGGTATGGGACGCTACCCTAGCGAAAGTGAAATCGACGCTGACATGATAAACGCAGGTAAGGAAACCGTAACGGCAATAACGGGCGCGTCTATCTTCAGTAGCGCTGAAAGCTTTGCGATGATCCGAGGTGGGCACGTAGATTTCACGGTGCTTGGCGCTTTTGAGGTCGACGTATCGGGAAATATTGCGTCATGGATGATCCCAGGCAAGTTGGTCAAAGGCATGGGTGGCGCTATGGACCTTGTTGCCGGCGCAAAGAACATCATCGTTACCATGACCCATACAGATAAACACGGTAATCCAAAGCTACTTAGCGAATGCACGTTGCCATTAACCGGTGTAAATTGTATTACGCGTATCATCACCGATTTAGCAGTACTGAGCGTTGAGAATGGCGCATTTGTGCTTCAAGAGCGTGCTCCAGGCGTGAGCGTCGACGAGATTAAAGAGAAAACGGGTGGAAAACTCGTTGTCCCAGACAACGTACCTGAAATGCATTTTTAACCCACCTATTGATTGGGTTTCGTTGGTTCGCGCTTATCAAGCAACATTTAAGTAGTTGATTGGTAAACGTGAACCCTACCAGTGGTTCTCTTTTTGCTTAGTCACTGCTTAATAGCAGTGACGTTTTTTAACATCCAGAACCTCTAACCGAGCCGTTCGATAAGCCTTTCATTACGCTTTACATTAAGGGATAATGCGCCCGAACAATTATCTTTAAAGGCTTTATTTTCTTGCTAGTTACTGATTTACCTGTAAACCACAAAATTATTTCAAAGCTCGAAACCAAGAACATTTCGACGCTAACCGAAATTCAAGAACGCACAATGCTTCCTGCTATTCAAGGCAAGGATATTATAGCGTCATCAAAAACAGGGTCAGGTAAAACTTTCGCCTTTTTGGTACCAGCCATTAACCGACTACTATCGCAAAAAGCACTCAGTCGGCAGGATCCACGTGCACTTATTCTCGCACCAACCCGCGAACTAGCTAAACAAGTTTTCATTGAAACGAAGTCAATGTGTACGGGTTTAAATCTGACGTGTTCACTCATTGTGGGTGGCGAAAACTATAATGACCAAGTTAAAGGGCTTCGCCGCAACCCGCATATAATTGTGGGCACTGCTGGTCGCGTTGCGGATCACCTTTTAGATAAAAGTATGTATTTAAACGGTTTAGAGCTTCTGATCTTTGACGAAGCTGACCGCATGCTAGATTTAGGGTTTTCTGCACAGCTTAAGATGATTAATGACTATGCTGATCATAGAAAGCGCCAAACTATGCTGTTCTCTGCCACGCTTGATAACATCGAGCTCAAGCACATGACTGCACAGTTAACTAAGGGGGCTGTCAGGGTAGCAGTTGGCGACTCAACTGCCGAGCACGGTGATATTGTTCAGCAATGTTTTTTCGCTGATAACGTTCAAAATAAAGACCAAATTTTACAATTTGAATTGATAAATCGTGCATACAATCAAGCGATAGTTTTTACTGCAACCCGCGAGGACACAGATAGAATTGCTGCGCTTCTTAATGCGCAGAATCTTGAAGCCATTGCGCTTCGTGGTGACATGTTGCAAAGCCAACGTGCTGCAGTAATGAGCGCGTTTGCCCGTGGACAGCATAGTATTCTCGTTACTACCGACCTTGCATCTCGCGGTCTAGACCTGTCAAAAGTTGGTTTAGTGGTTAACTTTGACCTTCCTAAGAATGCTGATGAATATATTCACAGAATCGGCCGTACTGGACGTGCAGGGCAAAAAGGCGAAGCGTTCTCTTTAATTGGCCCACGTGATTGGAACAGCTTTGAAGCGTTAAAAAGCCACCTGCAATATGCATTAGAATGTTCGGCACATGACGAATTCGCTGCGTCGTTTAAAGGTTTTAAACCGAAGAAAAAAGTGACGAAAAAAACCAATGTACATAATGGTAAAAAGCGTATCGCTAAATCTGAAAAGACGGGCGCAAAGAAGCGCGTTGATACCATGTCGGGAGAAGATATCGGTATGGTCCCTGTTAAACGCAAACCAAGAAAATCACTCCCGGATGATGAGTGAAATTAACAGGCAATAGTTATTAATACCTAAACCGCCGCTAATGCTCATAAGCGGCGGGCAATATGACATTTAGTTTTAACGAACATTCTCTTACATTTTCTTTTTCAATCTCTTGCGAGTTTATGTTGTACTCTATTCAGGACATATCGTTAACCTGCAACGTTATAAGTTTAATATAAACATGAGTAAAGCTTCTTAAGCCTTTCTTCAAAACGGATTTTGCAAACATGAAAGCACGTAAACTCGTATTAATATCACTCTTCGCTGTCATTGTTGTTGCCGCACTTTTTTATCAGGAAATAATTGCGCGTGTATTATTACCTCAATACATCGAGTGGGCGCGTGAAACTGATCAGAAAGGGCTTAACGATGGTGTTCCGTTAAATGAAAAGGAACGATTACTCGCATCAGAAATAGGTATTAAACACCCAGAAAAAGTACGAATTGTTTATGTAGACCAAGTACCCTACCCTTATGAAAATTTTGTTTTGAAGGTATTTGGTGAAGCTGTTGGACTCGTTGGCGAAGGAATTGTTAACAACGCACAGGTTTTCGGTTATTCAATTTATGCGCGCAAAGACTTTGTACTTAATAAGCCAAAGTTGGCTCACGAGTTAGTGCATGTACTTCAGATTGAAAGAACCAGTTTAGATGACATTGTCACACAACATTTTTTTGACATGGCGGAATATGGCTACGACAAAGCACCGCTAGAAGTGGAAGCAGTAACGGCAAATGAAAAATACAGCACTGATTGGTAGCTTTTGCTAGGAAGCTTGCCAGCACCTTCTGAGTGGGTAATTATCTATGTGGATTAATGGTATTACGTCCAATTGAAATAAAAAACATCCACCTAGATCGCATTTATACATCTCCTTTCGTTAAATTTGGCATTGCAATATCACGTTGAATGTTGAAAACATAAGCTTCTAAGACAAATTCATTTGATACCCATACGGAAATCAAGCGTAATAAACCACCATGTTGATAAACTCTTCAGGTTCACGATGAAGACGGTGATGAAGAATATGGCAGTACAACATCGCGACGCTCGGCGGTCCCTGCCAAAAGGCCCCGTAACAGCGGCATATGAACTAAAAGTGGATGCGAGGGAGGTGCGACGAGATGACGCGCAAGTCGCTCTAGCGGCAAAGTTCGATGCCCTGCACGCGTCTCTTGCCTCGCTCCCACCAGTACCAGTAAATACTGAAAAACTGACAGAGAGCAGCTCTATCAGCAGCAGTCCGCTATTACGGTTATTGGCGCGTTCCTTGGCATCCGCCCAGTCCTTTTTTCAAAAGAAATGGTATTTGTGGTCTTTTGGTCCACCACCGAGAGGTATGTACATTCATGGCCCAGTTGGGGTTGGCAAGAGCTTTCTAATGGATCTCTTTTTTGCGTCGGTTACTGTTCCTGATGATAATTTTCGCTGTCATAAAAGCCACAGCAACAAGCACGCAAAAATAACCAAACGCCGTGTCCACTTTCATGAATTCATGTTAGACGTCCATCATCGAATCTTTGTCTACAAACAAACGCATCCCAGAGATGATGCGATCCCTGTTATTGCGCAACAATTGGCACAAGAAGCGCAACTCCTCTGTTTTGACGAGTTTCAGGTGACAGACATTGCCGATGCCATGATTTTGAAGCAGCTGTTTTCACATTTATTGGATTGTAATGTCGTGGTGATAGCTACCTCGAATCGATCCCCTGATGCCTTGTATGAGGGAGGCATAAACCGCTCGCTCTTTTTGCCGTTCATCGACATGTTGAAAGACACGACAGACATTATTTCAATGGAGGACTCCCAGAAAGATTATCGACGCGAAACTCGCGCGGATGGTGAATCCTATTTTTTGTCAGACACAGGTGTTTGTGGAGATGTTGATAAAAACATACAGGCGAAGTTAGAGGCAATATTTGGTGGTACAGCGTCCGGAAGTGAGACCGAAACCATTTCCGTTTTCTTTGGTCGCACCGTTCAGGTGGCTCGATTAAATGACCGATGCGCCTGGTTTGATTTTTCCGAGTTGTGCTACCAACCGCTCGGGGCGGCCGATTACATTTCCCTCTGCTACCGATTTCCGGTCATCATCATGGAAGGCGTTCCCCAACTAGACGCCAATCACCTCGACGAAGCGCGGCGATTCGTTACCCTTATTGATGCGTGTTATGAAGCTCGCACTCGTTTAGTGCTGACGTCACAAGTCCCGCTTAACGAATTGTTTGTCGATTTCGAAGCGCACGTTGAAAGCAATGATGGCGATGGAGAATTAATTGTCAGTGAGAAGGGAGGAAACTCGAGTTCCTTTGCGACGACCATGATTCGCACCAAAAAAGGTGAATATTATGAGTGGTCGGCGACGGGGCGAGTTGGCGTGTCACTGGCACAATTTTCGTCCGCCAATGATCTCGCCTTTTCCTTTCGACGAGCCGCATCTCGGTTGATAGAAATGGGGGGAAAAGAATGGGGACGGCAATGATTCCTGAAAAGTATTCATCTAACACACGTTCAACTAGCCTTAGCTTCGACTAAAACAGTGGATGGTACTTAGCGTTGATATTTCTTATGAACGACGAGGGAAGTAGACACCTTTCTGCAACAACCAGCTATGCTGACATTTATGAAAAAGCTGCCATTAGACAACTATTTTTCGTCTGAAATGATAATCAGCATTACGCTAATGCGGTAGCGTTAAGTTGGCAGGATACCAACACCAGTGAAACCCAATTCAATGTTGAGCGTGGGGAAAAGCCCAGCGGTTATGAACGTAAAGTCTGCCGCGGCCATCGCGTTTGGCTCTGTACAATGCTTTATCACATTGACGCATTAAAGAGTGTGTTCTTTCCGCACTAATATATTTGGTGTCCACCTCTGAAAAGGTTAGATTTTTTATAGCAGCACCTATCTGAAGCCTATGGTAACCACTGAGGATACCATTCGACATTCTTACGGTCACCGAAGCCGAAGTCATTGGCAGGCAAAGATAAACAAGCAACTTCACCAGATTTTGTTACGTCCAAAGCGTCATCAACGTTTATGCGTTATTTGCGGACATAAAAAAAAACGAGCACTTAATTAAAGCACTCGTTTTAACGATTTCTCTTTCATTAGCAAGACGCTAAGCAAACCCATCAACGGCGCTTGCGCAAAGCTTTAGTGATGGTGCTTCACTAAGTATAAACTTAGTATTCCCACCATCCTTCTTGCCACCAAGCCAAAAACTCTTCGAAATCGATGAAACCATCGTCATTACTGTCGATAAGCTTAAAGCCTTCTTGTACGTGGCTCACTTTGGTTTTTGGCGAAATAACGGTTAAAAGCTCAATGAACTCAGGCAAATCGATTTGGCCGTTGCCATCACGATCGAAAAAGCTGAAGTCCTTTCTGATTTCTTCAATTTTAGATTCTGAAAGTTGAGTGCTCACTCGCATTCCTTAATTTCAACTGCAATAAGTTCGAGTGTAACGTCCTTCTTTCTGACTGTCTACGCCTGATTTTCTTTCGCTTTAAGTGCGCGTAAACGTTGAGCTTCTGCTTTTTCTTTGCGCTTTTGTTCCATGGTTAAGCGCGCTTCGGTTCCCACATGTTCCTGTTGACGCTCTTTCGCCAGTTGGACCTGCTTTTCACGTTCTCTAAATCGCGCGATTTGATCGTCGGTATGCGTACCATAGCAATGTGGGCAGCTCACGCCAGGCTCGTATTTATCGCTTTGCTTGTCTTCTTCGGTAATTGGAAGCCTGCACGCGTAGCACTGCTCATAATGACTTTTTTCTAAATCATGGTTTACGGCAACTCGATTATCAAATACAAAGCAATCACCTTCCCACAAGGACTCTTCTTTTGGTACATCTTCTAGATACTGTAAAATACCGCCTTCTAGATGATAAACCTCATCAAAACCCTGCTCTTTCAGGTAAGCCGTAGATTTTTCACAGCGAATCCCGCCGGTGCAAAACATAGCGACCTTTTTGTTTTTAGTTGGGTCGAGTTCTTTCGCCACATATTCAGGAAACTCGCGAAAGGTTTCGGTTTTAGGGTCGATAGCGTTCTTAAACGTACCGATCTCAATTTCATAGCCGTTTCGCGTATCGATGACCGTTACGTCTGGGTCGCTTATGAGCGCATTCCAGTCTTTGGGCTTCACATAGGTGCCTACGGTTCGACGGGGGTCGATACCCTCTACGCCCATGGTCACGATTTCTTTCTTAAGCTTTACCTTCGTGCGGTAGAACGGCTGCTCTTCGTGAAGTGATTCTTTAACTGAGATAGGATTGATACGTTCATCGCTGTTTAAATAAGCGAGTAATGCGTCGATACCTTCTCGCGTACCGGAAACTGTTCCGTTTATGCCCTCATGGGCAAGAAGAAGTGTACCTTTGATACCATTTGCTTCCATCGTCTCTAGAAGCGGCTGGCGGATTTCTTTATAGTTTTCAAGCGCAACAAATTTATACATTGCGCATACAATATACTTGGACATAGTTTAACCTTTGCTGATTGGAGCGTAAGACCAGTGCAAAATGCGGCGCGCAATATAACAAAATTGGATGTTAAAAACTAGGGTTGATGCCGTAAGACGTTTTCGTGGTTGCAATAAAACGCTATGCGATATTTTCGAATGAAGGAACATCTATATACGCGTCTTTTTTAAACATGTCATTTGAATCACGGTTTCCATTGTGTGAAGAGAGAATATCGAAAAGTAATGTATTGTCCTCTTTAAGAGTATTCGTAACCTGCTTCTTTAATCGTTTCTGAGTCGCTAGACTGCAATTATCCATAACGTCATCGGGTATACGCTTGGCGTCATCTATTTGCGCTAGTGGCGGAGGCTTCATGCAGAGATGGAGCCTTGCGCTCGCATAGTTTTGTGATACTAAGCTAGAGAATGCATGCATGTTTTCCCATTCACTCTCGCTGGCCGCCAGTGAAGGACGTCTATAGTGATTAAGCGAAGCGAGTTGAGCCTCTATACTTTTTCTATTGTCACCGGCCGACGGTGCCGCGTCTATCTCAAACGGCTCAGCAACGCTATGCTGTTGCATAGCAAGATATAGAGAAAACAACGCCCCTTGTGTTGATGCGCGCGCGAGTACCCCACTTCGCTCCCAGTAAATACTGGGGTCGATAGGTGTTTGGTCACTCGCTGTAGGTGTATCCATCAAAATGCATCATTGTTACTTAATTTGTATACTTATGTTTTCGGCAAGATAATGTTTTTCTTAAGCTTATTTTTAAAAGTTAGATATACTTTTATTAAATCTTTGAGGGCACATTCACGGATGCGAAATGCAATTTAGCAACAAACAAGTGTTGATTGTGGAAGATCAACGCCCTTTCCTACTTCTTCTTAAAGGGCTGATGCATTCAATGGGCGCTTCGGATGTAGTCACCAAGTCGTCTGCTGAGCAGGCTGTATCACTTTGTAAAAAGCATAAATTCGATATCGTGATATGTGATCTGCATTTAGGGGCAGAAAATAAAAATGGGTATGAACTGGTAGAGGAGTTGCGCACCGGTAGCCTTATTCAACCGACGACGGTTTTTATTCTTATTAGTGCCGATAGCGCGCGTCCTATAGTATTAGGTTCCATCGAACGCCGTCCGGATGATTTTCTTATCAAACCTTTTTCACAGGTACAACTAAAGTCGCGAATTGTTCGCGCTTTTCAAAAGCGAAAATTTTTAAAGCAAGCATATACACTTATCAGTAAAGGTGAAATTAACAGCGCAATCGATCATATAGAAGCCTTACTAGATTCGCCGTCCCATTATAAAGGACATTGTGAGCAACTTTTGGTGGAGCTATATTGGCGTATCGGTATGCCAGAAAAAGCACTTGATGTTTTGAATGACTATATTGATGGAAAGCCTGTTCTCTGGGCGCAGATCGCCGTTGGCAAAACCTACCTTCAGCTGAAAGATTATGAAAAAGCGATTTCAATTGCCAAGAGAACGCTGAAGCGCAACAGGTTCAACGCGGATGCTCACGATATTCTTGCGCACGCGTACCAGGCTATGACCGCAGGTGATAAAGCGTTGGAGGCCATAAAAGAAGCGATAAAACTCTCTCCCTATTCGCTACCAAGGCATTTCAAAGCCTGTGAAATTGGCAGAGAGCATGAAGACTTGCTACTCGCCGCTAATTCCAGTCTAGCCATTTGGGATTTATCAAAACGTACCGTTCATAAAACAAGCCTGCATTGGTGTGGAATTATTAGAAGCTATTTAGATATAGCCGAATTTGCCGAAGATAAAAAGCAGCGTAATAAGTATCAACAAGAGGCCCTGCTTACACTTCAGCGGGGAAAGTTTGATGAACACCTTCAAAAAATTGACCGTGATTTTGACGTAAGTATTTTTGGAAATATCGTAAACGCTAGAATAAGTGCAATAGATGGTAAATTGATAGATGCAAAGCGTCACTTAGCGTCATCTCAGAACTTAATTGAAGATAAATATACCGAGGTTCCTACCGCTTATATTCCCGATAGTATAAATGTGATGTTCAAATTGGGAGAATTCGATGATGCGGTAAGACTTAACGCATTGCTTGAGACCCGTAGCGACGTGCTCGACCAAAACAGCGCAAGTATGTTAAAAATTCAAACTCAAAATGCACAAAAAAGTTTTGCCAGCTATCAGCAATTTAATCGTGAAGGAATACAGCATTATCAACAAAAAGACTACGAGCGTGCTAAGGCCTCATTTGCTCTCGCACAGGGTTTCGCGCCTGTGAATACTGGCGTTGCACTCAACCTTCTACAATGTCTCCTTCAAATAGCGATAGAAAAAGACAGTGCAGACGTTAATTTAATCAACGAATGTAAGCGTTTATTTAAGCTCATCGACGACATGTCACTTAGGGCTCCTTATAAAGACAAGTATGTCAATCTTCGAGATGAACTCTCTCAGTACATAGGTTTTTGACGGTCTAATTATGATCCCCACCTCTCGCCGTTGCGAAAGTTCGCAAAGACTTAATTGCATCGTGGTGTTTGTCAATCACTGATGTCAACACCCCATTTCCTCACAAAACACATATACTGTACATTTGTACAGTTTTAAAAATCGTGATATAACACGCAAGGTTTTAGGGCCTAACCAAAAAAGCGACAGGGAAGATTAATACCCGTCCGCAGAGATAATTACCCACTCAGCGAGACTTAAATTGTTCGTAATCGAGGCGTGTTACCGCGGGTATAGTGGTTCTACATCAAGGTGACACAACAAAGAGTACGGACATTTTAAACTCGCCCTAAGGGAAGGTCTGGCAAGCTTCTCAGTGGGCAATCATCTCTGCGGTTTGATATAAGATTACTGTTCCATTTTGCGTTTTAAATCTAAGGAATCTCTCATCTGTAATGCACGATAAACTTATACAAAAACTCGAAATACTCTCTGACGCTGCAAAATATGACGCTTCATGTGCAAGTGGTTCAGCAGGAAAACGACAGGCAGACAAAAGCGACAAAAGTGGTATAGGCTCACTTACCGGTGGTTCGGGGATATGTCATAGCTTCACACCTGATGGTCGGTGCGTTTCTTTATTAAAAATATTGATGACAAACTATTGTATCTACGATTGTCACTATTGCATAAATAGAGTATCGAGCAACGTGCGACGCGCCCGTTTTTCAGTTAAGGAAACCGTAGACCTTACGTTGAATTTTTATAAGCGCAATTACATCGAGGGCTTGTTTTTAAGTTCAGGTATTGTCGGTTCGCCAGATTTGACCATGGAAAGTATGGTGCGAATTGCTAAATCCTTGCGGCTCGATCATGGATTTAAAGGCTATATTCATCTTAAAACCATCCCCAATGCCTCGCCTGAATTGCAGGCGGAGGCTGGCTTATATGCTGATAGATTAAGCATCAATGTAGAAATGCCAACCCAACCCTCATTAAATAAATATGCACCAGAAAAAGACTTAGGCGCTATTCACGGGGCGATGAATACGTTGAAAGACAAAATCGCAGAGCATAGGGTTGAAACAACATATACAGGAAAACGGCCTCCTCGCTTCGCCCCTGGTGGGCAATCGACGCAGATGATCATCGGCGCTGATGATTCCAGCGATAAAATCATATTAGGAACAAGCGTTAAGCTCTACAGTGAGCAAAAATTACGTCGCGTTTATTACTCTGCATTTTCACCAATACCTGATGCGTCAGACGTTTTACCTTTAAAGCCAGCTCCCTTGATACGAGAGCACCGACTCTATCAAGCCGATTGGCTTCTGCGTTTTTACGGTTTTACTCTCGATGAGATTGTGCATGACAACATGCTTGATATGGAACATGACCCTAAACTTGCTTGGGCTCTTCGAAATCGCCATATATTCCCTATCGATTTAAATAAAGCCGATAAGATGCTTCTATTACGCGTGCCGGGCCTCGGTGCACGCACGGTACAAAAAATTCTGTCGATACGTCGCTACACGAAGATCAATTGGATAGACCTGACGAAGATGAAGCTCCCGTTGAAAAAGTTGAAACCGTTCATTAGCGTAGGCGATTACCGACCGGATATTCATCTTCTCGACAGTAACAACTTTGAACTTCAGTTTAAACAACCTAAACAGTTTGAGCTATTTGGCGGGTAGACACGTTCCCTTTAAAGGTAGTTGTAAAATGAAAGCGATAACCATTACCTCAGTACCTGGATTTGAAGCATGGCGTGATGCCTCGAGAGTGTGTTTAGCAGAATCAATCAGTCCTGAAAATGTGATTTGGCAAAATACGCAGCATGCTATTCAAGACGACCTTTTTGGCCATCAAGAAGCAACCGAAGTGCTCAATAAGCCAGGTAGGAAGCATACCGTTCCAAAAGCTGCCTTAGCGCTTTTTAAATACGCAATTTGTCACAGCGATGATACCCGTTTCGCACTGTGTTACCGAGTTTTGTGGCGGCTTGTTTATGAGAATAAAAACCTTATTCAATTGAAAACTGATGACGATATTATCAAGCTTTTTGCCATGGCAAAGGCGGTAAAGCGCGACGCGTATAAAATAAGCGCGTTTTTACGGTTTAGAGAGATCAATGTTGGCGGAAAAGCCCACTTCGTCGCATGGTACGAGCCGGAACACTATAGTCTAGAGTTGAAGCTTGGTTTTTTCCAAACCCGTTTTAAGAACATGCGATGGTCTATTCTTACTCCTTATCGCGCCGCTCATTGGGATACGGAAACACTTATCCTTGAGGATAACCCAGACTCCAGTGCTGTCCCCGACAGCGATCGTATCGAAAGTTACTGGCTAACTTACTACGCCAATATATTTAACCCTGCTCGAATCAAAACCAATGCAATGTTAAGTCAAATGCCTAAGAAATATTGGAAAAATATGCCTGAAACGTCATTAATTGGCGATATGATTAAACAGTCGGACGCCCGTGCACGCAAAATGATCAGTGATGGAAGTAAACACTAATCAAGTATATGTCCACGTGCTTTAAATAGCGTTACAAGGTGCAGCTTGTAATCATCTTTCCTGTTCACTCATCTAAACCCATTTGTTTTCTTACTTCTTTCGCCCATTGAGGTCGGGATTGCTCGTAATCCCAAATGCTGGCAGGCAATTTAATATTCCTATTAGCCTTTTTCAGTGCGTCGAACATCGCCTGTTTGTTGATGCTGTAGTTCTGATACATCAGTTCATGCACTGAGCCATCTTTTAGGCGTATAAGATTACGTAACATGCGATGAGTAGCGCTTTGTACCTGTACCAATTCAACTATATTATCTGTTGAAACAGTCAATTCTTTTCCGCCAAACAAAGGGTCGTTGTAGTAAAACGTATCGGAGGTAACCCTAATCTCAACCTGTCTATTTATTACCCATAAGTATGCTGCTATTCCCAGCAAAAGACATTCAGTTATCGCAACTACAATCAAAACGATAGGCTCGAATTGGTCTTTGATCAAATAGTTCTCGCAGGCCCAGTATATAACAGGTAACAAACATGCATTCGCCAGCACAATAAGACTAAACCGACGAGTTCTACGTACAAAATGATAATGGCAGTGCATTAATAAAACCCTTTAAACATATGCGCTTGGCACTGACTTGCAATGTAACGCCTACCCCTTAAAGTTGTCTACAGTCTTAATCAGGTCCTCTATGTTTTCAAGCAGTGTCTCACGTTGCTTATCAGTAAGGGTAGAAAAGACTTCTGAAATTAACGTAGCGGTAACTGTCATATTGTGTGCACTGCTCTGCTTATAAATTGCCGTTTTATAACTATCAGGGTTTTGCATCAGTGCCACTAGATCCCTTTCAAAGTCGTTATTGAACTTACGCGTTACAAAGAGCTTTCTTGCTGCATCTTGTATATTTCTGCGGTATTTAAGCCACTCTTCACCGGTGGGTATGAACTGGGATGCATATGTACGCACTATTTGTTTTTGCTCACTAGTAAGCTTCCCAATGCGTTCACTTATTGTCTCCTCTATACGTGTAACGCGGTCCTCTAAACGCTGTTTTTCTGTTTTTTCGAGCGCTTCTTGTCGCTCTTCTTCTTCCTCTTTGTTGTCTTTTTCAAGCGCAGCAAAAAGAGAGACAACTTGCTCATCATCCAGTGTTTTGGCAATTTCGGCCAATTCTGGGCTAACCTCATCTCGCACTCTCTCCCAATGCGATCTTGCATTGACAAGGTGCTCGTAAACAGAGCTGGAATCTAAGCTTCCTTCTTTCACTTGTCGTTTAATATCGATAAGTTGAGATTGATAGCGTTTAAGTTCCGATGTCTTATGCCAACGAAGCCAGTTTTGTAAATAATCATCGAACTTTTCTTCTTGCTCATCCTTAAGCTCAATATAATCGTCCATATACCAATAAATCCACCAATCAAGGTTGTTATAGGCCAGTTTAGAACTGCATGAAGCAAGAAACATGGTAAAAAACAATACTAACAGTGCGCGCATAACTCTTCCTTTTATGTTAACTACGTTAGTAGCAGTAAAACCGCTTATTTATTTTGAGAATCAAAGAGCATAAATAGAGGGTAGCTCGCCCTATTGCGAGGCTGTACTATTTTTCGTGACGGAACTACTCTTTTGAACAATGTTAATGTTAACTTTACGAAGCGAAACCCTATCGGTACTTTATCCATAGTGCCCGAAAAAAGAAGGACTTTATTGTGTCAAAACGTGTCGCAATTTTAACCTCTGGTGGTGACGCACCAGGTATGAATGCATGCATTCGCGCCGCAATTATTGCGTGCCAAAAAGCCAAGTTCACCTTGCTCGGTTATAAACACGGATATAATGGTTTACTGCATCAAGAGTATATTTCACTCTCTCTTGATTCGTCCCACAACCTTATCCAGCAAGGCGGTACCATTTTACATAGCGCGCGATGCAAAGCATTTGAATACCAAGAGGGGCAGATAAAGGCTGCAGAAAACTTGAGGCAGGCGGAAGTCGACACGCTGATAGTGATTGGTGGCGACGGATCATTTCGTGGCGCAGCCAAGTTAAGTGAACATTGGGAGGGGCAAATAATCGGTATTCCTGGCACTATAGATAACGATATAGCGGGAACAGATGCAACCATTGGCTATTTCACCGCCATTGACACAGCGATGAGTTCGATTGATAAAGTTCGCGACACGGCAGATGCCTTTGAACGTATATTTCTCGTGGAAGTAATGGGGCGTAACGCTGGATTTTTGGCGCTGAACGCAGCGTTGTCTTCGGCTGCAGATTATGTGATTGTACCTGAATTTTTTGAATCTCCCGATGTGGAAATAAGCAAGATAGTGGCGCAGATAAAAGCGCAGCGTGCATTAAAAGGCCCTGTAAGTTTTATTGCCGTTGTGGCGGAAAACGTGTGGCCAAACGGCTTACTAGGTCTTACTCAAGCATTGCAGCAGCATGGCATTAGTGATGTTAGGCCTGTTACATTAGGTCATGTACAACGGGGTGGCTCTCCTGTTGCGCAGGACCGTCTACTGGCAACAACCCTTGGGGAGCATGCCATACGTTTAGTAGGCACTGATGTGAACAACGTTATGGTAGGTGAAGTAAATCAGTGCCCCGTTACCGTGCCTTTGTCAATGACTTGGGAAAATACAAAGCCACTCAACGAGGCGCGTGTAGAGGCAATGCGTACGTTAATGAATGAGAGGTACGTGAGTCTATGACCTACGCCCTTTGACCATTTGCTAAATAGTTGACTCATTGCGAAATGCTTACTTATAAAGCAAAAAAGCCTTGTTTATGACTTAAACAAGGCTTCTAGATTGGCGATTATTCAGTAGTCGCTTTACATTTTCATTGCCGCTTTTACTTTATCGCGATGGCTACGGCTTACTTTCAGTTCGGTGTCGTTTTGAAGAATGAGGTGGTATTCACCACTAATGTGACTCACTAATTTTTTTACAAATCGGATATTGGCGATAGCTGAACGGTGTACCCGAACGAAAAACTGGGGATTAAGTTCTTGCTCTAGCTCTTTCATGGTCTTACGCATTATGTGCATGCCGTCCAGCGCATGAACACACATGTAGTCTCCAGCCGCGTCAATCCACTGAATGTCTTGCACGTTAACTCGTGTTACCTCTGAGCCGTCTTTTATAGCAAGAACGTCTGGGTAGGGATTGGTTTCTACCGGCTCACCATTGGCAAGTTTACGCAGAATTTCTTCGCAATCGTCACCTGTTAATTCAGCAACCAGACTTACAAGTTTTTGCGACTGTTCATCTTGATGTTGAGTTGAGAAGTACTCTCGTACTTTATTTAATGCAGCGCCTAGGCGCTCATCGTCTGCGGGCTTTAACAAGTAATCTAGCGCATGTACGTCAAACGCCTTTATCGCGTAGCTGTCATAGGCGGTAACGAACACGATCATGGGAATGGGTTGCTTTAGCTCCCGTAGCTTATGAATAACTTGAAACCCATTTAAACCAGGCATTTGAATATCTAAAAACACTAAATCTGGACGGTGCTGCGAGATACTGCTCACCGCTTCCAGACCGTTTTGACACTCGGCAAGCACCTGAACATCGTGATGGCGCTCTAACCTGGCGCGAAGCCCTTTGCGAGCCAAAGGTTCGTCGTCCACTACAATGGTTTTAATCACTTGCTTTGTCATACTATACGTCCTTAACTTCATAAGGAATGCGGATTCTTACGCGCACTCCAGAAGGCTGATTGTGTTCTATAGAGAATGCAAAATTACGATGATAAAGGGATTGCAAACGCTCTTTGATATTGGCCAAGCCCACGCCGTTCTCCCGACTAAGGGTACCGTTTTTAATATCCGCGCCGGGCCCGTTGTCGGCAACATCCATCAACAAGTCGTTGCCAAAAGTACGTGCTGTAATTGAAATACGGCCACCATTCTCCATTTTAGATATGGCGTGTTTTATCGAATTTTCAATTATAGGCTGTAAAATCATGCTCGGTACAAGTGCACCTTCGCAGCTTTCATCAATATCCCAGAGTACTTCTAATCGGTCGTCAAAACGCACTTTTTCTATTTCTAAGTAAAGGCGTAGTGCTTTAATTTCCTGTCCCAAAGGTACCCGTTTTATCGGATCGTTATCTAGCGAATAACGCAAAAAATCACTAAGGCGCGAAACCATCGCTTCTGCCGTATCGTTCTCTTTCAAAAGAATAAGCGTTGATATGGCGTTTAGCGTATTAAACAAAAAATGAGGATTGAGCTGATACCGCAACATCTTAATATGAGCCTGATGCGCCATTGTGCTTGCTTTAAGCGCATTCTGCTTCTCTTTTTGCAGCATCTGAAAGTTTTTGATGCCGAAGTACACGCCGCTCCAACACCCCACCATGATTAATGAGTTTATGGTATTGGTAAAGTACATATACCATTCATCTGGGCGATATCCATGCTTGTAGATTTCCCAGTAGTTGATGTTTTTCACCACGGCCCAAAGCAACGCAACAAGGTAACAAGAAACAATCACGATAATGATCATGTTAAGCGGCGATTGTTTTCGAGCCCACCTGTAGACATAGCGAAGAGGAATAGTGAGCAACCATCCTGCATAGGCATTGAGCATGATGATGAACACCCATATGGGCCTCACATCGTGGAGGAACGATCCAATGTAATAAATTATTGCGAATCCAGCCCAGCCCGCGCTGTGCAGCATCCAAAATAAGCGTTCATTACTTTCTATTACACGCTGAAAGCGACTCACAACGTTACCATTTTAAAGACTTATAGTAAGATTATACGCATGCATTGCTATCACCCAAGCAGCTTGGTCGTATGACTTATGCCTCTGGTCGCAGGTCAAAATCCTGATAGTAGGCATCTTTTGAAGAAAGATGTCAGTTTCTAGAGATCCCAAGGGGTAAGTTCTAATAGCTAATATTCATTCTTTTAAGCCAGTGAACCCACCACCACGCGGGTCCAACTAGCAGAAAGCGTAAATCATCCAAAAAGGACGGTTTTTTTCCTTCTATATGATGGCCGATAAATTGAAGACCCCACATAGCCACAAACAGAACTAACGAAAAAGACCACACAGTGATACCGAAGTAAACAAGGACATTAATCGCCCCGAAGCACAAAATCGTTAGTAAGGTCATTGCCGCACCAATGGGTCCAGACAAAAGGAAATAATAATACAGAACCGGTATAGCAATAATATGAGCCCACGTTATATCAAATTGCGCAATGAAATCGGGTACGGGTAAACTCCATAACAATGCGATCGATACAAAATAGATACTTGGCACCGCGATTGCGTGGATAAGAACGTTTGTTTTATTTTGGTGACTTTCGCCATATTGCATTAATAATCGCTCAATACTTCTCATGTGGATTCCCCCAGCCTGCCGTTTTAACGTTCAATAACTGCACATCCGTTATCATAATTTAACATGAACACTATGATAAAAGTGTATGTCGAGATAACAGCGTTTTTATCAGCTTCTCATCACAGGTAAAGGCGAGCCCGTAGTAAACCACATCATTTTCAATTTTGTGATTTTTCACTTTGGCATTAAGAGCCACTTCTTTACCGTCTAACGAATAATTTAGTTTCACATCCGATTCATCAATCAAAATTGGCCAATTTGGTTTTACTTGCAACGCAATTTTGCAGCCCTTCTGGCTCAAATCAATGATAATACCCGTTACGTTCTCATCGCTAGGGTAAACCTCTGCGTTGAGTGTTATAGATACACCGAGTTGGGCGCGTTTGACCGACCGAAGGCCAATGCTCTCTATGCGTTTAGGAAAAGTAGTGATAAGCAATCCGGAAGGCTTTGACAGAAGCTTAAGCACTTTCACTTTAAAGGCAATGACTTGTCCCGTATCGCCTTCTAGTACAGACCGCACGACAATGTCATTACCTACGGTAAGTGCGTCTCTCACCGTTATCCATTTCGCCGACGTAGGAATATGAAAAAGCAAGCACTCATCAATAAGCATGCCTATGTAGTCAGTTTTAACTCGCTTTGGGGCAGCAGGCATTGCTATTTGTAAATCAACTGTATCGCCGGGTACTAACGTACGCAAAGCATCTAAGTTTTCTTCGCTCAATAAACTGCTTTGTATTTTTTCAGCCATTTGTATTTGTTATTGCTGGACTTTGTGATGATAGGTTCAATGTACGCATCAAACAAAAACTAATCAACACTATGAGTCAAAAGAGGTGATATTTATGATAGCGATGATCCTATTGGGCTTACGGCAATAGATTGGTATAGTTGATAATTAGATTTTTCACCCTATTGGACGTTTATGCCTTCTGCTCTTCATTACACGTTAACTATTTCAAATTGGCGCGCTCATCAATTTACCGTCACATTACAAATACCGAAGCATAGTGAAAACACTCTAACGCTTTCATTGCCAAGCTGGATACCAGGTAGCTATATGGTGAGAGATTTTGCAAAGAGCATTGTCGAGTTAGATGTGATAAGCCTTGAAGATACAAAGAACGCGGTTCTGACTCCCCTTTCCATCACCAAGCTTGACAAACAAACGTGGCGTGTTGAAACCGGAGGTCACGCATGTACCGCTCAATACACTGTTTATGCGAACGATTTGTCTATCCGTTCGGCATTCATGAACGACCAGTATGCATTTATTAATGGTACAAGTGCGTTTCTAAAAGTGTCAGGGTTTGAAAATGCACGCCATGAACTCAGTGTAAAACTCAATGATGAAGACCCAACCACCGCGGATTGGAAAGCGTATACTTCAATGCCAAAGTGCAGCGATCACAGCCCTGTTTCTGAGTGGCATTTTATTGAGAATAGCTACGACGAATTTATCGATCACCCACTTTATGTCGGCGTTGCTGATATCCATTGCTTTGATGTTGACGGCGTCTCTTTTACCTTGCTCTTTTCTGGCACAAACAACATTGATTATGAGCGTATAGCCCGTGATTTAACGCCGATTTGTAAACATCATCTCGATTTATTTGGCACCCCTTGCGCTATCGACAATTATTTGTTTATGACGTTGCTAGCGGACAATGGCTTTGGTGGTCTTGAACATAAATATTCTACAGCCCTACTCTATCCGCGCTTTGATTTACCTCAGGTTGGCGATCCGGAGAAGAAAACGGATGGCTACATTACATTTTTAAGCTTGTGTAGCCATGAATTCTTTCACACCTGGCATGTAAAGCGAATTAAACCCAACGTGATGGTAAAGCCTGATTTATCTCAGGAAACGTATACGAATCAACTATGGATATATGAAGGTTTTACAAGTTTTTATGACGATGTCACCCTTGCCAGAGCTGGCGTAATCGAACCGCAAAAGTATCTCGATATTGTGGCGCAAAATGTCAGTCGACTTTTGCAAAATGCAGGGCGCTTTAAACAAAGTGCCGCAGAAAGCAGTTTTGATGCTTGGACAAAGTTTTATAAGCAAGACGCTAGCGCCACGAACAACATTGTGAGTTACTACACTAAAGGCGGCATCATTGCACTAGGACTCGATTTATTGCTTCGAAAGCAATCGAACAATGCGGTTAATTTAGACACGCTTATGCAGTTACTTTGGAAGCATTACGGGGTAGACGAAAAAGGCACACCCGATGATGTCATTCAACGTTTGTGCAAAACGCATTTTGATATCGATGTATCAGAATACTTGAACCGTGTGGTGTATGGCACAGACGATGTGGAGCTGGCTTCGTTAGTATCTGAAATGGGCGTAAACTATGCCGCTCGTGCTCGCCTGTTAGGTGAAGATAAAGGAGGTATTTCCACGCAGCCTGTTATCAAAAATCAGCTTGGCGCCACATTAAAGCCAGCAACCTTTGGACTAACGGTGATGCAGGTATTTGAAGGTCTTGCCGCAATGAAAGCAGGTATTCTTTTAAACGATGTCATCATTGCGATAAACGGCCACATCGTAAATACTCAGAAACTTCAGCGCCTATTAGATAATGCCCAAACATCCAAGGTAGACATTTCCCTTATTCGAGATGGACGACTTCTAACGCTCCCTCTTGAGGTGACTGAAGCTCGAAAAGAAATGGCTTACTTTGAAATCAATAATGAAGAAAAGCTTAGCCAGTGGCTGGGGAAGTAACGCCGCCCAGTAACGTAAAAACGAATAAGGCGCTATGAGTTCCCTCTAAAGCGCCTGTTTCTTTCGGTCTTTTCTCACGAATGATGACTAACCCAACTTAATGGTTACTGTTCGGGCGACCCCGAAATAATAGTCTGAGGATCTAAACGAATGTTGCCTAAATTAATTCGCCAGTCTAGATGCGGCCCTGTAGAGCGTCCTGTCGAGCCTATTGTACCGATCTGCTCGCCTTGTTTAACGGTTTCACCCACTTCTACCGTTATGGTGTCCATGTGAAGAAACGTGGAAAACACACGCATACCATGATCTAAAATCAGCGTGTTACCCGAATAGTAAAGGTCATCAGCTAGGGTCACAACACCATCAACAGGTGCATACACAGGCGTACCCGTTTCATTTGCGATATCCAAGCCATAGTGCGGCCACTTTGGCACACCATTTAATATGCGCTGACTACCGTATACACCTGAGATAACACCTTTAGCAGGCCATTCAAACCGCGTAAACAGGGCGTCCAAATCAGAGTTTCCACTTCGCGCGCTTGCCACATTGATATTGTCTTGCTTGATGCGCGCAGTAACTTCAGCAGGCGGTGTAACCATTTTTTGTTCTAACCCTTCAATTCGCTGAATATTGTATTCGCGTTTTTCAAGGACGATGTCACGCTGCCACTTGTTTCCATCGGCTAACTCAACAACCAAGGTTTGCTGAAGTGGTGCTTCTCTTTCAAAACCGACGACAAATTTCCCGTCTTTATTTGTTTGGACGTTTTCTCCATTGAGCGTTACTTTGGCTCCTGCGGGTGCTTGCCCGCGCAACAAAGCACCTTGCGTAAACTTGCCGTTCAGCGCAACGTCTATTTGCTCTTGACTAGGTAACACGTTGGTTTGGTCATTTAACTCTGCAGCCGCAGAAACAAATGACATAGAAGCAGCTGCGCTAAGCACCATCGCACATTTCAATATACGTGATATTGCAATGCCTAATCTGTCTTTTGAAAGCGTGAATACCATCGTTAACTCCCTTCCCTATAACTCGCAGTAATCGAACGTTAACCTTTTACTGTGGCGCCTTTACCCACGCCCTCGTATGCGATGACTTGGCAAACACCATCTGGCGTACGCTTCTTTTGCTCTTCCAAGAGATATTGCGCTAAACACTCAACGGTTGAATCGGTTTCAATGACTTCGCAATCTGATTTAGGAATTAATAGTTCAAAGTAGCCTTGCGATGACTCGTAAGCAAAACAGTGATAATCCTCGTCATTAGCGACCTCACCTTTAAGCTTTCTATCGCTGTAGGCAATTTCATCTTCACGGGTTGCTATATAAATATCGGCCCAACGGTCTGCCCAATATTGCTGACTTTCGTTACACACTTTGCCATCAAGAATTATATCAATACGCGAACGATGACCGTGCGCTATACGCTGGCAATTACCGTCGTGCTTTTTAAGCCCGTGAGTATAGTGATAATAAGGAGTTTTAATCACTTCTTCACGTAAATGCAGCGTTATGTTTTCAACGTTTTCAGGAAGGTGCGTCGCCAACACTTCTTTTAAGTAAACACCAACAGACTCCATGTTTATCTCATCAGAATAAACAAATGCATAGGCTTCGGCTGGGCAATGTAACATGATGCTACGCCCATCAGTGCAGATAAAACGGGTTTCAACCTGTTCAGAATCATCATCGTGAATGACTTGTGAACCGCTGTATTCAGCAGGTACAAGTAGCTTGTGGTCGACATACTCGTCGATAAGTCGCTTTAAGTTCTTTTTCACGTGACCAAAGTCTTGAACCATGCTCTCTTCGTTGAGTTCACCGTCCAAAATCACATCGACAATCCAGCTTTCTCCTACCATGCCACGCTTCGGGCAAAGGTAAGAGAAGTCCATCACTGTCAAATCATTTACAAATAATTGCATAACACCCTTGAATCGAGTTTATTTTCTACTGACTAGTATACGTTTTTTATCTTCGCTTCGCAGCGACTAGTCCATTGAAGATTGGCGATTAAGCTGATCTTTTAAATTTGGTGGAATTCCGCGAATTGTTAGCGTATCCGTAGCCGGGTCGTAAAACACCCTATCACCCATTAACTTGCGTTCGAAGCTTAGCGAGATACCACCGCCCTGACCGGTAAATTTAGCAAGTTGTTTTAGCGCTGCTGGGTCTGGCTGAATTTCTTTTTCAAGCGGCACTTCCATAGACTGCGTAAACGCAGAAAAATTACTGCTGGTCTCTTCATTTTGTGGAAGTCGGTTAGCCAGTTCATCTACCGATAAACTCTCGCCCGCATCAATCTTTTCTTTAAAGTATGATTTAACTTCTTCTCTGTGCTGATGCTGTTCTTGCGGGTCCAGAGACTCGCTGGCAAGGTAGGCATCAACGGTAGAAATCAATTGTTTATTTTGCTGCTTTACATCAACCAACTCTTCACAACCAACAAACTGCATAAAGAAGTCAGATACTTTTCGACCCATTCTCCCTTTTATAAAGCTAACGTAGCGTTGCTGTTCAGGTTGGATATCTAGCTGTGTTAAGTCGAAACGCACGGCTAACTGCATTTTCGCTAAATCCAAGTGCTCTCGAGCAGATAAGTCTAGCGAGTGAGTGACTTCTACATGTGACCGCGTATTTAGCAGTGCAATCATAAGATACTGAGTGGCTAAATATTCATACTGGCAGAAAATCAAAAAGCCGGTTTCTACCGTGCCCATTTCTGCCAAGGTGCGAACTAAGCGATGTGTAGCCGAGACCGAAAATGCGTGGAATGCCTCTTCGACATTGTCGCCGGCCGCTTTTTGAATATCCATATATTGCTTAAGACTTTCAGCAAACTCAGCCACATTCTCGGTACTTGTTTGGGTGATCGCTTCACCTTCTTCATTTTCAACTTTCGCTTCACGAGAGACTTCCGTAACAAAATGGCCAACGCCTTTTCCCGGTTTAGTGTTGAAGCTGTGGTTGATTTGATGGGCAAGAAGCTCAATTTCAGGTGTCACTGCTAAGCAGTTGTCACGTGGAATTGCTTCAATTTTCTCTTCTTTGTTTACAATCAAACGATGTACAACAAAGTGATGAATCAGTGCACTCATAGAGTATCAGGTGTCCTGTTGCTTAAAAAGTGTCAGAAATATTCAAAGAATTGCGGGATTTAAGAATGAATGATTGTACTCACTCAAACAACGATTATAATCATTTTATGTGTAAAACCATTCTTTTTATCAAAGATAATCATAAAAAAGAGGCGTAGCAATGCCCCAACAAAGCCGCTATAGCAACGACGAATTCGAAACGCTAATGAATAACGTTATTCTAACCCTTGAAGAAGGCGGTGCAAACCGTGATCTTTCACTGATGGTGTTAGGCAATGTTATTACGCACATTTTAAATACTCAGGTAGCCCCTGAAAATCGCGAAGCCATGGCAACACAATTTGCCGACGTTCTAAAGAAAAGCGTTAAAAATAGCTAAGGGATTGCATGATACTTGCTGAATCACCTCGTCGCCAGCGCGTTACTAAACTGGTAAATTGGGGGCACTGGTTTGCCTTGGCAAATATTGTCATCGCCATTGTCATTGCCTCAATTTTTGTTTTTTCATCGCCTATGCCTGGCACGGGTGTCGGCACTCTGTATCTTCTTGCCAATTGGTTTGGTCATATTGGGTTTATGACTTTTTTTGGCTTTGTAATTTTTATCCTTCCGTTGTGCTATTTGGTCAGTAATCAGAGGATCATAAAGTTAAGCGCATCAATCATCGCTGCGGTTGGCCTTGCGCTTTTGGCTTTTGATGCCCTGCTATTTAACCGTACTGGCTTTCACATTAGCTTTCACGCAGCAGATTTATTGCGAGATGAAGCACAATCAACCATGGCCATCGAAAGTTGGCAACAGTGGTCGTTTTTATTCCTGTTATTTATTGTATGGCTTGGCTTTCAACTTGTATTAGCGAATGCGATTTGGAAACGCGTTGAACGTTTTTCGCGCCACAAAGTCGGGATCCCTGTCACTACGTTTTTCGTGAGCTGTTTTGTCACTAGTCACGCAATCCATGTTTGGGCAGACGCAAGGCTTTATCAACCTATCATAAAGCAAGACAATATGTTCCCCTTGTCGTACCCAGCAACAGCCAAAACGACGATGTCACGATATGGTCTCCTTGACTTAGCTGCCTATGAAGAGCGAAAGCAACTTCAGTTCAATCCAGACATTCATAACATTACGTATCCAGCAGAACCTGTTTATTGTTCTGTCGAGACAAATAGAAATTTGACCGTAATAGTGCAAACAGATAGTGAACACGCTGTGGATTTGACGAATATTAACGGCATCACCTTAAATAAGGTATCCAATTACTACTCGACGGCGAGCTCTATAGAGGGTTTGATGACTTCAACCCTGTTTGGCGTACCTGAAATTTATCAAGACGCTTTGGCTCAGAAACGCCCTGTTCTTCTCGCGCTACCATTGGGTTCGGGAATGCCAGTGAGTATCCATAGTGATGAAGCGTTACCTCTTCCACAGTTGTCGGGGTACCTTCAGCCAATCACTAATAATCACCAAGGTCTTCACATCGCGTTTATGCCTAGTAAGGATGTGGAAAGCTATGTGAAAAGCACGCTCATTCGCAAACACGATATTATCGTCGCGACGGGATTTGGAGATAAAGAGGGAAAGGGCTCGCTTTACAGTACGCTTGAATTAAACGCGACAATAGCGAGTACGGAAGATTTAGCGCCTACCATACTTGGTGCTCTGGGCTGCAACGCACCGAGTACCTACTATTCAACGGGTCAAAATCTACTCTCTCCCTCAAGAGCATGGTTGGTCAGTACATCTGGCGAGCGCATTGTTGTATTTCACGACGGTAAGCGCACGGACGTATTGAGTAATGGAAGTTATGAAATTAACGACATGACGACGGGTAAACGCAGCAAAGACGCCCTAAACGTCGATCTGCTCAGTCAGGCAATAAAACACCTCTCTCGCTTTTCAACGCAAAACTGATTAAGTCTAAGATGTGCGGTAACGTCTCTTACCGCACATTTAATTAACCACATTATTTAAAAACACAGTCTTTTCAAAGCACTAGAAGGTTACGCGTAACGAGAAGCAGCAGCTAACAGTGCCGAAAAGCTCGAGACGCTTGTAACTTTGTGGTGCTGTGAGAGTAAACTTGATTGCTCACGAGTAGCAGTATTCTTCGACAGAAAGTAACTTTGCTTTAGCCCAGCAGCATCAGCAGCCTGTATATCGCGCCAACTGTCACCAATTAATACACTGCTAGCCAAATCAATATGCCAATCTTGCGCGGCGTTCAGAAGCATGCCGGGTGCTGGCTTGCGGCATTCACATGTCATTGCGTATTGCGGTATTTTCGCTTCTGGGTGATGTGGACAATAATAGACAGGCAATGAATGGATACCATTTGCAGAAAAATCTTTCTTAACCTGGTCCATTAACACATCAAAATCAGTCTCTGTGTAAAAACCACGCGCAATACCACTTTGATTTGTTACCACGATAGGCAGGTATCCCATTGATTGGAAGAAAAGGACTACATCAAAAATCCCTTCTATAAAATGGAAATCGTTATATGTCCCAACATAGCCATGGTCTGCGTTAATAACACCGTCCCTGTCTAAAAAAAGCGCGCGCTGTTTATCGGAACTGTTCATTGGGTGTCTTCATTGCTACGCTTTTGCCATAGTTGAATATGAAAATCAGCAGAAACTGACATAAGCTTTGTCACGATCTCATCAACTTTACCTTTAGGTAACTTCCAGTAGAACGGCGTCATCTTTATAAGCGCGAGAGCGTGCTCGTGGTGGTTAAATTCAATAGAAAACGAAAATACCTCACTACTTAATCGCGTAAAGCCTGTTCTCAACATGTCGTCAACTCGGTGCTGCTTAGGATTGTCATAAACGCGCTCTTTTAGCTCATATAAGTGATTTGGGCCAGGATCTACGGTAATAAGCAGGCCTTCACTTTTTAGTACCCTAAGGTATTCATCATTGCTACCAGGAGCGAAAACTTGAATTACGGCGTCTTGAGAGCCATCAGCAAGCGGGAGATCGAAGCTACTGGCGACCACGAACTGTAACTGCTTAAATGCCTTTGCTGCAAGTTCTACCGCAATTTTAGCAATATCGCTCCCTGCCCCTGTAACGTTCAACCCTTTTGAGGATAGTCCGTCGGTTACCGCATCTAAATAGCTGCCTTCACCACAGCCGGCATCATAAATATTAATGACGTTGGTTGCCCCATTGCCATTCGATGCTACGCGTCGCGTATTTAAATCAATTAAAGCATCCCCAAGAAGGGAAACCATTCTATCTTTAAGCGGTTTATAGGCGTTTAACTGGTGAAATTGCCTACGGGCCCGCACCATCTCCTTATCGTCTCCTGGTAATTTTGACTTTTTAAACTGAACAGGTAATAAATTCACATAACCTGATTTTGCCTTGTCAAAGCTGTGACCATTGAGGCAGCGCGTTTGTTTCGTGTCTAGAGAAATTGGAGATTTACAAAGTGGGCAGTGCCACATGGCAGGATCTTTTTTGTCAGTAATTTGCCGTAAAGGATACCAAATCCCATACCTTTACGGCAACAAGCTGTGATGTATTCCCCTATCACCAGGAAGTGACTGATACAAAAACGCTCACTTCAGCAATAGGCAGATAACAGCGCTGTCTTTTTCTGGAGAATCCCACTACTGAAGTGATGACAAGGGGTGACTTTCCTTCGACCAAGGCGATGTAAAGTGATGTTCAATTTCACTTTTCGGAACGTCTTCAACGTTTTTATACTTCCATTTTGGCGCCATATCTTTATCAATGAGTAACGCCCTGACGCCTTCTTGAAATTCGCCACTTTCTCCGCAACGACAAGACATATCGGCTTCCATTCTAAAGCATGCCGCAAGTGACATATCAGCCCCTCTTTTACACTGCTCAAAGACAAGGTGCATTGTAATGGGCGACCCCTTCGCAAGCGTGCTTTGCGCTTTTGAAAGCCACTTATCATTTTGCATGTCTGAAGAAAGAATCGCGTTAACGACGTCACTCACGTTGTCGGCTTCACATAGCCGATTAATGAGCGCCATATTGGGCTCAATGTTCCCTTGAGGCTCGCTTTCTGGTTTAGCAAGGTCGTTCAAGATAGTGTTTACCGCTTCTTGTAAACTGTTTTGATCGGTGGGACCCCACGTATAATTTACGAGTTGCTCGATCAAATTCGTCTTTTCGGAACTGGCCACCATAATGTCAGCGAGACCAACAAAGCATGCGTCAGCCGCGTTCATTTGGCCCCCAGTTAACCCTAGAAATAATCCGGACTTCCCAGGAAGACGAGGAAGGAAATAACTTCCTCCTACATCGGGATAGAGGCCAATGGTGATTTCGGGCATTGCCAAGCGTGAGGTTTCTGTAACTACCCGATGGCTAGCGCCACATAGAAGACCCATGCCACCGCCCATTACAATACCACTGCCCCACACTATAATCGGCTTGTTGTAGTTATGAATGGTGTAGTCCAACGTATATTCGGTTTCAAAAAATGTTTCCAGAAAGGCTGGAATTTGACCTTGTGCTTCCACCATTGACTTGTACATAGAGACGATATCACCGCCCGCACAGAAGGCCTTTTCACCGGCTGAATCAATAACAATCGCGACGATATCACTTCTCGTCTGCCACTTTTGAAGGGCTTTTAGCATGATGTCCGCCATTTCGAGGTCAAGCGCGTTCAAAGCCTTTGGCTTGTTTAACGTCAAGCGACCTATGTTAAAGCCATCGTTATTTGTACTAATCTCATCAACGACCACAACTGATTCGGCACCTGTCATTACAACTCCTCTTAAGAAATCCGTTAATAAAAAATGAGTGAAAGGAGCGTGTTACAACACGCTTCTTTCATCGGCCAATAAACGTCTGCCGATAATCACGCGCATAATTTCGTTAGTCCCTTCCAATATTTGATGAACGCGGACATCTCTGAAATGGCGCTCGAGCGGATATTCTTTTATGTAGCCATATCCACCGTGTAACTGTAGCGCGTCGTTACACACGTTAAAACCAACATCTGTTGCGAAGCGTTTTGCCATCGCACAGTACGTGGTTTTATCAGCGTCATCATTATCTAATTTACATGCGGCCATGCGAACCATTTGTCTTGCTGCCACTAATTCAGTGGCCATGTCAGCCAGCTTAAATTGTAACGCTTGAAAACCCGCAATAGGTTTACCAAACTGCTCGCGCTCATTCATGTAATCACGTGCGACATTTAATGCCTGCTGTGCGGTTCCTACTGAACAGGTTGCGATATTGATACGGCCACCATCTAAGCCCTGCATAGCCATTTTAAAGCCTTGACCTTCATCGCCTAATAACCAGCTTGCGTCTAACTTTACGTTATCAAAGGTAATCATACGGGTTGGCTGTGCGTTCCAGCCCATCTTTTCCTCGGCCTTGCCATATTCAATACCTTCTGCGTTTGCCGGAACAGCAAACGCCGATACACCTTTAGGACCTTCTTCACCGGTACGAGCCATAACAACCAGTACGTCCGTACTTCCTGCACCAGAAATAAAGACTTTAGCACCGTTTAAAACATAGCCGCCGTTTTCCTTGGTAGCTTTCGTTTTAAGTGACGCAGCATCAGAACCTGCGCCGGGTTCAGTAAGACAGTAGGACGCAAGCTTATTGCCCGATACCAGCGAATCACACCAAGTATTTTTAACTTCCTCGGTCCCCCACGTAGCAATCATCCATGTTGCCATGTTGTGTATGGTTAGCATAGCCGTCGTCGTTGTGCATCCCATAGCGAGTTGCTCGAATATAATCGACGAATCGAGGCGTGATAACCCCAGGCCCCCTGCACTCTCTGGTGCATATAAACCACAAAACCCTAATTCTCCTGCTTTTCTTATCGCTTCTACAGGAAAATAATGTTCTTTATCCCACATTGCCGCATTGGGTGCTAATTCTTGTTGCGCGAATTGTCGGGCAGTATCTTCAAAGGCTAATTGATCGTCTGTTAAATCAAAGTTCATGAGTCATACCTTCAATTGATTGGCTTTTGCGTAACAATAACCAATAGCTACCCCTTACGTAAACGTAAAGGTAAACATTCTTTTAATATAGATCGCATCTTACGTAAATATTTTGTGACGAAATTGGGCCGGAAATTAAAATTAGGCCAACTATCAATGGAATCTTGGTCTATTTGCTAATGCACTTTTCTGCCGCTACTGATAATGTAGTGACTTTGTCATTACTCACTAGGTAGCCGTGGAATTTAGAATAGCCATCGTAGAGGATAACGCCACTGCTCGAACTGCGCTTCGAGGGCACCTTATGTCTATTGCGAATTTAGAAGTGAGCAGTTTTGCAACGGGTGTTGAACTTAAGGCAGCGCTTAAAAAACAACACTTTGAGCTAGTGCTCATGGATTACCATCTCGGTGAGGGTAAAAACGGGGTTGAATGGATACAAAACTTGCGCGAGGCAGGATTTATTCGACCAAGCACAGGTATTATCTTTTTAACATCGGATAGGTCCCCACAAATTATAGGCCGCATTATGGACTTGCAGCCTGATGTTCTTTTGATCAAGCCCTACACCATTGCCTCCCTAACTCGGCAAGTTAAACATTATTTAACCTACCGAGACTTTATCAAAAACGCGTTACACGCCCTCGATAGTAAGCAACCTGATCGAGCGGTTAGCATCATAAGAGCTAAAATCAAAGAAGGTATACCGCCACGTCTCGTCGGAGACATAAGAAAACTTTATGCGCGACTTCTCGTTGAGTGCGGAGAAATTCGCAGTGCACTCACTATATATGAAGATGTATTGACCCGTTCTGAGAAGGTATTGTGGGCTCAGTGGGGTAAAATCAAGTGCCAATATGTCTCTGGGGAATGGCCAAAGTGTAAAAACTTCTTAGGGAATATGGTTAATTCGAGTCTTGCTCGTGATAAAGCGTTTGAATGGTTGGCGTCTATTTCCTTTGAGCAGAACGCCTTTGAGGATGTTGAAAAGTATTTAAATGAGATTAACTTCAGTGAACTGAGCCTTCCCGCGGCTAAGTTAAAAACCATTGCCTTTCAAAAACAAGACAAGGTGATAGAAGCAATTGATTTGCTTCAGAAAAAAAGAGCTATCCATCGAAGCGCTAAAGATAGGTTTATTGACTTCACGTTTGAACTTGCAGAATTTTATCTTTTTCTTGCTGAAGAATCTCCCGAAACAAACCGAGCCGAGAGTTTATCTCAGGCCCGTAAGCTGGTCGGCATAGCGGGCAGAAGCCAAGGCGACCCTCAAATTCTTCAGAAACGAGACTATCTTCTCGCATTCGGTGCAGTTATTGACGATGATTTAGAGAAAGCCGCAAATTTGCTTGAGGGCGACTACATAGACAACTATTTGCGTACTGAACCCTCGATATTAGTTATAGCGGCTAAGGTTCATCACGGCTTAGGTGATGAACGTAAAGCGGGCGAATTACTCCTGATGGCCAAGCAAAAAAATGTTGAGCTACAGGCTATCTCTGAACAAGTGATGAATGATGAACTCATTTTTTCTGGTGGAGAGCGATTAGGCTTGAATCACGAGCAGGCTGTACTTATTAACGAAACCGGCACCCAGCTATTTATTGAAGGGAGCTTCACAAGCGCAATGAAGCATTTTTATGACGCGTTTCATCTTTCGCCGGAAACGCCAGCATTTGGCTTGAATTTACTTCACTGTATGATTGAGGCAGATACGGGCGTATATCGAAAATTTAACCTTAAACAGCTCATTGCAAAGATAACAACAATGACATTAAATGAGACTAACAAATCACGTCTTGAGCAGCTTATTCTCTCTGCTCAAGAGCGTTCAATGTAACGGGTTAAATGCAAAGTCCCGATGTATAGTCAGGACCAACCAATGCGCTATATTGCACTAACCATACGACCTCATTATTTAAGGCGCGTCAACAAACTCGATGTATCCCAGCGTCCACCGCCTAGTTTTTGCACATCAGCGTAGTATTGGTCAACCAGCGCAGTAAGCGCCAGCGTAGAACCATTTTTACGTGCTTCATCTAGCGCAATGCCTAAGTCTTTTCGCATCCAATCAACAGCAAAACCAAAATCAAAACTATTGTTTAGCATAGTGCTGGCTCTGTTTTCCATCTGCCAAGATTGGGCTGCCCCTTTACTGATGACATCAATGACAGCATGACAATCTAATCCGGCTCTTTGCCCAAAATGCAACGCCTCCGCAAGCCCTTGTACAATGCCAGCAATACATATTTGATTCATCATTTTTGCTAATTGCCCGCTTCCACTTTTGCCTAGCAATTGACTGTGTCGTGCATAGTGAGACATCACAGGTTCAACTTTACTGTAAATGTCTTCATCACCACCCACCATTATTGTAAGTTGGCCGTTTTCAGCACCGGCCTGACCACCTGAGACCGGAGCATCGAGAAAGCCTATGTGCTTATCACTGCATGCGGCATAAAGTTCTCGTGCAATGTCTGCTGAAGCGGTTGTGTGATCGACAAGCACACTCCCCGGTTTCATTGCGTTAAGGGCTTGTGTAGCAACCTCTTTAACATCATTGTCGTTGCCCACACACATAAAAACAATAGCAGCATCTTTGCAGGCCTGATCCACTGTTTCACAGGCTGTTACTTGGGCTGTGCCGTTTTGATAACTTGATACCCAGTCCTTGGCCTTTTGTGTGGTTCTATTATAAACAGTTACAGGATAACCCGCTTTGCTCAAGTGTCCGGCCATTGGAAAACCCATTACACCCAAACCTAAAAAACTCACTTTAAAATCAGTCATACAAAATATACTCTAGAAACTAAACATCAATAGGTTGATTACTTAAGAGTAACAGACTTAACAACAACAAAAACATAGGAATTTACTTTGGAACTCTACGCGCACCCTGTAACCCTCAATACCGGCGAACAAACGACCCTGGAACAATACAAAGGAAAAGTATTGCTTATCGTCAATACTGCCAGCAAATGTGGCTTTACCCCTCAATATGAGGGGTTGGAGACACTGTACAAAAAGTATAAAGATAAAGGTCTAGAAGTCTTAGGATTTCCATGCGATCAATTTGGTCATCAAGAGCCAGGGAGCGATGATGATATCGCACAGTTTTGTAGCTTAAACTTCGGGGTTTCCTTTCCCTTGTTCAAAAAAACCATAGTCAATGGTCATGATGCAAATCCACTTTTTGAAGCATTAAAAGAACAGGCGCCAGGTCTTTTGGGTACGAAGCGAATAAAATGGAATTTTACAAAGTTTCTTGTCACTTCAGACGGTAAAGTACTTAAGCGATACGCGCCAACTATCAAACCTTCTGCAATTGAAAAGGATATCGTCAAGCTTTTGCCTGTAGCGTAATAATTGGTAGGCATCTTCACTATACTTTATTACAAGGTATAAACGTGACACAGGAAGGTTAAAAATGAACCATAGCGCCAGCAGGAAAGTCGTTTTTTACAGTACTCGCCCTTATGAAAAACAGGTTTTTACCGAACTACTCGATGCCCGCAATAAAACGCTCTCCTCTCCAATAGAGGCGACATTTTATGAGCATCCGCTTACGGCCTCAACGGCATCAGGTAGTAAAGGATTTTCTGATGTTGTGGTATTTGTAAATGACGATGTAAATGCGCATACCCTTAACGCATTGAAAGAAAATGATGTAAGGCATGTGGCGCTCAGGTGTGCGGGCTATAACAATGTAGATATTAATGCTGCCGCCAAAGCAGGAATAAGTGTAAGCCGTGTGCCCGCTTACAGTCCAGAAACTGTGGCTGAACATACGCTGGCACTTATTCTTACATTAAATAGAAAAACACATAAGGCGTATAACCGGGTCAGAGAAGGAAATTTCAACCTGCAAGGCTTGATGGGATTTACCCTTCACCAAAAGTACGTCGGTGTTATTGGAACGGGAAAAATTGGCAAAGCAGTTATTAGGATACTATTAGGCATTGGCTGCAATGTATTATGTTTCGACCCGGAACCGTCTCCCTCTGTTGAGCGCATGGGGGCTAAGTATGTTTCTCTAGACGAACTGTTGTCGAAAAGTATTATCATAACGTTGCATTGCCCGCTCAATGAGAATAGCCACCACATCATCAACGCCAATAGTATTGCCAAGATGCGAGACGGCGTCATGCTTATCAACACCTCCCGTGGTGGTCTCATTGACGACTATGCGATCGTGAAGGGTCTTAAATCCAAGAAAATAGGTTATTTAGGGTTGGACGTTTATGAAAGAGAATCCGAACTCTTTTTTAGCGACCACTCTCAAGACATTATACAGGATGATGTTTTTCAACGACTGACTACTTTCCCTAATGTTTTGATCACAGGGCACCAAGGGTTCTTTACTCATGAAGCCTTGCATGAAATTGGCGAAATAACGCTTGATAATATACTCAAAGGCGGCAACCGAATCTGAAGTGTAGCCGCCTTGATGTAGAACCCCTATACCTGCGGTAACACGCCGCGATGACGAACATTTTAACTCTCGCTGAGTGGGTAACTATCTAAGCGAACAGGTATAAAACAAATACGTGACGCTACATTTTTTTCAACATCAGGTGGAAGTATTTTCCGAGCCACATATAAGGTTCGGTTTTGTGGTATTGGCGTTCTAACGCAAGTAAGTCATCAAACTTACTGCTTTGATGGCTGGTATCCCGCATGTAATCATGAAAACAGCGAATTCCAGCCTTTTCCAGCACTTCAAAGCCTAATTTCTCACAGTGCTCTACCACGCGCATCGCACTGAGCGGTTGTTTAGGATTTAACCTTACCTGCTTTTTTACTTTCATTCCCTTAGCGATGTAGTCAAAATTGCCGTAAATCGCATTGGCAAATAAGTTCGCATCTTGATTAAAAAAACTAAGACTAAGGCAGGCTCCCGGCCTCATGTTGTGAAAGATGAAATCTATTGCGTCAAAAGGGGCTTCAAGCCATTCAAGGACGGCGTGACAAACCACTAGGTCGTAGTTGGCTAAATCTTCTATCGCCTGCAAATACTGTTGTTTGATCGTTATATTATCAAATTCCCCAAGTAACGTCTGTGCTTGTTCAAGGACATCCTTTGAAGCGTCCGTAAGCGTTACCGAGTGACCCATTGACGCTATATGGGCAGTCATCACCCCTGTTCCACCACCTATTTCAATGGCGCGAAGCGGTGTTGTTAAATAGGGCGAGAGAACGTCACAGAGTAAAGTATGTCGTAACTTACCCTTTGTAGTACCGTAAATATTATTTGAAAACTTTTCCGCGATACCATCAAAAATACGATCGTTGTTCATTTAGCGTTCTTTTCCCTATGCAGGATTGTCGACATCTATAAATTCGACTGGTAACTGGAACTTCTCTGCAATGTGCTCACCCAGCGACTTCACTCCGTAGCGCTCAGTAGCGTGGTGCCCTGCAGCAAAAAAAGTAATCCCCATTTCCCTCGCGGTATGCACGGTTTGCTCTGACACCTCACCGGTAATAAATGCGTCTACACCAAGTTCAACGGCTTGTTCAATAAACCCTTGCCCGCCGCCCGTGCACCAAGCAAGTGTCGAGATAGGTTTAGACACAGGACCTTCTATTAACACATCTCTTCCTAGCAAGCCCTGTAACTTTGACTGTAACGCTGTCCCTTCAATCTCTTCTTCGAAAGTTCCCTGCATGACAACACCAACAGGCTTTACGCCACTTACCGCACTCACATTTTGTATGCCTAACAGTGTGGCGAGCTGACGATTGTTGCCAAACTCTGGGTGTACATCCAGTGGAAGATGATAGGCATAAAGGTTAATGTCGTTGGAGAGCAACGCCAGAAGACGACGCTTTTTCATTCCAGCAATCACTTGTGATTCACCTTTCCAAAAATAACCATGATGAACTATGAGGGCATCAGCTTTAGCGTCTATTGCAGCATCAACCAGCGCCTGAGAAGCAGTGACGCCAGTAACTATTTTTTCGATTTTATTTGCGCCCTCAACCTGTAAACCATTTGGGCAATAATCGCTGATTTCACTAACCCTTAACATTCCATTTAGATAATTTTGCAGTTCTAGGTTGGTTATAGACACAAGTCCTCCGGCTAAAAGTTAGACAAATAGTTCAAAAAACGTTATAAAAAGACGCGAACGTTTAGCATTATACCTGTAATTAGACAAATGTGAGTGGTGAGTGAGTCCAATTTTTTGCGGCACGAGCCAGTTTAGATTTTATGCTACGTGATAATATTTCTGGCGTTGTCGCGGTAGCATCATAAGTCTCAAAACGTTCGTCATCTTAACAAAATGAAGAGCAAAAAAGCATGACCAACTTAGACAAAGACGCAGTAATAACAGCATTTACTGACGCTTACCAAAAAGCGCACGGAAAAGCCCCATCTATCGAAAGCAAAAGTGGATGGTACAGCATCGACGGCGGCAAAAACGTGCGATTAGCACAACTTCAAGAAATGACAGAATCTTTAAACTCAGCACCTGACATCGCCAAGAAAAAGACGCCAAAGAAAGACACAAAAGCAACCGCTAAACCCTCAGGAAAAAAAGCAACAACGTCTAAAAAATCAGGATTTTCAGTGAAAGACTTTTGGGCAGAGAAACTCAATGCAGAAGCGCCCGGCGCTACCCTTCCACGGTAAATAATGTAAAACACATTTCTTATTTCTAAGGCGCTTCACCCTTCGTGATATACAGCGTTACTTGAATGGTGCTTGTGATAGGTGAGCGCGCCAATACGTTGATTCGTTGATCAATGACGTACTGCGAACAATCTAAAGGCCATTTTCATGTACATTATTTACCCGCCAGGCCTTGAGCAACAAATGGCACAAGGTGTTGAATAACTTCTTTTATATCGACATGCTTGTGAAAATCAGATTCAGCGATTTCCGTCAGCGCCTGACTCGACGCCATCGAAAAAACGAAGCTGCCCATCGCAAAATGCAGACGCCAAAATAGTTCTTCTTCAGGTAGTTCAGGTAGGCAACGTCTTATAGCGTCAACGAGCGCACGAATACAATCACCGTAATCGTTCATTAGAAATTTACGCAAATGTCCTTGTGTTTCGTTATACCCTCGCCCCAGTAACTTTACAAACGTTGCTGTACCCTGCTCTGAAAGCGTATTGAGATTTAACATGGGTGGGATCAAGGAATATAAAAGTTGCTCAACGCCTTTGGCACCTTCAATCGGTGACAAGGACGCCAGACACGACTCTACCTGTGGCATAAGGTGATCAAAGTACCGTTTGAACACGGCTTGAATTAAATTCTTCTTACTGCCGAAATGATAATTCACAGACGCTAAATTCACTTCTGCTCTTGCAGTGATTTCTCGCATGGAGGTTTGCGTAAATCCGCTCTGAGAAAACAAGAATTCCGCCGCATCTAAGATATCGGTTTTAGTGTGCCGTGCCATATTATTTTTATTATCTTTTTATAGGTTAAAAAACTTAACTCACGTCTGTATGAGTAGAAAGCGATATCATACCGATCCTAAAAATACAGACGCGATGTTGACATTAAAACCAGTGACGCGCTTTATTCATTGATTTCATGAACACGCGCTCAGCAACGTGTGCTACCGACATACCAAGTTTCTCAGCAACATTCTTTTTCACTGCGTACTTGACGCTAAAAATTTCTCGCGCTGGGTATTGTGAAAGAATGTAGTCATCTGACGTAGTAATGTCGTCAACTAAACCCAATGATTTTGCTTTTATGCCAGGCCAGTATTCACCCGTTGCCACCTTGTCAATATTCATATCTGGGCGCTGACTTTGAACAAAGTCCTTAAACAGCACATGAATTTCTTCAATTTCTTCTTTGAACTTTGCTCGACCTTCATCGTTATTTTCACCAAAAATAGTGAGGGTACGCTTAAATTCACCCGCGGTATGCTGCTCAAATTCAATATCGTTTTTCTTGAGGAGCTTGTTAAAATTAGGCAGTTGAGCTAACACACCGATACTTCCGATATAAGCAAACTGAGAAGCCAATAATTTATCCGCAACACAAGCCATCATGTAGCCGCCGCTCGCCGCAACTTTATCTACCGCAATAGTAAGCTTTAGCCCTTTTTCTTTAATGCGCTGTAACTGCGACGCAGCAAGTCCATAGCCATGCACGACGCCGCCGCCACTTTCAAGGCGCACCAACACTTCATCGGCTTCATTGGCGACACACAGGATCGCAGTTATTTCTTCACGTAAGTGCTCCACTTCGTTCGCATCCATAGAGCCTTTGAAATCAATAACAAAGAGGCGAGACTTTGCTGACGAATCATCCTGCTCCTTGTCTTTTGCTTTACTCTTAGCTTTGGCTTCTTTTTTCTGTTCTTTGGCTAACTTTTTGAGTGCATTTTTATCCAAAAGGACGTGTTTTGCATAATTCGTAACATCTTTCAATTGCTCAGAAATAGAAACGATTTCCAGCTGCCCCTTACCTTGCTTTTGCTTACTCGCAACACCAACAATAGTTGAAACAACCACGATAAAAGCAACGACAAGTGTTACTGATTTAGCAACAAACAACCCGTATTCGTACAAAAACTCCAAACTCTACTCCTAGTAAAATTAACGGGTAACCCTAAATAGCAAACCCATAAGTAAATAGCGACTTACCGATTAACGGCAAAGTCGCTGTTTTCATTACGCTATAATACCAGTCTCACGCTAGTCTGACGATAGGGTAAGCTGCTCTATCTTATTCGCTTCGATTTCTTCTTCTGTAAAAAAGATATCCCTTAACGTTGGTTGAGTAGAATAAAGTTGAGTTTGGTCTAAAAAGTGCTCGCTGCCATACTTGCGAGACTGAGAGTAAGTCAAGATACCACGCCCCTTAGGACCTTCATCGGTAAAGTTGATCACCATCGCCCAGCTAGTACCGTAATTGATATGATAGCCTTGCCCCTCAGCACTCATGATGGTGCTACTGTTTACTGGATTATAAGTATGGCGTGGCAGCAGTGTGCCGTTTCTATTGCGAATAGCGTCAAAGACATTAAAGCCGCCTTCAATATTGTGCGCGCCCGCCCATGGCAACTTTATTCCTGAAGCTGAACCATCAGGTAAGCTTCGCTCCACAAATTGAACGTCTCCCAACGGTGCGTCAAACGCGATCCCCGCCGCTTCAATAACTTGAGTGGCCCTTGCTAACTGTTGCAACGTCAACTCATTTTGTACTAATCCAGATGGTGTTGTTACAGGTGCATCCAAGGAGAACGGTATTTCCCACTGTGGCGCTCGATTAAACTGGAAGGCAAACTCTCTAAACACGTGCGCACCTGTACTAGCAAGATTCATCGTACCGTCCCAGTCTTCTAATGCTTCGCATGCTTGCATTACACTCACGCTCGTTCCGTCTACATCTACAGGCGTATCACCCTGTGCTGCGCATAAAGAGAGTAGCGAAGACAGAATGTTTTCAGCTAAATAGCTCCTGTTATTTAATAGCAACCCTTCGACCTCTTGTGGTGTAAAGGTACCGTCACTGCCCGCTTCATTCTCTATGAACTGCTGTCCCATACGTGAACGCAAAGATTGCTGATTATCGACTTTTCCAAACAGCGGATTGCTCACAACAATGGGTGAATTTAAATTCGTCAACCAATAGCTATCGTTTGAATTCTGAACCGAATCGGTACCTTCGTACTTCGGAGCCTCTTCGTAAGGAACAGGTCCTTCAAAATCAAACTGTGAAATATTGCCGGGTAATACGGTAAATCCAGCAGCAGCTTTCGTTTGAATGAGTAATGGATTTGTGGTCAGTTGTTCAATTGCCGTCTCTGTAAGGTTCGGCACGGTAGAATCATCAATGTAAAAAACCTGACCATCAGCAGAAGCTGCCATCGTATTGTTAAAAATAACGCCATCGTAAACTTTAAACGCCTGCTTAAATTCCTCCATGGAGGTCGCCATATTCATAGCAAGCCAATGATCCACAATATCAAAGTTTGGCAAATTGGCGTCTTTAATGGCAAACGCATTGTTACCCGTCCAATCGAAGTTTCCTGGTACTTCGATCATCGGGCCGTAGTTTGTGTAATACGCCGTCTTGTTGAGCTTAATGGTTTGACCGCCACCCACTGCGACATCAATCTGCATTGGCTTTTCATAGATAGTTCGTCTGTTGCCGTCAACTAAATGGGTAAGGCCAGATTCATCGTTTTCATCAAGGGTTAGTTGATATACAACAAAATGTTCTGCCGTAGAGAAGGTATGTGTCCACGCGACGTTTTCATTAAACCCAATGTTTACAGCTCCAGGTAACCCCATCAATGACCCGCCTGTAACGTTTAAATGACCGGGAACTTGTGCATGAAAGTTCCAAAAGCGTAAGTTGCCTGTGTGTGGAAAATGTGGGTTCCCCAAAACCATGCCTTTGCCATTGGTGGTTTTATCGCTGCCTAGACCCCATCCATTCGAGCCCATTTCTTGAGGATTTCTCTCCGGCAGGCCTACCGTTGGTGTGATCTTCAATGAAGAAGCAACTTCAGTTGTAGAGGCCGCTGGAGTTGGTAGATAGCTTTTACCTTCAGGGGCAGCAATAAACATAGGTCCAAGGAAATTCGCAGCCCCCGGAAGTAACGCTACACCTAATGAATACGTTAAGAGGTCCACACTGTCAATTTCTGTGACCCAAGGTTGACCTGCGCAACTTTGGTCTTGCTCATCTAAAGGCGTTTCATTTAAATACCGGTTATACCCAGCCGTGTAACCTTGGAACATTGCCCGCGAGTTTGCTGACAACCGCGGTAAATTTTCTTCTGCAAGTTCGCGAATGCCTAAGGTTAAAAAACCAAAATCGTTAATCAGGTGCTCAGAATCACCACTTCCGGGCACCGTATCGGGACCGAAATATTTTGCACGCTCAGAGTTATACTTGACGATCTGGTCAGCCAGTACGCACAGGTTATCGCGAGCAAATGCATAACCTACCCCGTAGGCCATACTTTCAAGGTTATCAGCTTTTACGTGCGGAACCCCATAGGTCGTCCATGTTACGTCAGCTGAAAGCGTACCATCTGGCGAAAACGCTGGTATAGGCGTTGGTGTTGGTTCAGGTATTGTTGGTGGTGTGGGCGCGGGTTGCTCTACGTTTGAAAAATCATTGTTATTGTCGCCACATGCAGTAAGTAGTGCAGTGAGCGAGAGTGCAATAAGCGTCCGTTTAGCGGTGAATGTAGTGTGATTTATCATCGACAAATTTTCCCTAATGATGAATGGATAAGGTCATTGACTTCATCGTTGCACACCGTTTAAGCGGTGGTTTTAAGCCAAAAGTCTAAACTGATCGGACCTTGCATTTACACTACATTAACAACATTGAACATTCAAATAACATTATGGTTCTTAAACAAAAAAGCCGGCGTAATTGCCTAATGCCAGTCAGTTAAGCTGACTGGCATTTTTCTTTGTGGGGTATTTAGTCGGTCTTTTCCTCACTACTCTGGGGTAATACCTGTCAGGTCGTTTGTCAGGGAGCCTCATCATCCTCAGCGATTCC
>Ga0181596_10000281_pt1 | contig 52151 bp, 40 predicted proteins | sample 041ome_6_FD_148655 | JGI IMG/M metagenome (GOLD analysis project Ga0181596, IMG submission 148655) | Coastal salt marsh microbial communities from the Groves Creek Marsh, Skidaway Island, Georgia - 041402US metaG (spades assembly) | ecosystem: Environmental > Aquatic > Marine > Intertidal zone... | reverse complement strand
AGCTTAGCAACCCACCAAGAGTTCAAGAGAAAGAACTCAAGGAGCCAGAGAGAATCTCACTCAGGACCCCTAAGGATCTCGAACTTAAAGAAACAGAGCTAGTCTCTGTTTTTTTTCGCCTAAAATAAATTAACCTAAGAACTTAATCATTACACCAGCAGCTACTGCTGATCCAATTACACCTGCTATATTTGGACCCATTGCATGCATTAAAAGATGATTTTGAGAATTATATTCAAGACCAACTTTATTTACGACTCTTGCAGCCATAGGTACAGCGGAAACACCTGCAGCACCAATTAATGGATTTATTTTTGTTTTACTGAAAACATTAATAAGTTTTGCTACCAAAACACCAGCTGCAGTTCCTATAGCAAAGGCAATCATTCCAAGAATTAAAATACCTAATGTTTCAGCAGATAGAAATTTATCAGCAGCAAGTTTAGATCCAACTGATAAGCCCAAGAAAATAGTAACAATATTTATTAAAGAATTTTGAGCAACATCACTTAGTCGATCAACAACTAAAGATTCTTTCATGAGATTACCAAGGCATAACATACCTAATAAAGGTGCAGCACTAGGTAGTAACAATCCAACTAGTAAAAATAACATTATTGGAAAAACAATTTTTTCTTTTTGTGAGACATTCCTTAATTGGACCATTGCTATAGTTCTTTCCTCTGAAGAGGTTAAGGCTCTCATTATTGGTGGTTGAATTAAAGGCACTAATGCCATGTATGAATATGCAGCAACAGCAATTGGTCCTAATAGTTCTGGCGCTAAAATAGATGATACATAAATAGCAGTAGGACCATCAGCGCCACCTATAATGCCAGTTGCAGCTGCCTGTTTCAAGGTAAAGTCTATCAAGCCGTAATAGTCTAGTAAAAGAGCACCCATAACTGTTGCAAAAATACCAAATTGTGCTGCAGCACCTAATATAAGAGTTTTTGGATTTGCCAATAATGGACCAAAATCTGTCATAGCTCCAACACCCATAAATATGAGAAGGGGAGCAATACCTGAGCCAATAGCAGTCTCATAAAAAATATATAAAATACCTGGACTATAACCTATGTTTCTTGCTGCTTCATTAAGCAGATTTAATTCACCATAAGATGCATTTTTAATAGCTTCCGATAAATCATTTGAAGAGATCGAAAGGCTTGTGATTACCTTATTAATTTCATCTATATTATTTGCATAAAGAAGTTTCTCAATAGGACTCATAGATAATCCTATTTCTGGGATATTTGTAAGAAGAGCTCCAAATCCTATTGGTAGTAATAATAAAGGTTCAAATTTTTTATTTATGGCAAGATATATTAATAATAAGCCAACAAGAATCATTACTGCCTGACCGCCAGTTAGACTAAAAATACCCAGGCTAGAAAAAAATTCAAACAAACTCATTTATATAACCTCAAAAAGAGCTTCACCTGGCTGAACTTTATCACCATCTTTTATAAAAATTTGTTTAATTGTTCCTTTAGATGGAGTTTTAATAGTTGTTTCCATTTTCATTGCCTCTAAAACAACAACAGTTTCATCTTGATTAATTTTATCTCCAACTTTCTTTTCAATTTTAAATATATTTCCTGCTAATGGAGCAGTAACTATTAAACCCTCTTGCAATGAAAATGCATCTTCTATGTTTTGATCTTTTGTGAGCTTGTATTCACCATTAATAATTTCTGGATCATTAGTTTTAGAGTATTTAACTAAATAATCTGTATCATCAATTACAATTTTATAAAAACCTTCTTTATGTTCAGTGATTTGAGTGGGTGATTTTTCAAAAAACTCTTTATTATTTTTATTTTCTAGAAACTTTAGACCAATTTCAGGGAAGAGGGTGTATATAAGAATATTTTCTTCATTATTTTCAATATCAATATTTTTTTCTTTAATGGCTTTAACATATTTTTCTTTTGTTAAATCATATTCATTTTTATCTATTAAATCTGCTGGCCTGCATGTCACAGGTTCATCTTCATTTAGAACTTTAGATTGGAGATCTTTATCAACGCCAGATGGTGTCTTGCCATATTCACCTTTTAGAAGAGCAGATGTTTCTTTTGTAATTACTTTATATCTTTCGTTATTTAAAACATTAATAACTGCTTGGGTGCCAACTATTTGTGATGTTGGTGTAACCAAAGGAATATATCCTAAATCAGCACGAACATTTGGAATCTCTTCAATAACTTCATCAAATTTATCAATGGCATTTTGTTCTTTTAGCTGATTTTCAAGATTAGTTAACATACCACCTGGAACTTGAGAAGTAATTATTCTAGCATCCACTCCTTTTAAAGAGCCTTCAAAGTTAGAGTATTTTTTTCTAATTTCTCTAAAGTGTTTAGCAATTGGCTCAAGTGATTCTAAGCTTATATTTGTTTCATAATCTGCACCATTTAATATACCAACTACTGTTTCAGTTGGTGAATGGCCATAGGTCAAGCTCATCGATGATATAGAAGTATCAATATTATCAACTCCTGCTTCAGCGCATTTGATTGCAGTTGTTGTAGACATTCCAGTTGTTGCATGGCTATGCAAATGTATTGGGACTTCAATAACCTCCTTAAGCTTTGAAACTAATTCAAAACCTACATAAGGATCTAAAAGACCTGCCATATCTTTAATCGCTAACGAATGACAACCAAGGTCTTGAAGTTTTTTACCTAGATCTACCCATGTTTGCATATTATGAACTGGGCTTGTCGTATATGAGATTGTTCCTTGAGCATGACCTTCAAAATCTATTGTTGCCTTGATAGCTGTTTCCATATTTCTATAGTCATTGAGGGCATCAAATATTCGATAAACATCAACTCCATTTTCTTTTGATTTTTCAATGAATTTATAAACTATCTCATCTGAATAGTGCTTATAGCCGAGAAGGTTTTGACCTCTTAAAAGCATTTGCTGAGGAGTATTAGGCATGTTTGATTTAATTTTCCTAATTCTTTCCCATGGATCTTCTCCAAGATATCTAATACAAGAATCGAATATAGCTCCACCCCATGATTCAACAGACCAATAACCTATTGAATCCATATGAGAAAGAATTGATTCCATGTCCTCATATCTGAGCCTTGTGGCTAATATCGATTGATGCCCATCTCTAAGAACTACCTCAGTTATACCAATATTCTTTTTATTCATTGAAGATTCTCTTATTAATGTAATTAATTATTTCCAAATGTGTTTTAGGAATATCATTAGAAATTTGATTTTGATTTATATTATTTTCTTCTTTTTTAATATCTTCTTTAAGAATTAGAGCTGCTACATTAATTAAAATTATTAATATTGCAAGAAATATAAATACAGTAAGCATGCCTGTAAGCATTAAATTTATTCCTGACAAAATTAAATCACTCATCATAATAATCGAAAAAATTTTATTGAAACTCTAGATATTAATTTAATATCTTTTTATATTAATGAAAATATTATACAATATATTATATTAATATAAAATATTGTAAATAATTTACATTATTAAATATAAGAATTTTTATTATAACTATGAAAATAGCAATCAACGGTTTTGGACGAATTGGAAAAAACATAACTAGGCACTTAATTGATGCTGGTTATTTAAATAGTCAGGGTGGTGATTTAGAGCTTGTTGCAATTAATGATTTAGGCAAGATTGAATCAAATGCTCACTTACTAAAATATGATTCTATTCATGGAGCTATTCAAAATAGTATAAAAGTTCACAATGATGATTTAATCATAGACAACTCATCCATAAAATATTTTTCTGAAAGAAATCCTGAAGATCTTCCATGGGGTGATTTGGATATTGATATTGTTTTTGAATGTACAGGTATTTTTACTTCAAGAGATGCAGCATCGAGTCATATAAAAGCCGGAGCAAAAAAAGTTCTTATTTCTGCTCCTGCTCAAAACCCTGATAAAACAATAGTATATGGAGTAAATCATAAACAGTTAACCAGCGATGATATTATTATTTCAAATGCTTCGTGCACCACAAATTGTTTAGCACCTTTAGCAAAAATTATTAATGATAATTATGTTATAAAAAGCGGACTTGTTAATACTGTTCATGCAAGCACAAATGATCAGAGTTTGTTAGATGTAGCTCATTCAGATTTGTACAGAGCTAGAGCAGCTTCAGCTTCAATAATCCCATCTAAAACTGGTGCAGCCAAAGCAATTGGCTTAGTAATACCTGAGCTTGATGGCAAATTAAATGGTATGGCTACAAGAGTGCCAACATTAAATGTATCTATGCTAGATTTCACTTTTGAAACAGAAAAGAACTTCACCATTGATCAATTAGTTGAGACAATTAGAGCTGCAGCAAATAAAGATTATAAAGATATTCTTTTGGTTTGTGATTTGCCACTTGTAAGCACTGATTTTAATCACAACCCATCATCATCAATATTTGATAGCAATCACTTATATCAGATTGGCAATCAAACCAAAATTCTTGCTTGGTATGATAATGAATGGGGTTTTTCTAAGAGAATGATTGATTTATCAAAATATATAAAAGAAATTTCATCCATTTCATTCAAAGAAACTGCATAAAAACAACAATAAGGGTATATACTTGCTGCTGTTTATAGGGTTATTATGAATTTCACCAGAACTAAGATTATTTGCACAATTGGTCCAGCTACTGAAAGCTTGTCAGCCCTAAGAAAGCTTTATGAAAATGGAATGAATGTTGCAAGAATCAATATGTCTCATGCTTCGCATAAATCAGCAAAAATTATTATTGATAGAATTAATAAAATCAATAAAGAGCAAAAAATTCAATCAGGAAAAATAGGCATTCTTCTTGACACACAGGGCCCTGAAATAAGAACAGGCGATACAGAGCTGCCATTGGAGTTAAATGTAGGAGAAGAGGTAACTTTAACTGTTCGTGATGAGGTAGATGTTGAAACTTCCTCAATAAAAATTAATTATAAAGATTTAGTACATAGTGTGAATGAGGGCTCAAGAATATCTGTGGATAATGGCCTGATAAATTTTATGGTTTTATCAAAAGATTCTGAAACTCTAAGGTGTAAAGTTTTAGATGGTGGAAAATTAGGTTCAAAAAGACACGTTAATCTTCCAGGTGTTAGAGTTAATCTTCCTTCATTAACAGCAAAAGATCTTGAAGATATTTCTTTTGGTATAAAAAATAAAGTTGATTTTATAGCTCTATCTTTTGTAAGGAATGCAGATGATCTTCAAAAACTTCAAGAAATTCTTGATAAGAAAAAATCTCATGCAAAAATCATAGCAAAGATCGAGAATCAAGAAGGTTTAGATAATATTCATGATATTAGTAAAGCTGCATGGGGTGTTATGGTTGCAAGAGGCGATCTAGGAATAGAGACAAGTTTGGTTGACTTACCCAATATACAAAGAAGAATTATGTATGCGTGTGCTAAGTGGGGCAGAAGGTCCATCGTTGCAACTCATTTACTTGAATCAATGATTGAAAATCCAACTCCTACTAGAGCTGAGGTAACTGATATAGCTAACGCTATATATGAAGGCACAGATGCAATTATGCTTTCAGGTGAAACTAGTGTTGGAAAATATCCATCAGAGTGTGTAAATCTTTTAAAATCTATTGCCGAGAAAACAGAAAAATTTAGAACTTTAGGATATGAAAAAAACTTTGTACCTAATTCTGATTGGCAGCATATAGGGGTAGCTGCAAAAAATTTAGCTGAGTCTATTAATGCAGATGGTATTATAGCCATCACAAGAACCGGAAAGACAGCTAATTACATTTCTAATTCAAAGCCTCATGGAATTCCAATTTTCACTTTTACAGGAAATAAAAAAACTCTTAATCAGTTATCATTAGTTGGTTCAACCGTTCCCTTTTATTTATCTAATTTAAGCGATCATGACACTACGCTGATTAAGGTTACAAAAATATTAAAAAAATATTACGGTAAAGAAAATCTTAAGTTCATAATGGTCTCAAGTATTTTCTCCGAAGAGCATTCAGAAGCAATTCAAATAATTAATATATAAATTAATGCAAGAAATAAGTCAGCAAATAATAAATCTACTAGAAGAAGATATTAAATCAGAGGGATATTCAAATTTAATAGTAAGTGGAGGCTCAAGCCCTGTAAAAATTTTTGAAGATCTATGTAAAGTAAATCTAGATTGGTCTAAAGTAAATATTTCTTTGGTTGACGATAGGGTTGTTGATAAATCTCATAAAGATTCTAATGAAAAATTAGTTAAAGATGTCTTGATGTCTGGTTATGCAGGGGATGCAAAATTTATTTCAATATGCAATGAATCAAAAGAGCTGTCTAATATATATAGACCTTATTCAGTTATGCTTCTTGGAATGGGGGAGGACGGACATTTTGCATCTTTGTTCCCACAATTAATTATAAGTAATCCTGATTATTTTGATGTATCAAAGGATCCAGAAATCTTTTTTACCGAACCAATGGGTAACCCATGTCATAAAAGAGTGAGTATGAATATTTCAATGATTCTTAATTCAAAAAATATCTTTTTGCTTGTTTCGAGTAAAGAGAAATTAGAAATTCTTAACCAAGCTAAAACTGATACAGCTTTGCCACTTTACTACTTGCTTAACCAAAATATTGCTGAAATAAAAATAGTACAAAATTATTAATATTTATATCTAGCTTTTTATAAGATTCTTGCTAAGTAAAAAAAGAACGTTTTAACACGCTGTAATAAGCTTTAAATATAGACATTATGTAATTAATGTAACTTATTTACATTTTTTTTTAATTTTAATAAAAAACTTGCATAAATTTACATATTTGTGTATTTTAAGCTCTATTATATTTAGAGCCACTAAATATATAAAACAAACTATATATGGGGGAAACATATGTATACTAAAAATCTAGTCTCAAGAAGAGATGCTGTTCTATCTGGATTAGCTCTTTCTTTGGCTTCACTCCCAACAATGGCCCAATCAACAGGTGACGAATCTGTTGAAGAAGTTGTTGTTCTGGGTTCTTATGCGCAAAGTTTAAAAAATGCGATTGATAAGAAAAGAAATGCTGATGGTGTCGTAGACGCTATTACAGCTGAGGATATTGGTAAATACCCTGATACAAACCTTGCTGAGTCATTGGCTAGGATTACAGGTGTGTCTATTGATAGATTCAATGGAGAGGGTTCAAGAGTAACAGTTCGTGGTCTTGGTCCTGATTTTAACCTTGTTACTTTAAACGGAAGAAGTATGCCAACAGTTGGAGGCAGATCATTTGATTTTGCTGATATTTCACCTCATGGTATAGCTGCTGTTGAAGTATACAAAACAGGTAATGCTGCTATTCCTACAGGAGGAATAGGTGCAACTATTAACATGGTAACAACTAAACCACTAGATGCTCCTGGCTTTATTGGTGTAGTTGAAGCTTCAGCTTTAGATGCATACAGTGTAAATGGAGATGACTATACACCACAAATTATGGGTATTTTCTCTAATACATTTGCTGATGATACTATTGGTGTATCTTTATCTGCTTCTCATCAAGTTAGACATAACAGAGAAGAGCAAGCTAGAGTTGATAACTGGAGACCAAATGTAAATCCAACTGATCCAAATGCTGTTTGGGAAAACAACAATAAAAGACCAGATGGTTATACATGGTATCCACAGAATGCTGGTTATAACATTGCTGATAACGAAACTGAAAGAACTAACCTTCAGTTCACTCTTCAATGGCAGCCTTCTGATGATGTTAGAGCAACTTTAGACTACACAAATTCAGAATATGAGTTCTTCGGTGAAAGAAGAGGTCTTGGAATTTGGTTTAATGGTTTCGGTTCAACTACTCAAGCTGTAACAAACGAAAGAGGAACATATACTTTTGTTGAAGAGGCTGGTGGTGACTATGCTGTTAACATTGGTGCTGGTGGTAAATACAACGAAAACAATTCAGTTGGTTTTAATCTTGAATGGAATGCATCAGATAGCTTGACTGTTACTTTTGATGCGCATGATTCAGATGCTGAAGGTAAAGGTGATCCTAAATGGGGTAGTGATACTTACATGATTACTGGTAACACTTCATATTGGGGTGATGCTATGGGTGACCCAACTGCAACAATTAATAGAAAATCTGCAACATACTATTCAACTGGTATTCACAGATGGACTTTTGATTTAGCTGGTGGACAAGAAGCATTATTACCATCTGATTTGGGTACATTATTCCTTGGTGCCTCAGACTACTATTCATCAAATGATATGTCTCAGTACCAATTAACAGGTTTATGGGAAAATCAAGATGATAGTGCTTTAAAAAGCATTAAATTTGGTGTTTCTAAATCTGAGCAAGATTGGGTAAATCAAAATATGTTCTCTGGGCAACTTCCTGCTGGTTGGTGGGGATATTCAGAATCATATGTGCCTGATGATGCATGGGTTGCTAATAGTTTGGCTGGATGGTTATCAGATGCTGCTAATAGTGGTAACTATGGTGTTACATATTATTGGGATATGCCATTAGACCTTATTGCTTACTATTACGAGACAATGGGTTTTACTGATTCTGAAGGAGTTTCTAGAACTTATGATGGACCTGGTGGTGGACCTATCGCTGGTTGGTATTGTTGTTATGCTGGTGAATGGGGTCCTGACTACAGAGATGCTGAAGGTTACGGTCACATTAATGCTGGACCGGTTGATTCAGATGCGAGAGTTAAAGAAGAAAATACTTCATACTTTGTTCAAGCTGATTTTGAAACAGAATTCAACGGAATGCCTGTTGATGTTGTTACTGGCTTAAGATATGAATCTTCTGATGTAACTGCTGCTGGTCTTGAAACACCGATTGTAAATATTGCATGGGTTGGTGGTAATGAATTTGCTTATGTTGAAGGTGAAAAAGGCTTTACTTCCGGAATGGGAGATAACAAATTCTTCTTACCTAGCATCGATGCAAAAATTGGAATTTCTGATGATGAGATTGTTAGATTCTCATACAGCAGAACTATAACTAGACCTGGTATTGGTTCTTTAAGATCAACAACAGATTTTCCTGGAACACCAAAAATTGGTCAAAGAAAAGCTAATGTAGGTAACCCAGAGTTATTACCATATGTTTCAGATAATATTGATGTAACTTATGAAAATTACTATGCGGATGGAAGTTATTTTGCAATAAGTTACTGGAGAAAGGTTGTTGATAACTTCTTACAATCAAGAACTACACAAGAATCTGTGAACGGTATTAGAGATGTTTACTTTGGTCAAGCAGCAGATGCTTGTAGAGCTGACATTCAAGCAGGTGGCGGAGTTGCTACTGATATGGATGTATTTGCATGTCTAACTGGTTCTGTTGGTGGAACACAATTATTGCCTGATGGAGATGATCCACTTGCATTATTTGATGTAACAAGAGAAGTTAACGAAGAAACTGGAACTCTATATGGTTTCGAAATAGCTGCTCAACATTTATTTGAAGATGGTTATGGTGTAACTGCTAACTATACTTCTGTTAATGGTGATGTTGAGGCTGATAGAGATGCTATTGGTTACCAATTTGCTCTTACTGGAATGAGTGATAGTGCAAACTTATCTGGTTTCTATGAAACTGACAAATATTCTGTCAGACTTTCATGGAATTGGAGAGACGAGTTCTTAGGTGGATTCGATCAGCACTCATCTCCTGTATTTACAGAAGAATATGAGCAGTGGGACTTAAATGCTACTTATAGTCTAAATGATCAAGTTGAAGTATTTGTTCAAGGATTAAACCTTACAGAAGAAGTTGTAAGAACTTATGTAAGATATCCTGAGCAATTATTAGCTCTTGGTCAATATGGTACTACCTGGATTATAGGGGGTAGATATAGATTCTAATTAAACTCTCCCCAGTTTAATTAGTTGATTACTATTAAAAAAACCTCCCCGTTTTTTTAATGTAAATTTAAAAAGGCTACTTGTAAAAAGTAGCCTTTTTTCTTTGTATAATAAGTTATGAAACATGAAGTTTTAAATAATGTAGATCATGCAAATTTGATGATAAACAGCCAATTTAAACCTGGTTGTGGCTTTGATTTTAATCTTACAAGTGTCTTTCCAGTTGAATATATAAGATTACAGTCTCATTTCCCAATATTTTTTACTCATGATAAAAAAAATAATTTTTATCAAAGTGTGGCTATGCTGGGTTTTGAGGAAAATGAGAATCTTTTTTTAGAGTCAAAAGGTCTTCTGACCGCTCTACCATTAAGCATTCAGCGAATACCCTTCTATATAGGTAAAAGAACAAAAATAGAAGGTGGTATTCCTGTAGATGAAAAAAATCTAACTATTGATGTTGATCATCCCTCTGTAAATCAAGATTCTGGAAATAGAATTTTTCTTGAGCATGGTGGTAATAGTGATTATTTAAATCATATTAATAGAGTTCTGGTTACAATTGATGAGAATATGAAGGAATTAGAAGAATTTTCTCAATTATTATCATCATTAGATCTATTTGAACCATTAAATTTATCTGTCGATTTGGATAAAAATAATAATAATTTTACTATCAAAGGTTTATGGACAATAAATGAAACTAAATTAAAAGATTTGGATGAAAAATCAATATTCGAACTTCATAGAAAAGGTTTTCTACAACATATATATATGATTGCTGCATCAATTGGAAATATGAATAATCTAATTCATTTAAAAAAAATTAAGGATTCAGCTTAACTATGCCCATTACATACGAGCCAATTTCTGAAATTAAAAAATCTGAATTTAACTTTGATTTATTTGATAAAAACCAACCAGTAGTGATAAGAGGTCTGGTTGAGGACTGGCCATTAGTAAAAGCCTCATCTTCAAATATTGAAGATCTTGTTTCTCATATCCTTTGTTATTATGAAGGTGATAGAGTATTGGCTTTTGCAAGCTCTCCTGAGTCAGGCAATAAATTTACTTATGCAAATTCTGATACAAGAAAAAGTTTTTCTGAAATGGAAACTACACTTGATTTGTTATTGGAAACTATTCTTGAGCTAAAAGACAAAGATAACCCATCAACTGCATATATGGGATCAACATCTATTGATTATGTGCTACCTGGACTATCTAAGGACAATAACTTTGTCATAAATAACGAATCACCAATAAAGAGTATATGGATTGGTAATAGTACAGTTGTTCCACCACATTTCGATGTGCCAGATAATATAGCTTTTGTTTGCTCTGGAAAAAGGAGATTCACTTTATTTCCTCCAGATCAAGTTAAAAATTTATATGTAGGTCCTCTTGAATTCACTCCAGCTGGTCAGCCTATTTCACTTGTTGATATATATGAACCTGATTTAAATAAATTTCCTAAGTTTGAAGAGGCCAAAGATCTTGGTCAATCTGCAGAATTATTACCAGGTGATGCAATTTTTATTCCTAGTTTGTGGTGGCATCAAGTAGAAAGTTTTGGTCCATTGAATGTTTTAATTAATTATTGGTGGAGAGATGTTCCTAGTTTCATGGGGAACCCAATGGATGCACTTATGCACTCAATTTTATCAGTAAGAGATTTGCCTGATCATCAAAAAGAAAATTGGATAAATATGTTTAAACACTATGTATTTAATTATGAGAATAAGAATTTTGATCATATTCCAGAAGATATCCATGGCGCTGTTGGAAATATAGATGATAATTTAGCTAAAAAAATTAGAGCTTTACTACTTAATAATCTTAATCGATAAAAAGTAGAAAAATTAAACTCTTGTTTTTTCTATATTTTTTATAACTTCGTCTTTTCTACTATCAAATACTTTACCAAATCGAGCTTGAACGGTAGCAGATAAAATATCAATAATTGCTAGATGTGCCAATCTGGAAGTCATTGGAATATGAAGATTGTTTTCAAGATGAGTGTGTATATGAAGGACAACATCTGAAAGTTTAGCAAGAGGAGAGTTTTCTGATGTTAAGGCAATAGTCTTAACTCCATTTTTTTTAGCAATTTTAGCTGTCTCAACTATTTCAGCAGTTCTTCCGGTAAAAGAGATGGATACCAATAAATCTCCCTCTTTCATCATGGATACTATCATTCTTTGATTAATATAATCTGTATGCGCAACTACAGGAACACCAAATCTAAAGAATTTATGCTGAGCATCAAGAGCAACTGGACCAGAACCACCTAAGCCAAAAAATGTAATGCTTTTTGCATTTGCTAATAAATCTGTAGCTTTATCTATTGATTCTGGATTTAAATTTTGACCAACATTAACGATAGTTGATTGAATATCACTCATGACTCTTTTTACAACCTCAGGAGTATCTTTATCAACATTAAATCTATCAAGAAGTTCATTTGTGTTAGTAATTTCTTGAGCAATTTGGATTTTAAAAGCAGGGTAGCCATCAAATCCTAATTTTTTACAAAATCTATTCACTGTTGGCAGGCTTACACCGGCTTCTTCAGCTAGAGACGTTATTGATTGATTGATAACTTTGGTTGGGTTATTTAAAACAGATAATGCAATCCATTTTTCAGATTTACTTAACTTTACCCCTCCATTGACTAATGTATCTAGAATCATATTTTAATTATATATATTTGTAATTTATTTACAATATTTGATATATATACAAGATATTGTATATTTTTAACATAATCTAAAGTAAAATTGTATTTACATTTTAAAGTAGATATATGAATCCAGAAGATAAAGATCCAATTGAAACGAGTGAATGGCTAGATGCAATAAATAGCGTTATTGAAAAGGAAGGTGTCGAAAGAGCATCTTTTTTAATGACAAAGTTAGCCAAAAGATTAAATGAAGAAGGGGCTATACCTACATATAATCTAACAACACCCTTTAGAAACTCTATTCCTGTAAAAGATGAAGCGCAAATGCCTGGTGATTTGTTTATGGAGAGGAGAATAAGATCACTTATCAGATGGAATGCTTTAGCTTTAGTTTTAAGAGCAAATAAAAATGAAGACGATTTGGGAGGCCATATTTCAACATTTTCTTCTGCTGCAACATTATATGATGTTGGTTTTAATTATTTCTTTAGAGGCTCTGAAGGCCAACTTGAAGATTTAATATACTATCAAGGACATTCATCTCCTGGTATTTATGCTAGATCTTTTTTAGAAGGTTACTTAAATGAAGAAGATTTAGACAATTTCAGAAGAGAGGTAAAGAAACCAGGATTATCATCTTATCCTCATCCATGGTTAATGCCGGATTATTGGCAATTTCCTACTGTCTCAATGGGTCTTGGTCCAATAATGGGAATATACCAAGCCCATATAATGAGGTATATGTCTGCCAGAGGTCTTGTTCCTAGAAATGATAGGAAAGTTTGGGTTTTTTGTGGTGATGGCGAAATGGATGAACCAGAATCAAAAGGTGCAATTGCTCTAGCAGGAAGAGAAAGTCTAGAAAATCTTATTTTTGTTATTAACTGTAATCTTCAAAGATTAGATGGTCCAGTTAGGGGAAATGGGAAAATTATTCAAGAGCTTGAAGGTTCATTTAGAGGAGCTGGCTGGAATGTAATTAAAGTAGTATGGGGAAGAAAATGGGATCCTATTATTGCTAAAGATAAAGAAGGAAAACTTCAAGACATTATGGATGCAGTCCTTGATGGAGAAATGCAAAACTTTAAAGCAAAAGGTGGTGCCTATACAAGAGAGAACTTTTTTGCCAAAGACCCTGACGTTTTAAAAATAGTAGAAGATTTAACTGACGAAGATATTTATAGATTAAATAGAGGGGGTCATGATCCATATAAAGTTTATGCTGCATATCATAAAGCAGTCAATTCTTCTGGTGCTCCAACTGTAATATTAGCTTTAACAACCAAAGGATATGGTGTTGGTTCAAGAGAGGCTGATAATACTACTCATCAGGTTAAAAAATTGTCATTAGATAATATCAAGGCGTTCAGAGATAAATTTAATATTCCTGTTACCGACGAGGATATTGAAAAAATTCCATATGTTAGACCGCCTGAAGATTCACCAGAAATGCAATATTTAAGAAAAACAAGAGCAAATTTAGGTGGACCTATACCAAGAAGAAGAAAAGAATCTGAAGTTTTAACAGCACCTGATGAAAAAACTTTTACTAAACTTTACTCTGGATCAGAAGAGAGAAAAATTTCTACCACCATGGCTGCAGTAAGGGTTATTACTGATTTATTAAAAGATAAAGAAATTGGAAAAAGAATAGTTCCTATCGTTCCAGATGAGGCAAGGACTTTTGGAATGGAGGCTTTGTTTAGACAAGTAGGTATTTATTCATCTGCAGGTCAAAATTATGAACCAGAAGATGCTGATAAAGTGATGTGGTACAAAGAATCCAAAGAAGGAGTGATGCTTGAAGAAGGTATTACCGAGGCCGGGGCATTTTCTGCCTGGACTGCATTAGCAACAGCATACTCAAATTATGATTTCCCAATGATTCCCTTTTATTTGTTCTATTCAATGTTTGGCTTTCAAAGAATTCATGACCTAGCATGGGCTGCTGGTGACTCTCAAGCAAAAGGATTTCTAATAGGTGCTACTTCTGGAAGAACTACTCTTAATGGTGAAGGTCTTCAGCATCAAGATGGACATAGTCATATTCTCTCATCAACTATTCCCAATTGTTTATCTTATGATCCAACATTCTCATATGAGATAGCTGTAATAATTAAAGATGGTATTCAAAAAATGTATGTAGAGCAGAAAAACTTTTTTTATTACATCACAACAATGAATGAAAATTATGAACATCCGCCTATGCCAAAAGGAGCTGAGGATGGAATTATTAAAGGTATGTACAAGTTACTTCCTGCAAAAAAACCAGTTATAAGACTTATTGGCTCGGGTTCTATTTTAAATGAATCTATAAAAGCTAAAGATATATTAACCAACTATGGAATTGAATCTGAAGTATGGAGTGTGACAAGCTTTAATTTACTTAGAAAAGATGGGATGGAAGTAGAAAGAAGAAATCAACTTAATCCAAATAAAAAAGAATTAAAAACTTATGTTGAAGAGTGTTTTGATGATAACTCAATACCAGTTATTGCATCAACAGACTACATGAGAGCTTATGCAGAGCAAATTAGACCTTACATAAAAGCTGATTATACAGTTCTTGGCACAGATGGATTTGGAAGAAGTGACTCAAGAGCAAGTTTAAGAGAGTTTTTTGAAATCGATGCTAATAGCATTGCAAGAGCAGCGGCTTATACTCTATTTAAAAGTAATGTTGTTGATAAATCAAAACTTAAGCAAATATATGATGATTTAGAGGTAGACCCTTTAAAACCAAATCCTTGGGAAGTTTAATGTCAACTATTAAGCAACTTAATATTCCTGACCTTGGCGATGTTGATGAGGTAGAAGTTATTGAAGTTTGTGTAGAGGTTGGTCAAACAGTTGAATCAGAGGATTCAATTATGATTCTTGAAACTGATAAAGCAGCAATGGAAATCCCAGCTTCAGTTAATGGAACAATTAAAAAAATTCTTATCAATGTTGGCGACATGGTCAAACAGGGCATGCCTTTTGTAGAAATTGAGACGATAAAAGAAGCAGATAAAAAAATAAAAAAAACAGAAACCGTTATTGATGAAAATACAGAAACCGCCTCAATTAACCCAGAACCAATCAAAACAGTCACTCAAAGCTCTCAACCAATAAATTATAAAAATTCATCTGTTCACTCTGGACCTGCAACCAGGAAGCTTGCAAGGGAATTTGGAATAAATTTATTGGAGGTCAAAGGTTCTGGACCTAAAGGAAGAATTTTAAAAGAAGATCTTCACGCATTTGTATCACAGAGATTAAATAATAATGTTAACTCTCAAACTAGCTTTCAACATTCGCAGCCGGATATTGATTTTTCAAAATGGGGTGATGTTAGTTTTGAAAAATTATCTAAATTTCAAAAAACTGCTGCAAAAAATCTTCATACTTCATGGATAAATATTCCACATGTAACTCAACATGATGATTCTGACATTACAGATTTATTAGCATTACGCTCTCAACTTAATAAAAAACATAAAACAAAAGTTTCACCACTTGCCTACATCATCAAATCAACAGTAGAAACTTTAAAACTTTACCCTTTAATGAATACTTCATTAAATAAAGATCTAGATACAGTAGTAATTAAAGAGTATTTTAATATTGGTATAGCGGTAGATACGCCAGAGGGCTTAATTGTTCCAAACATTAAAGATGCAGATAAAAAATCTATTTTAGATATCTCTAACGATGTTATGTCATTAGCTAAGCTAGCAAAAGAAAGAAAGCTTAAGGTCGATCAGCTTAAAGGCGCTACTTTTACTATTTCTTCACTGAGTGGCATTGGTGGTAAATACTTTACTCCAATAATTAATCCGCCTGAAGTAGCAATTTTGGGTTTATCTAAACCATTTGATAATCTTCATTTAATTAATAATGAGGTTGTTAATAGAAAATTTTTACCATTATCACTCTCATACGATCATAGGGTAATTAATGGCGCATATGCAGCAAAATTTGTAACTGAATTATCAAATCAACTTAATCAAATACAATTTTTAAAGGAATCATTTAATGGATCTTAATACATTCAATTTATACCTTTTTGGCGGTACTGGAGATTTATCAAATAGAAAACTAATACCAGCTATGTTTAGGCAAGAAACGCTTGGGAATATTGATAAAGAAAGTCAAATAATAGGTTTGGGATCAAGAGAAATTTCAAAAGAAGAATATACTCAAATGGTTAAAAACTCTTTAGAAAAATACTTTCCTAGCTTTAAAGATAATGAGGAAGCCTGGACTAGGTTTGGACAAAGATTAAACTATATTAAGCTTGATATTAGTTCTAGTGAGGATTGGAAAAATATTAATAATATTCCAAAGGATAGGCCTGTTGTTTATTATTTAGCTACACCTCCAAACTTATATAAACAAATATCAATTTCTTTAAAGGAAAATAATTTAATAGAAGATAATTGTCGTGTTGTAGTAGAAAAACCAATTGGTAGCAACCTTGAAACTGCGCAGGATATTAATAATTCACTATCTGCTGGTTTTGATGAAAGTCAGATTTATAGAATAGATCATTATTTAGGTAAAGAAGCTGTTCAAAACCTCTTAGCATTAAGATTTGCAAATACTATCTTTGAAAAAAGCTGGTCTAATTCTGCTATAGATCATATTCAAATTACTGTTGCTGAAGATTTAGGAGTTGAAGACAGAGGTGGTTATTATGATGAAACTGGTGCTCTTAGAGATATGGTTCAGAATCATTTATTACAAATTCTTTGTTTAATTGCAATGGAGCCGCCAGTATCAATTCAAAGTGAATCAGTAAGGGATGAAAAATTAAAAGTGCTGAAATCTCTTGCTCCTTTTACAGAAGAGACTATTGGTATAAATTCAGTAAGAGCTCAATATCTTGATGGTATTTCAAAAGGTGAAGCAGCCTGTGCTTATATTGATGAAGAAGGTGTTGATGCAGAAAATAATACAGAAACTTTTGTTGCACTTAAATTAGAAATAAACAACTGGAGATGGACAGGAGTTCCTTTTTATTTGCGAACTGGTAAACGCATGCATTCAAAATCATCTGAGATTGTTGTGAGGTATAAAGCTGTACCACACAATATTTTTTCAAAAGAAGCTTCTTTGAAAGCCGATCAACTTGTTTTAAGAATCCATCCTGATGAGGGCATTGATCTTAAATTAAACACAAAGAAACCAGGTGTATCTGGATATGATTTAGAAGAATTACCTTTAGATTTGAATTTACATGACTATCATGAACTTGGTCATCAAGATTGTTATGAGAGATTGCTGTTAGATGTTATAAGAGGTAATCCATCATTGTTTGTCAGACGTGATGAAATTGAAGCGTCTTGGAAATGGATAGATAACATAATCAATCTTTGGGAATCAGAAGATGTCCCAATGGAAGAATATATATCAGGAGGATGGGGTCCATCCAATGCAGATTTACTTTTAAAAAGAGATTTTAGATCTTGGAAAAATGGCTCATCAAAAAAATGAATTTAAATAAAAAACTTATAGATATTAAGAATCGTATAGATGAGAGAAGTAAGGATTCTAGATCTAGTTATTTAAAAAAAATAAATTTTTCTTCAGATCAATCTAAATCTGCTCGAAATAATATGGGTTGTAGTAATATTGCTCATGCTTTTGCTTCGTGTGATAAAGCTCAGCAAAATCAAGGTGCTAATGGGGGTACTGTTATAGGCGTAGTTACAGCTTATAATGACATGCTTTCTGCACATGCTCCTTTAAAAGATTACCCAGATGTTATAAAAGCTTCTTCTGAGAAAAGAGATGCTATTGCAAGAGTTGCAGGTGGTGTGCCTGCTATGTGTGATGGAATTACTCAGGGAGAACCTGGTATGGAGTTATCGTTATTTAGTAGAGATGTTATTGCTTTATCAACCGCAGTAGCTTTTTCACACAATGTTTTTGATGCAGGCGTTTGTCTAGGCGTATGCGATAAAATTGTTCCAGGATTAGTCATAGGTGCTCTTACATTTGGACATTTGCCAATGGCTATGCTGCCAGCTGGACCAATGCCAACTGGTATATCAAATTCTGAAAAATCAGTTAACAGAAAAAAATATGCAAGTGGAGAAATAGATAGATCAGCTTTAATTTCATCTGAACAAGCTGCATATCATACTTCAGGTACTTGTACTTTTTATGGTACTGCGAATACCAATCAATTGATTATGGAAGTTATGGGCCTGCAATTACCAAGCTCATCGTTTTATCAACCAAAAACTCAAGAGAGACAGCTGCTAATAGATAAAACTGTTGAATGCGTTTTAAACCTTAAAGATAAGGGTATAAAAATGGGAGAAATGCTTGATTCTAAGAGTTGGGTTAATGCTATTGTGGCCCTTATAGCTAGTGGTGGATCTACCAATCTGGCTATTCATTTAATTGCTATGGCAGAGGCTGGAGGCTTTAAAATTACAATTGAAGATATTGATGAAATTGCATCTTTTGTTCCAATCATTACAAATATTTATCCCAACGGAACAGCTGATGTAAATGAATTTCATAATTCAGGTGGAGTATCAGCTTTTATTGGCTCTTTATTGGATGGTGGATATTTATTTGAAGATGTTCAAACTCTTCTTGGTAAGGGTTTAAATGTTTACAGAAACAAGTTAGAAATACATGATGGAGGTCTTATCTGGGAAAATACTTCATCTATTCTTGATCAGAGCATTATAAGGGATACAAATAACCCATTCAGACAATCTGGGGGTTTAAGGTTATTAGATGGCAATATTGGAAAAGGTATAATTAAAACCTCTGCTCTCAAAAGCCCTGACAAAGTTATAAAAGCTCCAGCAATGGTTTTTGATGATCAAGAAGATGTTTTAAAAGCATTCCAATCAAATAAGTTAAATAAAGACTTGATTGTTGTTGTCAGAGGTCAGGGCCCATCAGCTAATGGTATGCCTGAGCTTCATAAGCTTACCTCACCGCTAAATGTTCTTCAGTCTAAAGGGTTTGAAATAGCAATCATAACTGATGGAAGAATGTCGGGTGCATCTGGAAGCGTCCCTGCAGTAATTCATGTAACTCCAGAAGCAATTAACATGGGAGCTATTGGATTAATAAATGATGGTGATTTGATTGAGTTAGATATTAATAAAGGAACTTTCAAATTATTGGTTGATGATGATATTTTAAAGAATAGAACTCATGCAGAAATAAACCATTTACATAATGGGGTTGGAAGGGAGCTCTTTAAAGCCTTTAGAGATAAAGTTGGTACTGTAGAAACTGGAGCTTCTATTTTCTCATGAATGCATTAAATATCATTAAAAAAACTCAATTACTTCCTCTAACCACTCTGGTATCTAGAGATGATGTTGAACCTTTATGCGATATTCTTATGAATGTTTCTATCCCCTTAGTTGAAATCACATTAAGAGATGAAAGAACTCTAGAAATAGTTGATGAGTTTAAAAAATTTCCTGAAATCAAATTAGGAATTGGAACAATTAGAACTAAATCTCATATTGATATAGCCAATGAAGCAAACGCATCTTTTTTATTAACACCAGGTTTTTCTGAAGATCTAGCAGATTATGCAGCTTCAAAAAACATTGTGATGATTCCTGGTGTCCAAACTCCATCAGAAATAATGAAAGCTAGTGAAGCTGGTTTTAAAACGCTTAAATTTTTTCCAGCTGAGCTGTCTGGTGGGGTGAGTAGACTCAAAGCATATAAATCTGTATTTTCTGATATAAAATTCATTCCAACTGGTGGAATTACAGATGAAAATACTTTAAGTTATTTAGCTTTAGATAATGTAACAGCTGTTGGTGCTTCTGCTTTAATACCTGCTGATTTAATTAAATCTAAATCATGGGAAGAGATTAGAAATAAATTAGAAAAATCAAAAGAATTAATTGGTAATAGTTAACCTTAGGAGAGGATAATGTTTAACACTTTGGATTGGATTATTGTAGGTCTCTATTGTATTGGTATTATCTCTCTTGCAACTTATGTCTCAAGAACAGCTCGAGGTAAAGAAAGAACTGCAGAAGATTATTTTTTAGCTGGGAGATCTCTTCCTTGGTGGGCTATAGGCGCATCATTAATTGCAGCAAATATTTCAGCTGAACAAATTATAGGGATGTCAGGACAAGGATTTGTTGTTGGAATGGCAATTGCAGTTTGGGAGTTAACAGCTGCAATAGCTTTAATCGTGATGGCTAAATTTTTTCTTCCTTTGTTTTTAGAAAAAAAGATTTATACAATGCCTCAGTTCTTAGAGCAAAGATTTGATAGAAGAGTAAGTTTAGTTTTATCTTTTTTTTGGTTAACCGTATATATTTTTATAAATTTAACTACAGTGCTTTGGCTGGGTTCAATTGCTATTAATACCTTAACAGGGTTGTCATTAGTTAATGGTCTAATCTTATTAGCTTTACTTTCATTAGCCTATTCTCTTTCAGGCGGACTAAAGGCAGTTGCGATGACTGATATTGTTCAGGTTGTTCTTTTGATATTTGGAGGCCTGGCTGTTTCATATATAGCACTTAATACCATCTCTGATGATTCAGGTGTTTTAAGTGGACTAACTATTGTTTATCAAGAACTCCCAGAAAAATTTGATATGATTCTTTCACCAGATAATCCATCGTATGAAAATCTGCCTGGCATATGGATATTAATTGGTGCTGGTGTATGGATTGGTCATTTTGCTTATTGGGGTTTTAATCAATATATTACTCAAAGGGCGCTTGGTGCTAAATCAATTAAAGAAGCTCAAAAAGGCGTTATGTTTGCAGCATATCTAAAATTATTAATGCCTTTAGTTATTGTTCTACCAGGCATATGTGCTGCAATACTTTTTCCAGTTCTAGAAAAATCGGATCAAGCTTACCCAACTATGATGTCACTTTTACCCAATGGTTTGTTGGGATTAACTTTTGCAGCTTTGATTGCTGCAATTGTTTCCTCATTAGCATCAATGACAAATAGTATTAGTACTATCTTTACAATGGATATATATAGGAAGTTTTCTAAAAACCATGTTTCTGAATCTAAATTAATTAGCATTGGAAGAAATACTGTTGTTCTCTCTTTGTTAGTTGCTGTAATAGTTGCAAAACCACTTTTAGGAAGCTTTGATTCTATATTCCAATATATACAGAACTTCACCGGCTTATTTACACCAGGAATATTGGTTATATTTTTAGTTGCCTTATTTTGGAATAAAGCCACAACTTTATCTACTTTGGTTGCTGCAATATCCTCATTAGTTTTATCTATCGTTATAAGCTTTGCTTTCCCAGAACTTCCTTATATCCATAGAATGGGTATTGTATTTTTTATCTCTGGATTTGCATGCTACATAACATCTTTAATTCAAGGATATCAAGTTCAACCTAATGCTATTGATTTAAATGGAATAGATTTTAGAACTTCGAAATCTTTTAATATAAATACATTAATAGTCATAAGTGTTTTGGCATTTATCTATATTACTTTTGCATAAACTTTATGAAGAATAGTTTTTATATAATATTTTCAATTCTTGTAATTACAGCTTGTAGTAATCAAGATCAAAATACATCTATTGTCACTAAAAAAGTTGATTGGTCTAATGATAAAGCTTGTTCAATTTCAGTGGATGAAGCATTTATAAATAATATTATTAAAAATATGACCTTAGAGCAGAAGGTCGGCCAAATCATCATGCCTGACATTGATGAAGTTACACCTCAAGATGCTAAGCAGTATCAGTTAGGAACCTTTTTGAATGGTGGAGGTAAATTCCCAAATAAAGATAAAAATAGCTCTGTAGAAGATTGGAAAAAATTAAGCGCAGATTTCTATAATGCTTCTCCAATTGTTGACGGTATTGTAGTGCCTATTTTATGGGGAACGGATGCTGTTCATGGTCATAATAATGTAATAGGAGCAACAATCTTTCCACATAATATAGGACTTGGTTCAACAATGAATCCAGACCTCATTCAAAAAATCGGTGAAGCCGTAGCTAAAGAAGTTCTCTCAACAGGTATACCTTGGACTTTTGCACCAACAATTGCTGTACCGCAAAATGATTTATGGGGTAGGACATATGAGGGTTATTCCGAAAACCCAGAACTAGTATCTTTGCTTGGAGAATCTATGATAATAGGTCTTCAAGGCGAAGGTGATGAATTCTTAGATGATAATCATGTTCTTGCTACTGCAAAGCATTTTCTCGGAGATGGCGGCACTCAAAATGGTATTGATCAAGGAAATACAATTATAAGTGAACAAAATCTTAGAGATATTCACGGAAAACCTTATTTTGCAGCTATTGGCTCTTGTATTCAGACTGTTATGGCAAGTTTTAATTCATGGAATGGTGATAAAGCGCATGGTAGCGACTATCTGTTAAAAAATATTTTAAGAGATCAGATGGGTTTTAATGGTTTGGTTGTGGGTGACTGGAATGGACATAGTCAAGTTCCAGGTTGCTCAAAAGAAAATTGTCCACAATCATTTAATGCAGGTGTTGATATTTTTATGGCGCCTGATGAGTGGAAGCCTCTTTATAAAAATACTCTAAGACAAGTCAAAGAAGGAATAATACCTATCGAAAGGCTTGATGAGGCAGTAAAAAATATATTATCTGTAAAATATTTATTAGGTATGTTTGATGGAAGAAAACCTCATGAGTATCCATATAACTATATTGGTGATGTTAAGCATAGAGATATTGCAAGACAAGCAGTAAGAGAGTCGATAGTACTTCTTAAAAATAATAACAAAACTCTTCCTATCAGATCTGGCAAACATATACTTGTTATTGGAGATTCAGCTAATAAAATCACAAAACATATGGGTGGTTGGACTATTACTTGGCAGGGCCGAGAAAATAAAAATAGTGAATTCCCAAATTCTCAAAGTATATATGAAGCTATTAAATCTAAAGTAGAAAATAATGGTGGTAGCGTTGAATTCTCCAATACATCAAATTATGACAAGAGGCCTGATTTAGTTATTTTTGTTTATGGTGAGGATCCATATGCAGAAGGCGATGGAGATAGGAAGCATATATTTTTTGAAAACCAAGATACTAATTTCTTAAATTATATGAAAGACATCAAAGATCAAAAAATACCATCTGTTTCTTTGTTTATTTCAGGAAGGCCGCTGATTGTAAATGAAGAAATTAATCTATCAGATTCTTTTGTTCAACTTTGGTTGCCTGGAACAGCAGTTGAGGGAATAACAGACGTCATATTTACTAATAGTAATGATGAAATTAATTATAATTTTAGTGGAAAATTATCTTATTCATGGCCGAAATATTCATATCAGACAAACTTGAACTATGGAGATGATGAATATAGTCCACTTTTTCCATTTGGTTTTGGTCTAACCTACGATGTAAATAGTTATCTAAATGATATAAATATTGATGAAACCATTCCACAAAAAGATGAAATTACTCTTTTCTTAGGTTCTGCGTATCCATCATATAAAGAAATAGTCTCATATTATGATTCAGATAAAAATGAGCAGATCTATGAGGGTATAAGTGCAGATATTTATAAAAATGAAAGAGCTGGAATTTTAATATCAAAATTTGATTATAAGAAACAAGATGATGCAAAAAGAATTAACTTTGGTGAGGTCGATATAATGAAATTTTGGGAAATTTCTAGCGGATCTAGTGAAGATTTATCATATATGCCTAATGGTTATCTGGAATTAGTCATAAGGTCTCAATCGGCATCAGATAAAAAAATTGAACTTATTTTGCAATGTTCAAAAAATCAAAATCAAATAAATATAACTGGAACAAAAGAATGCTATAAGTCCTTTGATTTATCTGAATTATTAACAGACGAATCAACTGACACATGGCAAAAAATAATAATGCCTTTAAGTTGTTTAAATAACAAAAACTTTGAAATATCGTCTATAACTTCAAGAGCAAAATTAGCAACCAGAGGCGATTGGGTGATTGATATTCATTCAATTAAATATATTAACAGTATTGAACCAAAAATCTGTAAATTACTATCATTATGAGTAAAGTTTTATTAATTGACATTGGTGGCACAAATTTAAGATATGCATATTCTGATGGTAATTTTTCATCTCTTAAGGAGACAAATAAAATTCAGCTTTCATGCATTAAGGGTTTTAATGAGATATTAACCAATTTAACTGAAGATAAAGATGTTGAATCTTTAGTAATTTCAGTTGCTGGTCCAAAGATTAATGGATCAATAACGATGACTAATAGAGATTTCTCAATAAACGAGCAAGATATTAAAAATACCTTTAATTTTAAAACCTGTCACTTATTAAATGACTGGGAATCAATTGGGCATAGTTTGGCAGCATACGAAGATTCAGACATTTCAATTATTAAAAAGGGTACAGAGTTTAATTCTAATAGTTTTTTTATTGGCCCAGGAACCGGTCTTGGTGCAGCACTCTTAATAGGTGATGATAATGTAATTCCAACAGAAATCGGTAATACAACAGGTTTAACAAGAGCATTATTAAAAAATTATTCTATTGATAACACTGATCATTTTAGAACTTTAGAGGACGTTTTATCTGGTAAAGCAATATCTGATATCTATGAATACAAAACAGGAGAAAGATTAAGCTCAGAGGACATCGTAAAAAGATATGGCTCTGATGATGAAATGGCTAATTATGTTATAGATGGATTTATAAAATCATTAGCAGAAACTATATCAGATATGGCTCTAACCTTTATTTCTGGTAAAGGAATTTATATTGCTGGTGGGTTAATTAGATCAATTTTTAAAATAATGGATAAGGATAAATTTATTGAAAATTTTTATGGGGATAAAAAATTAGTTCATTTACAGATTTTAGAAATGATTAAGATTGGTGTTGTTGAAAAAGAACATGCTTGTCTTCATGGCAATTTAAATTTTTATAAAAAAAACATAAATAAGGCTTAAGCAAATCATGAATAATAGAAAAGAATTATATCTTGGTGATAATCTTATTAACTCATCAGACCTCGAAATATCTGGAAAAGAGGTTGTTATTAACAATGAAAATTTTTATAAGATTTCTAATGTAAATAAAATGAGACCTTTTTTTATGAGCATTGTCAGCGCTTATGATCATTGGCTTTTTATTTCATCAACTGGTGCGCTAAGTGCTGGAAGGAAAAATAGTAATAACGCACTATTTCCATACTATACCGATGACAAGATAGCAGAATCTTATGAGGTTACAGGTCATAAATCAATTTTTCATATACATAAAAATAATAAAACTTATTTATGGGAACCTTTCACAAAATCTTCTGAGCTTGTTTATGAAATAAAACGTAATCTTTATAAAAATCTTAGAGGTAATAAAATTATTTTTGAGGAGATAAATAATGATTTAGAGGTTAAATTTTCTTATCAATGGACCACTTGCGATAAGTATGGTTTTATAAAAACCTCATCAATAAAAAATTTAAGTGAAGAAAATATATCATTATCAATCCTTGATGGTTTTCAAAATATATTACCTTGGGGTCTCGACGAGGGTATTCAAGCAAATACAAGTAATTTAGCTGATGCTTATAAACGAAATGAATTAGATTCTGATTCAAAAATTGGTATTTATGCTCTTAGTGCAACTATAGTTGATCGAGCTGAACCAAGCGAAGCTTTGAAAGCAAATACAGTTTTCCAAATTGGTCTTGATGATAATAAAGTTTTACTCTCATCACATCAACTGGATAGATTCAGGCAAGGGCATGAATTAAAGGAAGAGTCTGATATAAAAGCAGAAAGAGGTGCTTATTTTATAAATGCAGATTTTCATTTAAAACCTGATGAAAAAAAAGAATGGTTGTTTGCTGCTGATATTAACAAGTCTTCTTCAGACATTACTATCTTGAAGCAAGAAATACTTTCAAATAACAAACTTATTGAACAAATAAATTCAGAAATACTTAGCTCATCAAATGAGTTATATAAACTTGTGGCCTCCTCAGATGGTGTGCAACTTTCAACCGATAGAAGACGAAATATAAGACATTTTGCAAACACTCTTTTTAATATTATGAGAGGAGGAATTTTTGATAAAGACTATCAAATTGAAAAAGATGATTTTGTTAAATATATAGATAATGCTAATAAAAAATGTAGCATTAGTATGAATAAAATCTTTGCTGAGTGGCCAGATACTTTTGATTTATTTTTCTTAAGAGATTCAATTCACAATAGTACATCTAGCGTATATAAAAGGTTGGGTACAGAATATTTACCAATTAAATTTAGTCGAAGGCACGGCGACCCAAGTAGACCTTGGAATAAATTTTCTATAAACACTCGTAATAATATAACGGGTGAAAAAGTTCTTGATTATCAAGGAAATTGGAGAGATATATTTCAGAACTGGGAAGCTTTGGCGTATTCATATCCGCAATTTATAGATGGGATGATATATAGATTCCTCAATGCTTCGACATTTGATGGTTATAACCCTTATAGACTTACAAAAGATGGATTTGATTGGGAGACAATTGAACCGGATAATCCTTGGTCATATATTGGATATTGGGGTGACCATCAAATAATATACTTGCTAAAATTTTTAGAATTTTCAGAAGACTATTTTCCTCAAAGACTAAACACATTCTTAAATAAAAATGATTTCGTATATGCTAATGTTCCGTATGAAATTAAAGACTATAAATCGATATATAAAGATCCCAAAAATACAATCGATTTCAACTTTAAATTAGCAGATAAAATAGAAAAAGATAGATTAAAAGAGGGCGCTGATGGAGCAGCTTTAAAGAATTATCAGGGCTTTATTCATGAGGTAAATTTCTTTGAAAAAATCTTAACAACAGTTTTAGCAAAATTATCAAATTTTATTCCGGGAGCTGGTATTTGGATGAATACACAAAGACCTGAATGGAATGATGCTAATAATGCTCTTGTCGGGAACGGTGTCTCGATGGTCACTCTTTATTATTTAAGACGTTTTATAAGTTTTTTTATAAAGGTACTTAAAAAAGATGAATCTAGATTTTTTGAGATCTCAACAGAGTTATTCCATTTTTTTGAGAAATTAAATAAATCATTTAGTTCAATTGAATTAAATATAGATGATAAAAATAGAAAGAAATTTGTTGATGAAATAGGTGAGGTCGCATCTGAGTACAGAGAAAGAATCTATACTTCTTATTTTTCTGGTACAAAAGAATCACTAGATAAAGACAGAATAATTAGTTTTTTTGAAACAGTACAAGATGTTCTTGAGCAAACAATTGACTCTAATAAAAGAAAAGATGGACTATACCATGCATACAATTTAGTTAATCTTGGTGAAAAAGAAATTAGTATAGACAGATTATCTGAAATGCTTGAAGGTCAAGTTGGCGTTCTAAGTTCAGGATACCTAACTCAAGAACAAAGCCTATCTGTTTTAGATAGTTTAAAAAATAGTAATCTTTTCTGGGATGATCAATATAGCTATATTCTTTATCCTAATAAAGAACTGCTAGGGTTTTTAGATAAAAATGTCATTCCTGAAACTGATATCAGTAAATCATCTTTACTGGTTGAGTTGATTAAAGATGACAATCAACAAATTGTGGTAAAAGATATTAACAATAAATATCACTTTAATGGTTTATTTCATAATGCTGGGTGTTTAATTGATGAACTTACCAAATTACCATCCAAATACGTTGATCTTGTCAATAAAGACAAGAATCTTGTCTTAGAAATATTTGAAAATGTTTTTAATCATAAGTCTTTTACAGGCAGATCTGGAACTTTTTATGGCTACGAAGGACTTGGTTCTATTTATTGGCATATGGTTTCAAAACTTTTATTAGCATCAGCAGAAGTTACACAACAATCTATTCTTGAAAAGAGTGATCCAAAAATTATTGGAAGATTTTTTGATCATTACTTTGAAATTAATGAGGGTATTGGAGTTAATAAATCACCTGAATTATACGGAGGTTTTCCAACAGATCCATATTCTCATACTCCAAGAGGCAGAGGAGTTCAGCAACCGGGTATGACGGGTCAGGTTAAAGAGGATATTATCAGCAGGTTCTATGAATTAGGTTATTTCGTAAATGAGGGAAAAATTACCTTTGATCCAACTATTTTAAGAAAGACCGAATTTATTTCAGAAAAAAAATCTTTTAAATTCGTAAATTTAGAAAATGAAATAACCTATCTTGAATTAGACGAAGATTCATTAGCATATACCATTTGCCAAGTTCCCGTGGTTTATAAATTATCAGATAAAGAAGATATCAGAATTACATTTCATAACAATTCTGAAAAAATAATAGAAGGTCATGAATTAGATGTGGAAAGCTCACAAGAAATTTTTAATAGAACGAATTTAATTAAGGCCATATATGTGAAGGTTATTAAATGAAGAAAATGAAATATTTATTTATTTCCTTATTTTTACTAACTTCATGTGGTCAATCTGGAGACTTGAATATGAATAAAAGTGCGAAAGAATTTATTGGTAATCCTGACTATCCTGCAATTTCATATGGTGGATATAGAGCCAAATCAAGAGAAGATCAGCCAACCATAGAAGAAATTAAAGAAGATTTATACATCATGCATGCTCAAGGGTTTAGAGTCTTTAGAACTTATGATTTGCATCATCCTTTTGCTGAAAACACACTAAAAGCAATTAGAGAAATAAAACAAGTAGATAATAATTTTGAGATGTATGTAATGCTTGGAGCATGGATTCAATCTAAAGATGCCTTTACAGAAAAGCCTATAAATTCTGAAGAAGATTATGAGGGAAACAAATTTGAGATAAATGAAGCTATAAGACTTGCACAAGAATATCCTGAAATTGTAAAAATAATAGCCGTTGGGAATGAGGCGATGGTTCATTGGGCTTGGGGTTATTGGCTGCCTCCCAAATTTATTTTAGGGTGGGTAAAATATTTACAAGCTTTAAAAGCTAGCGGTGAACTAAATAGTGATATTTGGATTACAAGTTCAGATAACTTTGCGTCTTGGGGTGGTGGCTCTGTAGACTATCATAACGAAGATCTAAATGAACTCATTAGATCAGTTGATTTTATATCTATGCATACGTATGCCTTTCATGATACTCATTACAATCCTAGTTTTTGGAATCTAGAAGAATCCTATGAAAGTCAAGATAAGAAAAAAGTTATTCATGATGCCATGCAAAGAGCTATTGATTATGAAATGAATCAATTTGAGAGCGTTCAAAATTATGTCCACAAAATTGATCCGTCAAAAGAAGTTCACATTGGAGAAACAGGCTGGTCAAGTGTTGCTTCTGATCTGTATGGCTATGATGGAAGTGAAGCAGCTGATGAATATAAATTAGGGCTGTACTACAAAATGATTACTTCTGAGTGTGAATCTAGAATGATTACTTGTTTTTATTTTTCTGCATTTGATGAGCCATGGAAGGACTCATCAAATGAGAATGGCTCTGAAAACCATTTCGGTTTATTTACAGTAGATGGTAAAGCTAAATTTCCATTATGGGACAAAGTAGATGATGGAGTATTTGATAATCTGTCTAGAGGCGGAAATCCAATAGTAAAAACTTTTAATGGTGATCTAGAGGCTTTATTAGAGACTTCAAACATACCACCAACTAATAACGAAGAAGAATAGTTATGAAAAAAAGTTTTCTATTATCCTTAATAATTTTGTCTATCAATTCATACGGTATCGAAGTAAAAATTGAAAATAATACAATGGTTGTTAATGGCGAATCATTTTATATGAAAGGTATTTGCTACCATCCAGTCAAAATTGGAAAGACTAAAAGAAGTTTTGATAATCTTGATGACGATATAATCCTCATGAAAGAAGCTGGAATTAATACCATTAGAGTTTATGAGCCTATTGATGATATTAATGTCCTAGATAAGCTTGCAAATGCTGGAATAAAAGTAGTCATAAGTTTTGGATACAACCAAAAAGGTAAGTTTGATATCGTTTCAGGAACTTTTATCAACTATGTCAGAAAATATAAAAATCATGAAGCAATATTAATGTGGGAACTTGGAAATGAATATAATTACAACCCCCAATGGTTTGGTGGTGATATTAATAACTGGTATAAAGCTATGGAGCTTGTTTCGCAGATTATTCAAATTGAAGATCCTGATAGATTAGTATCTTCAGCTCATGGAGATTTGCCTAGTAAAGATGCGCTTAATATTGCTTCTAGTATTCAAGTTTGGGGAATGAATGTATATAGATGGGATAAGCCAGCTTCAATTTTTAGTGAATGGCAAGCAATAAGTGATAAACCCATGTATTTTGCAGAATTAGGTGCTGATAGCTATATGACAAAAGCAACTAATAAGTATACAAAAGGTATAAATGAACAAGCTCAAGCTGATGCTAATGAAATAATTTTAAATGAAGTTTTATCTAATTATGATAAAAACATTGGTTCATTTGTTTTTCAATTTACTGATGGTCTATGGAAAGCCGGAAATCCTAGCAAGCAGGATACTGGAGGTTCTGCCCCAAATAGTGATGGCACGCCTTATGATGGTACTGCAAATGAAGAATATTGGGGAATTGTAGATATTAATAGAAATAAAAAAATAACTTTTGATGTTATAAAAAATGCATATGTAGATTTTGACATCAATTAAATATATGAATCCAAAGGGGGAGTTCATATGAAAAGCGAAGCAAATATGATTAACACAGTTCCATTGGGACAAAAAATAGCATTTGGATTAGGCATGTTAGCTAATCAGCTTTTTCCTGCTTTACTATCTATATTTATAGTAGTTTTAATTCAAGATCTTGGCTTTAGCCCATTGTTATATGGAATTATTGCTTTTGTACCAAGATTTATAGATGCAATTACAGACCCTTTAATGGGTTTTATATCTGACAACACTAAATCAAAATGGGGCAAAAGAAGACAATATGTTTTCTTCGGAGGCATATTAACTGGTATTGCCTTTATATTATCTTGGCAGTTATATGCCGAAAATGGAGAAACCTTTAATTTTTGGTATTTTTTAACATTTAATTTAATTTTTTATCTAGGAATAACAATCTTTGGGATCCCATTTGTTGCTATGGGTTATGAAATGAGTGACAACTTCCATGAAAGAACAAAGATTATGGCTGTATCACAATTTATAGGTCAGTTTGCCTGGGTTCTAGCACCATGGATCTGGATTATTATTTATGACCCTAATATTTTTGTAGATGCCGCATCAGGAACAAGGATGCTATCAATTGTGTTTGGAATTATATGTACCTTGCTTGCTATAGTTCCAGCTATATTTATAAAAAGTAAATCAACTTTAAATGATGATTACTTAGTCCCACTCACAAAAGAAAATATTGGTAATAGCTTAATTAATATTTTTCATATATTTAAAGATGCATGGAGAAACATCCCATTTAGAAAGCTATGTATTGCAACATTCTTAGTCTTTAATTCATTTCAAACTATTGCTGCATTTTCATTTTTTATAATTGTGCATTATTTATTTATGGGTGATGCTTCTGCTGCTAGTCCTTGGCCTACATTGCATGGTAGCGTTGGTGCAATTGTTACGACATTTCTTGTTATTCCCATAGTTTCAAAAATGGCCCAAACATATGGAAAAAAAGAAACCTTTATTATTTCACAAGCTATATCAGTGATTGGATATATTTTATTCTGGTTTCTATTTATTCCAGGTAAGCCATATATGTTCCTTTTTGCTTTACCATTTTTTTCATTTGGCATTGGTGGCTTATTTACTTTGATGATGAGTATGACAGCTGATGCTTGTGATTATGAGGAGCTTGAAAATGGTTTACCAAGAAAAGAGGGTTCGTTTGGAGCTATTTATTGGTGGATGGTTAAACTTGGAACAGCTCTTGCTGGATTGTTATCAGGATTAATTATGTACTATGTAGGATTTTCAGCTGATGCATCAACACAACCTGAAGGAGCATTAACAGGGCTAAGAATAGCATATTCTTCAATTCCAATTATTGGCACGTTAATTGCTATTTATGTGATGAGTGATTATGAAATAGATGAGAAGAAAGCTGGCGAAATTAGAAAACAATTGCAAGAAAGAAATGGAGGACCAAATTAACAATGTCATTAAGAGACGAAAAAATACTATCTTTACTTGGAACTAATATTGATAAGTTATCTGATGAAGAATTAAAAAAACTCTGTAAGAAAATTCTTAAAAGTAAAATTCATGGGATTTGCTTTAGCCTTTATGAGGGAGATCAACAGCCAGGAGACATAGTATCTGATGATCAAATAATTAGAAGGCTAAAGATCCTAAAACCTTATACAACATCTATTAGAACGTTTTCTTCATTAGGAGAACATTCAAGAATTGTAGAAATTGCTAAAGATATGGGTTTTAAAACTCTTGTTGGAGCTTGGCTAAGTGATGATTTTGAAAGCAATGACAAGGAAATAGAGGGCCTAATTCAATTAGCGAATAAAGGTCTAGTTGATGTAGCTGCTGTTGGTAATGAAGTTATTTATCGAAAAGAACTAAGTGAAGAACAGTTAATATCATATATAAACAATGTAAAAGAAAACATTAAAAATATTCCAGTAGGTTATGTTGATGCTTACTATGAATTTAGAGATAGACCAAATATAACCAATGCTTGTGATGTCATATTGGCTAATTGTTATCCATTTTGGGAAGGGTGTGCTGCTGAATATTCATTGTTATATATGAAGGATATGTTCAATGAAGCTATTAAGGCCTCAAATGGAAAGAAAGTTATTATTACCGAAACCGGTTGGCCAAGTCAGGGCAGTGATCTTTGGGGTGCGCATCCCTCATATAGAAATTATTTAAAATATTTTATAAATGCACAATTATGGTCAAAAGAAAAAGACATAGAAATGTTCTACTTCTCATCATTTGATGAGTCATGGAAAGTTGATGCAGAAGGCGATGTTGGTGCTTATTGGGGCTTATGGGATAAAGAAGAGATATTAAAATTTTAGCTAAAAAAAGATAAATATCTTATCTATTCATTTAGAATATTTTGTGTATAATTGCTGACCATAATGGCTGATAAAAAACAAACTAAAGTATATTTAATTCCTGAAGGCGAAACTCGTGATAGCCACACTTATCACTATACTGCGATTAAAACCAGGAAGTTTACTCTTGAAAATAAAAAAATGAGGATTAAAAAATTCAATCCTACAAAAAGAGTTCATGAGTGGTTTGTTGAGGCTAAACTTCCACCTCATAATTAAATTAATCTACAAGTCTTAATTCTGTAGAGGATATATCATCCCTAAAACTTGCTTCATCGAACCCGGTACATCTTTGTTTGATTATTTCTGGAACTTCAATATCTGCTAATGAAATAAATTTTTTATTAACTTTTCTACCAAAGACTAAAAAATGTATATTGTGATCATTAAATCTTTCTATGTGACTAATCATATCTTTTTTGCTTGAATAGAACTTTTCATCAAAAACTCTTACAAGAGTATCTGCTCCAATAATAAATACACTATTCGGAAACATTTCAGCTTTTTCACTGAATCTTCCTGCAGAAGTCATTACCCAACTATCATTTTCTGTAAATTGATCTAATGTTCTTTTTATTTCATAAAATGTTAATGGAGGCTTGTCTGCATTTTTTGCACATATTTCAAATGTTGCTCTCATTCCAGTTTTCTTTTCAGCCAATTCCCTCATTTTAAGATGACCTTCATGAAGAGGGTTAAAAGAGCCAGGAAAAATTAGTTCAGGTGTAGCTTTGTCGCTTGATACAAAGTTAATCTTATTATTAAAAAGCTTTTTCCATGTCCTTTCTGCATTAGTTAAGGTTATCTCAACATTCTCATCATGTTGCGGATAGCTATTTTTAATAGAGCATATCTCTGCAATAAGACTAAGGACATATTCCGTAATAAGCTCTTCCTCATCCTCTCTACTTCTAGCACCTTTATTTAAAATACATGAAACAGTTTTTGTATATGAATCTGTTTGTATAGCAATATAAAATTTATGATCACCAATTTTTTTATAAGTAGTTGCTAGACTTGCAGTTACGGCAACACCAACAAGATATTTAGTTTTTGTTTCAGGTTCTATGTCCATACATTTCTTGTATGCATTAGCAGCCATACTTAGACATGTATTTAAAGAGCAATAATGATCAGGTTTCTTATTAAGAAATAAATCCATAGATTTCTTAGAGTAGGGTACATAAGTCTCTAATATAGTATTACTAGCACCAGGAACTTTTAATAAAGAAGAAATGGCATTCGTACCTCCACCACTAGAAATATAAGTTAACTTATATTTAGAATGATGAATTTTTTTTATAAGCTCAGCTCTTTTGGTCATGTTTAATGAATAATTTTATGCATTTTAACCCATTAAATAATTTCATTGCTAAAATGAATATATGAATCGCTTTCAGCTTTTATTTGGAGTCTTATTAATAATTTCAATAAATAGTAATGCTTCAATAATTCAAAATGTTACCTTTGCTTATTGGAACAAACCTGATGTTGAGATTTTTTATCTCTTACCTCAAAGTATTAACAAAGATACTGAAATAGTTTTTGTAATTCATGGAAATAGCAGGAATGCTATAGATTATTTATCGGCATGGATTCCATACGTAGAAAACAAGAATGTTATTATTGCAGCACCTCACTTTGATAAGAAAAATTTTAGATATTTTTTTCTTTTAGAAACAGCAGACTCATTTGGTAATATTAATCAGAATTCTGATAACTATCTCAATAACTCACTATCTTTATTTTTTAATTATTTTAAAAGCAAATATGAGTTTGATTCTAATGCTTATAAAATTTTTGGACATTCAGCAGGAGCACAATTTACTCACAGGTACATGCTTTTGAGTGATGACAAAAGAATTTCAACAAGCGTAATTGCAAATGCTGGATGGTATACTTTTATATCTAATGATAATTTTCCATACGGAATAAATAAATCACCTATAAGTATTTCTAACAATCAGCTTAGTAACTTTATGTCTAAAAAATCACACCTATTAATAGGTAGTGATGATATTGGTTCTCAAAATCTTAATTCTTCTAAAGGTGCTCTGCTCCAAGGGTTGACGAGAGTTGAAAGAGCTAATAATTATTTTAATAGTCTTATTAAAAAAGCTGAGGAACAAAATATACCTCTAAGATGGACATACAAAGTGATTCAGGATGTAGACCATGATTATCTAAAAATGACTGAGGTAGCATCTGATATATTATTAAGGGATATTAACTAAGTAGTATTCTGTTCTATAAATCTTTCTGCTTTATCGATAATAAGTTTCTTTCTTTCTGGATTTATTTTATTTAAAGCATTTACCATTAATGAAAGTCTTGGATTAGTCTTAAAAAAATTGATATTTTTTTCTATAAAATTCCAATAAAGTCCATCAACGATATCACACCATTCTCCCTTTTTATGGTTTGACATTCTTAGCATATAACTTGAACCGCAAATATATGGCTTAGTAGAAAAAATGCCACCATCTGCAAATGTACCCATACCATATACATTTGGCACCATTACCCAATCAGCTGTATCAATATACATCTCCATAAACCATTTATAGATATCATTTGGATTGACTCTACATAAATTCATTAAATTTGAAATTATCATTAGTCTATTAATATGATGGGTATAACCAAGCTCTAATGATTCAGTAATTGCACTATCAAGGGGCGGAATACCAGTTTCGCCCTTATACCAAGAGTCTGAAAGGCTTCTTTTATGGTTCCAGAAATTTGCTTGTTTGTATTGAGGCATATTGTCCCAATAAACACCCATAATAAATTCTCTCCACCCAATTATTTGTCTGATAAAACCCTCAATTGAGTTTATGGGTATTTCAATAGGAGATTCTAAATATTTTTTTTCAACCTCTCTAACACATTCATATGGATCGAGCAGACCCGAATTAAAATATGGTGACATTAAAGAGTGAAACATAAAAGCATTGTCTTTATTTATAGCATCTTGGAAAGATCCATAATTTTCAAGAAATTTAGATAAGAAGATATCAAATTGATTGAGTGCTTCAGAGTGTGTTACAGCCCAATTAAAATTTTCAAGATTCCCATATGATTTAGTAAATATTTCTTCAATTTCTATCATCACATCAAAGGTTATTTGATCATTTATTATTTTTTCTCTTTTAGGTACATCTGATTTTAATTTAGATATTCCAAGTCTATTTTCTTTATCAAAATTCCATTTACCTCCAACTGGCTTCATATCATTATCCATAAAGATATTAAATTTTTTCCTAAGCCAGCGATAGTAATATTCCTGAATGGTTGTTTTTTTATCTTTTGACCAGAATTCATAATCTGAGCAGGTGCTAACAAATTTTGAATCGTCATATATCTCAAGATTAACTTCGTGCAATTGACAAAAATACATTAAGTCTTTTAAAGTTTTATAGTCTGAAGGTTTTTCTACATATAAATTTGAGAATGGTGACTCTGTATATAAGTTTTTAAGATAATCTAAGAACTTTTTTGGTTTTTTTGAAATTTTTTCATGACGAAAATTTTTATAATCTAATTGATCTATGTAGTGCCTAAAAGAGCTTATCTGAAATACTAATTTATGTTTATGATGTGAAATTTCATAGAAAGTATCTAAAGGTTCATATAAAAGTAATAAATTATTATCTTTTAGATGATTTAAGACCTTGTTTTTTTTAGATAACTGGTCCGGAAAAACTAGCACTAATGATTTCATTATCAATTATCTTTACAAAATAATTTATAAAAGTATAGAAATAAGGATTATCTTTTTTATAAGAAAACCTGTTTAACTCTTACTTGATTACCTTTTAAATCTTTTATTTCAATTTTGTATGATTTTTCATTAGTATCCACAGTGATTAAACCAAAATTTTCACCTGAGAACATATCTCCAATCATAAGATCATCGCTTTCTTTTGGCCTACTATTTAATGAGAAAGAGGATATAGTTTTATTTAATGAAGAAGAGGTTATTTCAATTAAATTATTTTCCTCATAAATAGCACCTTGATGCCTATCACCAGATATTATTAAAACTGGTACTCTAGATGAATTGAGTAATTTTTTTAGCCTTTTATGCTCTTTCGGAAAATTTGACCATTTTTCAAACCGATGATTTGTGGCTAGCAACTGTATTGATGTAGCAATTATTATTAAATCAGCATCAGTTTTTAAAGTTTTACCAAGCCACAGCCATTGTTTATCTCCAAGAACAGTAGCATCAAGATTATTATTTTGAATATATTTTGGTTTTATTCCTTTAGTTTGTTCTAAATCTGATCTGAAATATCTTGTATCTAAAAGAATTAGATTAATTTTGAAATCATCTAATTGAATTATCTTATTTGTATAAATTCCCTCACGATTTCTTCTTATGTCATTAGATGAGATGTTCCAGAAATCTAGATATAGTTTTTGGGCCTCTTTCTTAAGCGGGTATGAGCTTCCTCCATCATTAATCCCAAAGTCATGGTCATCCCAGATTACATTAACATCTTTTTCATAAAGCCATCTGGGAAGCATTTCTTTTTGTTTTTTATATGCATCTTTCATTTTTATTAGATTTCCTGAGGGAACATCTCCATAAACATTATCACCAAGGAATACAAACGAATTAATATTTTCTTTTTTTATAGAGTCCCAAATAGGTTGGGGGTAGTCTTGGTCAAGACAAGAACCAAATGCAATCTTATATGTTTCTGCTATGGTAAAATTTGATATACATAAAACACAAATTGTTGCTATTAATTTTTTCATTAATACAGTATAACAAGTTTAATAATGCAAAAGATTCTTTATATATTTGTTCTCTCTTTTATATTAATTTCATGTGGAGATACATCAAATAATAGAACAAATAGTCTTAGCACATTAATAAAACCAAGTTTTACATATAATATCGATTTTTTTAGGTGCAACCTAAATGACAATGTTTCTTTATTTAATTTAGAATCTTTTTTTTCAAAAAATATAGTTAAATACTCAACATTAATTGAATTTGAAAATATAAAGCTTTCAGTTCTTTTTCCTGATAACGAAAGTAATGTAAAAAACTTCTTATTATCAATAATCTCAAAAGGTAACCCAGCTTTTCTTAAAAAATTTATTGATGAAATTAATGCTGACGGAATAGATGAGATTGCAGATTGTAGTTTTGCGATATATCAAAATAATGCGTTTGATATTATTTCAAAAGAAACGACTTCTAGTGATTTTAATAAGATTGAAATTTTAAGGTGCACATATAATGATAGCTATAATTATGGGACGTTTAAAATTTCTATTGATAGATTTGTAAATCATATCCAAAAACTAGATATTCCATATTCACTATCTTATGTGGAGGATAAATCATTAAAAAATAGTTTCTTTTGGATTAATACTTTTTATCAAAAACAGTATAAGGATTCTCTTCTTGCTAGCTGGGTAACAAATAGAGATTCAATTGAAATAAAGGATGAATTTACTGAAAATGCAACATGTCTAGATTCATCAGTTTATAAGTCATATGATTTGCTTTAAACAAATAAAAAAAGATAAGGAAATTAAAGATTTTTTTTATTATAATCTAGCACAAGCGGGTATCGTATAATGGCTATTATAAGAGGTTTCCAACCTTTTGATGAGAGTTCGATCCTCTCTACCCGCTCCAATATTTATTTATTTCACAAAAAAAAGCAGGCCGGAACCTGCTTTTTCGACCTAGGGGATTTTAATATAAAGAGGATATTCGTAGGTCTATGTTCATATGACAAGCCATTGGGGTAAAAGTTCAAAAAATTTAAAAATTTGAAAAAGAAAAAATCCTAAAATTAATCCAGATCCCAACGGTAACTCTTCTTTAAATTTATCTTTGTCTAAAAAACTAATAAAAATTGTAAATAAAGAACCTATAAGAATTATAGATGGTAGGCTCAAAGGACCAACAATTGATCCAAACCCACCTAAAAGCAATATATCTCCACCACCAATACCATCTTTCTTTTTTATTAATTTATATAAAATATTTATAAACCAAAGAAGAAAAAATCCAATAAAAAAACCATAAAAAGATAGCATTAATTGTGAAGATGCTATGACTCCATAATCCTTTATATAAAATAAATCTGTGAAGTATATTGATATAAAACCAACAGCTGTTATGCAAATATTAAATGAAAAGGGTAAATAAAATTTTTCATAATCGGTCATGATCATTACGTAGAGTACAAAAAAAAGAAAATATGAAAATAAAAGCTCATACGAAATGCTATGAAGATATAAAAATATTAAACCAGCAATTACATGATTAATTTCGTGTATCAAATAACTAAGATTAATTTTTTTACCACAGTGCTCGCAAATTCCTCTCTGTAATAAAAATCCAAGAATTGGTAATAGGTTTATAAATGAAATTTTATTTTTGCAATTTATGCAATGTGATCTTGGAGATATAAGATTCAAACTTCGATTATTCTCAATTAGAGGCAGCCTATAAATAAGAACTGAAGAAAAGCTTCCTAGCGCAAGAAATAGCAGGCTAAATAAGATTATTTCATAAAAGCCCATTAAAAAATTATTTTCTTGTTATATAAAAGCAAATAAGCAATAAAACTATAGCTGGTAAAGCATAAGCACCAATTATCATAAGTTTATCAATCATTAATATCTCCTGATGCAAAGGCGTCTGGTCTTCTAAAATCACCATAGCCATAAAATTTATTATTTTTGAACATAATTGTTTGAAGGCATGTTGCAGGATTGATTACTTTTACATTGTAATTTAATCCTAATAATTTTAATTTTATATCTTCATTTATTGAAGACTCAATTTGGAGAATATCAGGTTGCCATTGATGATGAATTCTTTTAGCGCTATTAGTTTCCTCAAGGTTCATATCAAAATCAATAATATTTAATATTGATTGCAAGACAGCAGAAATTATTCTTGAACCACCAGGGCTTCCAGTAGTAAAAAATAATTCATTATTTTTCATGACAATAGTAGGTGACATTGAGCTTAAGGGTCTTTTTGATGGGACAATTTCATTTGCTTCTGCACCCAATAAACCAAACTGATTTGGTATTCCTGGTGCAGCAGAAAAATCATCCATTTCATTATTCATTAGTATTCCTGTGCCTTTGATAACCACTCCTGATCCAAATGTAGAATTCAAAGTGTATGTTGAAGAAACGACGTTACCATTTTTATCTGCAACTGAAAAATGAGTAGTCTCATTGCTTTCATTGTCTTCAAAAACTCCTGGATATATTTTATTTGAGGGAGTTGATTTGCCTAATATTATTTTATTTTTAATATCATCCGCGTATCCCTTATCAGTTAATTTTGCTACAGGGACATTAAAAAAATCAGGATCCCCAAGGTGCTTTGATCTATCAGCATAAGCATATTTCATCACCTCGGTTAATAAATTGATATAAGAATAAGTATTATGACCAAGTTCTCTTAGATCAAAGTTTTCTAATACATTTAGCATTTGAATTATGTGAACACCACCTGAAGATGGTGGCCCCATTGTTATTATTTTTGTGTCTCTATAGGATGAAATTAATGGCGTTCTCCACACGGGTTGATACTCTGCAAGATCTCTCAAAGAAATTAACCCTTTATTCTTTTCCATTTCTAAAGCTATTTTTTTTGCAACTTCTCCTTTATAAAAACCATCTCTACCATATTTTGATATTAATCTTAAAGTCTTTGCTAGGTCTTCTTGAATTAATATTTTATTTTTAAAGTCCGGTTCATGAACCATAAAAATATCTTTTGTTGCATCATAAACTGATAGCTTATTTTTATATTTTAAAAGTATGTCGGAAAGATATGGTGTTATTTCAAATCCACTTTCTGCATAATAAATAGCATCTTCAAGTAACTCTTCCCATCTTAAAGAACCAAACTTTTTATGAACCTCCCAAAGACCAGCTACAGTTCCTGGGACACCACTAGCTAAATAACCAAACGTTGATAAACCCTTGTTCAAAGAACCGTCTGGGTTTAAATACATATTCTTTTTAGAAAAAATTGGCGCCTTTTCTCTATAATCAATTGAATATTGTTTAGCTGTTTCAGAGTCATGAATAACCATAAAACCACCACCACCAATATTTCCTGCTCTAGGAAGAACAACCGCTAATGTAAAAGCTACAGCAATTGATGCATCATACGCATTCCCACCTTTACTTAATATTTTTTCACCAACAGCTGTCGCTAAAAAGTGTTGAGTTGTTACCATTCCATTATTGCTTTCTGCAATTTGTTTTTGTGCAGGAATATATTTTGAGGGATTTACTGTACCTATCGGTTCAAATATTTCTGTGTGAATATATGGAGAAATAAAAGAAACAGTAATGATATACAAAGAAAAAATAAGAAATTTCTTTGTATTAAAAAATAAATTATTTAATTTTGAGGCCATATTTAAAAAATATACTATTAGTAGTGTTTGGTTATAATAACTTTTTTAAAAAAAAAATATAAAGATAAATTATGAAAGATTTATATGAAGAAATTTTAGCTCAACATACTGCTCCAGGTCAGATGTATGAAACTAAGGATGTAGTTAATGAAAATGGAGTTACTTTTAAGGAGTATATTAATTTACCTGATAGCTTGAGAGGTTATTTAGATTTTGCGCTCATACATTCAGAAAAAGAATGTTTGGTATATGAAGATCAAAGATATACCTATCAAGAAGTTTTTGAAAAAAGTGCACAAACTGGTAACGCATTAATAGAAGCGGGTATTAAAAAGGGCGATAGGGTTGCAATTTGTATGCAGAATAATCCTGAATATGTTTTTGCTTATTTTGGTATTGTTGGTATTGGTGCTGTATGTGTTCCACTAAATTCATGGTGGGTTCCAACAGAGGTTGTTTATGGACTTGAGCATTCTGATGCAAAATTATTAATTGCTGACTCCAAAAGATTAAAAGGCCTTGAATCATTACCAGATGTTAAAAAAATTGTAACTTCTTATACACCAGATTCATCCTATGTTTCTTTTGATGTGTTTATCAAAAATCAAGATACAACATTTCCAGAAATTGAAATTGGAAGAAATGATCATGCAACAATTTATTACACATCAGGTTCTACTGGTAAACCAAAAGGTGTTTTGTCATCACAAAAAGCTGTTTTAGCTACTATGTTTAGTTGGGCGTGTTTCTCAACTGTTATGAATGCTGTAGAGGCTCAAACAAACCCAGATGCTGCAGCTATTGTTAGTCCTGAATCAGTTATTCTTCATTGTGTTCCACTATTTCACGTTACTGGAAGTCATGCTGGACTTTTAATGTCAGTGCTTGTGGGAAGGAAAATTGTAATGATGAAGAAATGGGATTCTGGCTTAGCACTTAAATTAATTGAAGAAGAAAATGTGACTGACATTACAGGAGTTCCTACTCAAACATGGGAATTGCTTAATCATCCAGATAGATTAAATTATGATTTATCTTCATTAAAAACATTAGGAGCTGGTGGTGCACCAAGACCTGCAGAGCATGTAAAACAGTTAGATAGTGAGTTTTCTGCTAGGCCTGCTATAGGCTATGGTTTATCTGAAACGAATGCATTAGGTGCTTTGGGTGGAGGTGACGAGTATGTTAATCATCCTGATTCAACTGGCAGAGTAGTACCACCACTAACCGAAGTAAAAATTATTGATGAAGATTGGAATGAACTAGCGGAAGGAGAGGTTGGTGAAGTGGCAATTAAATCTCTTGGTAATATGATTGGGTATTGGAAGAATCCTGAAGCTACAAAAGAGTGTATGAGCGATGATGGGTGGTTTAGATCAGGTGATTTAGGCAAATTTAATGGACCTTTTTTATATATATTAGATAGAGTAAAAGATATTGTAATTAGAGGTGGTGAAAATATAGCTTGCCCAGAAGTTGAAGCTTCAATATATGAACATAAGGATGTACTAGAGGCATGTGTATTTGGAATTCCTGATGAAAGACTGGGAGAAATTTTATGTGCAGCTATATTTCGAAGAGAAAGTTCTAATTTATCAGTTGAAGACCTGCAATCATTTTTGTCTACGAAACTTGCTGCTTTCAAAATTCCAGTTAATATAAAATTTTTTGAAGATAATCTTCCAAAGGTTGGCTCCGGAAAATTTGATAAGCCAGCATTGAGAGAATTATTTATCAGCGAGACGTAATTTATAAAAAATTATTTTATCTTTTTTAAAAAAAGGGTATAAATACTTACCAATCTATTTATTTATGACAGAAAAAATATTACTCATCGAAGATGAACCCGATATAAGAAAGACTCTTGAATATAATTTAACAAGAGAGGGTTTTGAAGTTATATCTACTTCTTCTCTTGTAGAGGGAAGAAGTCATATTGAATCTAGTTCTTTTTCTCTTCTTCTTTTAGATTTAATGTTACCTGATGGATCAGGTCTAGACTTATGTCGTGAAATAAAATCTAATACAGAAAAATCATCAATTCCTATAATTATTCTTACTGCAAAAGACGACGAGGTAGATAAGGTGGTTGGTTTTGAGCTTGGCGCTGATGATTATGTTACTAAGCCATTTAGCGTAAGAGAATTAATATTAAGAATTAAGGCCGTATTAAAAAGGGGTATAAATAAATCTGATTCTATTGAAATTCAAAGACAATTTGGAGATCTTTCTATTGATGTAGATTCTCATGAGGTTTTTGTAAATGAAGAGCAAGTTGTTTTAACTGCATTAGAGTTTAGATTGTTATTTCAGCTTGTTGAGAGACGAGGAAGGGTTCAATCAAGAGATCAGCTTCTAGCAGATGTATGGGGTTATAGTTCTAGTGTCACAACAAGGACGGTTGATACTCATATTAAGAGATTAAGGGAAAAGCTTGGATCAATGGGCAAATATGTCCAAACTATCAGAGGAGTTGGTTATAAGTTCTCTAGAACACCAGAATAATTAGATGGGAATTAGATCCCGAATTTTTTTTATAGTATTTGTATTGCTCACTGCAAGTATTTTTATTACTTATGTAGTTGCAGAACGTGATCTTACAAATACATTTAAATTACAAATTGTTGATGAGTTAAAAAAACAAGCAAACTTATTGTCATTATCTGTACAAAATATAAGTAAATTTAATTCCATAGAAGAGGCAGATGCCGAAGCTGATAAACTTGCTGAAGCATTAAATTCAAGAGTAACTTTTATTAAAAATAACGGCATGGTTGTTGGTGACTCAGAATTGAATGTATTAGAAATTGGCATTGTAGATAATCATGCTAACAGGCTTGAGGTAATTGATGCTCTTAACAATGGTACTGGATGGTCTTCAAGATATAGTAATACAACTAAACAGGATTTAATTTATTTTGCTATTAGAGATAATCAGATTAATAATCCAAATATCATAAGAATATCAGTTCCTTTGAATTATATTGACACAATTACGGATACACTAGGTTTATCAGTAATATTATTGTTTTTTGTTGTTTTCTTAGTTTCAATTATTGCTAGCGGTGTTGCAGCAAATTATCTCTATTCTAATATACAAGAACTTGCTAATGTTGCTGCTAATATCTCAAAGGGAAAATCAGTTAATGATGATATCAAGTCTCTTCCAACACAAAGAGAAGATGAATTTGGCACAGTGGCTCGATCTATCTCTCAATTATCTGAAGACCTTAAAAATCAAATAAAAATAATTGCAAAACAAAGAGATCAATTTGGACTCGTATTAGATGACTTGGGTGAGGGAATTATTGTTACCAATAAGAAAGGTAAGGTTTTATTTACTAATAACCAAGCTTCTATAATTCTAAATATTGATAAGCTTTTTGAAAAAAATATTAAAGAATTTAACATACCTGCACTTAACTATTTATTCAAGAGAGTTAAAAATAAAAAAAGAGCAGATATAGAGTTTGAAATTGAGATCAACAGACGATCAACAAAGTGGGTTCTTGGTTCAATGAATCAATCTAAAACTACAGGTCAATTTATATTAGTTCTCCATGATATTTCTCAGTTGAGACAATTAAACTCTATGAGAAGAGATTTTATCTCAAATTTATCTCATGAACTAAGAACTCCTGTAAGCGTTATTCGTGCAAATTCAGAAACATTATTAGATGGTGCTTTAGACAACAAAAAAGAAGCTAAAATTTTTTCAAGGGCAATATTACATAATGCAGAAAGATTAACTTCAATGGTCTCTGATTTAATTGATTTATCAAGAATTGATTATGGTGATCTAAAACTTAATATTGTTGAAGTAAACATAGATAAATTTATAAATTCTTTCATTAATTCAATAAAAAGCCTTGCTAAGAAAAATGACATTGTCATTGAGTACAAGCCTAAACATAAAAAAAATGTCATGGCTGACTTTCAGGCACTTGAAAGAGTGATGAACAACTTATTAGATAATGCTTTTAAATATTCACCAAAAGGCTCAATAATTCGTATATTAACTATTACAAATAATGAACATATAAAAATTACAATATCTGATGAGGGAACTGGTGTTTCAGAAATTGATCAAGAATATATTTTTGATAGGTTTTATAGAACTGCTTCAGCAAGAGCCTCCGAAAATAATGGAAGCGGTCTTGGTTTAGCAATTGTTAAAAATCTTATTAATAGTCTTAATGGTGAAGTTGGTATTTCTAATAGAAAAGAAGGTGGATCAGACTTTTGGTTTACCCTTCCTATATATAAAAAATAAAGTATATTTGCTTTAATTATAAACTTTTGTATAATATGTCACATAAATGTCACATAAATGTTGCACATTTGAAAAATAGGAGTCAAAATGATTAAAATTATTTGGAGCAGGTTCCATTCTTTTATGAAAGCTGGAAGACTGAATAAGGTTATAAAAATATCAGGTATAGAATAACGTAATTTCTAAACTAACTCGTCCTTATTTTCAATAACAAATCTTCATTCTATTTTTCAGAATAAGTTTTTTTATTAAACATTATGTTTATCAGTTATAATTGAAAAAATTGTAACAATGATTAACTTTAAGCTCATAAAAAAAACTTTTTTTCTATTGCTATTTACTGCAGTTACTTTTTACACATATGTTTTAATTAATTCTTTTAAGAATAGTCCAGATATAAAAGATATAGGCACTATCAACATCAGTGATATAACATTTTCACAACCAATAAAACAACCTGATACCTTAGTAAGTAACAATGAAGAAGTTAATTTTGAATATAAATTAATCGGTATTAGGGCAGGTAACAATAATTCATCAGTAATACTTAAAAAAGGCAATAAAGAATATCTAGTTTTACTAGGTGAATCTCTGAATAATAATTTTGAATTAATAGAGGTACAGCCTAATTCTGCCGTATTTCGTAATGGGCAAAAAATCTATAGAATAGATAAGGAGGAATCTGATAAATGAAGCCTACTAATAAACTGTTTCTAATATTACTACTTACACTTAACACAAATAATGTATTTGCTGAAGATACATATATATTAAATTATGAAGATGTTGATATAAAAAAAGTAACTCAAGATATAGCGCAGTTTTCAAAAAAAACAATAATTTTAGACCCAAGAGTAAAAGGTAGAATTACTATATATTCAAATGCAAATCTAGATAAAGACCAGGTATGGGATGTATACTTAAGAACAATTCAAGTTAATGGGTTTAGTGCAATATCTGAAAGTGGATTTGTAAGGATTGTTCCTGAAAACGAAGCAACTAGAGATAAGAATATTTCTTCCATATCCTCATCAGGGGACTATCAAACTTTAGTTATACCTTTAAAAAATAGATCAACTGAAGAAGTGTTACCTATGATTAAACCAATCACAGGGCGACAATCCCATTTATCAAGCATATCTTCAATTAATTCCATACTAATTGTTGATAGAGCAAGTAATGTTGAAAGAATCGATAAACTTATCAATGATCTAGATAAAAATAATTCAGCTAAGATTTCTATAACAAAACTAGAAAATTTATCTTCTATAGAGGCAGTTAGAATATTAGATAAGTTAAAAGCTCAAAATAATCCAACTATAAATAAATTTGTAGCAATTCCATTTAGCCCATCAAATTCTATAATTATTTCTGCAAATGAATATGTTACTACTAATATAAATCAAACTTTAAAATCTCTTGATAGAGATATAAAATCCAATGACTCCGTTGATGTTGTGTATTTAAAATATGCAAAATCTGCAGATATTGCAGCAATTCTTAATTCTGTGTCTAGTAGTTTTGCACCTGATACAGATGGCGCTAAAACAGTCATAACACATCATGAAAAAACAAACTCACTTATCATTTCATCTCCAGAGGCTAATTTATCAACAATTAGAAATATTATTTCTCAACTTGATATAAGACGAGCTCAGGTTTTAGTTGAGGCTATTATTGTTGAGTTGTCTGAAACTGCAGCTAATTCTCTTGGTATAGAGACTGTTTTTAACGGCTCCGATAAAGATAGTGTCCCAATTGGCATAACACGTTTTGGTGGTTCAGGTCCTGATCTATTATCAATAGTTGGTTCAGTTGCAGATGAAACCGATGTAACCTTATCAACAAATGCTTCTGCATCATTACTAAACACTCAGGGGTTGATTGCTGGTTTTGGAGACTTAACACCGGGAAGTGACAATTTTGTCGGTATTATTAATGCTATAGCACAAGACTCAAATTCCAATATTCTTTCAACACCATCATTATTAGCAATGGATAATGAACTTGCCACTTCAATAATTGGTCAAGAAATTCCAATAACAACTGGTGAAAGTCTTGGAACTAGTAATTCAAATCCTTTTAGAACTACATCGAGACAAGAGGTTGGAATCAAATTAGAAGTAACACCTCAGATTAATGAGGGAAGTTCTGTAGTCCTTCAAATTAAAATTGAAGTTTCAGGTGTTGCTGGAGTTCCGATGAGTGGCATAGATATCATTACAAATAAAAGAGCTATTGAAACTACAGCCCTTGTCGATAATAATCAGATAATAGTGCTAGGAGGCCTTGTTGATGAAGATACACAAGATAGTATTTCAAAGGTGCCACTTCTTGGATCAGTTCCTATTTTAGGCAATTTGTTCCAATCCTCTTCTTCAACTACTATTAAAAAGAACTTAATGGTTTTTTTAAGACCTACAATAATTATTGACTCTGAATCAGCTTTATCTGCCTCTAGTGAAAAATATAATTATATCAAGGCTCGACAAATGCTGACTGGTGAATCTCAACAATTAATAGATTTAACTGATTCAAGAGATTAATATTCAATGTCGAGATCATCTGAAGATAGAAAAAAATTTAATATTCTTCCTTATGATTTTGTAAAAGAAAATCAAATTATTGCATCACAAAATGGTGAGGAATATGAAGTAATTTCTCCAAATAAAATTTCACCAACCATTTATCATGAACTTTATAAATTTTTAAAGAAAGATTTTGTTTTCAAAAAATGCAGTGCAGTTGATTTTAATGAACTTTTAACCAATACTTTCAGCGTTGATAATTCATCTAATAATTTATCAGAAGAGCTATCAGATGAATTTGATCTTCAATCATTTGCTGGTTCTATTTCTGCAACCGAAGACCTTTTAAGCGGAAGCAACGACACACCTATAATTAAATTAATTAATGGAGTTATAAGTCAAGCCATTAAAAATAGAGCTTCTGATATTCATTTCGAACCTTACGAAGATAAAATTATAATTAGATTTAGAGTTGATGGAATTTTAACAGAGATCTTATCTCAAGATAGTAAAATATCTTCGGTATTAATATCTAGAATTAAAATTATTTCTGGATTAGATATCTCAGAAAGAAGACTACCTCAAGATGGAAGAGTTTCACTTTCTTTAGGTGATAAAAATGTTGATGTGAGAGTTTCTACATTGCCTTCATCATATGGAGAGAGAGTAGTATTGAGGTTATTAGATAAACAAGCAGCTCAAATAAATATTGATGATTTAGGATTACCAAGCCAAATTCTTCTCAATTACAAATCGTCTTTAAAAAATTCTGAGGGAATCATATTATTAACTGGCCCAACTGGCTCAGGAAAAACTACTACTTTATATGCTGGGTTGAGATATTTAAGCGATTCTTCTCAAAATATTCTTACGGTTGAAGATCCTGTAGAATACACCTTAGAAGGTGTAGGTCAAACTCAAGTTAATTCAAAAACTGGATATACATTTGCGAAGGGCTTAAGAGCAATCCTCAGACAAGACCCTGATGTTGTTATGGTTGGTGAAATGAGAGATATTGAAACTGCCCAAATTGGTATTCAAGCTAGCTTAACAGGGCATCTTGTTCTTTCTACAGTCCATACCAATAGCGCAGTTGCTGCGATTACAAGGCTTAAAGATATGGGTATTGAATCTTATCTTTTAGCTTCTAGTTTAAGAACTATAATTTCTCAAAGACTCGTTAGAAGATTGTGTTTGAACTGTTCTTTTGAAGAAGTTGCTAGCAAAGAAGTATGTAAGCTTTTTGACCTTAACCCTAATCAAAAAATATCTAACTCAAAAGGATGTGAACAATGTTCAAACACTGGTTATCAAGGAAGAATTGCAATTGCTGAATGTATTCAAGTAGATAAAGAATTGAAGGAGATGATCCATAATAATTCTTCTGAAAATCAAATTGCTAATCATGTTTTTAAAGATAATCAATCAATAGATCAGGCATCACTAGATCTTTTAATAAATGGTATAACCTCACCTGATGAGCTCATAAGAGTTGGAAATCTAAAAGAAGATGCCGACTTATAATTATACAGCTATTAATAATAATGGCTCAAAGAAAAAAGGCATCCTTAGTGCAGCATCTGAAAGAGAAGCAAGAAAATTTATTAAAGATTTGCAACTAACTCCAATTAGCGTATCCCTTTCAACAAGCAAATCATCATTTAGGCCTAAGATAAAAAATAAAGAAATAGTGTTAATGACCAGGCAGCTAGCTACTCTTTTAGAGGCAAATACTTCAATTGTCGATGCTTTAAAAATAACTACCGATCAATTAAAGAATAAAGAATTGATAAGTATTATATTAAATTTACGAGAAGATGTTGTTCAAGGAAAAAGACTTGGTCAGTCTATGAAAAAATATCCAGATGTATTTAATAATACATACTCTTCCTTAGTTACTGCTGGAGATTCTTCTGGAAATCTAGATATTATCTTTGATAAATTAGCTGATTATCTAGAAGAAAGTGCATCAATAAGGCAAAAAGTATTTTCTGCATTAACTTATCCAATCATCTTGATTGGTTTTTCAATAATCGTAATATTTGCGTTATTAACTTTTGTTTTACCTCAAGTGATTAGCCAGTTTCTTAAAGCAGGGGCAGAGTTACCTTTAATAACAGAATTATTGCTAGGATTATCAAATAATATTTTTATAATACTAACATTCATATTTTTGTTTGCTTCTATGATCATATTTGCATATAAAAAATATACTTCTAATATTGATAATCTTATTCAGGCTCATAAAAAATTTTTGAGCTTGCCTCTAATAGGAAATTTCTATTTGTTATCTGAAATTGAGAGATTTTCAAGCACTATGGCACTTATTATGGAATCTGGTACTAATTTAGATATTGCCATAGAAGAGTCCTCAAAGGTTTTTAACAATAAATATTTAAATTATATTGTTATGAATGCAAAACAAGATGTTGTGGAGGGTAAAGACTTTATTTTTTCACTTACTAAAACTCAAGTATTCCCAAACATATTTATTCAATTAATATCTAGTGGTTATAAATCTGGAAATTTAGTAAAAATGTTCCATAAAGCTTCTGATTTCTTAAAAAATGAAATAGATTCTAAGAGGTCTATATTTTTATCCCTGCTTGAACCATTAGTTATAATTTTTATGGGAGGTTTTATAATGTTAATTGTTCTAGCTATACTAATTCCAATAATGCAAATGAATACACTTTCGTTGGGATAGATTATGAAAAAAAATAAAAATGGATTTACTTTAATAGAGTTGATGGCTGTATTAGTAATACTAGGAATTTTAGGAACTATCGTTGTAGTAAATGTTGCTCCTGTTTTCCAAAGAGCCAATTTAGAAAAAATTAAAGCAGATATGGCACAAACAGAAAAGGCATTAGAAATGTATAAATTTAATGAACTTCAATATCCATCTACTTCACAAGGATTAGAGGCTCTCATAATTCCTCATAGTGGTTTAAAAAATCCTTATCTTTTTCCAGAGGATGGTTATATTTCTTCGATACCCTTAGATCCTTGGGGCCGTGAGTATCTTTATGAATTCCCACCTCGTAAATCTAAAAAATTTGATTTATATACTTTAGGAGCTGATGGTATGGAGGGCGGATCTGGTGAGGACACTGATATCGGTAACTGGATGGAATAATACCAGAGGTTTCACTTTAATCGAAATTCTTGTCGTACTTGTTGTTATAGGTATTGCCTCTTCATTAGTTTTTTTAAATTTTAGCTCAGCAATTTCAATTTCAAATAATCAATCTACCTTTACCAAGTCTTTTAATTATTTATCAGAAGAAAGTACTATTACAGGAGATGTGATAGGTTGGCATGCCAATAACGAAAATCAATTCTCTTATTTTATAGATAG
>Ga0181596_10000279_pt1 | contig 52343 bp, 51 predicted proteins | sample 041ome_6_FD_148655 | JGI IMG/M metagenome (GOLD analysis project Ga0181596, IMG submission 148655) | Coastal salt marsh microbial communities from the Groves Creek Marsh, Skidaway Island, Georgia - 041402US metaG (spades assembly) | ecosystem: Environmental > Aquatic > Marine > Intertidal zone... | reverse complement strand
TGGTGTTAGGTATTGAAACCTTGCAAGGGACAGATGCGCTTTTGTCATTTGTGGCGGCAACGGCGCCAAATTTGCGCGGCCCCATCGGTGGCGTATTTGTGAAACGCCCAAAGGCGGGTCAGGACCTACGCGTGGATATGCCAACCATCGGTCCCAATACGATTGATTTGATGGGAAAGGCGGGATTGTCGGGAATTGTGATATCCCCTGATGCCTGTGTTGTTGTTGATGTCCAGCAGACAATTGAACGGGCAAACAGCCAGAGTATTTTCATCGTAGCGGCCGAGGCGACATTATGAAAATCGCATTAATCGCGGGTGAATCATCGGGGGATAAACTGGGCGCGGCCCTGATTGATGGGTTGGACGCGATCCTAGAACAGCCTGCTGATTTCATTGGTGTTGCGGGTCCTCGTATGATAACACGGGGGATGGACAGCCTGTTTGCGATGCAGGAATTGTCCGTCATGGGGATTGTCGAAATCCTGAAACAATACCCGCGCCTAAAACGGCGTTTGGACGAAACGGCGGACTATATCATCGCGCAAAACCCCGATGTTTTAATCACTATTGATGCGCCTGAATTTTCGCTGCGCTTGGCGAAAATCATTCATTCCAAATCGGATATTCCCACGGTACATTATGTGGCTCCCACTGTTTGGGCATGGCGCCCAAAACGCGCGGATAAGATGGCGCATTTCATTGATCATGTTTTGGCGCTCTTTCCGTTTGAGCCGCCTTTGATGCAGCGCGCTGGCATGTCATGTGATTTTGTGGGTCATCCCGTTGTCACTGACCCGATCGCCACGAATGAGGAAGTGGCGGCATTTCGCGATGATTTCGGGATTGGGGATGCACCTTTGGTGCTGATCTTGCCCGGATCGCGCAACAATGAAGTTTCAAAACTCATGGCCCCATTTGGGGAAACTTTGGCCTTGGCGCGTCAAACGATGCCCGATTTGCAATGTGTTCTGCCTGCTGCGCCGCATGTTGTTGGCGCCGTGCAAGAGGCGGTTCAAAATTGGCCCATTCGTCCGATAGTCTTGGATCACCGAGAGTTGGGGGAAACCACATATGAAGTGGCCAAACGCGCAGCCTTTCGCGCGGCGGATGTGGCTTTGGCGGCCTCTGGAACGGTCTCGCTTGAATTGGCGGCAAACGATACGCCCATGGTCATTGCCTATGATATGGGATGGCTGTCCCGCCAGATCATTGGACGTATGTTGATTACGGATACAGTGACATTGGTGAATTTGGTGACAGATACCCGTGTTATTCCCGAATTTATTGGCAAAAACTGTCGCGCCGATCTGATTGCGCCCGCGCTTCTTGAGTCCCTTATTGCGCCACAAGGGCAATTAAGGGCCTTGCGCGATACGATGGATAAGCTGGGCAGGGGGGCAACATCGCCTGGTACACAGGCGGCGGGATCGGTGATCAGGTTTTTGAACGGGACTCAGCGCGCTGGCAAGGCATCATAGCTCTTGGTGAACCCTGCCAGCGACATTGGGAAGGTGATCGCCTGTTCGGGTTGTTGGATATGCGTGATTGACAGGATTGCACGAACCCCAGTCTTCATTAAATCCACGTCCTCTTGTGAAAAACCGATACGGGCAATGCAGCCGATTTTATTGCAAAACGTATAAGGGTATTGTTTTGCATTGCTTTCAGAATAGCGAATGACCAGTGGCGCAGTCAAAAGTGTTTCAAGTGGGACTGTAATATCGGCCCCCGCTACAGCGGTTGGATTCGATTTCACCCGAAACAGCGAAATTTCAGCAATGGGTGAATTATCCTCGGTCAGGATCAATTGCGTCATATTACAGGGATCGTTGCCAGTTGCGGTCACAACACAGCGGACCGCCCAATCTCCATTTTCCGCACGAATATAGGGTTCGCCAATATTTGCCTTGGGTAAGAGCGGTTGACCCAATGAAAGCTGAGAGGCCTCTTGCGCATATGCGCTGCTGGCAAGTATTGTGGCGACAACCAAAGGTTTAACGATATATTGCACGACGACCCTCGTTGTATGAAAAATGTTCAGACACGTTGCCCTGAAACGCATCTGGTTACAACTAGATTCAGAATACTTGGCGGAAATTCACAACATGTACTTAAAGATCATGGCGTAACACCCTGAAACAAAAAAGAGGTTTGCAAAAGCAAACCTCTCATTTTTGTTTTCTCTCCCCGTCGGACTGACCGACTTATTTGCATGACGCTACGAAACAATTTTATGTCGGTCAACAGTTAAAATGACCAATTTGAAAAATATTTAATGTTCAATTTCCGTTTGCAAAACCCATGAAAAAAGATCGCGCCAAGGTGCGGCCAGTTAAGAGGGATGTCATGCCTATCAGAAAAACCTGATTGAACATGCGTCATAGACTGGCACAAAGCTCTTCACGTTGTACTGTAGTCAGGTCGGAACGGAAAATACGGATGCAAGAAACAATCTTTATCGGGGGGGTAGTGAGGGCTATGCCACGCCTCGATCACTCAAACTGAAATATGCAAATCGACATGGTTTGATTGCGGGGACAACGGGAACGGGTAAAACCGTAACCCTGCAAATTATGGCAGAGGAATTTTCGCCCGCGGGCGTTCCTGTGTTTCTATCCGATGTGAAAAGTGATCTGGCTGGTTTGGCAAAATCAGGCAGCGCAGATTTCAAACTGCATGATGCATTCACATCGCGGGCCGCAAAGATTGGGTTTCACGATTAATCCTATTTTTATTTCCGTTTGGTCTTTTGGGATTTCTTTGGGGCACAGAGTCATCCTGTGCGCACAACGGTTACGGAAATGGGATCCCTGTTGCTGTCTAGCCTGTTGGAATTAACCGAGCCGCAAGAGGGCATTTTAAACATTGCCTTCCGTATCACAGATGAACAGGGGTATCCCCTTTTGGATCTAAATGATTTGCAATCGGTTCTTGTGTGGCTTGGGGAAAATTGTACGGATGTGTCCCTGCGGTATGGGAATATTTCCGTGGCCTCAATCGGGGCGATCCAACGCCGTTTGATGGTTTTGGAAAATCAGGGGGCCACGCATCTGTTTGGGGAAACTGCGCTGGAACTTTCCGATTTGATGCAGGTGGATGCACAGGGGCGGGGCCATATCAACATTTTGGCCGCGGACAAATTAATGGCCAGTCCACGTCTTTATGCCTCGTTTTTATAGTGGCTCATCGCAGAGTTGTTTGAAACCCTACCCGAGGTGGGGGATCCAGATAAACCCAAGCTTGTCTTCTTTTTCGATGAGGCGCATTTGTTATTTGACGATGCGCCCAAATCATTGGTGGACAAGGTGGAACGGGTGGCGCGTTTGATCCGATCCAAGGGGGTGGGGGTCTATTTCGTTACCCAAAATCCCGCGGATGTCCCCGAGGATATTTTGGGCCAATTGGGCAACCGTGTGCAGCATGCCTTGCATGCTTATACGGCTAACGATCAGCGTGCATTGCGCCTAACGGCCGAAACCTATCGCAATAATCCCCGCTTTAAAACACAAGACGCCATTTTACAGGTGGGTGTGGGCGAGGCGGTGACGTCGTTCTTTGAGAAAAAGGGGATGCCCGTTGTTGTTGAGCGCACCTTGATCCGCCCGCCGTCCAGTCAGTTGGGCCCAATTACGCCTGATGAGCGACAGGGGGTTATAAAAGCCTCACCCCTGATTGGAAAATACGAAACCCCCATTGATCGGCGGTTCGCCTATGAAATCCTCAGCGAATGGGCCAAGGCCGCCGCAGCTGATGCCGCAAGGGAGGAGGAGAAAAGCGATCTGGCTGGTGATCTAATGCAACGGGATTTTGTAACCGCACGGCGGTACTCAGGCACGCGCGTGGGACGTTCGCGCCGTGTCGGGGTCGAAGATGTGGGATCGGCACTGGGTCAAGCACTGGTCAAAGAGCTAAGTTGCACCACAGGCCGCTGCATTATTCGTGGAGTTCTGGGCGGGTTTTTCAAGGGACGCTGAATAACCAAACTAATTCCATTGTTTAAGCCGCGCGTCACTGCTCATCATCTATGAACAGATCAATTTGATTTATACTGCAGCACCGCGTTTTTCGAACCTTGGCAGCATGGCGGAGAAATCGCGTCCTGCGCCGTCTTCGTCTTCGACAAATGCGCGGTATAGCTCGGTTGCAGCTTTGCCCAATGGGGTATCCGCATCGGCAGAGTGCGCGGCCTGCTGACTTAGGCGCAGGTCCTTTAACATCAGATCGGCGGCAAACCCAGGTTGATACCCATTATCCGCAGGGGATTGAGGCCCGACACCCGGGGCAGGGCAATAGGCGTTCATGGTCCAGCTGTATCCAGAGGAGGTTGAGACGACATCAAACATCGCCTGACGATCCAGCCCCAGTTTGTCGGCCAGTGCAAACGCCTCGCACGTACCGATCATGGTAATACCAAGGATCATGTTGTTACAAATCTTGGCCGCCTGACCATTGCCCGATGGGCCACAATGCACCGCCTTCTGCCCCATCACATCGAAGAGGGGTTTTGCAACGTCGAATGCGGCATCACTGCCCCCCACCATGAAGGTCAGTGTGCCTGCCGCAGCACCGCCAATGCCGCCCGATACAGGGGCATCCAGGGCCAAAACATCACGCGTGGCGGCCTGTTCTGCGACGGCGCGTGCGCTGTCCACATCGACGGTGGAACAATCCAACAAAACTGACCCTGCGGACATCGCGGGAATGACGTCATCCGCCACGGCACGCAGGATTGCACCATTGGGCAACATGGTGATCACCACATCTGCACCACGTGCCACCTCGACTGCGGATGCGGCGATTGTCGCCCCCTCAACCGTGATCGCGGCGGTGTCAAACCCAACAACCTTATGACCGGCCGCTGTTAAATTTTTCGCCATTGGGGCACCCATATTGCCCAAACCAATGAAACCGATTTTCATGAGTGTTCTCCTGTCAGATTAAGCTCCATGTCCCCCAGTGGTGCGCGCATATGATCCACCATCTCTTGGGGGACTGCACCTAACGCGTGTTTCCATTGGGGGTTTTTGTCTTTGTCGATGATTGCGGCGCGAATGCCTTCGGCGAAATCGCCAAATTCAATGGCCCGTGCGGTGAAACGGTATTCCTGTACCAAGGCTTCGGCCACCGTGGCCTTGGATGCGCGCAGGCTGCGGATCATGTCCAGCGCCACTGCCATGGCCAGCGGGGAATTGCGCCCAATCGCCTTGACTGCCCCCGCGGCAAAGGGAGCGGTGCTGTTTTTGGCGGCTGCTAAAATTTCGCGCATGCGTGCGCCCGAAAAAACCGCGTTTATGTCGGGCAATGCACCTTTCAAATCACTGTCGGGGGCCTCTGCATAAAAGGGCGCAATGGCATCAATCCCGTTTTCCTGCAACGCGGATTTCGCATCCTCCCACTGGTCCTGTGGAATGAAATGATCTGCAAAGCCCACAAAAATGGCATCACCTGCGTTCATGCGGGTTGCGGTGGTACCCAGATATTCACCTAAATGTCCGGGGGCCGCTGCCAAAAGCGCGGAACCACCCACATCGGGCACCAAACCAATCCCAACCTCGGGCATTGCGATTTCGGATGTTTCCCCCACGATACGGTGTGATCCATGACAGGACACACCAACACCACCTCCCATCACAAAGCCTTGCATAAAGGCGACATAGGGTTTGGGGTAAGTGTCGATCAACGCGTTTAGGCGATATTCATCGGCCCAAAATTTTTGCCCAAAAGCATAATCCTGACGCTGGGCCGATGCATAAAGGTCCGCAATGTCCCCGCCTGAGCAAAACGCCTTATCCCCCGCGGCATCAATGATGACCAGCTCAACTGATGGATCATCACGCCATATGCGCAACCGTACCTCGATGTCGATGCACATTTGATAGGTCAGGGCATTCAATGCCGCGGGGCGATTTAGGGTGATACACCCTGCGCGTCCCTTTTGGGTTAGGATGAGATCGCTCATCTCTCTGCCAAAACCTGACGTGAAATGATCAGGCGCATGATTTCATTTGTGCCTTCTAGGATTTGATGCACGCGCAAATCACGCACAAGTTTTTCAATGCCATAGTCCGCCAAATACCCGTACCCGCCATGCAATTGCAGGCAGGCGTTGGCCACGTCGAACGATGCATCTGTCACATACATTTTGGCCATGGCGCAGAATTTGGAGGCGTCTGGTTCTTTGTTGTCCAGTTTCCACGCCGCTTGGCGCAAAAACACGCGGGCCGATTGCAATTTCACCTCGAGCTCGGCCAATTTAAACTGTAGGGCCTGAAATTGATCTATTGTTTTGCCAAAAGCTTTGCGTTCACCCACATAGGCAAGGGTTGTGTTAAACGCCGATTGCGCCCCCCCAAGGGCAGAGGCCGCGATGTTCAACCGCCCACCGTCCAAACCCGCCATGGCGTATTTAAATCCAGACCCTTCGTCCCCCACCAAATTGTCGGCGGGCACTTTGCAATCGTCAAATTGCACTTGGGCTGTGGGTTGGGCGCGCCAGCCCATCTTATCCTCTAATCCACCAAAGCTGAGCCCCTCTGATCCATCTTCAACGATCAATGTTGAAATGCCCTTGGGGCTGTCATCGCCTGTGCGGCACATCACGATATAGGCGTCCGAATATCCGCCCCCCGAAATGAACGCCTTGGTCCCGTTCATGGTATAGCCTTCGTTCGTGCGCTCGGCCCGCGTGCACAGGGCGGCGGCGTCCGAACCCGATCCGGGTTCTGTTAGGCAGTAACTGTACACCTTATTCATGGCGCATAAATCGGGCAGGATACGTGCGCGCATATCGTCACTTGCGAATTTGTCGATCATCCCGCCGCACATATTGTGGATCGACAGGAAGGATCCAACCGATGGGCAAGACATGGCCAGGGCCTCGAACACCAACGCCGCATCCAAACGCAACAGGCCGGAGCCGCCCATTTCCTCGCTCACGTAAATGCCGCCCAAACCCAATTCTGCAACTTTCGGCCAGAGGTCTTTGGGAATTGTTCCCGTCTTTTCCCAAGCCATTGCATGGGGTGCGATGTGTTCCTCACCAAAGGCTTTCGCCATATCGAAAATGGCAGATTGTTCTTCGCTAAGGGCAAAATCCATGATGCACTATCCTGTTTTTTAACGTCATTTGAAATGTTGCGCGAAAATGTTTCAAGGGTGTTTCAAGGTTTGAAAACTGTCCTGAAATAAAAAGGGCGGCACACTGTACCGCCCTGATTGTTGGGTTAGTCCATGGCTTTGAAGTTGAACTCGCCACCTTCTTTGATGCCAGAGGGCCAACGTGATGTGACCGTCTTTGTGCGCGTATAGAATTTGAACGCGTCTGGACCGTGTTGGTTCAAATCGCCAAAGGCCGATTTTTTCCAACCACCAAATGTGTGATAGGCCAATGGCACAGGAATTGGCACGTTGATGCCGACCATGCCGATATTGATGCGCTGTGCAAAATCACGTGCGGTGTCGCCATCGCGGGTAAAGATTGCAGTGCCGTTGCCATATTCGTGATCCATGGCAAGGCCAATCGCCTCTTCATAGCTACCCGCGCGGACGGTTGATAGAACCGGGCCAAAGATTTCTTTTTTATAAATGTCCATGTCGGGCGTGACGTTATCAAACAAATGCGCCCCAACGAAGAAGCCGTCTTCATACCCTTGCAGGCTGAAGTCACGGCCATCGACCACCAATTTTGCACCCTGATCAATGCCGCTTTGCACCAAGCCCAGGATGTTTTGTTTCGCCGCCGCTGTGACAACAGGGCCGTAATCCACATCATCCCCTGCTGTATATGGCCCAACTTTTAGTTTTTCGATGCGTGGCACCAAGGCCTCGATCAAACGATCTGCAGTTTCTTCGCCCACAGGTACGGCCACTGAAATCGCCATGCAACGTTCGCCCGCCGCACCATAGCCTGCACCAACCAATGCATCTGCTGCCTGATCCATATCCGCATCGGGCATGACGATCATGTGGTTTTTCGCGCCGCCAAAACACTGAACCCGTTTGCCGTTTGCGCAGCCACGGCCATAGATATATTCCGCAATTGGAGTTGATCCGACAAAGCCAACAGATTGGATTGTGTCATTGTCTAGGATCGCATCAACCGCCTCCTTATCGCCATTGACGACCTGTAAGATGCCTTTTGGTAGGCCTGCTTCTTCCATCAATTCCGCAAGCATCAGGGGAACAGATGGGTCACGTTCAGATGGTTTTAGGATGAATGCGTTGCCGCAAACGATCGCTGGGGCAAACATCCACATTGGGATCATCGCGGGGAAGTTAAACGGTGTGATGCCTGCGGTCACGCCAAGTGCCTGACGCATCGAATACATATCAATGCCTGGACCCGCACTGTCGGTGAATTCACCCTTTAGCATCTGTGGTGCACCGATGCAGTATTCCACAACCTCAAGCCCGCGCTGAACGTCGCCTTTTGCATCGGGGATTGTTTTGCCGTGTTCGCGACTTAGGGCTTCTGCCAATTTGTCCATATCGCGGTTTAGCAGATCGACGAATTTCATCATCACGCGTGCGCGGCGTTGCGGGTTGACCTTTTCCCATGCAACTTGTGCCTCTGCTGCGATTTCAACAGCCTTGGCCATTTCGTCGGCACTGGCCAATGGGACTTTGGCTTGGACTTCGCCCGTTGCAGGATTGTAGACATCTGCAAAACGGCCAGATGTGCCTTTGACGTGTTCGCCGCCAATGTAATGGGTTAATTCTTGCATTATGCACCTCACTTAGAATTTGGTACAGGATACTCTTGCAATTTTACTTAGCAAAGAGGAAAGTCTTCAAAGATGTTTTGCATTTTTGCAAAGGTTAAGTCATGGAACACAATTGGGATGATTTGCGGGTCTTTTTGGCAGTGGCGCGGGATGAAACGCTGTCTGCTGCGGGAAAACGGTTAAAGATTGATCCCGCCACGGTGGGGCGGCGCATTTCGCGGATGGAAGAGCGTTACGGCACGCCACTGTTTGCGAAATCCCCATCAGGCTATGCACTGACCGATGCGGGATCGCGTTTGATGCCGCATGCCGAAAAGATGGAGCAGGTCATCAGCGGATTGGACGAAGATTTGGGGCAGGCGACAGGATCCCTTAGCGGCCAAATTCGAATTGGCGCACCAGATGGATGTGCGAATTTCATTCTGCCCCAAGTCTGCGCGCGCATTGCCGATCAAAACCCCGATTTAGATATTCAAATTGTTGCGCTGCCGCGGGTTGTGAACCTATCCAAACGCGAGGCAGACATGGCCATTGCCGTAAGTCCCCCAACATCTGGCCGCCTAAGTGTTCAGAAACTTTGCGATTATCACCTGCACCTTGCGGCCTCTCGGCAATATTTGGATGCAAATGGACAGATTGCCTCCGTCCAAGATTTATCGGGCCATCGCATTGTCGGCTATATCAGTGATATGATTTTTGACAAAGAATTGGACTATTTGTCGGATTTGGGGGTCGAGCGTGTGCAACTGGCATCCAATTCCGTGTCTGTGCAGTTCAATTGGCTGCGCAGCGAACATGGTCTGGGCATCGTCCATGATTTTGCGCTGCCTTTTGCCCCCAATTTGCAACGTATACTCACAGATGAGATCGTGTTTAAACGCAGCTTTTATTTGGTGCGCCATGCAGACGATCGCCGGCTTGAGCGGATGAACAGATTTGCCGCGGCCCTCAGTCATGAAATTGCAAAAGAAATCGATAGATTGGAGCGTTTCGCTTGACTGAAAATAAAATTACTCGCAAGCTTATGTTATTGAAATAAAGTTGCGAGGTTTAATCATGTTAGTCCAACAGATTTTAGCGTCCAAAGGCAGTGGTCAGGTGATCACGGTGACGCCAGAAACAAGTGTTGCGGATGTAACCCTGGTCCTTAGCAAACACCGAATAGGGTCTGTCGTTGTCTCTGTGAACGGAAAAACCGCCGAAGGAATCCTGTCGGAACGCGACATTGTGCGTGCGATGGCGATGCATGGGGCCGATATCATCAACGATCCTGCGTCAAAACACATGACATCGAAATTGGTGACATGTGTATTAGGGGCGACCGCAGACCAAATTTTGAAAACAATGACGGACAAGCGGTTCCGCCATATGCCTGTCGTCGAAGGCGGAAAATTGGTGGGCATCGTGACAATCGGCGATGTCGTAAAAGCGCGTATGACCGAGCTTGCTATGGAAAAAGATGCCCTTGAGGGCATGATCATGGGCTACTAGGTCTTGCAATTGGTCATGTAATATTGTTGCGTGGCCACACCTAACGACTACAGGGCCGACTATGCGTATTGGACTTTATCCAGGAACCTTTGACCCAATCACATTGGGGCACATTGATATTATTCGCCGTGGGGCAATGTTGGTGGATCGATTGGTCATTGGCGTTGCGATTAACCGTGATAAGGGCCCGATGTTTTCGTTAGAGGAAAGGGTTGCGATGATCGAGGCGGAATGCGCGGTGTTGTCCAAGGAAACAGGCACAGAAATCGTACCACACCCTTTTGAAAATCTACTGATAGATTGCGCACACGAGGTCGGGGCGCAGGTGATTGTACGCGGTCTGCGTGCGGTGGCAGATTTCGAATATGAATTTCAGATGGTGGGCATGAACCGCGCGATGGACAGTTCTGTTGAAACCGTTTTCCTGATGGCCGAAGCAAAACACCAAGCGATTGCATCAAAACTGGTCAAAGAAATTGCACGTCTAGATGGGGATGTCAGCAAATTTGTGACGCCCCATGTGCGTGATCAATTGCTTGCGAAACTAGGCAAAACCTGATCGTCTGCCCAAATTATTCCAAATTTCACCGTAATTTAAACATCTTGGTGCGTTAAACAATGCGCTGTTCAGGCGTTTAGGTGTGTTATGGAATATGCGATTTTGGGCAATGCTGCGTTTTTTGCTGTGGCCTTTGCCATGCAAATAGTATGTATGTCGTGGGATATGCTCGGGTTCGGGCAGAACGATGATGATATTGCCGTCAAAAACCTGATCCAGAACCAGATCCCGAAGACGCGAAAAACACCAATTACACCGCATCTGATTATGCCTCTGAGCAGGTGGGAACATCCGGAAATGATACCCTTGGCACGTCAACCAGTACGGATTCTGTTGCGCTATTTGGCCTGACAGGAAACGACAGTTTGGTGGGCAGCTCTTCTGACGATTATTTCGAAGGGGACGCGGGCAACGATACGATCAATGGCTTTAGCGGGAATGACGCAGCCTACGGTGGCAGCGGTGATGATCTGTTTTTTGGTCTTGGTGGCGATGATACCCTATATGGCGACGCAGGCGACGATATGATCGAGGGCAACACGGGCGACGACAATTCGTTCGGTGGTCTAGGGGCCGACAGCATCGCAGGCGGCGATGGTACAGATGCGCTAAACGGCGGGGCGGGCAATGATGTCCTAAGTTCCGACCGCCTTGATAGTTCTGCGGATTTTTCACGAGGCGCTGGTGAAACCCTGATTGGGGCCGAGGGCGAGGATACAATCATCTTTTCCAACGCGGATCAGGTCAGCGGCGGTGCCGATGCAGATACGTTCCATTATGTCTATCGTGATGTGACAAGTGATCCAGTTGTCATCACCGATTTTGACAAGGATATCGACACCCTAACCGTGCATTACACGCCACAAACCGATGGTCAGGGCAATCCAATCGTGCCCGAAATGTCATTTGAAATTGATGCAACCATTGGCGAAACATTGATTAAACTGGATGGTGTGGTGGTTGCAAAGCTACAGGGGGATATCACAATTTCCAGCTCGGATGTGACGCTGACGGAATATGATGCAACCTTCCTTGATCGGCTTTAATCGGCGGTGAACCGCACCTTGCCGATATAGCCAAGGTTACGATTGCGTTGCGCATAATCGATGCCATAGCCCACGACAAATTCGTCTGGAATTTCAAACCCCGTCCAATCTGCGCGAATGTCAACTTCGCGGCGAGTAGGTTTGTCCAATAATGCAATTGATTTCAGCTTGGCTGGATTGCGGGATTTCAACAGGTTTAATACATGGCTCAGGGTAAAGCCCGTATCAACGATATCCTCGACAACCAAAACATCGCGCCCCTCAATCGCGTCGCGCAAATCCTTCAGAATGCGCACTTCGCGCGAACTTTCCATGCCATCGCCGTATGAGGACGCCTCAAGAAAATCGACCTCAACAGGCAGATCCAATTCGCGCACCAAATCGGCGATAAAAACGAATGATCCGCGCAACAACCCAACCACGATCAATTTATTTGTTCCTGAAAATTCGGTTGCAATTTCACGGGACAAATCCTCAATCCGCGCCGCGATGGATTTGGCAGATATCATTTGATCGATGACATATGGCTTCTCCGACATTGGGACCCCCTTGAAATTTGTGCCTTAACTTACCTATTCATGGGGCAGTGTCACGCGAAAAAGGATCGACATGCCTACACATTCAGAAACCCGCGCGCTGCCCTATACGGCGCAACAGATGTATGATTTGGTCGCTGATGTGGCATCCTACCCGAAGTTTTTGCCATGGTGTTCGGCCGCTCGCATTCGTTCACTAACACCCCAAGGCGCGTCCTCTGTGATGGAGGCGGATTTGGTGATTTCGTTTAAGGTGTTTCGTGAACGCTTTGGCAGCCGCGTGGTTTTGCACCCCGATGATATGAAAATCGACACCGAATATCTGGATGGTCCGTTTCGTTATATGAAATCGAATTGGGCCTTCCGTGATACGGATCAGGGGTGTGAGGTTGAATTTTTCGTTGATTTCGAATTCAAAAATATGGTGCTGCAGGGGATCATCGGCGTTGTGTTCAATGAGGCCATGCAGCGCATCGTGCGCGCCTTTGAGACCCGCGCGGCGGATTTGTATGGTTGAAATGAAAAACGCCCACCAAAACTTGGCGGGCGTTTTTACGTTTATATTAACGTTATCAGCTGTTCATATCGTATGCGCGTTCGCCGTGTGCTGATAGGTCCAGACCGTTTGTTTCGGTTTCTGCATCAACGCGCAGGGGCGCGAAAATCTGTGTGACCTTGATCAGGATGTAGGACACGACCAGCGTAAAAATGCCCACAACGATCAATGCGCCAACTTGTGCGACCCATGCGCCATGGCCAAAGCCCGCAATCATTAGTGTCCCGAAAATGCCGCCCACACCGTGAACCGCGAAGACGTCCAGTGTATCGTCGATTTTCAATGAGTTGCGCACCACGTTTACGGCCTCTTGGCACAGGATGCCTGCAACCGCGCCGATCACCAATGCCTCAATCGGGCCAACAAACCCTGATGCGGGTGTGATGGATGCCAAACCCGCAATCGTACCTGTGACGATGCCGACCAATGACGCCTTGCCATATTTGATCTTTTCCCACAATGCCCATGTCAATGACGCTGTCGCCGCAGAAATATGTGTTACGGTCAGTGCCATTGCCGCGCCACCGTCTGCAGCCAATTGTGAACCGCCGTTAAAGCCGAACCAACCGACCCACAACATGGATGCGCCGATCATCACGTAGCCTGGGTTATGTGGGGGTGTTGTGCGGTTTTTGCGTGGGCCCAACATCATCGCCAATAGAAGTGCGGCCAAACCTGCTGTTTCGTGAACAACGATACCGCCCGCAAAGTCTTTGGTGCCGACTTCACCGAAAATACCGCCATCGGCCATCATGCCACCGCCCCAGATCCAGTGGACCACAGGTGCATAACACAGCAACATCCAAAGCCCTGAGAAGATCAAAACGAAAGAGAAATTGATACGTTCAACATAGGCACCTACGATCAGCGCGGGGGTGATCACTGCAAATGTCATTTGGAAGGCAAAGAACAAAACCTCGGGCAGGGTACCTGATAGCGCATCGGCATCCACGCCCAGCAGGAACATTTTGTCCAATCCGCCCCAATATCCTGATGTGCCTGAGCCAAACGCGATCGTGTAGCCCGCGACCAGCCACAGAACGCTCATCAAACAGGCGATGGCATATACTTGCATAAAAACGCTAAGCACATTACGTGCGCGCACCAAACCACCGTAGAATAGCGCAAGGCCAGGCAGTGTCATAAACAGAACCAATGCCGTTGCGACAATGATCCATGCTGTATCAGCTCCGTTCATTTTATCCTCCTAAAGATTTGCGCCCAGAAATCGCATTTTTGTGCAATTTGCAAAGCATGGCCTGTTTTTTGGGCGGACGAAATGTGCGGAATTTTTGATATGATTAAAATTTAGGCAGTTTGAGCTGCGGTGGGGCTAAAAATTAGGCAATGGGTCAGGTTGGCAACTTTTGCAATAATAACTCCAATGCATGTGCCACTGTTGCGCTGCGCACCCCCACACGGCCCAGGGCGCCAAAGTCGACTTGGTGTGTTTCAACGCCGTCTTTGGTTGCAATTCCGAAACACACGCGCCCCTCTGGTTTAAAATCTGATCCACCGGGTCCCGCAATTCCTGTGACGGAAACGGTTAGTGTCGCGTTTGAATGTTGTAGCGCCCCTGCCGCCATTTCGGCAGCCACAAGTTCCGACACTGCGCCGTGGGTATCCAGCGTGTCGGCGGATACGCCCAACATGTCCATCTTTGCCGCGTTGGAATAGGTCACAAACCCGCGGTCCAAAATCTGCGAACTGCCTGCAACATCCGTGATCGCGGCCGAAATCATCCCGCCTGTACAGCTTTCTGCCGTGGCAATCACAATGCCCGCGGCACTTGCCCGTTCCACGATGTCCTTGGCGCGGCTCACATCAAAACTCCATGTGAAAGTGCTGCCAGTATCATGACCAATAGGGCGGCAAAGATACCTGCAATCACGTCATCCAACATCACGCCCAAGGCGTCACCACGGCGGTCAGCCCACCCAATGGGGCCAATTTTTGTGATATCAAACAGTCGAAACCCGATGAAGGCGGTAATCCAACCCGGCCAAAGCGCCAAGGTATCTGCTCCCACATGCGCCGCACCGATGAACACAGGGAGCAGTGCAATCCACTGGCCAATCACCTCATCCACCACAATTTCGGATGGATCGTGATCATCGCTGCCTCTGGTGTGTTGCGCCGTCGCCCACCAGCCGAGAAAGAACACGATGACTGAGGCCACAACAAACCCAGTCAGACCAAAAACCTCATGAACGCCCCATGCAAGTGGCAGGGCGGCCAACGATCCCCATGTGCCCGGAGCAGGGCGCAGGTATCCAACGCCAAATGTCGTGGTAATCAGTTTTATCATGGTTTGATCAATGCCGCCGTTGCGATGGATGCAATGCCCTCTTCGCGTCCTGTAAAGCCCAATTGTTCGCTTGTGGTTGCCTTTACGGAAACGCGGCTGATGTCGATGTTCAGAATATCCGCCAATGTATTTTGCATGGCCTCGGCATGTGGGCCAATTTTGGGGCGTTCGCAAATCAATGTGCAATCGATGTTCGCGATTTCATATCCCATCTCGCGTGCCAATTCCCCTGCATGGCGCAGGAAAATATCGCTGGCTGCCCCTTTCCATTGTGGATCGCTTGGAGGAAAATGACGGCCAATATCGCCTTGTGCCAATGCGCCATAAATCGCATCCGTGACAGCATGCATGCCGACATCCGCATCTGAATGCCCCTTAAGTGCTGCGTGATGGGGGATGCGCACACCGCACAATATGACGTGGTCACCCGCCTCAAACGCGTGGACGTCATATCCATTTCCCAATCGAACATCCATTACTGTCTACTCCTTAATATTGCTTCCGCGCGGGCGAAATCCTCTGGGTAGGTGACCTTTAGGTTGCTTTCACAGCCCTGCGTGATGGCCACATCCATCCCTGCGCGCCGCGCGATTTCAACATCATCTGCGGCGGGTTCATTATTGGTCTGATGTGCGTTTAGGATTTTGTTAAATGCAAATCCTTGTGGTGTTTGTGCGCGGAATAATCCGCTGCGATCACGCGTTCCTGTAACCAATCCGTTTTCACCCGTCCACAACGCGTCCGTGACAGGCAGGGCAGGCGCCGCCGCATCATGGGTGGCAAGTGCGCGAATAACATCAGAAATCACCGCGTCACTGATTGTGGCGCGTGCGGCGTCGTGGATAAGAACATGATCAGGTGCATCAGATGCCAGCGCATCCAATCCATTTTTTACCGACGCATCGCGCGTGGCGCCCCCTGTAGCAAGGATGACATCGTTTAGATCGGCGTTTTCGATATCATCAGGGTGCAAAACGACACAGATTTTGTCGATGTCTGGGTGATTGCGAAAGGCGTCCAGTGTCCAATCAATCACGTGCCGCCCCAAGAGTGGGTGCCACTGTTTCGGCAGGGCGCTGCCCGCGCGGGTGCCGCGTCCTGCGGCAACAATGATGGCGGCAATTGTCATATTTTTCGTCCTTTCACTGATGTCTAGTCGCAAGGGTTTGCAATTGCAATGGGGAGAGGGGCGTGGTGAATATGCCTAAAATATAGGCGATATAGATTTATTGCCCTTATTTTGTGCGATTATCTATTGTCACGGGGCCGTGTGCAGGGATAATAGTATCTATGAGCATTGATTTAGGATCAACGCAGCTGTCGCTGCCTGTGTTTTTGGCGCCCTTGGCGGGGATCACCGATTTGCCCTTTCGCAATTTGGTGCAATCTTTTGGCGCGGGCTTGGTGGTCAGTGAAATGATCGCATCCCAAGAGATGGTCGAGGCGAAATATTCGGTGCGCGATAAGGCCGAATTGGGGTTAGGTGTTGAAAACACCTCGGTTCAAATTGCGGGCCGCGATCCTTATTGGATGTCAGAGGCCGCAAAATTGATCGCAGATCAGGGCGCGCGGGTGATTGATATTAATATGGGATGTCCTGCGAAAAAGGTTGTGAACGGCTATTCTGGATCGGCCCTAATGCGCGATTTGGATCATGCGCTGAGTTTGATTGATGCTGTGGTAAAGGCCGTGGATGTACCCGTCACGTTGAAAACACGATTAGGATGGGATGACACATTGTTGAACGCGCCCGAATTGGCACGCCGCGCTCAGGATGCGGGCATTCACATGATCGTGATACATGGGCGCACCCGTTGTCAGTTTTACAAAGGACACGCGGATTGGGCCGCGATCCATCGGGTGAAACAGGCTGTGTCGATCCCTGTGATCGCAAATGGGGATATTGTATCGAGTGATCACGCAAAACGCGCCATGGCACAGTCAGGGGCCGATGGCGTCATGGTGGGGCGTGGTGCGCAGGGGCGGCCGTGGGCCATTGCGGAAATTGCCTATGCCCTAACAGGATCACCCATGCCCAACATTCCCAAAGGCGCGGATTTGGTGAATATGATCGCAGGCCATTATGAGGCGATTTTGGGGTTTTATGGCACCGAATTAGGGGTGCGCGTGGCTCGTAAACATTTGGGGTGGTATATGGATCAGGCAGATACAGACCGCCAAATACGGCGTGCAATCTTAACTGCAAACGATCCGCAGGATGTCTTCGACCGTTTATCCGACGCAATTTTACAGGAGGCCGCGTAATGCATGCCGCATTAGATACCATTTGGGCCTCGCTTCCCATTCCTGCGATTTTGGTGGATGCGGGGGATAAGATTGCCGAAATAAACCCCGCCGCCGAAGGGTTTTTCAATACCTCAAACCGTGCCATCAACGGCGTTCCGTTGTTTGATCGTCTGATGGTGGATGCCCCGCTTGAGGCTGCGTATCATCGTGCCCGTGAACATTCCACGCCGCTGTTTGTGAATGATGTGGACGTGGGCACAGGGGATCGTGCGCCATTGCAATGTAATTTGAAATTCGCCCCCGTTGTGGAACATCCTGGGTTTATGATCCTTCTGCTCGCCCCGCGCGAATTGGCGGGATGGATGTCACAAACCGAAACCGTTAAATCGGCGGCCAAATCCGCGATTGGGATGGCTGAAATGTTGGCCCATGAAATCAAAAACCCCTTGGCGGGGATTACGGGGGCCGCGCAACTATTGTCCATGGGGCTTGAACCCAAGGACCTTGAGCTGACCGATTTGATCGTCGAAGAAACGCGGCGCATTGTGAAATTGCTTGAACAGGTCGAACAGTTTGGAAATTTGCGCGAACCCATCCGACAGCCCGTAAACCTACATGATATCTTGGATCGCGTGCGCCGTTCGGCCCTTTTGGGATTTGGGGCGCATATGACCATTACGGACGAATATGATCCATCCTTGCCCCCTGCCTTGGGGGATATTGATCAGTTGATGCAAGTGATCATGAACCTTGTGAAAAACGCAGCCGAGGCCAGCCCGCAGGGCGGCACCATTCGCCTGCGCACCTATTATGAGCATTCCTTCCGCTTGCGCAGATCGGACAGTATGGGCCAAGCGCTGCCGTTGCAGGTCGAGGTTTGGGATGACGGCCCTGGTTTACCCGATGAAATTAAGAATGACATCTTTGATCCCTTTGTATCGGGTCGTGAAAACGGAACGGGGTTGGGATTGGCGCTGGCGTCAAAAATTATTTCGGACCACGGGGGATGGATTTCTGTGAATTCCGTTCCGGGGCGCACAGTTTTTAGAATGTCTTTGCCCATGGCGACGACCCAGAAAGGAGCGTAACAGATGGACGGTACCGTACTGATTGCAGATGATGATCGCACCATTCGAACGGTTTTGACACAGGCCTTAACGCGGGCAGGGTGCAACGTACATGCGACATCCAGTTTGACCACATTGATGCGATGGATTTCCGAAGGCAAAGGCGACACCGTGATCACAGATGTCATGATGCCAGATGGCAATGGGATCGAGATGTTGCCAAAAATTGCCCAAGATCGTCCCGGCCTGCCCGTGATTGTAATTTCCGCACAAAACACGATCATGACGGCCATTCAGGCGAATGAGGCAAAGGCCTTTGATTACCTGCCAAAACCCTTTGATCTGCCTGATTTGATGACCCGCGTGGGCAAGGCACTGCAGTCCCGCCGCACGCTGTCACGGGGTGGTACAGAACAGGGGAGCGATGGTGCAGGGGATGGGGCCCTGCCATTGGTTGGGACAACCCCAATCATGCAGGAACTTTATCGCACGATCGCGCGTATTATGAATTCGAACCTTCCGATCCTTGTCAGTGGCGAAAGTGGAACAGGTAAAAGCCTAATTGCAAAACTGTTGCACAACTTTTCAGATCGCCGCAACTTACCCTTTGTTTCTGTGGGGGCGGATGATTTAACCGATCTTGAAGGCCCTGCCAAAGTGTTGGCGCGGGCCAAAGGCGGCACAATCGTATTTGAGGAAATTGGTGATTTCCCCCCAAACGTACAGGCGCGTATTGTCACGATGATTGATAATTCGGGGGCGCATGCACCGCGCTTTATCGGCACCCTGCAGGGGGATGTGCCGAGTGCGCTAAGCGAAGGCTTGGTGCGGGATGATTTGTATTATCGCATTGCTGGCGCGACGATTGATGTCCCTTCATTGCGTGAACGCGTCGAAGATATCGCACTCTTGGCCGATCACTTTTTGGCAAAATTGGATCGCGATGGCGCAAGCACCAGTCGACTGTCCGATGATGCATTGGACCTGATGCGGAAATATGTGTGGCCGGGAAACGTGCGCCAATTGGAAAATATTGTTCGGCGGTTGGGATTAACGGCGCAGGAAACAAGTATTTCCAAAGCCGAGGTTGAAGCGGCCCTGCGGATGCAGCCAGAGGCAGATAAACTTCCCCATCGTGGTGGTGAAAAACTTAACGCAGATGTGGAACGCCATTTGCGTCGCTATTTCGAGTTGCATGGTGGGGATCTGCCGCCACCTGGATTACATGCGCGCGTCTTGCGAGAGGTTGAAGCGCCCATGATTGAAATCGCGCTTGATGCAACGGGGGGTAATCAGGCGAAATGTGCCGATTTGCTGGGGATTAATCGCAATACGCTTCGCAAAAAGATTAACGAACTCGACATAAAAGTCACGCGGCGGCGAAAACTGATGTAATTCCGCAACAACTGTGTTACACAGGCGACAGGCGGCGGTCCACGTAAGGCGTCTGGGGAGTTTCATTGGCTGATAAACTGCGAAATAGTCGTTGGATAAGGTATTCCAACCTGCGCAAATTGAAGCGCCTGAAAAGCTATTTTACATTTATTATGATTGTCTTAGGACCCGTTCTTGCGGTGGTCACTTACCTTTTGTTAGGGCCTCTTGATACGGGATCACGTGGCACGGCACTGCGCATTATTTTGATGTGTGATTTGGTCTATGTCCTGCTGATCATTGGGCTGTTGTTTCAACGCATTATGGCCATTATCGCACAGCGGCGGCGAAAATCCGCTGGTTCCCAATTGCATCTGCGTCTGACAGGATTTTTCACACTTATGTCGCTGGTTCCGACGATCACGGTCGCCGTGTTTGCAACCATTTCTATCAACATGGGTTTTGAGGCATGGTTTTCAGATCGCGTTCAAAACGTGATCCGCGTGTCATTGGATGCGGCACAGGCCTATGAATTTGAACAAAAATCAGGCCTGCGTGAGGATGCAAAATCACTTGGTCGACGTCTAGAGCAGGTAAAAGCAGCACAGCGCATTGAGGATCCAGGTGCCATTCGACAGGAATTGGACCGCGGGCAGCAATCCATTCAACGCGGATTGAAAGAGGCTTTCGTAATAACGGGTGATGGCACACTGCGCCTGCGGGGATTTCGCAGTTACAAATTCGACTATGAAATGCCGCCGCCGCAGGCCTTTGATTTGGCGTTTGAGGATGTACACCTAATCCGTGATTACGAAAACAACGAACTGCGTGCATTGGTGTCGTTGCGCGGATTTGGGGATCAGTATTTGTATGTCACGCGTGAGGTTGATGGCGTACTTTTAGGCCTATTGGATCAAACGCAGCAAACCGCGCGACTGTATCAACAGCTTGAACAAGATCGTGATTTGTATTTGTTCAACTTTGGCCTGTTGTATCTGGCCTTTGCGGTTTTGCTAATCGTGTCGTCTGCTCTTTTATCGCTATGGTTTGCGGAACGTCTGTCGCGTCCCATCGGGCGCTTGGTAGGGGCGGCGCAGCGAGTTGGGGATGGTGAGTTAGAGACCCAAGTTCTTGAAGAAGAGGGTGACGATGAAATCGCGCAGTTAAGCGTCTATTTCAACAAAATGACCCGTCAGCTGAAGGGGCAGCGTGACAGGCTGTTGGAAAATACCGCGCAGATCGAGGAACGCCGCCGCCTGTTTGATTCCGTTCTGTCATCGGTCACTTCGGGTGTTGTGGGATTGGACGCGCAGGGTCGCGTAAGTTTCGTCAATAGATCGGCTCGCCGCTTGCTGGGCTGGGCCGTGGGGGAACACAGCGAGCATCACCTTGAGGTGGTCGTCCCCGAATTTTCCCCCTTGTTTGCTCGTTTGAAAGAAAGTGGAAACGACAGCGTTCAAGATGAAGTCAAGGTCGTCAGAGGGGGCCGATTGGAAAATTTGCTGGTCCGTGTTGCCCCGCGCACATTCGAAGGTGGTGCATTAGAAGGTTATGTGATCGCCTTTGATGACGTGACGGATTTGGTGGCGGCGCAACGTTCAGCCGCGTGGGGGGATGTTGCACGCCGCATTGCGCATGAGATTAAAAACCCACTGACGCCCATCCAACTGTCTGCTGAGCGCATTCGTCGAAAATTCAGCCCAAAATTGGATGCGGACGCGGATGATTTGGATCGCATGACACAAGTGATCGTGCGGCAAACGAATGATCTGCGCCGCATTGTGGACGAATTTTCAAAATTTGCCCGCATGCCAGAGGCCGTAAAACAGCGCGAAGACATTGCCGCGATCCTGCATCAGGCGGTGACATTGCAGCAGGCGGGGCAACCCGATGTGACATTTCATATCGATATCCCAGATCAGGTGATCCCCCTAAGCCTTGATGCGACTATGATTTCGCAGGCGTTGACAAACCTCATCAAGAACGCAGGAGAAGCCATTGATACCCGTATTGAAAAGGGCGTTTCACTGGATTTGAAACCAGCGATTGCAATTTCATTGACGGATCAGGATACACAAGTGTCCATTACGATCAGCGACAATGGAATAGGACTTCCACAAGATCGGGCCAAACTGTTTGAACCCTATGTCACTACACGGGACAAGGGCACCGGTCTTGGCCTGCCGATTGTGAAGAAAATCATCGAAGAACACGGAGGGGTGCTTCGCTTGGATGATGCTGAACCCATTGGTGGCACGCAGCATGTGGGTGCTGCGGCCACCATCGAATTGCCCAAACTACAAGCCGAGGATGCGGGTCGTAAAAGTAAAAAGGTGCACGAGCAATGAGCGATATTTTAATTGTAGATGACGAACGCGATATCCGAGAGTTGATTTCGGAAATCCTGATCGATGAGGGGTACACAACCCGTTTGGCAGGCACAGCCGATGATGCAATGCGCGAAGTCACCTCACAGTCTCCGGGTTTGTTGATCCTGGATATCTGGCTGAAAGACAGCGATATGGACGGAATTGATATTCTGAAAAAGGTGAAATCTGACTATCCCGAAGTTCCCGTTGTCATTATTTCAGGGCACGGAAATATTGAAATCGCGGTCGCCGCAATCAAACAGGGCGCGTATGATTTTATCGAAAAACCCTTTAATATTGATCAGTTGCTGGTGGTTATTCGCCGCGCAATGGAAACATCACGTTTGCGCCGTGAAAACATCACCCTTCGTAAAAAAGATGCTCCTGTCAGTGATTTGATTGGCAGCAGCGCGGGGTTCCGTGCGCTGGTGTCGCAATTGGATAAGGTGGCCAAATCAAACAGCCGCATCATGTTGCGCGGTGGATCGGGCGTGGGCAAAGAAACCGCCGCGCGTTACATCCACGGCCAATCGGATCGCGCCGCTGGCCCGTTCGTTGTGGTGGGCTGTGCAACCATTGAACCCGATCGCATGGAAGAAGTGCTGTTTGGCCGCGAAAGTGGCGATCAAAACTGGGCGCAAGGATTGTTGGAACAGGCCCATGGCGGCGTGATCTATTTCGATGAAGTGGCCGATATGCCATTGGTGACCCAATCAAAAATTCTGCGCGTTTTGGTCGATCAAAAATTCCAACGTGTCGGGGGCAATGATCAGATCAAGGTGGATTTGCGCGTTCTTTCCTCAACTAGTTGTGATCTTGAGGTGGAAATTGCCGAACGGAGGTTCCGAGAAGAGCTGTATCATCGCCTAAACGTGGTTCCAGTTGAGGTGCCAACATTAGAAGAGCGGCGCGAGGATATTCCAGAACTGGTCGAACATTTTGTCGAACATTTCAATCAAACCCAAGGATTGAACATGCGCAAACTGTCCGATGATGCGGCGACATTATTGCAAACCCTGCCATGGCCTGGAAATATTCGTCAGCTAAAAAACGTCATTGAACGCATTTTGATCCTGTCTGATGGAACGGGTCCGATTTCGGCGGATGAAATTCCCACAGACAAGCAAAAATCAGCAGGCGCGAATGACGGGGGCGGCATGTCAGCCAATTGGGCAACACTGCCCCTGCGCGAGGCGCGCGAGGCTTTTGAACGGGAATACCTGATCACACAGATCAACCGTTTTGGCGGCAATATCTCAAAAACCGCAAATTTTGTTGGAATGGAACGCTCTGCCTTGCATCGAAAACTCAAATCTCTGGGTGTGATTTCGGGGAATAAATCAAAATCTGCCGAAGAGGCCTAGTTTCGAATTCGATTGACCGCCTTTGCGCGATCTGACAAGGATTTGACTGCTTGGTTACGTAGTCGAAGGACGCTGAGATGAAAGTTGTGATCTGCGGTGCAGGACAGGTTGGGTGGCAAATTGCCCGCCATCTGTCAGGAGAGCGCAATGATGTAACTGTTGTTGACAGTAACGAAGCCTTGGTGCGGCGTGCCACAGATACATTGGATGTGAACGGTGTATCAGGGTTTGCCTCATACCCAAATGTTTTGGAACGGGCAGGGACCAGTGATGCGGATATGATCATCGCGGCCACCCACTCTGATGAAGTCAACATGGTCGTCTGTCAGGTGGCGCATTCCATTTTCGGTGTGCCCCGTAAAATCGCACGCCTGCGCTCTCAATCCTATTTGGATGCGATTTATTCCGATCTTTATCGTCGGGATCATTTGCCCATTGATGTTGTGATTTCCCCAGAACTTGAGGTGGCCGAGGCCGCGTTAAAACGTTTGTCCACGCCCACATCGTTTGACACAGAAAGTTTTCTGGATGGACAGGCGCAATTGCTGGGATTTCGACTGGATGAAAACTGTCCCGTGATCAATACGCCCTTGCGGCAATTGACAGATTTGTTTTCAACGCTGCGCACGATTGTGGTGGGTGTGCGCCGTCAGGGGGTATTGTTTGCCCCCGAGGCGGGCGATCAGTTGTTTTCAGGTGATGAATGTTACGTGATGTGCCATCATCAGGATCGCCTGCGCACCACTGAAATTTTTGGCAAACCCACCGCAAAGCAAGAACGCATTGTCATTGTTGGGGGCGGAAACGTGGGGCAACGTGTGGCCCAAGCCCTTGAACAAGATGACCGGCGTATGCGCATCAAGGTGATTGAGCGCAACCGTTCAGTCGCGGAAGAGGCCGCGGACGCATTGGAACGCACAATCGTGCTGAATGGTGATGGCTTGGACAGCACGCTGTTGATCGAGGCGGGGATTGGACGCGCCGATGCGGTTTTGGCAATTACAGATGACGACAAAACAAACATGCTGGCGGCCGTTCGTGCCAAATCCATGGGCTGTAAAATGGCGATTGCCCTGATCAATGACCCTACAATGGTACCTATGATGGGGACCTTGGGCATTGATGCGCATATCAACCCCCGTGCCACAACGGTCAGTTCGATTTTGCGCCATATCCGCCATGGTCGTGTGCGCGATGTGTATTCGATTGGGGATGCCGAGGCCGAAGTGATCGAAGCACAGGTTTTAAACACCTCACCCATCGCGGGGCAACGCATTCGCGACATCAACTTCCCAGAGGGTGTGTTGATTGGTGGAGTTTTGAAAAACGGCGAAATGGTGAAACCAACTGGGGGCCTTCGGATCGAAGATGGGGATATTCTTGCGATCTTTGCATTGGCCAAAGACGTACCTGAACTGGAACGTTTGCTTCAGGTTTCCATCGACTTTTTCTGATCGGCGCGGTTGTTCATATGCAAAGCGCGTTTTCAAACCTTCCCTTATTCTTGAAATTGATGTGCATTGCAGCGCTTGCCATGTGGGTGCCTGCGCTTGTCTGCCTTGTTGCTGAACAGCATTATCAATCGCGCACATTTTTTTATTCGGGATTGTTGGGTCTGACTTTTGTCACAATCATGGGCATTACGCTGTCTTCGCGTAAATCGCAGGGCGGGGGACTGTCATTGTTGATTGATTTGGGGCTGGTATATTTCGCACTCCCTGCCTTTCTTGCGCTGCCCGTTCAGCAAATCATCATGAACACCAGCTATCTGAACGCCTATTTGGATATGGTCGGTGCATTGACCACCACGGGATTACGTGTGTTTGAGGATGCGCGCCTGCCCGAGGTTTTGCATTTTTGGCGCGCCTTTGTTGCCTGGTGTGGTGGCGCGTTAATTTGGATCGCAGCAGGCGCCATTTTTGCCCCGCTGAACATTGGCGGGTACGAGGTTTCTGCACAAACCCGCCATACGTACAGCGCAGGTGGATATGGGTTAAGCACCACGCAAACGACGCATTTGCTCTACCGTCAAACGAGAGAGCTGTTTCCTGTCTATCTTGGACTTACCCTAATCCTGTTCATTTTACTGTTCATCGCGCAAACGCCAGCGGGGGATGCCCTGATCTATGCGATGTCGACCATGTCCACATCGGGCATTTTACCTGCAGAGTCGGATACAGGCGTGGGATTCATGGGCGAGGCGTTTGTTTTTGCCTTTCTCATCTTCGCGCTTAGCAGGCTAAGCTTTACGACGGATCATGGTCGTTTGAATTTTGGCGGGTTACGCCGCGATGTTGAGCTGCGCCTTGCCAGTGTTTTGATCATTGGCGTGCCGCTTTTGTTGTTCCTCAGACATTGGGCCGTGGCCCTTGGCATTGAGAGCGATAATGAACTCCTTTCCGCTTTACGCGCGCTTTGGGGTGCCCTGTTCACGGTGGCGTCGTTTTTAACAACTACAGGGTTCATCAGCGAATATTGGCAAGACGCACAATCTTGGTCGGGGCTTGATACGCCTTTTGTGTTGTTGATGGGCTTGGCCTTTATCGGTGGTGGATTTGCAACTACGGCAGGGGGCGCAAAATTGCTGCGGGTTTATGTGCTTTACCTAAGCGTGCGCCGCGAATTGGATAAAATGACCTATCCGTCCAGCGTTGGGCAATCACGATCACATATGCGGGGCGATCTCCGGCAGGGGGCAAATATCGCATGGGTGTTTTTTATGATCTATGTGGTGGCCATTGCGGGGTTTACGGTTCTGTTCTCTGCGCTTCATTTGGATTTTGAACAGGCCTGTGTGTTGGTCTTTGCGGCACTTACGAACACTGGGCCTTTGTTGGATGTGATGATGTTGCCCGAAATTGACCTGATTGCGGCACCTGTCCTCTTTAAACTGTCGCTTGCGCTCGCGATGATTTTGGGGCGGTTGGAAATTCTTGTGGTTATAGCACTTTTGTCGCCCTCTCTTTGGCGGCGATAATTTGTTATTCCAGCATTGTCATTTGAAATTTTGACTGTTACGCTATATCGCATTCGGTTGAACAAAGAACAACAATTATAAGAAGAGGCCCAGATCATGGCATCCGACCGTCAAAATCTACAAGATGCATTTTTAAACCACGTCCGTAAGCAGAAGATTTCTGTCACTGTGTTTTTGATCAACGGTGTTAAATTGCAGGGTGTGATCACTTGGTTTGACAATTTTTGTATTCTGCTGCGCCGTGATGGACAATCGCAATTGGTGTACAAACATGCGATTTCAACGATCATGCCTGCGCAAAACGTATCCCTATACGAAGGCGAAGAGCCAAGTTGAAATCACACGATGTGACGCCAACCCGTGCATGGGTTCTGCATCCTGACATAAAATCCGATCCTGACCGCCGTCCGGGCGAACTCGCCTTGGAAGAGGCGGTTTCATTGGCGGCGGCCCTACCAAACCTTGAGGTTGCGGGCGCAACATTGGTGCCGCTGCCAAAACCGCAACCGGGAAAGTTGTTTGGGAAAGGAAAGTTGGAAGAGCTGAAAATGCTGTTCCAGGATCATGAGGTTGAATTGGTCCTTATTGATGGACCCGTCACACCCGTGCAGCAGCGCAATTTGGAAAAGGAATGGAAGGTTAAAATCCTTGATAGAACGGGTTTGATCCTTGAAATCTTTTCTGATCGTGCGGCCACCCGTGAAGGTGTGTTGCAGGTGGAAATGGCGCATCTGACCTATCAACGGACACGCTTGGTGCGGGCATGGACCCACCTTGAACGGCAGCGGGGTGGTTTGGGGTTTGTCGGTGGTCCTGGTGAAACCCAGATAGAGGCCGACAGACGCGCAATTGACGAACAATTGGTGCGCCTGCGCCGTCAATTGGATAAGGTCGTGAAAACCCGCAGCCTGCATCGCGCCGCACGTGCCAGGGTTCCGTTCCCGATTGTTGCCTTGGTTGGGTATACCAACGCGGGGAAATCCACCCTGTTCAACCGTCTTACAGGGGCAGAGGTGATGGCCAAAGATATGCTCTTTGCCACGCTGGACCCGACCATGCGTTCGATCAAACTGTCCAGTGGGGTGGATATTATCCTATCTGACACCGTTGGGTTTATCTCTGACCTGCCCACAGAATTGGTTGCGGCCTTTCGCGCGACATTGGAAGAGGTGCTAGAGGCCGACATCATCTTGCATGTGCGCGATATCTCTCATCCTGCAACAGAGGAACAGGCCGAAGACGTTGAAAAGATCCTTGAAAGCCTTGGGATATCTGAGGATACACCGCAGCTTGAGGTGTGGAACAAGGTCGATTTGATTCATGCGGATGATCGCGATGCTTTGGGGAAAATTGCCGAACGCAATGATCATATTCTAACCATTTCTGCTATCACGGGGCAGGGATTGGACGAATTGGTCAACCGTGTGTCAACGCATCTGACCCGCGATATTATCGAGGATGGCATCCATTTACCCTATGCAGACGGACGTGCGCGGGCATGGTTATTTGAACAAGGCGTGGTTGAACGTGAAACCCAAGGTGAGGATGGCAGCCTGTTTCATCTGCGTTGGAACGCGAAACAAAAAGCGCAGTTTGAAAAATCTTTTGGGATCACTAATTCAGCGGAGTGATTGTTGTGATCCCTGTTGCTGCCGCGCGGGCAAGACGGGGATCAAGCGACATGGGAACATATTCCCCCAAACGCCACAGCTGTCCCAAATCATCATAATGACGCGATAGGAAATGTCCTGATTGCCCGGTTGAGGTGACAAAAACCGAACTGTCAGGATCGGCGAAATCCACTACACTGCGATACCCTGCGGCATGCACGTTGTGGAATGGGTCCACATCCCCGCCACGTGTGCGGCCCCGCAACAGGGTATTATCGCCCCCTGATGTGGATTGGCGAATGTTGGCGAAATAATGCAGCACGGGAATTTTACCCAAAACCACGTGATCATGCGTGGCCTGATGCGCGTCCCCCCAACGCAGCGCGTTGGGATCACGGTTGAAATTATCACTAAGCCAGACTAGCGCATCATCCAGCGCGCGGGAGGCGATTTGATCACAGGTCTCCACAGGCGCGCTTTGGATCATATCACACCAGACTGAGGCACCCTCAATATCGCGGTATACCCGTTCAATAAACAGGGGTTCAACATGGGTGAATTCTTCGGCCAATGGACCCAATTCGTCACGGATCAATCGCGTTTGAATGGCGCGCAACCACGCGGAATAGATCAAGGGTTCGGGCAGATGTTCGTTCATCTCTCCATTCCAATCGGCCAAGAGGGACAGCGCCGTTGTGCGTTGCCAGGCCAATGTACCGCGCTCGCCTGCCTCGCCCGTGAACCACAGCTCTTTGCCGATCAATGGCAAAAGTGATTGTGCGGTAAAACTAACTGTATCCAGTTGCGCTTCGATCAGACTTTCGCGCGTATGCACCTTGCGCATTTCCATAAGCCGCTTCAGGCGATTGATCCGCTGGCTGTCGCCCCATTCAAAGGACACGTGATTTGGGAAATCTGCATCGGTTGTTTTGTTGTTGGTGTTTCCAATGATCCCTGTCTCTAGGTTTATCATCTCGGGGTTATCGGAATAGGGTAGGCGTTCATTCCATTGATTGTTCCGCACCCAGCCAAGAGCAGGCATGCGGCCTTGGGTTTGGTGGCTGATGCTGCGTTTGGGCATCGCACCAATTACCTTAAACCCGATGCTGTCACGATCAATGAACGTCACGTTTTGTGAGGGCGCGATATACCCCTCTAATGCGGCGATAGCATCGATTACATTTTCAGCTTGGATCATATTGAACGCGGCACTCATCGTTGTGTCGGCGGGGGAAAGTGCCGAAAACGACAAGGCAGGAACATGTCCACGCGGTGTCACAGAGGCCAATTCAAACATATCCAATGGCAGGATCGGGCCATTGTCACTCCACCGCAGGGTCAGGGTTTTTGGGGTGCCATCCGCCACATTGATAATGGATTGGCGTGTGCGAAATTTTTTCCAACCCTCTTCGGTACGATATTCTGATGGATTGTCGGCATTCACCTCTTCCATCAGGATATCTTGATCGTCAAGGTAGGATGACGTCATCCCCCAAGCTAATTTTTCGCTTCGCCCTGATAGGATTAGGGGAATACCAGGGATCGTTGCGCCAATCACGCCACCCTTAGAAAGCTCCATGCGCGCCAGATACCAAATTGTAGGCGCGGTTAGTTCCAAATGCGGATCATTGGCCAATATCGTGCCACCCGCCGCACTGCGGGCAGGGGCCGCGGCAAAGGCGTTTGAGGCACCAGCCTGTTCAATAGATTTCCAGGGGGCAAGGGGGTGATCGGGGGATGCATCAACCAATGCGGTTTCAAACATCGGTGTGTTCCACAAAGATGCATAATCAGGCAGCGCAATGGTTGCGGTCTCAGGGTGATCGGGCAAAATGTCAACAATGCGTTCCGGATCAGGCAGCGCAAGCGAGACTTTGGCGCGTCGTATTTCCCGCTTCATGTGCGATGACAGTGTCACAGACATCAGTTTTAGCATCACCAAACTGTCTGCAGCTTGCCATGTGGCAAAGGGGGCGTTGAACAAAAACATTTCGGGTGCGCCGCGCCCACGGGCATAGGTGTTGATTTCATATAGGCGCGCATTCACACCACGTGCATAGGCGTTTAATGCGGCAAGCGTTTCGGGGGATTGCACCGATAGGCTACGTACGGCGGTCGAATAGAGATCAAGATGCCGCATGTAGGTATCAATATGCACAGTATCTGGACCAAAGATTTCCGATAACCGCCCCTGCGCCGTACGCCGCATCATCGACATTTGCCACAAACGATCCTGCGCATGGACATAGCCTAGACCAAAAAACACATCCTCGTCTCGATCTGCAAAAATATGGGGAACATTTGCCGTATCCCGAACGACTTCTATCTTACCCAAAGCGCCGGGCAACTCCAGCTCGGCGTCGTAATCTGGGAGAGAGCGTGCAGCGAGGTAATAGGCAACGACAACCGCACAAACGACCAATGCGATTGATCCAATTGCAATGCGCAGAAGAATGTGAAAAACGCCTGCCATCCTAAACCTACCTTTTTGCCCTCACCCCCTTGCATCAGGTTTCATACCGCGACACAAGTATGAAACCAAGAATTTAGAGGATAAATTATGGCAAATGTTGCATTTCTAGGCCTTGGCGTCATGGGATACCCAATGGCGGGGCATCTTCAAAGCGCAGGGCATTCTGTTACTGTCTATAACCGCACCTCTGCCAAGGCAGAAACCTGGGTAGCAGAGCATGGTGGCGCAATGGCCACTACCCCAGCCGAGGCGGCACAAGGCGCTGATTTCGTCATGGCCTGCGTGGGCAATGACGACGACCTGCGCGGTGTGTGCTTGGGGGATACGGGGGCATTTGCGGGCATGTCCAAAGGTGCGGTTTTTGTGGACCACACAACCGTTTCGGCAAAAGTGACAGCAGAGCTATATGTAGCATCCGCGGAACTGGGGTTAAGCTCTGTGGATGCGCCGATATCTGGCGGCCAAGCGGGCGCAGAAAACGGCGTGCTGTCTATCATGTGTGGTGGGGATCAAACCGCCTATGACGCGGCAGAGCCGATTATGGCGGCCTATTCACGCATTTGTCGTCGTATCGGTGACAGCGGCGCAGGGCAAAAAACCAAGATGTGCAACCAGATTGCGATCGCGGGACTGGTTCAAGGCCTGTCAGAAGCATTACATTTTGCAGAAAAAGCGGGTCTTGATGGAGCGGCCGTGGTTGAGGTGATTTCCCAAGGCGCTGCGGGCAGTTGGCAAATGTCCAACCGCTATCAAACTATGTTGGACGATCATTTTGAACACGGGTTTGCCGTTGATTGGATGCGCAAAGATTTGGGGATCTGTCTGCAAGCGGCTGATGAAACGGGTGCAAGCCTTCCTGTGACGGCATTGGTCGATCAGTTTTATAAAGACGTGCAAAAAATGGGTGGTGGGCGCTGGGATACATCCAGCCTTTTCAAACGTTTGCAAAATTTGGGATAAGTTTATCCCCTCGGGGCGCGCAGTAACGCGCCTCATTTGACGGATTTTATGGATTTAATTCTGCTCAATTCCGCACATTTGTAATTTGCCCATTGTACTTTCCGCATTTTTCCCTTTATGCTCACCAAAGGCAGCTCTTTTTTTAATATATTACCCTGCCTTGAGAGTTTCACTGTTTTTCGATGTGACCCGGCATAGCGACTGGTTCCCGAACTTCAGATTGATAAGACCCATTGGGTCACCCGCCCCCGGACCGCTTTTGCGACGGGACAAAAATTGGTTAGGTTCGCCTGATCGGAGATGAAGACGCAATGCAACGCGAACGACATATCGTTAATCGAGCAGGGGCCCAACGCGGTCGGCCTGCACGCGCGCTTGTTATCGCCCAAAGAGACAATCACATCGTTTATGTCCCATACGCCGTTGAACGGCGCGTTTGGGATGCGATGTGTGAATGGATAATATGGCTAAGAAAATGCTTATCGACGCCACCCACGACGAGGAAACGCGCGTGGTTGTGGTTGACGGAAACAAGGTTGAGGAATTTGACTTTGAATCTGAAAACAAACGCCAAATCGCTGGCAACATCTATCTTGCAAAAGTAACACGGGTCGAACCGTCACTTCAGGCGGCCTTTGTGGATTATGGTGGAAACCGTCATGGATTCTTGGCGTTTTCCGAAATCCACCCTGATTATTATCAGATCCCAGTTGCCGATCGTGAAGCGCTGATGGAAGAGGAACGTGCATTGGCAGAGGCGGATGCACGCGCCGAAGAAGAGGACGAAGCGCCCAAGAAACGCCGTCGTCGTGGTCCGCGTCGTCGCAACAACAAACCTGCTGAGGCTGTGACCGAGACAGAAGTGGATGGAATGGAAACCATCGATTTGGATGCATCGGATCAAAGTGACGAAAACGATGCCCCCATGGCGGCACCCATCGTTGAAGACGAACCAATGATCGTCACGCAAGAGATTGATGCACAAGAAGAAGCTGCGGATACTGACGCGGTAGACGCAGACGCGCCTGAGGCTGAAACAGAGTCTGTCGCGCCATCAGATGACGCCCAAAATTATGCGCCTGCAGCAGACGCCGTAAGCGAGGAAACATTTGAAGAGGCACCTGCCGCTTCGGATGATGAACCTGCCGCAGACGACAGCGAACAGCCCGCGGACGCGGGTACCGCAGAGGACGATCAGGACGATGGGATCGAATCCGTATCTGACGATGACGATGCCATGGATCTGCGTCCACAACGTCGGTCCCGTCCACGCCGTTACAAAATTCAAGAAGTGATCAAAGTGCGCCAAATCATGTTGGTGCAGGTTGTCAAAGAAGAGCGTGGCAACAAGGGCGCAGCGCTGACCACGTATCTATCTCTTGCTGGTCGCTACTGTGTTCTTATGCCGAACACGGCGCGCGGTGGCGGGATTTCGCGTAAAATCACAAATGCAGCGGATCGCAAAAAGCTTAAGGAAATCGCAACAGAAATCGACGTTCCAACAGGAGCGGGTTTGATTATCCGCACGGCTGGGGCCAAGCGCACCAAAACCGAAATCAAACGCGATTACGAATATTTGCAGCGTCTATGGGAACAAATTCGTGAATTGACGCTGAAGTCAATCGCGCCTGCGAAAATTTATGAAGAAGGCGATTTGATCAAACGATCAATCCGCGATCTTTACAATCGCGACATTGATGAGGTTTTGGTTGAGGGCGAACGCGGTTATCGCAATGCCAAAGACTTCATGAAAATGATCATGCCAAGTCATGCGAAAAACGTAAAACATTACACCGATGCGCTCCCGCTTTTCGCGCGCTATCAGGTGGAAAGCTATCTGTCCTCCATGTTCAATCCTGTGGTCCAACTGAAATCAGGTGGCTACTTGGTGATTGGTGTGACTGAAGCCTTGGTTGCGGTCGATGTGAACTCAGGTCGTGCGACCAAAGAGGGGTCCATCGAAGAAACCGCGCTAAAAACCAACCTAGAGGCGGCAGAAGAAGTCGCGCGTCAAATGCGTCTGCGCGATTTGGCAGGTTTGATTGTGATCGATTTCATCGACATGGATGAAAGGCGCAACAATAATGCGGTTGAAAAACGCCTGAAAGACAAATTGAAAACGGATCGTTCGCGGATCCAAGTGGGCCGCATTTCAGGCTTTGGTCTGTTAGAGATGAGCCGTCAGCGCCTGCGCCCAGGTATGATTGAGACCACAACGCAGCCCTGTCCATCCTGTCATGGTACGGGTCTGATCCGGTCCGATGACAATTTGGCTCTGTCTATCCTGCGTCAGATTGAAGAAGAAGGCGTGCGCCGTCGTTCGCGTGAAGTTTTGGTGAAATGCCCGGTTGGCATTTCAAACTTTATCATGAACCAAAAACGCGATCACGTCGCCCAGATCGAGGCGCGCTATGGCCTGTCCGTGCGTGTCGAGGGCGATCCGATGTTGGTCAGCCCCGATTTTTTGATCGAGAAATTTAAAACAGCAACACGCTATGTCCCCGAGGCCACGGAACCTGTAGTGTCGGCCGATACAATCGTCATGGATGAAATTGACGAGGATATCGCCGAAGAAGATGACATCGAAACACCCGAAAGCGAACAGGACGATGAGCGCAAGCCAAAACGTCGCCGCCGTCGCCGTCGTCGTCGTAAAGGGCAGGGTGGCGATCAGGGTGAGGGACCCGGGGATCAAACATCTGGTGAAGCCGTCGCTGACGAGGATGCCGACGCAGACGCAGATGCGGGTGATAGTGCTGAAGAGGATGCGCCAGTAGAGGACGCAGCCAGAGAAGAAAAACCAAAACGCGCGCGCCGTTCACGCAAGAAAAAAGTTGAATCTGAAGAAGAACAGCCAAGCGAAGAGGTGAAACCTGCGGAGACCCCAGCAGATGAGCCTGCTGCTACGGAAGAAGAAGCGCCAAAGCCCAAACGCCGCACCCGCCGTAAAAAAGTGGATGAGGTGAAGGAAGAGGCAGCAGAAACTGAAACCCCTGCAGAAGCAGAGGACGCGCCGAAGGAAGAAAAGCCCAAACGCAAGCGCGCCCCACGCAAAACAAAGGCTCAAAAAGAGGCAGAAGTCGCCGAACAGGCCGCAGCCGAAGCCGCAGCAGTAGAGACACCCGCCGAGCCTGCGCCCGCGGTCGAGGAAGCGCCAGTTGTGGAAGCCGTGCCAGAGCCTGAGGCGGACGCGCCTGTGGCCGAAAAGGCAGAGGAAAAGCCCGAAGAACCCGCCAAATCAAAACGGCGCGGATGGTGGTCCTTGAAACGGTAAAAAGAAACCCGCGAAAGCGGGTTTTTTTATGCCTTTTCAATATTGTAGATGAAAGAGCCGTCGCCCTGATCGAAGGCCTCGCGCAGGATGTTTCCACTTTCATTACAAAAATGGGGCACATCAATCCGCGCGGCAGGATCATCCGCATGCATGCGCAACACATCGCCCTGCGCAAGATCCCTGAGACGTTTACGCGCTTTTAAAACGGGAAGCGGGCACAACAGCCCGCGGGCATCAAGATCATGTATCATAAGGCTGAGATATAGCGCGTCCTAGATGAAGTCCACAATCTTGTGATCCATTGTCGCGTGACCTCTTCGGAAAAATGTCCTAGATCATTGATATGTTTGGAATCGATCTGATAGATGCGGGATTGCTGCCCGCAATGATTGTGGCTGCGGTGGCAGGTTTGTTGTCGTTTTTAAGCCCCTGTGTGCTGCCGATTGTGCCGCCCTATTTGGCCTATATGAGTGGCGTTTCACTGAATGATCTAAACGATTGCTCGCGCAGATCTTCTGCCGTTTTACCAGCAATCTTTTTCGTTTTTGGGCTGAGCACCGTTTTCCTAATCTTGGGATTTGCGGCCTCGACCCTTGGGTCGGTTTTTGCGACCTATCAATCTTATTTCAATACGGTTGCCGCGATCTTGGTTATGATTTTTGGGGCGCATTTTGTAGGCGTTTACCGGATTGGGTTGCTGGATCGTGAGGCGCGTATGGATGCGGGGGATCAGGGCGGTTCTGCCTTTGGGGCCTATATCCTCGGTCTGGCCTTTGCCTTTGGCTGGACCCCCTGTATCGGTCCACAACTGGGCGCGATCCTAAGCCTTGCAGCCCAAGAGGCATCTGTGATGCGGGGCACGATATTACTGGCGGTTTATGCGCTTGGGCTTGGGGTGCCATTTTTGCTGGTCGCAGTATTTTTGTCCCGTTTGGGTGGTGTTCTGACTTGGATGAAGCGCCACATGGAACAAATTGAAAAGCTTATGGGGCTGTTGCTTTGGACCATTGGTTTGTTGATGCTGACAGGCGGATTTTCGGCGATGTCCTTTTGGCTTTTGGAAAACTTTCCTGCACTTGCAACCTTGGGCTAGATTTACACCCGTTTTCCCGCCATAGTCAGAAGAAGGAGACGGGCGGGATGACGCGCAAATGCACAAGATGTTTTTCGCAGGCGGGTCTTTTACATACCCGGATTTGATCCGTTTCCACCCCGCCGTTACCGCGAATTATACCAACCGGAGTCCCTAGAGCAGGCGGGCATATCAAATTACACAATCGCGCCGGAACCCCTGCGCAGCACCGACAATTTCGGCTGGCGTGTCACCAGCACGATTGAGGGGCGATTGTTGATCGCGGCGATTTTGTGGAATATCGGATTTCCATGACCGATCATGGTCGGCCCGTGCCTGTGGCGCATTTAACCGTGCGGGCCAAGGATGGGATTTAGTTGAACCTTCAATCGCGCGATTGATCCGCTGCGCGTTCCATATAGTGACGTAAAACGTAATCACGAATGGCGCTGGCCAATCCTTCGGTTTCGATATCGCGTGTTTCGTCGATCAGGGCCGCCAATTCGTTGATCGCCAAATCGCGTTCGCGGGCAATCGAACAAAAGGCTGTCCAAAAGCGATCTTCGACACTGACAGACGTACGATGCCCCCGCAATGTGAGAGAGCGTTTTTTGGGGCGCAGGGTCATATGTCGCGCTTATGTTGATCCACGTGGTCTTTGGCCTTGGCGGCAATCACAACATCCCGTTTCTTTTCGCCCTTGGTACGCCCAAATTTCTGAGCGTTCTGATCGGCGATTTTTCGTTTTTCCGCGCGGGTCTTGGTTTTGCGGGCACGGTTTAGATTGATGATCTCGGCCATGATAGAGGAACTGTGTTACCTGCGGAATTGATCCAATGAGACAACCTCGGCCTCTTGGCGGGGTGCTTCATCTGATGTCTCTGCGGTGTCAGCACTCGGTTCACTCTCGTCTGCCTCGGCCTCATCCTCAATCTCATCCATATCTTGGTTTTCAAAGCGCAAACCAAATTCGACCGATGGGTCAACGAATGTTTGGATCGCATCAAATGGGATCTGAATGGGCTCTGGTTGATCACCGAAGTTCAGCGTGATGGAAAACCCGTCCTCACGCACAACCAGATTGTCAAACCAATGCTGAATAACAACGGTCATTTCCTCAGGATAGCGATCCTTCAGCCAATCTGCCAATTGCACATCAGGATGCGTGGTATCAAACGTGATAAAGAAATGGTGGTTTCCAGGTAGGCCGTGATCGCGCACCTGTTCCAGCACATTAAAAATCAGACCCCGCATGGCGCGATGCATCAATGATCCGTAATCCAATGTATCTGTCATGGGAAACTCCTTGTTGTTCTCTTAACCATAAGGGATTTCTGTGGAAACAAAAGCGGATATTTTTGTGAAGTGGGGGTATTCTGTTGCCAGGAACCCCCGTAACCCCGCCTAGCGTTGCTTGACCCTAGGGCTTTAGATTTCAGTATCTCCGACCGCTTACGCGGCCATTGCTACTGGAGCACGATTGTCATTTGCAATTGTACAGTTTTCGCCGATAACGGTGGCAGACAGCCGAGACAAAGCTAACACCTTTAGACGTTCGTCGATCCTATTTCAGCCCCCTATTGTTTGGTGGAGCTGCCGGGTACCGCCCCCGGGTCCGATCCGCTTATTACGCGCGCGTTTATGTCCATAGTCCCGAAGGACACGTTGAACATATGTCTGATCCATGGGGATGTGAAGGGCCGAAAGTGATTTTATGGGCAGCCGCTGTTTATTTTTTTTCGCGATCCGCCAAAACCTTGGCCGCCAATTGTATGGAATACTCGGCCAATTCGCCCAATGTGCGTTCCGCCAATGGAATATCCTGCGTCTCCAATGATGTGATCAGGGCCGCGTGGTGGCTGATGATTTTGGCGCGGGACCGTGCGGTGAAGGTGATCATGTTCATCAGCGGCTGCATCGCCTCAACCGCGCCCGTCAGTTGATAGGACAGCACGGGGTTTTGGGCACAATCCACAAAGGATCGGTGAAAGGCCACGTCCGATGCGCACCATTCCTCATCACTTAGATCGGGCGAGGTTTGGCGGTGCAATTCACGGCGCATGACGGACAGTTGCTCTTCGCTGCGCCGGGCGCAGGCCAATGGCACACAAGAGCGTTCCAGCGCAAAGCGCGCCTCGCAGGCGACATCAATGTTAATATCATTCATCGACAACAACAGGGTCGATGTGGTGATGTTTTGCGAATAGGCGTCCTGATAGCTGAGCTTATTCACAAAAGCGCCACCAAAGGCCCCGCGTTGCGTGCGGATCAGCGATTGCGCCGCCAAACGTTTCAACGCCTCTCGTACAGTTGAGCGCGAGACAGAAAATTGTTCGGAAAGCTCGGCCTCAGACGGGAGGCGCTCATTTACAATCAATCGCCCCTCAACAATCGAATCCCGAATTTTAGATGCGATTTGAGCCGAAAGATCCGTTGCGTCATTTCGTGTGTTTTTCATTTGTCAGACAATTAAAAGTCTGACATTTAAATTGCAAGTATTAATTGGAATCGCCGCAATGGTTTCTGAACACATTCGCAAAATGACGAGATGGCACTGGATCGGCCTTTACGGGGCGATTTTGGTTGCGTGGGGCGTGCTTTATGCCATGTCGCTGTCTGTGGGCGATTTGCGGGAATTACGGGCGATTTACGGCGCAGAATTTTGGGCAACGCTTTGTGTGGTTAGTCCAGATGGTGCGGGATTTTTCCGCCTGTTCTCTATGTGGTCGTTGATGAGTATTGCGATGATGGCACCCACCGCGCTGCCTGCATTCGCGACCTATGATGATTTGAGGGCCGTGGCGCAAACGAAACTTTCGAAATTGATCGTAGGATATCTGGTTGTTTGGATCGGCTTTTCGTTGGCTGCAAGCGCGTTGCAGATGGCGCTGTTTGTTTACGGTGCGGCGGATCAATTTGGGCAATCAACCTCTCGCTATCTCTCGGCGGTTCTGTTGGCAATTGCGGGGGCCTATCAGTTTTCAAATGTGAAAGAAGCCTGCCTCTCCAAATGCCGCGCGCCACTTACCTTTTTCATGCAATATTTTGACGAAGGGGCATGGCGCAACGGTCTGCGCCTTGGTCTTGTTTGTTTGGGATGTTGTTGGGCGCTGATGTGTCTGGCCTTTGTCGGCGGTGTGATGAATTTGGTATTTATGGGACTGGCGACTGTGTTAATGGTGGTGGAAAAGCTACCGCAAATTGGAACGTATATAACGAAACCTTTGGGTTATGCTTTGTTGTGTGGTGCAGCACTCATTGCCCTTGGTCTTATTTAAGGAGAACATCATGGCAAGTGATCGTTTAGAGGTACCTGCAAAAATTGATAGCCGTCATCCAGAGGCGATGAAAAAGGATCCGGGTCTAACGCCTTGGGCGATTAAAGGTGAATTGATCCTAAACTGTAACTGTACAGTGTTCTGCCCCTGCGTTGTATCCTTGGGTAAACATGCCCCAACAGAAGGCTACTGTCAGGCATGGGCAGGTGTGCGCATCGATGAAGGGCACTATGGCGACGAAGACCTATCAGGTTTGAACGTCGGTTTGGTGTTGGAAATCCCGGGCCTGATGGCGCGCGGCAACTGGAAAGCGGCAGCCTATATTGACGAACGCGCAAGCTATGCCGCCTATGAGGCATTGATTAAAATCTTTAGCGGTCAGGCCAAGGGCACAACAGGGTTGTTCAAGGTGTTGGTCAGCGAATTTTTGGGCGCAGAACGCGCCCCTGTTGAATTCACAACCGAAGGCAATGCACGCCGCTTGATGGTGGGCAAGGTTATTCAGGGCGAGGTTGTTCCAGTTCCAGGTCACAAGGGCGAAGAAATCGTTGTGAAAAACACAGAATACTGGATGGGTCCGGATATCACTGTCGCTACTGCTACCCAAGGCCGTGTGCGCGCCCATGGCCGCGTTTGGGATTTTGACGGCCGCTCTGCCGAGATCTGCCAAATCAATTGGCACGGTCCACGCTAAACCCGTTTTGAATTGAAACAGGGGGTAGGTTTGAAACCTATCCCTCTGTTTTCGTTTCTCTTTGGATTAGGAGTCCTAGGATGGCAGGTATTGTTCCATCACGCCGCGTGCGCGGCACCCCGTTTACAGCCGGTGTTCAGGCGGCTGGCGCCAAGGCATATACGGTTTATAACCACATGTTGCTGCCCAGCTATTTTGAAAGCTATGAGGCCGATTATCGCCACCTGAAAGAGCATGTTCAGGTTTGGGATGTTGCCGTTGAGCGACAGGTCAGCATTCAGGGCCCCGATGCCCTGCGCCTGATGAAGTTGATGAGTCCGCGCGACATGGATCGCATGGCGGATGATCAGTGTTACTATGTGCCGATTTGTGATCATAATGGGGGCATGTTGAATGACCCTGTGGCGATCAAATTGGCGCAGGATCATTATTGGCTGTCATTGGCGGATGGTGATTTGCTGCAATATGCGCTTGGGCTTGCGATTGCATCAAAGATGGATGTTGAAATTGTGGAACCCGATGTGTCGCCACTTGCGGTGCAGGGGCCAAAGGCCGACGAACTGATGTCGCGTGTTTTTGGGGATGATGTGCGCGATATACGTTTCTTCCGTTACAAACGCATGGCGTTTATGGATACCGAATTTGTGGTTGCGCGCTCTGGTTGGTCCAAACAGGGCGGCTTTGAAATCTATGTGGATGGCACGCAATTCGGCATGCCGCTGTGGGATGCCTTAATGGCGGCGGGTAAGGATTTGAACGTACGCGCAGGCTGTCCAAATCTGATCGAACGGATAGAAGGCGGATTGTTGTCCTTCGGCTCGGACATGACGCGCGAAAATACCCCTGTTGAGGCGGGCTTGGCCAAATTCTGTAATTCCCCCGAGGATTACATCGGCAAATCCATGATCGAAGCACAAAAGGAAAACGGCACCCCTCGACAAATTCGTCCCATCGAAATTTCGGGTTCTGGCGATCTGCCCCATAATGCGACCGGTTGGTCGGTTTATGTGGATGGGAAAAATGTGGGTCTGATCGCATCGGCCACGTGGTCCCCAGATTTCAACACAAACGTGGCCATTGGCATGATTGATGCGGGCTATTGGGAAGCGGGCCAAGAGTTAATCGTAGACACAGGCGTGGGCGAACGCAGCGCCCGCGTGAAAGACAGATTTTGGATTTAAGAAAGTAGGAGGATCAGATGTTTAATGCATTAGTGGTCAATAAGGATGAAGAAAGCGGCAAAACATCCGCAGCGGTCGAACAGATCAGCACCGATCAACTGCCTGAAGGCAATGTTGTGGTGAACGTTGAATATTCAACCGTAAACTACAAGGACGGCCTTTGCATTGGTCCAGGGGGCGGTTTGGTGCGCGAATATCCCCATGTTCCAGGAATTGATTTCGCAGGGACCATCGAAAGCTCGGATGATCTACGCTACAGAACAGGGGACAGTGTTGTCCTAACGGGTTGGCGCGTGGGTGAGGTGCATTGGGGCGGATACGCTCAAAAGGCCCGCGTCAATGCCGATTGGCTGGTTCCATTACCGAGCGGTCTGTCATCGCGTCAGGCGATGGCGGTTGGGACCGCGGGCTTTACCGCGATGTTGGCGGTTATGGCGCTTGAGGATCATGGGTTGAAGCCGGATCAAGGCCCTGTTTTGGTAACGGGCGCTGCGGGGGGTGTCGGATCTGTTGCAACAGCGATCCTAGCAAACCTTGGGTATGAGGTTGCGGCCGTCACAGGACGTCCTGAAACCGAAGAGTATTTGCGCGCCCTTGGCGCTACCCAAATCGTGCCACGGGAAGAGATCAACGAAACCGTTAAACGCCCGCTCGAGCGTGAAACATGGGCAGGATGTGTCGACGCCGTGGGTGGTGACATGTTGGCACGTGTGCTGGGGCAAATGAAATACGGCGGATCGGTTTCGGCGGTTGGTTTGGCAGGGGGCGCGGGCCTGCCTGCAACGGTTATCCCGTTTCTATTGCGCGGCGTGAACCTATTGGGGATCGACAGCGTGATGCAACCCTATGACAACCGCCTACGTGCCTGGAAACGCATCGCAAAAGACCTGCCGATGGATAAGCTTGAGGCTATGATCCACCCCGCAACTTTGAGTGATTTGCCAGCATTGGGCAAAGACATCCTAAAGGGACAAGTTAAGGGTCGCGTCGTCGTTGACGTAAACGCCTAATAATTTCACTGCGCCCCGCCCAAGGTGGTGGGGCGCAGTTGATAGAATTTGATGTCGCTTTCATTAAGTTATTCATAAAACTTAGCCCACCTCGGGTGGCGACGAAGGCGCCTTGCCAATCTGAAGATTGGCTAAGGTTTTACTGTCATAGGCTTTAGCTTTGCGGCTTAGATTGCACTGCCATTTATAGGCCCAATCCCAATGACGCCCCTTGCAAATCCCCCAAACCGCTTGCACAGTGCCTGAAAACAAAAGGGGGTCGACATGCAGCTCGATCTTGATTTTATCCGCAGCCAATTTCCGGCTTTTTCCGAACCCGCGCTTGCGGGGCAATCGTTTTTCGAAAATGCAGGTGGCAGTTTTACCTGTCGTCAGGTGATTGATCGTCTGTTTCGCTTTTATAATGAACGCAAGGTGCAACCTTATGCCCCCTATGACGCCAGCCGTTTGGGGGGCGAGGAAATGGATGAGGCGCGCAGGCGTCTGTCGGCGATGATGGGGGTTCATGAAGATGAGCTAAGCTTTGGTCCATCAACCACGCAGAACGTCTATGTCTTGGCCAAGGCTTTTGGTGAATGGATGAACGAAGGGGACGCGATCATCGTCACCAACCAAGATCACGAGGCCAATTCAGGCGCTTGGCGGCGTTTGACCGAGCGCGGGATCGAGGTGCGCGAATGGCAAATCAATCCAGAAACAGGGCGGCTTGACACAAGTGATCTGATGAATTTGCTGGATGATCAGGTGCGTTTGGTATGTTTTCCACATTGTTCAAACGTTGTGGGCGAAATTAATCCTGTTGTGGAAATCACCGCATTGGCCCATGGGGCGGGGGCGTTTGTCTGTGTGGATGGGGTCAGTTATGCGCCCCATGGCATCCCAAATGTTGGGGATTTGGGGCCAGATATTTATATGTTTTCGTCTTATAAAACCTATGGACCCCATCAGGGGATCATGGTGGTGCGCCGTCAATTGGCAGAATTGCTGCCCAATCAGGCGCATTCATTCAACGGTGACAGCCTCTATAAAAAATTCACGCCCGCAGGACCCGATCATGCACAGGTTGCGGCCTGTGCGGGGATGGTGGATTATTTTGATGCGGTGGCCGCCAATCATGGTGGCGCGGATTTATCCGCACCGGATCGCGGAGCCCTTGTCCACACACTGTTCCGAGAAGCCGAAATTGCCCGCATGGAGCCATTGATGGAATTTTTACGTGGTCGCAATGATGTCCGTGTTTTGGGTCCTGTGGACAGTGTTGCACGCGCGCCCACAGTCGCCTTGGACATTGGTCGCAATGCAGAAGAGTTTGCCGGAACCCTCGCAACCGCAGGGATCATGGCGGGGGGTGGTGATTTTTACGCCGTGCGCCCTTTGACGGCCATGAACGTGAAACCCGATCATGGTGTGTTACGCCTGAGCTTTGTGCATTATACAAGTGATGCCGATATTGCAAAATTGATTGATGCCTTAGGCACGCATTTGTGACCCAGAACGGTTGATGCAAGCGGTCTGAAATTATTGATCTAATTTGCGGGACCTGCGTACACACTGTATGACAAATACGGCAACAATTTACTGGATCCGCCGCGACCTGCGGCTTGGTGACAATCCCACTTTGGTTGAGGCGATCAACCGCGGTGGCCCCGTTATCCCTGTGGTGATAAATGACGATATTCAACGCGGTCTTGGTGCGGCCTCGGCCTATCGCATGTCTATGGGGTTTGAGGCCATGGATAACTCCTTACGCGCGCTTGGATCGCGGATCATTTATCGCAGTGGTGATCCCGTTGATGTGTTGACTGGATTGGTGCGTGAAACAAATGCGAGTTCGGTTTATTGGTCACGCCTATATGATCCAGAAAGTGTTGCGCGTGATACTCAGGTTAAAGCCGCACTAAAGGCCGATGGCATTGATGCCAAAAGCGTATCGGGCCATCTGATGTTTGAACCATGGACGGTGGAAACCAAGGTCGGTGGCTTTTTCCGTGTCTACACTCCGTTCTGGCGGGCGGTTTCGGGGCGGGATGTGCCCACACCCCTTCCTGCGCCCACAAAAATTTCATCGCCTGAGACATGGCCACAAAGCGAACACTTGTCGGATTGGACCATGGGCGCGGGCCTGCGTCGTGGACAGTCAGTTCTGTCACAATATCTAAGCGCGGGCGAAGATGTCGCGCAGAATATCCTATTTCAATTCATGGAAAACGGCGTTGATCACTATGCCACAGGGCGCGATTTGATGGGGGTTAACGGCACCTCGCGCCTATCGCAGTTTCTGACGCTGGGTGAAATTAGTCCGCGTCAGGTGTGGCATGTCGCCTGTCAGGCGTTGATGCAGGGCGCTGCAGATGCAGAGGCCTTTATCAAACAGCTGGTCTGGCGTGAATTTGGCTATCACCTGATGTATCATACCCCACATATCACAACAGGAAATTGGTCCGAAAAATGGGATCATTTTCCATGGCAAGAGGATGAAGATCATCCACATGTCTTGGCGTGGAAACAGGGGCGCACGGGCATTCCATTGATCGACGCGGCCATGCGCGAAATCTATGTGACGGGCTATATGCACAATCGCGGACGGATGAATGTTGGATCCTATTTGACAAAGCATCTGTTGACGCATTGGCGCATCGGACAAAAATGGTTTGAGGAGTGTTTGGTGGACTGGGACCCTGCACTGAATGCGCTTGGGTGGCAATGGGTCGCGGGATCAGGTCCTGATGCAACCCCCTATTTTCGTGTCTTTAATCCTGATACGCAGGCAAAAAAATTTGACGATGGCGGTGCCTATCGCAATGCGTGGATTGCCGAGGGGCAAAGGAATGCGCCCAAAACAGCGCTAGATTTTTATGACGCGATCCCACAGGCGTGGAATTTGCGACCTGACATGCGCTATCCCGATCCGATTGTTGATCTGTCTACAGGGCGCAACCTTGCCTTAGAAAGCTATAAGGCGCGTACGTTTTAGCGCGCCTTATTTTGCCCTAGGCAAGCGGGTTGGAACCCACTACACCGCGATCACGACCATCAGATGGGGGCGGATATGCCATCAATGTTTTTCTATGGAACGCTGTGCGATTTGCGTTTGTGTGAAATCGTACTGGGACGTTCGCGCGATCACATGCAGTTTTCCGAGGCGGTGTTGCACGATCACGCCGTCTATTGGGCGCGGGGCGAAAATTTTCCAGTGATCGTTCGCGAACAAGGATCGCTTGCCAAGGGCCTGTTGCTGACGGGGTTAGATCAAACCGATATTGACAAGCTGGATTATTATGAAAGCGGATTTGATTATGCCCCTGTCCCTGTGACCGTAGAAACAGAAGCAGGACCGAAGGACGTCAGCGTTTATTATTGTGATGATCCCGATGTTGTGTCTGGCGATAAATGGAGCCTATCGGATTGGTCGGAAAAATGGGGGCCAACCGCCTATGGGGCTGCCGAAGAATTCATGTATCATTTTGGAAAATCCCCTGCGTCTAAAATGGATCCAAAATTCCCAATGATGGAACGGCGCGCGCATTCCTGGCGCATGGCCCAAGAGGACCCAGATCAGGGCCCCGAGGAAGGCGCGGGGGATCGTCATGTTGAGGTGACTGAAATGACGCGCCCCTATACAGGTTTTTTTGCTATGTGCGATTATCGCCTGCGCTATCGTCACTTTGATGGATCGATGAGCGCCGAAGTATCACGCGCGGCTATTGTTTCAGGGGATGCCTCATTGGTTTTGCCCTATGATCCCAAAACCGAGCAAATTTTGGTGTTGGAACAATTTCGGATGGCACCTTTCGCGCGAGGGGATAAAAACCCATGGCTCTTCGAACCCATCGCAGGAATGATTGATTTAGGCGAAACACCCGAAACCTGTGCACGGCGCGAGGCAGAAGAGGAGGCGGGTTTGAACATTTTCGACCTGATCCCTATTTCAAAATCATATCCCAGCCCCGGTGGATCAACGACGTTTTTCCACAGCTTTTTGGGGATCTGTGATTTGAAAAGCTATACGCCAAAAATTGGTGGGCTTGACGCCGAAAACGAAGACATCCGGACCCATCTTATGTCCGTTGATCAGGCGATTGAAATGGCCATTCAGGGTCGTTTTCGCGCACTTCCCTTGGCGATGATGGTGCTATGGCTACAACAATATCGCCAAAGTGATCTTGTAAGTCGCTAAGTTCGCTCATAGCATAGATTTACGTGAATTGAGGAATGATATGCAGTACGCGTCTGATTTGACAAATGCCGTCGGTAACACCCCCCTAATCAAACTGCGCCGTGTTAGCGAAGAAACAGGGTGCACAATTTTAGGCAAGGCAGAGTTTTTGAACCCTGGGCAATCGGTCAAGGATCGCGCGGCGCTGTTTATCATTCGCGATGCAATCGAACGCGGAACGCTGAAACCTGGCGGTACCATTGTCGAGGGGACAGCAGGGAACACCGGTATTGGTTTGGCACTGGTTGGGGCATCCATGGGCTTTAAAACGGTGATCGTGATCCCTGAAACCCAAAGCCAAGAGAAAAAGGACATGCTCCGCCTTGCAGGGGCTGAATTGGTACAAGTGCCCGCAGCGCCCTATAAGAACCCAAATAACTATGTGCGTTATTCGGAACGTTTGGCCAATGAATTGGCAAAAACAGAACCTAATGGGGCCATTTGGGCAAACCAATTTGATAACGTGGCCAATCGTCGTGCGCATATTGAAACCACAGGCCCAGAAATCTGGTCCCAAACCGATGGCAAGGTTGATGGTTTTGTTGCCGCTGTGGGATCGGGTGGTACGCTTGCAGGGTGCGCTGAATACCTACAACCCAAGGGCGTGAAAATTGGTCTGGCTGATCCGATGGGGGCTGCACTGCATTCGTTCTATACAACGGGTACCTTGGCATCAGAAGGATCCTCGATCAGCGAGGGAATCGGGCAGGGGCGCATCACCGCCAACCTTGAGGGGTTCACCCCCGATCATTCCTATCAAGTTAGCGATGAAGAGGCACTGCCAATCGTCTTTGATCTGCTGGCGAACGAAGGCCTGTGTTTGGGCGGATCATCTGGGATCAACATTGGGGGTGCCATGAAACTTGCCCGCGATCTAGGCCCGGGCCATACCATAGTAACCATTCTTTGTGATTATGGCACGCGCTATCAATCTAAGCTTTATAATCCTGATTTCTTGAAATCCAAAGGCCTGCCTGTTCCTGACTGGCTAGAGCGTGGACCACAGGCAATTCCAGGGGTATTTGTGGACTAAATATATGGTGCGACTGTTTCGATTTTGTTTGATCCTATGGATCACATTGGTTTCCCCCAGTTTTGCCCAAGGGGTCGCGCCCGAGGCCTATGACAGTTGGAACAAAGATGCGACACGCGCCGAAGCCGTTGTCGAAAATGCCGAAGCCTCTGATGCAGCGCTTGAGGCATTGCGCAGTCAAATTGTGGATTGGCGACAAAAGTTCTTAGATGCGCAATCCCAAGACATTGCACGCGTTGCAATTTTGGAAGATCAATTAAATGCGCTGGCACCTGTACCCGAAACGGGTGCGGATCCATTGGCTGATCGTCGCGCGGCACTAAGCGAACAATTAAACGCCGCACGCGCGCCCCTGCTTCGCGCAGAAGAGGCATATTCCCGTGCCAGCGGGTTGATCCGTGAAATTGACCAAATCATCAGCGCACGGCGCACAAATGCATTGTTGGAATTGGGGCCAACACCGCTTGCGCCGTCAAAATGGTTGACGGCCACGACAGAGGTGGTTGGCGTGATTTCTGGGCTTGTCGATGAAGTATCAGATGCATTTAACAATGCGGCGGCTCGGGCATCATTTCAATCGAACTTGTTGAATATTGTCCTGCAACTATCTTTAACTATTGCATTTTTCTTTGGTGCATCGCGGGTGTCTCTGCAGGCGCGGGATCTCTCACAAAACGTGGCGCGCAATCCCCGATTAGCGCATTTGATTGCTGCATCCATCAAAATGGCCATGCTTATTGCAGCCTTTTATACCTTGGGGGCTGCGTTGTTGCAAACGGGCATGTTTGGGGTGCGTGGTGCCTTGGTCTTGGACGCCATGCCCATTTGGGTGGGCTATATCATTGCGGCCATCTTTATCTCGGATCGTCTGGCTACAGGATCGGGATCGGCATTCGAATTGCCAAGCGACATTGAAGAAGGCTCGATCCGCCGCACCTTTGTTCTGGGAGCGTTGATCTTTGTCATTGATCACGCGCTTGAGCATGTTTTCGTGTTCAACGAAGTCAGTGTCGCATCGATTTCAGTGTTGCATTTCGTTTTGATCCTGTTGGGCTCCTATGTCCTGTCGCGTGCAACTGTGAAATTGCGACAAGCCAGTGACAGTGAGGTTGCAGGCCCAGATGGTGTTTTCGCAATCCGCTTTGCCCGCCTTTTAGCCCAAGTTGGGCGTTTCATCACCTTTGGTGCACCTGTTTTAGGCGCAGTTGGGTATGTGACTGCAGCCTATAGTTTGGTTCTGGCTTCACTCCTAACCTTGGTGTTGTGTTCTGTCATTGTGATCCTACAAGGCGGTCTCGTTGATCTATATGCCCGCGCGATTGGGCGTGAGGGCGAACAAGAGGATGGTTTGGTCCCTATCCTGATCAGTTTCGTGATCGCCTTTGCATCATTGCCGTTCTTTGCGTTGATTTGGGGCGCGCGGGTTTCCAACCTGTCAGAGGTTTGGGATCAGGTGAAGGAGGGCGTTCCAATTGCGGGCACCCGCATTTCCCCCTTGGATTTCCTGACCTTTGTTCTGATCTTTACAATCGGATACATGGCCACCCGACTGATCCAATCAGCGTTGCGCGGATCAGTTTTACCTAAAACAAGACTGGATGCAGGGGCGCAAAACGCGATTGTGTCGGGTTTGGGATATGTTGGTATTTTCATCGCGGCAATGGTTGCGATTTCCAGCACGGGACTGGACCTCTCCTCCCTAGCTATTGTTGCTGGTGCCTTGTCCGTGGGGATTGGTTTTGGATTGCAAAACATCGTTTCAAACTTTGTCTCAGGGATCATTTTGTTGATTGAGCGCCCCGTGACTAAGGGGGACTGGATCGACGTGGGGGGCACCATGGGATACGTGCGCGACATCAGCGTGCGATCCACCCGCATCGAAACCTTTGATCGCAGCGATGTGATCGTGCCAAACGCTGATTTGGTTTCTGGTAAGGTTACGAACTATACCCGTGGCAATACGATTGGCCGCTTGATTGTGCCTGTGGGTGTGGCCTATGGAACTGATACGCGGAAGGTGGAAGAAATTTTGCACGAAATTGCCGAGGCCCAGCCAATGGTCGTTTTAAACCCTGGACCATCCGTTGTGTTCCAAGGCTTTGGTGCGGACAGCATGGATTTTGAAATTCGCGCGATTTTACGGGATGTGAATTTCATGCTCAGCGTCAAATCAGAAATCAATCACCAAATCGCTGAACGTTTTGTCGCCGAAGGCATCGAAATTCCATTCGCTCAGCGTGATATCACAATCAAAAACATTGCTGATTTCGGTAAGGGCAGCGAATGACAGCGCCACTGTACCTGGAGGATGCCTATCAAACGCGCGCCGAGGGAAGTGTCACTGGCATAACCGAGCAGGGCGGCATTATCCTTGATCAGTCCCTATTCTATGCCACATCTGGTGGTCAACCTGGGGATAGTGGCACACTGATTTGGGACGATCAGGACATTAAAATCACAACCACGATCAAGGGCGAGGGGGGATCCATTGTCCTTATCCCCGCTGAGGGGGCCACGCGCCCCGCGGTTGGGCAAGCGGTCAAACAGGATATAAATTGGGATATGCGGTACGCGCATATGCGCATGCACACGGCGTTGCATTTATTGTCGGTCGTGATCCCATTGCCCGTCACAGGTGGTGCCATCACAGCGGTGAAAGGGCGTTTGGATTTCGACATGCCAGAGGCGCCTGATGACAAAGACGCCCTAACAGAGATGTTGAACGCGATCATCGCGCGTAATTTTGATATCACCGAACGCTGGATCAGTGATGCAGAGCTGGATGCAAATCCGGGACTTGTGAAAACAATGTCTGTGCAACCCCCGCGCAGTGCAGGGCGCATTCGTTTGGTGCGCATCGGCGATGTAAGCGAGCAAGTTGATTTGCAACCCTGTGGGGGCACGCATGTTGCCAAAACAGGTGAAATTGGACGCGTTGCGATCAGCAAAGTCGAGAAAAAGGGCAAACAGAACAGACGTGTTCATCTGGTATTTCAGGATTGATGCGGGAATTTCCCAATCCCCCCTTGATATTCCCAAAGCAATCAGTCTAAACCCCCCATAACGGAGCGGTGGCCGAGTGGTCGAAGGCGCACGCCTGGAAAGTGTGTAGGCGGGAGACCGTCTCCAGGGTTCGAATCCCTGTCGCTCCGCCATGTACCCAATATTATTGCTTATATAACAATATCATAGCGAATATTTGTTTATTTCGCCCCCACATTCGCCCCCACAAATTAACTTGCTAGTAGCTCATCTCACCCACAAAAGTGCCATCAGCCCAATAAATCCGCACAACCCGTTTATCAGGTTGTTTCTTTGCTTCTAGCTTCTTTAGTCGTGCTTTGAAGTTACGCATTTACGGTCATTTCACCCAAATCAATATAAAATGCGTAGTTCATAATTTCCCCCGCTAATGCTTTTACAAACTTATCATAGCTGCAACGCAGTAAATTAAATACCTACGCTTGCTACCATTGGCCCAGCTTCTGCCTTAACCAAAGTTGCGCCGAATGTATCCGAACCTTCAGAACGTATCTCAGCTATTCGTTGCGATGCGGCAATGAAAGTCGCTTCATCAGGATATACGGCGATAATGCTCACCGTGGTATCGCTTGTCTGAACTTCAAAACATTGAGTTGCGCCTAATGACTTTATCATAGGCATGAAATGGTTTTGCATTGTATCGTACATATCGTCAGTAATTTCTGGTGCTTCCCAGTGTGACATACTTACGTGCATCGTTTGGCTCCTTTCACTTCAAATCTAAGACCACAGGGTAATTAATAAACGCTTCGTCGGTGATTGGAGTAAACGTGCCTGTTTCTACGATTGCTCCAGCTTCTGCCCTTAAGCGTGTTAATTCCTCATCTTCGCTGAAACTTTTAAGATGTGCTTCACTTTCAAAATGAATGACTGTGTGCAGCATGCTGTCATCATCTTTTTGCGTTCCAGCGAATACGAAAGTCATCCCGTGTTCCTTCATCTTATCGCCAACGGAATGCACCATATCCTTCCAAGCTTGGAAGCCTTTAGATAAACGTATTGTCGTTACTACAAGCATTGTAAATTTCTCCGTTTGATAAGCTGTGATTTATACTGCTGTGCTTTGAACCTTGATTATGGTTCTGAGGTTTACATCAAGTGCATTATAAATTTTAGCAGCAACGGGGTTACTGGCGATCGCATCGTAAGTAGCTTCAATTTCTGACATGGACGGATAGGTTACGCCTAACAAGAAATCACCTGCATTGTTGCCCGTCATTATTCTGGCAAACCTGAAAGTTTGCGCCCCAGTTTCGGAAAACATCGGGGATGCTTCTGCCATCAAATCCATTAATTCTGGTTGTGAGATGTGCGATTTACCGCGGGTCAAAATCACGTATTTTCTTTGAGGGTTAGCTGGTGCATCAAATGGAACGTCACAAAACTTGGCGATGTTCCGCATTGTAACGGTTAATCCTGTACCCATAATTGAGCTGTAGGTACTAGATTTGGCAAATGCGTCCATGACATCTGCAAAATCATTAAGCGTGTTAAAAAATTGCTGGAAAACCACGCTTCCCGCGTTGTTACCCGTCATAATAGTGCCAACGCTAGCACGTGCTGAACCAGCGGCCTTGGACTCCTCGGCAAGAGTTACACCCAATGAAACAGCTTCTGATAGTTTATTTGCTGGTACTGCTCCTACCGTGTTGACGTAGAAATTTTCTGCCATTTGTTTTCTCCCTGATGTTCTATGCAACAAAGTTAACAAACGCGATCAATACGACCAGTACAGAAACTGTACCTATGCGCTTGAGAGAAAAAGTGAGGCCAGCAATCTATTGGCGCAGATGCTGACCTCACAGAGTTTGCCACCAATAGAAAGAAGACGACGGCGGCAAATCTTGATGCCTTAGTGTACGATAGGTGAGGAATACACCA